>FWPV01004159.1_pt1 | contig 28546 bp, 18 predicted proteins | sample 2228371 | NCBI WGS metagenome assembly FWPV01 (sample SAMEA103939776, study PRJEB20133) | metagenome | reverse complement strand
ATTATTAAATATTTACTAGGATGCTGAATTTATATGTTTCTGATACAAATTTATCTATTTTTATTATTTCAAAGCCTGTCGTAGCTGTGCCCAATAAGGTTTAATCCCCTTTATCCAACGAATCAGACCTAAATAGGCTGAAAAATTTATTAAGGCAAAATAAAATATAGCATTAAATATAAATATATATATTCCAAATAAGTATAATAATGCTCCTAATATAAAACAAATCCCACCGAGCGCGAATAAACCCATAAATATCTTATATATAATTCCAACTTTTATCAATAAAAATAATAATATAAACAATAAACCCAAAAGATAAGGGGATATCCACCGCAAAACTTTGCTAATTGAAGCAAGCAAAAACACCCACAGCCCTGCTTTAAGCGAAGTCCGAATCACCCTAAAGAAACTGTTTAGACTATAGGCTGAAAGACGAATATGCCGCTGAAACTCTTTTTTTGAACTTCCCAATACTTCGAACGCTAAGGCATCAACTGAAAAATGGGTTTGATAGCCCGCCGCTAAGACCTCAATGGGTAGTATGACATCATCGTGACCCGGTCTGTGCCCTATCGGTTTATATAGGGTTCGTCGAATAGCGTAAAATCCTCCATACACACAAATTACAGTGCCTAACTTACTCATAAGAGTTTTTGCGTAGGTCTCAAAATTGTGGTAAACTAATTCACCTTGAGAAGATTTATCCCGCTGGCTTTTTAATCTAAATATCGTATTACCACCAACTAATCCCACTTTGGGGTCATTAAAATAAGAAGCGAGTTTCTTTAATGCATCTGGCGATAACATCATATTAGCATCGGTTATAACTATTACCTCACCCGATAATGAAGGCACATAAGTATCTAAAATTCCTAATTTTCCCATCCGTCTATCCGTTTTTATCAACTTAACCCCTGCAGTCGAGAATCCTAAAACGATCTCATCGGTCTTATCGGTGGATTGGTCCGATATAACCACTATTTCGCGCAAATCTGGAGGATAATCTTGTTCAATTGTGTTGCGTAATTTATCCCCTATTACATCGGCTTCGTTGTAAGCGGGTATTAAGATGGAGATGCTTGGCAAACCATCAAATTTGGGAATCTCTGTAGGTTTTTTAAACCATAACCGTAATTTTAATATAATTAAACCACCTATATAAGATAAAAAGATAAGAGACAGTGCGAGCCAAAATAGAATTTGGGCAATGGTAAGTAATATATTCATCGAATAGTTGAGAGTAATTCTGCGGCGCGACACCCCCACTCGTCATCGCCATAGTCGGTGCGGACGCGCGTTAGGATACTTCGGGCTTCAGCGGTATCTCCTAATTCTATCTTTAGTTTAGCGGCTTCTATTTGCGCTGGTGCTGACCACTGGGGATATGAGTTAAATAGATATTTAACTTTGAGGTAATCTTCAGCGGCTTCCGCCTTGCGACCTAATTTAACCTTCAAGCCTGCCAGCACATATTGCGCCTCCGCTCCAATAATATCGGTGCGCTGAACCGTTAGGGCGCTTGCTCGCTCTAACGCCTCTTGATAACGACCTTGTTGGCTTAAAATATAAATATATTCTAATCCTGCGCGTGCTGAAATCTCCGCTTTGTCCGTTCTATCAAGTAGGTCTTTTAAAAGTGTGCTCGCTTTGGTTAAGTCGCCGCTTTCACGGGCTAACTTAGAAAGATAAATTAAAGCCTCTAAAGACAAATCTAACGCAGGAAAATCCGCCCTTAACTTTTCAAATGACCTCTGGGCGTCAGCGGTTTTCTGTTTTACATAAAAGACCTGCCCCATCTGATAAAGTGCCATTGCTCGGTAGGGGGATTTAATATCCTTATTTGTTAGTTCTTGCCAAATATCTAAGGCTCGGGTGCTGTCCTTTATATCTAAGAAACACTTAGCACGCCAATAAAGTGCTGCAGGCACTAATTCACTCGTCGGATACTGTTCTATCAAGCGTTTATATGCTTGTTCGGCACGATTGAAATCGCTTGAATTATAAAATAGGTCGCCTATTCGCAGCATTATATCGTCGACCAGCGGACTGGTGGGATTTTCTTGCATAAAGGATTCAGCCACTCTAACACCGCGCTCGATATCGCCTAATTGCAAACAACACCATTGTAAGCCATTTATAGCATCTCCAACTAAGGGCGAATTCGGATATTTGTGAACAACATCTTCATAAGCATTTGCCGCTTGGATATAATCCTTCATATTGTAATATACATCTGCGAGTCCATAGGCGGCTTGCGCTGCGTATGGTGAGTTTGGATATTTAGTCAAAAACTGACGGTAAGCCTCAGTTGATTCATTTAATTTTCCCGCTCTAAACAACGCCCATCCTTTCATATATGCTGCGTCGTCAGCATATTCCGATTGCGGATATTTAGATATATGTAAATCAAAAGTTTCCACTGCGGGGAGGAACTTATCGGCTTTTAACCGACAAATCCCAATCTGATAGTCCGCTCGCTGCAATTCAGTAGATGCTAATATACCCGAACTCTTTGAAGACAGGAATTGTCGGTAGGCTGTTTCAGCCCCCTCATAATCTTTGGCACTAAAACGACAATCAGCGATACGCAATTCGGCATCAGGGGTGTATTTACTATTGGGATATTGTTTAACGAACTCGGTAAAGGCTTGGGCTGAGGCTCTAAAGTTGTTCATCTTATATAACGCCCAGGCACGGCCATAACGCGCTTCTTCTAATAATTTGGACTTTGGGAAACTCTCTATTAAGGTGCGATATGCTACTTCAGCGCCAATTGCATCTCCTCGACGATAGCGCGCCTCGGCTAAATAAAATAAACCTTCCTCTCGCCTCGGGCTATCCGGATATTTCTCAATTAAGATTTCCAAATAATTTTGGGCTAAAGAATCTCGGTTGGTCCTGTAACCTAAATAACCCGCGCTGAATAATAATTCAATTTCATCGTTTGTTGAACAATTTAAAGTTAATCCTTGCTTTGCAAATTCAAATGCTTCGTTTAAATTATTCAAGGCTTCATTAGCGCTAACCAATAAGCGGTAGGCTAACACCTGCTCGGTTGGTTCAAGTTTTGAGGCAATCTTGCGTAAAATCTGGTCGGCTTCGGAAGGTTTATTATTTTTCAGATAATATCTACTTAACTCAAGCCCCGCGCGATTGGATACCGGTTGTTCAGGATACCGCTCCATAGCCTTTCGCCATAATTCGGCTGCTTCGTCCTCTCTTCCAACCTTCATAAGGCCTCCCCCGGCTTCCACGATAGCATTACCCGCTAGAGGGCTATTAGAAAAACGCTCGGCTAAAGTTTTATAAGCATCAATCGAGGGTTGCAACTTTCCTTGTGAGGCTAAAACCCAACCTAATGCGAAATAGGCTCGCGACGCTAATTCTGAGGATGTATCACTTGTTAACACCGAACGATAATACCGTTCGGCTTGCTGATGGTCATTCTCCTGAAAGGCTATTTCACCTAATAGAAACATCGCTTGTCGATGAATTTCCTCAGGTTTTGCAGTTTCACTTAGTGGTTTTAAAGTTTCTCGAGCGTTAGCGTTCATCCCGCGCTGGAAATAGAGCCGACCGGCGCGATAGCGCGCTAATTCAGAAGGTTGAACCTTCGGATAATCCCGCCAAACTGTTTCATAAGCCGCCACCGCCGCAGTAAAATCGCCGCGTTGTTCGTAAATTCCGCCAATTGCATAGGCTGACCAAGCCGCATATTTGTGCTGTGGATAATCTTTAAGTAAACGGTTATAGGTATCAAGCGCTGAAATCGTATCGCCACTGGCACTAAGCGCTTCACCCAGCCAATATAAAATATCTGGGGTTAGCGGGGTTTGTAAGTTGGATTTTAAGGCTTGACGCAAAATCTCAATCGCTGGCGAGGTTCGTCCCATTGATAGATACACCTGCCCTAACCGTAAACGCGCCGATGCGGTAAGTTTATGCTGGGGATATTTATCTATGAACCGCTGAAAAGCATCGCTTGCCGATTCTAACTGATTTAACTGAAATTGCGATTCGCCTAATAGGTAAAGCGCTTGGGGGGCTCGTTCGTCTTCACTCCAACGCAATAGAAAATCACTAAAACGAGTCGCTGCCATCTGATACAAACCATCGCGATAAAGCCCCACCGCAAATGCAAACTCCTGCTCAGATGCCGTCGGTTTACTTGCGGTTTGGGCTAAAGTTGGTAAGGCAGTGATAATTATCCATAGCCCAATGACAGTTATTATTCTAAATTCGCGCTGGATACCCTTTATTTTCAAATATAAATCTCCCTTGAGTTTACCAATAATCCTCACGAAATTTTATGGTAGGTCAGCAGTGCTATTATTAATTTGAAATTAATATCTATTAATTTATTAATAATTTGTTATTCAATATATTACTTGATTTGTTAGGTGTCAAGCAATATATTGAAATCGGTTGATATATTTTCTTAATTTAATATTATTAACTGGTGCGAATTCATTAGATATTTATAAAATCGTCAATCTAATACCTCGCTTGTGTATAGTTATCTCTGCGCATTTGGGGATAAATTACATAAAATAATAAATCTCATAAATGGTCTAATTATTGAAAGCCAGAAATGCACAAATTTCTTAAAAAGTCGACTTTTTTAGTCCCAAGGATATTAGGTATTTTGTTTGCTATGTTTCTTATGTTGTTTTCGCTTGATGTTTTTGATATAGCAAAAGGTTTCTGGGACCTTGTGCTGGGTTTGTTTATCCACAACATTCCCTCGCTGTTTATGATTGCAGTGGTCATTATAGCGTGGAAGTGGGAATGGATTGGCACAGTGGTTTTTCTGATGTTATCGCTTCTATACATCGTTTGGGCATGGGGAAAATTTCCTTTTATGACCTATCTTATTATAGTAGGTCCGATGGTCTTAATTAGTATCTTATTTTTAATTAATTGGATTTATCGGCGCGAGATACGAGCGGTTTAGAAATTTAGATACATACTGTAAATCATTATTTATTCAAGAATAAACTTATTGATTTAGACTATATTAACTTGTCAAATTTTCGCTTAGGGGTATTTGGGGGGAGTTTTGACCCACCCCACAACGGACATCTTATTTGTGTGCGTTTGGTAGCCGAGCAATTGAACCTAAATAAGGTGTTGATAATCCCGACCGCTATCCAGCCACACAAACCTAACGGAGCAGTAGCCCCGACCGAAGCGCGCTGGCGAATGGTGGTTGCGGCAGTGGAAAACGACCCGCTTTTTGAGCCCTCCCGTATAGAAATAGACCGCGGGGGAGTATCATACACCGTGGATACATTGACCATTATTGCCGATAAGTATCATCTTTCTCCTGATAGCCTATATTTAATAATTGGTGCTGATGCCCTGACGGAAATGAACACCTGGCATCAGCCCCGAAGAATTGCTCAACTAGCTCGCATTGTCGTTATGCGCCGTCCTAATTACCCCATTAATGCCCAACCTAATGATTGGATGCCGGATATTATAGTAGTAGATACACCACTTATTGATATCTCATCCACTTGGCTTCGCCAGCGAGCTGCACGAAGGCTATCACTTCGCTGGTTCGTCCCTGACCGAGTTGCTCAAATAATTGAAACAGAGAATTTATATAAATAACCATCTATCTTGTCCATAGAACAGACAAATAATAACACATTGAAAAAACCACTTTTAAAGCGGATTTGGAACCTTCTAAACTCGATGAAATTCGCTATTTGGCTGTTGGTTATTATCGCGGGTCTTTCTCTCGTTGCGCTTTTAATCAACGAGTTCTTACCTCCTGAACTCATCGCAAGACGATTATATCGTCAGATAGGTATTGTCGATCCATTTCGCTCTTGGTGGTTCAGGGCGCTTTTAGGACTGCTTTTTACCAGCCTGCTGATGTGTATTATAGACCGTATTCCAACACAGTTTCGTTTGGCATTCCGACCCTCGTATCGCACAAAAATCTCCGAGTTCACCGAATCTATTTGTTATATCAAAGCATATAACCGGGATGCCATCCCAGTGGTGGAAAATTTATTAAAAAACCTAAATTTAAAGGCAAGGCGTCAAATTGGTGATGGTTGGACCGCGTTAAACGGAATGTCAGGAGGGATTTCAAGACTCGGTCCGGTCGCGCTACATTTAGGTATGTTAATGCTCATCATCGGAGCATTGATAGCCAGCATAACTAACTATAACACCCGCGTATCCGCTTTTCCCGGCGATACCATAGATTTGCCCCAATGGGGATTTAAAGTCAAAGTGGATACCTTTTATTTGGACTACTATCCTGTGGGAGTTAATATGTGGGTGGAAGCCCCGGGAGGACTACGCGCTAAAGTGTCGTCGCTTAAAGGCGATTCCGCTGAAGTCAACCTGGTCGGACACAATAGTAAAATCATAACTCGTAAATACGCGCTAACCGACTTAAAAACTAACTTTATGATAACCGAGCCCGGCGGTGGGATTACCCCATACCAAGGTAATGTTCGCTCCTATATATCCGATGTAACCGTTTTTGAAAATGATGTTGAAATTAAAAAACATCGCATTGAGGTTAACCATCCCCTGCGTTATAAGAATTACCGCTTCTACCAATCAAGTTTTGAAACGGTTCCGGTCCATAGTCATATTGATTCTTTGATTATTCTATGTATAAGCGATAAATATGGTGAGACAAGTATGAAAGTGCCCATTTCAGGCGCTCCACAAGCCTTACCTTGGGATGACTATAGCCTTCAGGTGGTTCAGTTCTTCTCCGATTTCCGCTTGGATGAAAATATGCGCCCAATTTCTATATCAGAGAAGTTGAATAATCCTGTTGCGCGCATTAAATTATATAATAAGGGTCAAGAGGTGGGGGCAACTTGGGCTTTCAAAGGAATGATGGGGCATTCAGGATCTGCGGATTTCCCTATTAAATGTATCTTAATGGATGTAGCGGGTGTTAAAATAGTTCCCCCGAGATTTAAAACTATCTTTGAGGTCTATAGTGAGAAAGGGCGTGAATTCATTTGGTTGGGGCTTTTATTAAGCACTTTAGGTTTGCTTTTAACCTATCTTGTTAATCAACATATAGTTTGGGCATTAATTATACCCCATACAGAATATGGTTACGAGTTGCATTTAACGGCTTATAGTCAGAGGGAACATTCCTATTTTTATGATAAATTTAAACAAGCGGTTAGAAAATTAGGCTTGATAGACTAAAAATTAATTAATATATTTAAAGATAGATATTACCCTTGAAAAGTCAAGGGAAATTAACCGAATTATTTTTGTATAAAAAATGACCTATTAGTAGAATTAAAATTTTTTAGTTGAAAAAATATAATTTTTATAGTATATTTATTTAATAGATATTAAATTTAAAAAATAAATATAAAAATAAGGCTGTATTAAACTTAAACAGCCAACAATTTACAAAATAGGAGCATAAAATGAAGAAGGTTATTATTTTAACCATAGCGATATTAGTCGGGATGTGGTCAATACCAGTTATTGCGACGGAGTATTTTCCGACGGCAATGGTAAGCCTTCCTCCGGATGAAATCGCTTATGATAACTTTGATGAATCGGTAGTAATCCAACCGGGAGGACCTCAGCGCGACCCCTTAGGACCTGATTGGATATTCTACGATGATGGTAGGCCTGCGGCGCTCAATACCGGTCAAAATTATTACTCGCGGGTAAGATTCACCCCCAACGCCAGATTTAGACTGCAAGGTATTCGTTTTGCCCCCTTAAATCAATACGACAACGCTTCGCCTTGTAATGTCTATGTCTATCGTGAAAATCAACAAACGATGAATCTTACTGATCGGGTGTTTAATTACCGATATGACCGTCTACCGGTTTACAATAATCAAAACCCTTGGTTGACTATTGAATTTGCCGAAAATCAATATGTTACCTTTGAGGCAGGGGAAACATTTTCTATTCTATATGGTCCTGCCCCGGGTGGTGCTTATCAAGGACAACAAGGGTCGGGTTGGTGGAACCTGTTTGATGGAGCCGGTGTTGGACGCAGTTTCGTTGCAGCCGCTGTAAACAATGAGCCTAACCTCCAACATAATAGTTGGGGAGTTATAGCGAGTGGGGACCTTTTGGTGCGAGCTAACGGTTCTTATATGGGCGGTTTTGTCGACCTTGGGGTTTTAGAGGTTTTCAATGGGCAACCCAACCAGATGCAAACGGGAACCTGGATGATGTATCCTAATACCCGCCAGCGCTTCAAAGCACAAATTGCTAACTTTGGTGACCCACTTGATATGTATCTCCTCACTTTTTTAGTGCTAAATGCTGATAATCAACAAGTTTGGGATACCAGTTTAGTGGTTGAGAATCGGATAGCCCGCGGGGATACGGTTATAGTTGAATGTCCCGTTGATTGGTCGACCGATCAAACCGGTTTTTATCGGGTATTCGTGGAAGTTGAAGCACCTGATGACTCTAATGCGGACAACAACATAGAGGGTCTTGACCAAATCGTATTTGACCCTCGCAATGAGCCGGATGTCTGGTTAGGCTATGTGGATAACCAATTGGAAAGTGGTATGTCTTGGAATGAGGAATCTGGTTGGGCAACGGTATTTTACCATCCGGGTGGTGAGGAAGCGCTGCAAGTCACGGGGATGCGCGTCGGGGTGTCGCCAGTAAACGATCAGGAATATCAATTAGAATTCGTACTCTATCTATTGAATGTAAATGCCTTGCAATTCAACACCATCTGGGAGGGCAATGTTCCCACTAATGGCCAAGCGGATGACCAATGGGTTGAGGTTACCGATTTGCCTGATACCTTACTATTCCGAGCGGGTGAGGCAGTTATAGCTTGCTATCACTTCCGAAGCGGTGTTCCAATTCAAATGGATAATTCAATGCCCATTGCCGGGACTAACCACCATATGCCTTGGGCGATGTTAGTTACTTCTGATAATGGTTCGCGCTTCGGACCAAATTGGACGGGTGATTTTCCCATCCAAATTCGTGCCGCAGTTTCAACCGCTGCACCTCCGGGGTCTTGGCTCCGCACAGAACCCGATACATTGCTCGACTTTGGTTATGACTTAGCGCTCAACCAAGACCATATTCGTGAGATTAAGTTCGTCTCCTACGGAACTGATTCCGTGTATGTAACCCGCATTACCATTTCACAGGCGATGAGCCAGTATTTCAGGGTTGAACCGTCAACATTCGGCTTGGCTGGACAAGATTCTTTAAATGTTCAAGTGATTTTCAATTCAAATACTTTGCAATCGTATTCAACTTCGTTCTTAATTCGTAATACCTCGCGCAATGCGCCTCAAAAGATTTTACGCGTATTTGCTTCAACCTTAGGCAATCGGGTTATTGAGCATTCCAAGCCGGGATTACCAAATCAGTGGGCACTATCGCAAAATCATCCGAATCCGTTCAATCCCACCACCACCATTGATTTTGCAATGCCCAAATCTGGGATTGTAGATATAAGCATTTATGATATGGCAGGGCGTTTAGTCAAGGAAGCCTATAAGGGGAATCTTGGTGCAGGCTACCACAGCCTGGAAATTGACGCTTCGGACTTGCCCGCTGGGGTTTATATGTATAAACTTACCGCTCAAGGCTTCTCCAGCGCTAAAAAGATGGTGCTTATGAAGTAATTTATTGCTCGGTGAAACCTTTATTTTGGAAGGCCGGCTTGAAGCCCTTTACGGCTTTAAGCCGGCCTTCTCGCTTATTATAGGCAAGTTTTTATTAGACTTGTAAATAAGTTTTGAGTTCACAGATTTTTCGTGCCTAACTCTCAATACACTACTTTAATCTGAAGCGATGAATTCTAATCAATTAATTTTGCAAGGGATACGATTCTATTAAAATGTCATTCTGAACGAGTGAAAAATTTCGTTTCTATTTGCATCAAGATGAGATGTCTCGACTTGCTGCTGCGGGCTTCAGCATAACAGAGGGACTCGCTCTTGACAAGGCTCATAAATTTAATATTTGCGTCTTGCAACTCCTTTAAAGAAGGCAAAGCAATTATAAAAATTTATTATATTATATTACTATTTTAAAACATTACAATTAAACTTAACATATAAAGTCAAAATTAATGAAAATAGCACCTGCACTGCCATCTTTTGACCCCCAGAAGGTCGGGTTTAAGAGCGGTCTTGAAGTTCACCAGCAATTACTGACCGACCACAAACTATTTTGTCGATGTCCGTCAGGAATATATTCTGATGACTACGATGCCCAAGCGCTGCGCCATATGCGTCCTACTCTATCTGAACTGGGGGAATACGACGGAACTGCGCTGATGGAATTTAAAACTAAAAAAGAGATTATCTACCGCTTGAACAAGCGCTCAGTGTGCACTTATGAGATGGACGACAATCCACCATTTTTAATTAATCAGCAGGCAGTAGATATAGCCATAGAAATAGCCTTACTATTGAACTGTAGTATTATTGGGGAACTCCATGTCTCGCGCAAGCAATATCTGGACGGCTCTATTCCTGCTGGCTTTCAACGCACAGCCATAGTTGGACTCAATGGATGGTTGCCTTACAAGGGGCGAAGAATCGGCATTATTCAATTAGCGGTTGAAGAGGATGCCTGTAGGGAAATCAGCGACCGTGGACATTTGCGCATATATGCTACCGACCGGTTATCAATGCCCTTAGTAGAAGTTGTAACTGCTGCGGATATGAAAACCCCGCAAGAGGTTGCTGAAGTGGGCTGGCTCATCGCTGAAACCTTAAGAGCCTCAGGCAAAATAAGGCGCGGTATAGGCACGGTGCGGCAGGATGTTAATGTTTCGGTGGAGGGTGGAACCCGGGTCGAAATCAAAGGTGTTCCCCGTATACCGCTTTTTACTCCCCTTACCTATTTCGAAGCCTATCGACAATACCAACTGCTTCGGCTAAGGGAGCAAATGTTTGAGCGGGGGCTTCACCAGGACACCGAACCGTATAAGCGCTTTGAAATTGGGTCCGAACTTAAAAATCCCTTGATATCAAAGGCACGACGCAACCAGTTGAGAGTTGCCGCTATCGTCCTGCGTGGGATGAAAGGCTTGTTGGGTTGGCAAATAGGTCCGACGCGAGTCTTTGCGGACGACATTGCTGGGCGAGTTAGGGTAATCGCTTGTTTAGACCATCGCCCCAATTTACTGCACACCGACGACCAAAAGCCCGGTGGGCTAACCCGGCGAGACCGACAAGCGCTAAAATCTTTAACCGGAATGACTAAAGACGATTGTGTGGCTATCGTTTGGGGACCTCCTAAAGATGTGGAAACCGGACTAAATGAAATAGAAATCAGGGTGCGAGAAGCCTTAAAGGGCATCCCTAATGAAACACGCCAGCGATTATCCAATGGGGAAACCGACTTCGAACGCATACTCCCCGGCCCTGATAGGATGTATCCCGATACTGACTCGCCGCCGCTGGCGCTTTCGTCCCAAAGGGTTAACTCTATTCGCCTCAATCTGCCCGAAACCCCTTGGGCTCGCCAAGCGCGCTATGAAAAGTTAGCCTTACCCCAACATTGGACGACCGAATTGCGTAGAGAACCCCATAAAGCCAATCTTTTTGACTACGCTGTTTCAATCGGTGTTCCACCTAAAATCGCCGGCTGGATTATATTAGAATTGCTGACCTATCACGCCAGATTAAGCGCTTCGGGTAGCAATTCACTATTCCCCGAGAGTATAAAAAGGTTATTAGATACCATAGTCCTGAAAGGGCTAACCCGCGGGGCTATTCGTATTTTAATCGAAGCCAGCGCCCGCCAGTGTTCTACCGATTGGGATAAATTAATTGATGAACATAGACTAAATCGTGTTAGTGAACAGGCAATTAAAACTTCTACCGAACGCGCTTTAAGGGAACTACAAATAGTAAAAACCCCCTTACCAGCCGCTCGTCAGCGCTACCTGACAGGGCGGGTTATGAAAGATTTAAATTATGCCGCAGAAGGTAAAATGGTAGTAAAAATAGTAGCGGAGGCATTAAGCCATTATGAACAAGCGACTATTACTTAAAACCATTATAATCGTATTAACTATTATGTTAAATCAGAGCTGTAAAGGACAGTCAGCGCGTCAAGATGAGTGGACTAAGGCGCGTGCTCAACTGCTCAAAGAATTACGCTCGCAGGGGATAGACGATCCGAATGTTTTAGCCGCGATGGACAGCGTTCCGCGTCATGAGTTTGTGCCCGCACCTTGGAGAAGCGCCTCGTATGAAAACCGCCCGCTTCCAATTGGACACGAACAAACCATATCCCAGCCCTATATTGTGGCATATATGTCCCAGATGTTGGAGTTGAAACCCAGCGATAAAGTGCTGGAAATCGGCACTGGATCGGGATATCACGCTGCGGTTATGAGCCGACTAGCGAAAGAGGTTTACACCATTGAAATCGTTCCTGAACTGGGGGAAAACGCTGCTAAACTGCTCAAGCGGTTAGGGTATGACAACATCTTTGTGCGTATCGGCGATGGCTACCGCGGATGGACTGAGGAAGCCCCGTTTGACGCTATCTGTATCACCGCCGCACCTCCCGAAATTCCCCAACCACTTCTTGACCAACTCAAAATCGGTGGACGGCTCATCGCACCAGTCGGTGAAAATTGGCAAAAATTAGTCTTAGTTCGCCGCACCGAAGATGGCTTCATCAAACAAGACCTCATCCCCGTCATCTTCGTCCCTATGACCGGCGAAGCCCAGAAAAAGAAACATTCTAAATAAACAATTGATATGAAAGGCTTTTGATAGTTTGTCATTCTTTACCGAAGCGGAGAATCGCGTTCTGTAAGTGTAATTATTCCCGCGGATGCGGGAACAATTACTCACTAAAGAATCTCGTCCTCGAAAAGTTGTTCAGGCAAAGCGGAAACATCTTACCTCTACTCAGATGAGATGCTTCACACTTACATCGCAGAGTTCAACATAATAGAGTGGATTGCCCAGACGAGATGTTGCTCCTGACTATTTCGGATTGTATAAAAAAATGAGGGGGATTAAATATAGTCTTCATAATTTTATAAACTTAACTAAGGGTTACCGTAATGCAAAAGTGGGAATATGCGGTAGTAAAATATAACCTATTTAAAAGTTGGGAAATAACAACTTCGGAACGGTGTGAGCGGCGTAAAAAGGTGGAGTTGCTCGATATCCTTAACGAGTTAGGCGAATTAGGCTGGGAACTGGTAGTCATCAACTCTGTAACGGATGGCTCACCCAGCAGGTTGGTATTTAAACGCCCGCGAGGATAGCGCTTATGCCAATGAATCTTAGGGATATTCTATTTCCATCATCCGAGCCTTGTCAGGTTTGGCTTTTATTAGATCCGGATGCTCAATCCAGCGCGGGATTGGCTGATGTAGCGGCTGAAGGTGAAGCAGCGGGAGCAAAAGCCATACTCATCGGGGGGTCTTTCATAGTCCTGGACTGCTTTGACGAAGCGGTGAAAGCCGTCAAAGAGCGGGTGAAAATTCCGGTGGTGCTATTTCCGGGAAGTGCTCGTCAAATTTCAGCGCATGCGGATGGACTGCTTTTCACTTCGCTTCTTTCTGGGCGCAACCCGCAATTTCTCATTAGCGAACAGGTTCAAGCCGCTCCATTAGTTAAACATTTAGGTTTAGCTGTCCTGCCCACCGCCTATCTTCTGGTCGAATCGGGCACAGTGACCTCAATTGAATTTATATCCGATACTAAGCCTTTGCCGCGTCATAAGCCGTCTCTTGCGGTGGCGCACGCTATAGCGGCTGAATTGTTGGGAATGCAAGCAGTGTATTTGGAAGCCGGGTCAGGGGGGCTCTTGCCTGTGCCGGAAGAGATGATAAAGGCGGTAGTCAAGAGCGTATCTATCCCGGTCATTGTAGGAGGGGGAATAACCGGTGTGGAAGCAGCGAGTCGCGCTGCGGCGGCTGGTGCTCGGGCAATCGTCATCGGAACAGCAGTCGAGCGCACTGGTGTCGGCATAATACGCGATATAGTCAAATGTATAACGCACTGAGGCTCGTCCGTTTACAACCCCATTAACTCGTAAGCCAAGCCAAACATCACCCCACGGTCGCTCACGGTTAGCGCTGGTATATCCAACAACCGCAAGATTTCCGTCAGAATTAGTGCTCCTGCGTGAATGTATTCGGCTCGCACGGGTGGCATCCCCGGGATAGCCCGCCGCTCCGATAGAGACATAGCCAGCAGCCGCTGACACCAAGCGTTCACCTGAAAAAAGGACAACCGCAACCCATTAAATATATCCGGCTTATACTCCAAAATGCCATATTCAATAGCGGCTAACGCCGTTACCGTGCCCGCTGCACCAACTAAATTTAAGATGTTGACTTGTGCGGTAGTCTTAAATTCGTTAACCTTATATTTCCATTTTTCAAAGGCTTGGCATACCTCCCGCGTTGCTTTATCTATTTCCTCCTGTGAAGGGGGGTCTTTAATGAAATAGCGTTTAGCTAAGATTACCGCTCCCAGAGGAACGCTTGAAACCCATTCAGGTTCGACCGATTTTCCATAGACCAGTTCGGTAGAGCCACCACCTAAATCTAAAACTGCCGATGGAGTACCCACTCCCTTTAAGCCGAAAATTCCTTTCCAGCCTAAATGTGCTTCCTTTGTGTCCGATATCACCTCCAGTTTCAATCCTAAAGACTTTGCCATCCTTATGAACTCGTCTTTATTGACCGCGGTGCGCAGAGCCGCTGTGCCCACCGCAGCGCCGCATTCGCATTGATACCGCTTGGCGCGCTCAAGTATTCGCTGTAGAATATCTCTATTTAATTCCAACACCTTTTGGCTTAACTTGCCATCAAACGCTAAGTTAGCCCCCAAACCATTACCTTCTATTCCCCGTTCCAATACTTTGAGTTCGGTATTAACTACATCAGCGATTAAGTATAAAGTGCTGTTTGTGCCGATATCTATGGTGAAAATGCGCATAAATTAATCTCTTTTATATCTTTGTTAAAACCATCCGATTAAATTTATGTGAACTCGGACGGCTTCAAGTCCACCTTCCTTAGGTAGTCCGATGCCCAAAGAGACCCGTCCAGTTTTTGATTCAAAGGCTGTCATAAAGCCAACAGCGGAAGGAAAGCGCGTGTTTAACGAATAACTCGGCTCGTGGCGATACACCCACCCTCCATCAGCGAATAATCCCATATACCCGGTCTGATTGGGACGCCATCTAAGTTCAAGACTGCCCAGCAGAACTCCCCGTGCTAATATACACTCTTCAGAATATCCCCTCAGCGAATTCATTCCACCAACTCTCACTAAATCAAAGATATTCAATCCTTTACCAGAGATATCCTCGCCGCTTAAACGACCGAAACATAATAATTTATCCCAATTCCAAAGAACACCCATAAGTTCGGTGGCTTCCTTTCTTATGTGATATGAGGTTGTTATCCCTTTAGCGCGCCTATTTCCAACTGCGGATGTTACCGTCATTTTCCAGCCATAAGCAGGGTTCCAGTCGATATCTAAATAATTGAATTCGACACAACCTTTTAGCCAATCTGTTCTATGAGTTGGCTCGGTAGCGGTCTTGCTAACTCGCGACTGAGAAATCCAGCCGTTAATAGCGAGTTCGTCAAACATCGTCCAGCGGACTGAAATGCCCATCGTGGATTGGCTTCTGTTCTCACCTTCCTGGTATTGTTCAAGGTTAAATCCCATATCAAGTGGCAACCCTCCTATCCAAGGTTCAATATAATTCAATCGTATAAGGGAATTATTTAAACTGAAGCGAGACCATCTGAACTCCACCTGCCGTCCTGTGCCTAAGATATTGCCTAACTTCAACCCAACCTGTCCTAAGATGGCTGAGCCCGAAGCACTGGTCAACATTCCTCCAAACTGCCCGGCACCACGCTCCTTGATTGGAAACCTCACTTCCCAAAGTCCCGGTGCCCACACCCCAACCTCTGGCTCACCCACCGATTCCACAAATGAGAGACGTTCCAGTCGACGACGCGCTCGCTTTAAATCCTCTCTACGCAATACCTGTCCCACCTTAAGTTTAGTGGCTCGCTTTAAAAAATAAGGCTTACTTTTCACCTCACCTAAGAAGGAAATCTCACCTAATTTAATGTAAGGTCCCCTTTCGATAGTGTATTCCATATCCACTAATAGACTATCATTTTTGAAATCAATACATACTGGTTTAACCGTAACTTGCGCAAAAATAAAACCTTTATTGGTCAGGGAGTCTAAGATTTGCTGAACTTTCGTGAACAATTCGGTCTCGGTGAGCCTAACCATTGCCGTGTCAATGTTATAACTTCCTTCTTGTAAATCATTTACACGGCGATAATTTTCGTATATAGCCGGACCAACCGTGAAAAATATAGTTATCATATCCATATCTGAAAGGCGGGTTTCCATTAAAGAATCGAAAGTTGCCATTGGGTGTCCCTCCCGTCGCAATACATTTAATAACGATTCCACAATATAAGGGAGGTTTTCCCTCTTAATCGCCACCTTTTCATTTATTTGCGATAAGTCCATCAATTGCTGTGAAGTAAAGGGTGGAGCCACTATGCGTAGTCTCACCTCCGCATTGGCAAGGGTGAACCATATTAAAGTTCCATAAAGTAGGACTTTTATTTTAAGATACATATTTATCTATACTTATGCATAATTAATTAAGATAATTTTTACAAATTAGCGGTTACTTCCATCAAACCGCTACTGGTAGGCACATCACTTCCCAGCCACCGCGAGCGCCACATCAACGAAGCACTCAGATGTTTAGTCATACGATATTCAAAATTGACGCCTAAACAGAAGTTATCGCCCTTTAACCAGCCATTCAACAGGTCGTAGGAAGTTATCGCTTGATGCGCAGTTAAATTATGCCATTCACCATCTAACCACAAGGTTCCATTTGTTGACACATAATAGGTCCAGCCGGGTTGCAACCGCCATTCCATCACTGATTGGGAAGACACAGATTCCCGGCGATGCTCGCCACCAAACTTAATATATGAATGCCATCGATTATTCGGAGGATTAAACTTGAGTTCAATATCCCCTCCTCGAGCCAACACTGAAGCGCGTAAAAGTCCATACTGACCATCAAATCGCCGTCTCCACTCCCATAATGGTTCAAACCTCAATGAATATTTGGAATGTAAATTCCAATAGACTTGGGGACGAAACGATTCCATCCGCCTCAATTCGCCACCGGAAAAGGTTCTGTCTCTTTCATCTTCATGGCGAAAGCGCAATCTACCATAGGCTTTAAAACCTTCGTCAAGAAAATAGATATTATGTTCAAATCGCCACACTGCCCGCATAGCCGAACGCCCAAAAAGCCCACCACGATCGAGCAACATCAGGCGAGTGGGCGTTTTGGTTGAACTTATACCCTCCGTCTCTAATCTGGTAGTTATTCGTGATACACCAAACGGATAAACTGCTTCATTTTTTTCTAAAATTTCTCGCTGCTTGATTATCCAATCCACTTCACCGTTAAAATTGATACGCGTCGTGCGCTTTGAGGTATCGGTTGAAACTGTCCATAAATTAAAATCCCCTTCTGGGTCTGGAATATATCGTCCATCCGAGAATTTATAACCTCCTCTTTTAGATCCCACATAAGATGCCACCCAAACCTGCGCCCGCTCATCACCGGTTGATAAGTTATAATTGACCTTTAAGCGAAGCGGTAAAAATCTCGTTTGAACATCTCCGGTTAACAAAGCGGCGGTGGCGTCCTCACGATTTGGTTCGGGCAAATAAGTTTCCATTCGGCTATGTGCTAAATCCATTTTCCAACTACCTAAATAAACACTATGTCCTTGCCAGCCACCCTGCACCGAATTAGTCTTATTATTTAAGCGATATTTTCCTCCTTCGTGAGTTTCTTCTATCCTGTGTTGAAACCGGGTGGTCGCGACCCACCGGTTAAGTTGCCACTTGAGTCCCGGCTCAATTTCATAAAACCTTCGGCTTGAAGTGGAACTATTCGGTTGTTCCTTGCGTTCTTCTTCACCGCGAAATGTCAAATTAGGAATGAAGTTTTCTATCCGCTGTTCTATTTGGCTGGACCATCGCCATCGCTCGCTTTTAACTCCACTTGCTCGGTTATTACTTAGTAATCGCTCAACGCGAATATCCCAGTTTTGTTTCTTGTGCGTCAAATCCGCGCCCGCCTCAAATCGTTGCGAACGGAACTGTTTATAATCGTTGAAATATCCATAGCCAGTGAACAAAGTGAAGTCTTTGAATGGCACCAATGAAAGGTTGCTTTCATAAACCTCCTCACCTGTGTCATAGTCGCTTAATCCCCAGCGGTCTTGGTGGTCGATTTCAGAGCGTCGAGATAGAGGTTGGAAGTTTTTAGCGACCCAACGAGCTGAACTGGATAAAGTTATCCGCTTATCGTTTGAATACCAACAACCGTGCCAAGCAAGTGCTTCACCCTTATTATCATCATCGTTTAGGGGCGACATAACATTGCGGTCATAATTTGAGTGCGCTAACTCTATCTCCGAATTAAAATTTAACCACGCCACCCCCAATCGGGTTTGTATTAATTGGCGACGCTCGGGAAGCGGCAGATATTTGATTGGACTATATCCGCCATTTCCAAAACCTACCCAACGATAGTAGAATAGGTTTCGCTCAGCATCGTATACCCGTTCATAAGCACCACTTGAATCGGGGGAAAATTCCACTCGTAAATAGCCGGTGGGTCGATTGAGACTATCTGGTTGGGAGAACACCAAAACGGCTTGCTGTTCCCGAACTTCCCAGATATAATCTCCCTCCCCTTGCGCAACCGTATCTATTCCTAAAATCGCCGCACCGTAAGTTAGGTCCCCAGCTCTTTTCATTGCTGTTCGGTAATGGTCCTGCCATTCAAAAGATATAGGATGTTCATAGTTAAAACCTTCCTGGGCTGTCAAAATGCTAAATTGAGAATGCACATCTTGCCAGTCTAATTTAGTTGTAGCACCTATAGCATAGAAGTTTTTGGGGTAGGCAGTTTCATAGTATTCATATTCAACCTCTAATCGGTAATCATTGCGTAGCGTAATGGTAGGGTTAAAATAAATTTGCCCGCGTTCATAATTTATCCTATAATCGCCTGCAACTCCACGCTGAAGCGGCTTCCCATTTAGCCATACTTTATCACTACCCACTGCGACCACAATTCCACTCAAATTCATACGGTCAGTTAGTTCATACGGTCCGTAATTTCCTTGCTGAATGGGTATTTCAATATGACGAAAGACGGCTTCCCCACTTGCGGCAGCCACCTCAACACCGCTCTTTGCGTCCCGATAAATAAATTTACCCCCTTTTAGCTGTCGCTTCAGGGTTCCCCAATAGCCAGACTTAAGGTCTAAATCGAAATCACCGAGCATAGTAGTAGTGTGCGCGGTGGTAGCGCGCAAAGCCATTCGGTCAAACTCTCGCCAAGTCGCAGATCCTCCGCGCTCGGTCCTTACCGGTAGGTCGCGGTCATCTAGTAAAGCCTCTATTTTGAGCCCTGTAAACGGTTCACCTGATAGTTCCAAATGCATCCCCGAGGTTAAATCACGCTCGCCACCGCTTCCCACCCGAAGCCCTCTGGTGATAAAACCCGACCGCTTTAGATTTCCCCACTCAGAAAATGGATTGATGGGCTTTGGAATCGCTGCCTTCACGCTGTCCACTTCACGACCAATTCGTTCCAAAGGCTTATAATACCAAAAGGTAAAGCGGTCGCTGACCGCTACCGAACGCCAAACCACCACAACACTATCTAAAGGTTTATCGGGCTCTTTAATTTCTATGCAAAATGCCTTAAGTGAATCAACAAAATTACTAACTTTAACTACCTTTAGCGTCTCGGATGAATCTATTACATATATAGAATTGGGTATTAAAAATGGGTCGGAAAGTAAGATATGACTGTTGGTAACCGGTAATAATGCCCTGCGTTGGTTAGCATCTAATGGGAACTTAACCGAATCAGCAAACCCACAAAGAAAAGCGGGTAAGAATAATATTACGAGGTTCAAACTCTACTTAATCCCGGTTAGTGCGCTCAAGGACTAATATTTTATCTCCACTTTGAGGCAGAATATAAAGCCTACTATCCACCCATGCCGCATCAATGATTGAAGATATTCCCCACCTTGAAAGTGAATCGGTGGGAATTGTCCACTCACCAAATAAAACAGTGAAATCTGATGTCTTAATTGTATCTATTTCTAATACATTGTTATTTAAGTCTTTATCTTTATTAATACTTTTAATTTGAGAAGACCATTTTAGGGTTTTTATATCGATGAGACCGGTAATACTACCACACTCGAATGAGATTTTATCTTGTAAACTGATTAAGTTTAGTCTCGGACGCTTTAACCCTCCCCAAGAACCAATGTTTAAATTTTCCAATCTTCCCACCCGCTCGGTTTTATCCACCCGCCAAAGATTTCCGTCGGTGCGATTGAAGAAGCAATAAGTGCCATCGGACAAATTTATTGCAGTCATAGGTTCAAATCTTGTAGATCCCCGCTGAAGAAGTCGCACAGCATTTAAAAACTCACCGCGACGACTCAATCTATAAATATAAGGGGATTCTGGAAACACCGCTATCCAACCTAAACCTCCATCCCAAGTAATATCACCAGCGGTGGAAAGTTTTGCGCCTATTGGCAGTGACAATTCAACGATTCCATCATTTTCGGAGGTTTTTAGAAGTAAGCGGAGAGGATTTTCATATAGGATTAATATATCACCTTGGGGATTTGCTGCCACCGCTACTGGTATTGAAGCGGGCATAAAGGGGAGAGATATAAAAGCCACACAGCGATATTCGGGCTTAGATTCACCAGCGTAGATTAGCCCATAGAATATATAAAACAGCACCCCCAAAACCACAACGGCATAAAGTCGCCAGCCGTGAGTCAGGGTCATATCACTTTGCGAAAGATTCTGGACGCAAGGGGGTGAGATTATATAACTCAACTAATTTTCGAGCCGATTGTCGCCAAGAACAATCCGTTTTCATCGCCCGGCGCTGGATTGATAACCATCGCTCGTGGTCGTTATATAGAGTCAATGCCCTATCCATCATTTCAACCATCTTTTTATAGTCTGAGGCGGGGAAAGAAAACCCACAACCATCCTCACAGTGAGGCTCATATTCTTTAAAAGGTAAAGTTATATCTTCATTTTTACAAACTATTGGCACGGTCCCATACGGAAGCGCGGCAAATGGGTTAGGTTTTCCAAATACTTTAGGGTCGGGAAGTATGAGCATATCAGCGCTGGCTAATGCTAAACGAAGCAACCGCTCATTATTAGTTTCGATATTAACTACAGGTTTTCCCCATTGTTTGGTCAATCTCAAACCTAAATCTTTGGATTGGCTAGAATCGCCCACTATAACCCAACGCATCGGTAAGCCCGCTAAGTCATTTTCTATATTTTTCAAGATTCCAATAGTTTCTGGAGTTAAAGAGGATAGCCACATTACCGCTAGAGGTGAGTGTGTCTCGGCGTCTTCCCAACCTAACTGATGTTGTAAAGCCAATCGATTGCGCATCTTACCGACTTCCACATTCTCCAAACCGTATTTATGAACTAACGCTGAATCAACTTCCGGGTTCCAGTGTTCGATATCCACTCCATCAAGCCAAGGATGGATGTTTAGCCCTTTAATCCTAGAACCCATACAATCTATATTTGTTAAAACTAAATCAGCACATTTTAGTCCATCAAGCGGCAAATTAACATAGGTTGTAACATTATTTTCTAAAAATCCTAAATCGGATAAAGGAACTTTTGCTTCTTTAGATTCGCTCTCTGGACCAATGTGCAAAACTAATTTAACTCGCGCGTAGTCAACCTGAATTAGGGGGTTTTTGCGAATAATCAAGGGGGCTAAAGATAAAAATGGTCCACAGCAGTGCACTACATCGGGTTTCCATCCCAGAGTTTTCTCGGCGATTAACCCCGCGTAAACTAAGAAAGCAAATCGTTTAAAATTATCCTCGTAGAGTCCTTCGTTCCCACCATAGACACCCTCTCGGTCGTAGAAGTCCGTATAATCGATAAAATAAATCTGGACATGTGAATTAGGAATAAAACCGGATTTAATATCTGCCTTATATGATTGACCCGCAAAGGGAATCGGTATGGATTTTAGTCGCGAGATATCCCGTAATGCTGCTCGCCGTCCTCGAATAGTCCTGAAGCGCGGTGCTATTACCCGCACATCATTACCAATCGAGCGCAAAGCCTTTGGAAGTGCACACATCACATTACTCTTTTTAGTATCTTCGTAATACGGTATCAACTCGCTGGTTATGAACATTATTTTGAGCATATCGCCTCTAAAATTTGTAATTAAATTTTAATATTCCGCCACTTAGATTACTTCATCTTTTGCTTTTAGAGCAAGCAAACTAAATATAAAACATCTCTAAACCCTACATAAAATCAGAAATTAACTGATTTGCCTTATCATATCGGGCTTGAATATAACACATTGGTTTCGTCCTAACCTTTTAGCGGTATAAAGTGCAGCATCCGCTTTATCGACTAACTCTTCCGCTGATTCTACTTCAAACTGACTATCCGTGAGCCCTATGCTGACTGTGACCATCCCTAATGGTTGTTTAACTCCATACTTAAAGGGATACTCTATAATATTTTGCCTGATCTTTTCCGCTACTACTAATCCTTGTTCAATAGTGGTTTCGGGCAGAATAATCGCAAACTCCTCCCCCCCATACCGGCAAACGATATCCACCGCCCTAACACTATTTCTTATCAATTGCGCAACTGCGATTAAAACCTTATCTCCCTGCAAATGCCCGTTAGTATCGTTGTAATGCTTGAAATGGTCTATGTCCAACATTAATAGTGAAAATACACTACCATACCTTCGCGCCCTCTTCCACTCTCGATTTAACTGTTCGTGGAAAAAGCGATGGTTATAAACATTAGTCAAGCCATCCACAATAGCCATCCGTCGCATAGTATTATAAATAAGGAGGTTAGAAAGCGATTTAGCGATTATTTTAACTAAAGGACTTAAGCGACCATTATCTAAATCTTTATAAATATCGTTCCAACGAGAGAACAACTTTAAAAGTCCTATTGAGCGCCGCTGATAGACCAGCGGTATCAGAATCCCCGATTTAAAACCTAAATCTATGAAATTTTGTGGATTAGCCAGCCACCAATTAATATTCTCCGCGTTCAGCAAAATCGGGTGCCGGCTTCGCAAAGCCTCCAATTTCCGTTCGGTTTTCAGGGTTATCGGGCTTGCTGCACCCTTTAAATTGGTGTCATTTTTAATATATCGGTCGACTAATTCATAACGGCGGCCAGAAGGTTGAAATACACTTAATTGTAAGAAATCAAATCCTAAATGTCGCTTTAGGAATTTACATATTACGGAATATAGTCGTGCATCATCCAATTCGCCCCATACTTCGTCCCGAAGTCGTTCTATAGTCCTCGCCCACCGGGATTCATCATCTAATATCCCTATTATTATTTGTTTTTTAGTTTTTAACTCATTTGTTTTTAATTGGTAATGCAAAGTATTATATTCCCTTTAATTTAAAGTTCCGAATTCGGTTTGTAAGATATTTCTTAGCATTTTGGCACTGCGCACTGCCTGCCCAGCATGACAATTGTTGAAAAAGATGTATATTGTTGAACAATGTTCGCTCATAATTTTAAGGCGAGGTAGCCATTCAGAGAGTTCTTCGGGGCAATAATCGTAATTATAGCGATCACCAGCATTGCGGTTATACCAAGCGCGTTTGTTGCGTCCATGAAAACGAATATATCCTATCCGGGCGGTAACTTCAGCATTAGGCTTGGGTAAACCTTCTAAGTCAGGAGTATCCACTGTTACATACACAATGTTTAAGTCTCTCAAAAATTGGTAGACCTTGTCATCTTGCCATTCCATCCGCCTAAATTCTACTGCTAAGGGACCTTGCGTTGATTTAGCAATTGATTCCAATTTATTGAAACTATTTGAATTAAGTTTAAATGAGGGGGGAAATTGCGCTAAAGCCCCTTTATACTGTCGCGCTTCGACTAACGGTTGAATCGCTTCATTAAATTGTGTAATCAATGGTTCAGGTTCCTCATCACTATGGGTAACTCCGCCGGGTAATTTAACCCAAAAGCCAAACTCCTGCCGGGTGCGGCTTGCCATAGAGCGAAAAGTTTTTGCGGGCGGTAAGCGGTAATAGGTAGCGTTAATCTCCACCACATTGAATTCTTGCGCATAAAAGTTTAACCAACTAGAGGATGGTAAACTTTCCGGATAAAATACCCCCTTCCAATCAGCGAATACATAACCTGAAGTTCCTATTTGAATTTCGCACACACCCAACTTCAATGGTGTGGGTTTGACCGCTTCAAATAAACTGGATTCCATTTGCATATTAAACCACCCGAATTCCTTTTTTTAACACTGCTATAGGGGCTTGCGACCCAAACACATAAGGAATGAAGTTTATATCATTTGCTTCCCAGACACAAAAATCGGCTTGATATCCCACTTGTAGATTACCAACTATATCCTCTCTGCCAAGGGCATAAGCACCACCCTGCGTAGCAGCCCATAAGGCTTCGGCTGGGGTCAACCCCATTTTTAGACAAGCTAAAGTCATCATCATAGGCATAGATTGGGTGGGTGAAGAACCGGGGTTAAAGTCAGTGGAAAGCGCTATAAGACAGCCCTCATCGACCATCCTGCGCGCTTTAGCGTAATTTTCTAATCTCAAAAAGAACACCGCCCCCGGCAGTAAAACTATCGGGATATGATGATTGGAGAGTGATTTCAGATCGTTATCACCCACAAAATCGCAATGGTCAACACTCGCGGCATTATATTCAACCGCTAAATTTACACCACCTAAAGATGTGAATTGGTCGGTGTGTATGCGAAGTTTAAGTCCCCAATTTCGACCGGCTTCAAATATTGTTCGCGCTTGATTCACCGTAAAAGCCGATTTCTCAACGAAAACATCCACCGCCTCAGTCAATCCTTCGTGAACAGCGACAGGAATCATCTCATCGGTAATCAACTTAACATATCCATCTGGGTCATTTTCATATTCCGGTGGAATTGTGTGAGCGCCGAGCAGTGTGGGACTACAATCAATTCCAACCGTGCGGGCTGCGCATTTTATGGCTCGCAGCGATTTTAACTCATCCTGAACCGTCAACCCATAACCACTCTTGGCTTCTATTGTGGTAGTGCCCAGTTGCAAGAAACGCCTAAATCGTTCCTCAATAAGTCGGCTTAAATCACCCTCTTCAATAGCGCGCAACCCTCGCACTGTATATAAAATCCCCCCTCCTCGAGCGGCTATTTGAAGATAACTCTCTCCTTTAAGTCGGCTTTCAAATTCACCAATACGAAAATCTACAAAAGCGGGATGGGTATGAGCATCCACGAACCCTGGCGTTACAAGCCTACCTCCCACATCAAATGTATTTTTATCTGTCGAACCATCAGGAAGCCTTTCATTTTGAGCGCTGATATAAGATATCCGCCCTTCTGATAATTCCATCCATACCGAATGTTTGTATATGACAGGCGGTGTGGGAAGTCCACCGGATGATAGGTTGGGCAAAGCGAGGGTTCCGATACCGGTGATAAAGCGCGGTTCAGTCGGACCTGATAACATTTTTTTTTAAGTTTTTACTTTAATTATAAGATAATCAATTTTCTCTCACTTTGCAACTCTTTTTATGCATTTCTATAACCTTATATTGCAAGTTAACTAATCGTATCATTGCAATCCATTCTAATCTTTTACATTATGGTGTTCATTGCTAATCCTTTATTTAGGATATCGCAAACCTTGCATTAGGTAGGAGGAGGTCTTGGTGGTGAGAGGTAGTTCCCGCCTCCGCAGGAACAATTATTCTTGAAAACAATACAAATCTGAGAATTCTTATCTTGTCTAAAGGTTTCCTAACTTTTACCTCGTATGGTGAAGTGAGCTTAAGCCTTAAACGGAGATTTAGATGTATCTAATCATTTCACGATTATTGTGGTTAAATCTAAATTTATAAGATATTTATGGGCGGTAAATTCAACCATTTCGGGCTGAACTTCATTTAATGCCTTTATTAGATTTATACGATAGGAAGGGTCGTTCCAATAAAATTCGCCAATTCCGAGCGAAAAAGCAAGCCCGATACGGGACATATCGCGCATAAGCATTCGTCCAATTGTAGCCGATGAGAGCCGCTGTAATTCAGAGGTTGTAAATCGGTGTGTTTTTAACTCCTCCAACAGTTCACGAATGCCGCTTTCAGCCGCCTCTAAATTTTCTGGTCTGGTCGATATATTGATTTCCCACCACCCCATTAATTTATCACCTTCCAACCACATATTAAGGTTTGAACCCAACGAATAAGCCAGTCCTCGGCTTTCCCGCAATACCTGCGCCATCCGCTCTGAAAAGTAAGCGTTGGCTAAAATTAAGGCAGCTCGTTCATCTAAATCTATATCCGATAACACTTTTCCCATCACCACCGCACCTTGCGGTTTGCCTGAAGCCAATGTTTCGCGTTCAACTCTTTCTTTTGAAACAGGTGGAGGCAACCACACCCAATCGGTAGGCTTGGCGGATTTAGCCGAGAGATTATAGAATGCATCCTTGACTACGGTTAAAACTTGCTCGGCGTCAATCGGACCTGCAATGGTGATAATCATATTAGCAGGATTAAAATAGTATTGGCGTAGCCTTTCAAGTTCAGCGGTGGTTAATTTAGAAACATCCCCGTATACTGGGGCGCTGAAGCCTTGTCCACCGAAATATATCTTACGAAGTCTCATAGTGCCTAGCCCGGATGGACTGCGTTCACCCATACTCCTTACCGCTTTTAGACTTTGGCGAGCTGAACTTAATATTTTATCGTTCAGCGGGGTTGACATTAGGTTGCTCAGCAGTTTCACCCCATCCGACCAACGCTCTGGCAGCATCTCAAGACGAATAAAAGAGTATTCTGGCGAAGTGTAGTAATCATCAAATGGTATTGACGGGTCGTCAACGGTCTTTATTTTAGCGCCTAACTCCTCACAGCGATTTCCCAATGGTTGACCAGAGCCTAATTGCTCGGCGAGGGTTTGATGTAAGAGGTTCACCGCACCCGGTGTATTTAAACGACCGTCCCACTGCCAACGGTCGCGCAACAGTATATGCACTGCGAACACACGAGCAGCCGGGTCCGGGCTGACTATAACTTTCCCTCCATAAGGTAAATCAAAACTTTTATACTCAAGTTGCTCGCTTTTAATTTCTTTGCTTTTAACCTCTAAGGGTTCAACCACCATTGTGAACCTGTATGGTGTTGCAAGCCACCTTTGCGCCGACATCTTCAGTTCATTTGGGTTTAATTTGGAAAGTCGCTCCCCCCACGAAACAAAGCAATCCCAACCCACCAAAGACCAGTAGTGCGAATAGACCATACCGAAGAAATGCAACCGCTCGCTGTTGAAAATAAGTTCCGATTTATATTGCTGAGCAATCAGAGCAATTTCAGCGGCTTCAACCGGTTTATCTATCAAGCGCTTTATCTCACGGTCAATTTGAATTAAAAGTTCTTGGTTGGACATACTACTATCTTTAGGCATAGAAATCGCAATTTTTAGAAGGCTTAGGTTGCGGTCTAATATAAAGTCTATATCGCTGCTGAACCCAGCGGGCAAATTCGCTCCAAGTCGTTTATTTAACAAGCGCGCAAGCATCATAACACCGGGGAACTCGGGCGATTTGGGAAGTGGTGCATTTAGGGCAATGAAAAGATACCTACGATTAGTTTCAATTTGCCGTTCAACTAACCCAAGCCCAGAAAGGCTCACTAAATCGGGGGATTCAATAGCGCGATGAGGTGGCAGTTCTCGCGGTGGAAATGGTCTAAAAATCTCCTCAAGGAAAGAGGTCATTGTATCAGGCGAGAAATCACCAGTGATAAACAACAAAGCATTATTTGGCGTATACCAACGCTGGTAAAAAGCCAAGACTGAATCGCGTTCAAGACGGGCAATGCTCTCGGTCGTGCCTAAAACCTCGCGCCCCAGTGGCGTGCCATTAAATAATGCTTCCTGAAACAATTTATCGGGATTTTCAAACTCCGTTTTAGAACGGGCAATCTCTTCTATAACGATACCGCGTTCTTTTTCAAATTTGTGAACGGGTAAAGTAGAATTGAAAACCATATCCGCTAAAATAGAGAGCCCTTCTTTAAACTTATCACTCTGGGTAAGTAGAATAAAATCGGTGAAACAACCGCCGGTATGGGCATTGTGGTATGCGCCGAGTCGGTCAAAGGCGTCGTAGATTTGCTCTTGGGTTCGATTGCGGGTGCCGTTGAATAGGAGATGCTCCAAGAAATGAGCCGCACCCCAAGTGTGCCAGGTTTCATCATAGGAACCCACACGAATGACGATGTTGGCAGCTATCATCGGCACGGTGTGATTCTCAACTAAAACAAAATCCATTCCATTGGATAGACGCCCCACCACTGCAGGATTAGCACCCAAAATATCGGGT
>FWPV01004679.1_pt1 | contig 28550 bp, 25 predicted proteins | sample 2228371 | NCBI WGS metagenome assembly FWPV01 (sample SAMEA103939776, study PRJEB20133) | metagenome | reverse complement strand
TCGCTCTGGAGCATGGCCGTCACTTCTGAAGCTTCTGAAACCCGTAGTGCACGCATGCCCCATTGTAGGACTTCACCTCAACATGCGCAAGGACTTACGGCGTCGTGTCTAGCACGACGGCGTACCCACGGGACGACGCGCGTACCTACAGGGACCACGCCTGTTACCTCACAAACGCAGATGCGGGGGCGAGTGCGACCCTGCCGTGGCCGATAGCGCTGCCTTCCGAAGGCCTGGACGGGCCGACAGTCGGCCCGTGGAGCGAGGACAGCGGAGCGGCGGCTGTTGTCAGCCGCCCGTTGATGGACGCCCTGGAGCGCCTCTACGGCTCCCAGTTGTCCGTGGACGTGATCGCGTTCCTTGAGGAGAACCCCGGGCTGCTTGCGGTACTGTTCGAAGCGTGGCAGGAAGTGGACCTCTACCTGGAAGCGCATCCGCGGATGGAACTCCGGCTGAGCAGGGATCCGGAAGTCGAGGGCCTCACCATGCTCTACGCAATCGTGCACACGACGAGGGACCCGGAGGAAGTGTTCCGCGGGCTCAAGGCGCTGGATGTGGGATGGCTGTCTCGACAGCCCCCTTGGATCCAGGAGTTGTTCAACGTGGACGTGGAGTTTGGTTGATGTTTCGGTGGGCCGACTTCCTCACCTTGGCCGAGCAACTGGTGCAGCAAGCCGAGGGTGGTGGGCTGCGGGATGCGTGCCTGAGATCGGCCATAAGCCGAGCCTACTACGCCGCCCTCCTCACCGCGGCGGGTTGGATCCGAGATTGCGTGGGCGTCGATATTCCTGAGGATCGCACGATCCACAAGTTCGTGCCCAGATTCTTGGCAGATGCTGGGGGGGAGGAAGCCGCCCTGGTGGCGCCCGCCTTGCATCGTTTGAGGCGTCAGCGCTCTGACGCGGACTACAAGGATGATGTGCCTAATCTGCGGAAGGCCGCGGAGTTCTCGTTGAAACTGGCAAAGGATGCTGTGTTCACGCTTGAACGGTTGTCGCAGTGAGGGAAGGGGGAACGGGGGTTCGCCGTGCTGCTGGCCATTCTGAAGCCGAATGCTGATGTGTGGACCCCTGGCCTGGAGGCCATTCTCCTCAAGTTCGTATCGCAAGTTGCAGGGCGAGGACAGCGAGGCAGGCGAGGAGACTCGCCGGGGTGACGAGGAGGCCGTACTTCACGAACTCGGGGAACGTGATCCGCACTTCTTTGTCGGAGAGGATCGTCATCCACATGATCCCGGCCAGGGCGCCGATTGGGGTCAGGTTGGCACCTAGGTTCGAGCCGATCGCCGTCCCCAGCGCGGCGGCCAGCAGCGGCATCCCGCTCAACCCCCCGGTGGCGGAAGCGAAGGCGAGCGTCATCGGGATGTTGTTGAGGACGTTCGCGGCCAGGGCCGAGCTCACTCCGTAGAGGATCGCCAGGAGGGGGACGGATCGCCCGCTCAGGGCGAGGAGCACGTCCCCCAGCTTCCCCGTCACCCCGTACACGCGCAGCGCGTACACGGTCACAAAGAGCGAGAGCACGAACGGGACGATCGGCCACGGCACGCGCCGCATCGCCGCGACCACGGTCGAGCCGTTCACCTGCCGCCGCAAGGCCCGCGCGTACGACTCCCGCAGGACGAGGAGGGCAAGCAGTGCCACGGCGAACGCGAGCGACACGCGCCACATCTCCCACCGGAGGTACGGAGCGATGGCGAGGGCCACCACGCACCCCCCGAGGGCGAGGAGCCCGAGGACGGCACCGGCCCGGTCGGTGATCGCCTCGGAGGGCTTCAAGTCCACGGGGCGGATCGGGCGGCGGATCTCCTTCCGGAACACGAGGTAGAGGAGGAGGGCGTTCACTGCTCCGGCGGCGAGGGTGGGAAGGAGCATCCACCCTGTGTACCCGACGAACGTGAACCCGAACCGCGACGCGAGGAGGATGTTCGTCGGGTTCCCGATGTAGAGGGCCATCGACCACGTGTTCGCGGCGAAGAACTCGGCCACGAGGTAGGGCTTGGGGTTCACTCCGGCGTGGCGGGCGAAGTAGTACACGAACGGGGTCAGGGTGAGGATGACGATGTCGTTCGAGGTGAAGACGGTGAGGAGGGAGACCACCCCGTAGAGCGCGAAGAAGAGGCGGGTTCCGTCGGCCCGGGCGTAGCGGAGGGCCGCCCGGGCGCAGGCCTCGAAGAACCCGGTGATGTCGAGGAAGATGCTCATGAACACCATCGAGATGAACAGGGTGAGGATCCCGAGGGGCTGGAGCCCGCCCTCGCCGTTGAGGCCGGCGAGGAGCTGCTGGCCGGTGAGGAGCCCACCGGCGAGGATGAGGATTGGGCCGAGGAGGGCGCCGAGGAAGTAGGTTTCGACCCGCACCTGCCGCCGCCGGGCCCGCAGGTAGAGGTACGGCCGGCGCAGGGTGAGGGCAATCGTTGCCCCACAGGAGACGAGGAAGATCAGCGCCACGGGGAGCATGGAAGGGTCCGCTCTACCAGGACGTCAGGATCGGGCGAACGGGATCACAGGGTTTGGTGTCGTTCATAAGACCAGCGGAGCGGACGTATACCCGGACCGTACGCCCTCGTCAACCCCACCGGGAGCGGTCTCGGGTATACTTCGGACTTCGCCATGAGGTTCCGTACTCCCTCTCGCGATGAGATCCTCACCGGTCCGGCGCTGACCACGATGGCCCGCATTGGCGGTCCCGCCGTTTTGGGGGCGCTCATCTTCACCCTGTACAACCTTGCCGATGCGTTCTGGATCGGGCGACTGCCCCCGGAGGCGTCGGCGGCGGCGGTGGCTGGGATCCAGGTCTCGTGGCCGATCGTGTGGTTCCTTATCTCGTTCATCGCCGGGTTCGGCGGGGCGGCGGTGAGCGCGCTTGTGGCGCAGTACGTCGGGGCGGGGCGGCCGGAGGAGGCCAACGTCGCCCTGAACCAGCTGTTCATCCTGTCTACTGCCTCGGGGATCGTGGTCGGGGTGGCGGGCTACTTCGCCTCCCCGTTCCTCCTCGACCTCCTCATCGGGCGGGGGGCGGTGGCAAGCGCGGCTGCGCTGTACATCAAGATCATCTTCGTTGGGCTCCCGACGATGGTCCTGCCGGGCCTGTTCTACGCCGCGTTCGCCGCGACCGGGGATACGGTGACCCCCCTCCTCGTGAGCGGGGGCGGGACCCTCGTCAACATGGCCCTCGACCCGTTCTTCGTCCTGGGGTGGGGAGGCCTCCCCCAGCTGGGGATCCTCGGCGCAGCGTACGCGACGATCCTCTCCCAAGGGCTCGTCACGATCGCGTTTCTCCTTCTCCTGCGGAAGGGAAGCGGGCACCTCCGCCTCGACTCCCGGCAGATGGCACCCCAGTGGACGTGGATGGCGAAGGGCCTCCGGATCGGGGTCCCGGCGGCGATCGGCCAGTCGAGCATGGCGTTCGGGTTCGTGATCATGACCGCGGTCATCGGCCGTCTTCCCAATGCCGAGGCGGCGCTCGCCGGGTACGGGATCGGGGATCGGGTGTTGGGGATCCTGTTCATCGTCACCGATGGGCTGGGGACGGGGTTGACGACGATGGTTGGCCAGGCGCTGGGAGCAGGGGCGAGGGATCGAGCGCGGGAGCTCGTGCGCAAGGGGATCGGCGCCCTCATCGTCATCCTGTCCGCGGAGGCCCTCTTCCTGTGGTTCGTTCGCTACCCGGCGGTGGCGCTGTTCATCCCGGGCCGGGAGGACGTGATCGCGGTCGGGGCGGCGTTCATCGGCGCGTTCGCGGTGAGCATGCCGTTCCTGGGGACGTTCTTCGCCGCGCTGTCCATCTACCGCGGGTCGGGCCACAACGTGCCGACGATGATCCTCGGCGTGGTCCGGCTGTGGGTGTTGCGGATTCCACTGTCCTACGTATTCGGGTTCACCCTCAACCTCGGGGCGGACGGGGTATGGTGGGGGATGTCGCTCTCCAACGTCCTCGCCGGCATGGTGGCGTTGGGGTTCCTCCTCTCCCGCGGTTGGCAGAGGTCGGTCGTCGAACCGGTTACGCCTCCCGCGGGTTGACCTCGTCGGGGGCGTGGAGGAGGCGTCCCTCCATCCCCCCGGCCACGGTGAGGATCTCGCCCGTGATGTGCCCCGCCAGGCGATCCGAGGACAGGAAGACGATCGCCCGCGCGATGTCCTCCGGCCGGGCGATCTGGGGGAGGGCCCGCGTCTGGAGGACCCGCGTCACGAGTGCAGGATCCTCCAGCCCCGCCGCGGACATCGGGGTCCTCGTCCACCCCGGGCACACCGCGTTCACCCGTCCTCGGGGGACGAGGCGCACGATCTCGTTCTTGAGCGAGCGGGTGAGCCCGTAGGTTATCCCCGCCTTGGCCGCGGCGTAGTCGGCGTGGCCCTCCTCTCCGAACACGGCGGCAGTGGACCCCACGATCACGAGGGCCGCCGCGTCCGGCTTCGTCTTCTCCAAGGTCCGGAAGAAGGCCCGCGCGCAGAGGAACACGCTGGTGAGGTCAGTTTCGATCGTGTGCCGCCACCGCTCGAGGCTCATCCGGTGGATCGGCTCATCCTCCGCGGGCCAGATCCCGGCGTTGGCGACGAGAACGTCCACCCTGCGGAACCGGTCGAGCGCCTTGCGGAACAGGTGCTCGACCTCGTCTTCTTCGGTCAGGTCGGCGGACACGACGAGGTTCTCCCCCGTCAGCTCTTCCTGTAGCGCCTGCAGCGCGCCCAGGTTACGGTGGCCGTGGAGGACGAGCACCGCCCCTTCTCGGTCGAACAGGCGGGCCGCCGCGCCCCCGATCCCGCCGGAGGCTCCGGTGATGAGGACGACCGTGTCCTTGAGCCCGCTGTCCACGGCTAGACGAGAAACACCCCGTCCTTCACGAACGGCGTCCCGTCCACGCGCACCTCGCCCCCCCGGCGCAGGTCGCAGACCATGTCCCAGTGGATCGCTGAGCTGTTCTTGCTTCCCGACTCGGGGTACCCCTTCCCGAGCGCGAGGTGGATCGTCCCCCCGATCTTCTCGTCGAACAGGGTGTTCTTCGTGAACCGCTGGACACCGCGATTGGTGCCGAACGCGAACTCACCCACGTACCGCGCCCCCTCGTCCGTGTCCAGCATCTTGAGGAGGAACGCCTCGTTCTTCCCCGCTGTGGCCTTCACCACCCGGCCACCCTTGAACTCCAATCGCACATCCTCCACTTCGCGGCCGTGGAAGATGGCGGGGTAGGTGAACCGGATACGGCCCTCTACGCTGTCCTCGATCGGGCCGGTGAAGATCTCCCCGTCGGGGAAGTTCTCGTGGCCGTCGCAGTTGATCCACGTCCTCCCTCCAACCTTCAGGCGGAGGTCCGTGTCTGGGCCCGCGACGTGGATCTCCTTCCGCGGGGCGAGCCAGTCGATGAGCACTTGCTGCCTTCGCGAGATGTCCTTCCACGCTGCGATCGGGTCCTCCTCCCCGACGAGGCAAGCCCCGAACACGAAGTCCTCGAATTCCCGAAGGGACATCTCCGCGTCCTGGGCGAAGGCGGGGGTAGGATAGAGGGTTCCCGTCCACCGCAGTTCCTTGTTCGCTGCCCGCTCAAGGAACCGCTCGGACAGAGGGCGCGTCGCTTGCGCCCGCCTGGCCTGTCGTGCCGGATCGGCGCCCGTGAGGCGCTTGGTGTTCGTCTCCGTCCACACCGAGATCGAGGCATGGATCTCGTCGATCATCTCCGCCACGAACTTGGGGATGAAATCGAGCTGGGCGTCGCTCGCCCGCTTGTAGAAGACCTCCTCCGCCCCATCGAGGCCGAGCTGGACCCACGGATGCCCGCCGCGGGCGAGGATCTCTTCGTACAGCGCCAGGAGAAGCGGGGCTCCCTCCGGGCTTCCCTGGATCCGGACGAGATCACCCTCCTTCACCGCCAGGGAGTACCCGACGAGGACCTTCGCCATCGCCTCCACTCGAGGATCGTTCATCATCCCTCCTTGCGCCGCCTGTTCCGCTTCAGCTTCGCGACCAGTGCCCGGGCTACGCAGTCCGGGACGAACTTTCTAACCTCCCCACCGTACTGAGCGATCTCCTTGACGAGGGATGAGGAGAGGAACGAGTATTGGCCCGCCGTCATCAGGAACACGCTCTCGATGTCGCTGTCCAGATCGCGGTTGGTGAGGGCGAACTGGAACTCGTAGTCGAAGTCGGAGGTCGCCCGCAGGCCCCGCACCACCGCCGTCGCTCCCAGCTCCCGTGCGCAGTCGACGAGGAGCCCGGAGTACGTGATCACGTTGACCCCACGGATCTTCTCCTCGGCGAGCGCTTTCTTGACGAGGTCCCGCCGCTCGACTGCGGAGAAGAGGGGTTCCTTCCGTGGGTTCTCCACCACCGCCACGATGAGTTGATCGAACAGGCGGGCCGCTCGCCGCAGGATGTCGAGGTGCCCGTAGGTGATGGGATCGAAGCTCCCCGGGTAGAGGGCCCTGCGCATCACCTCACCTCCGCGTGGGGACGGATGAGTTGCCGTAGCCGGTCCCCGCACGGCCCGACCGCGGCCCATGCCGCCCTGTCGGGGCTGAGGAACCGCTGGGCGAGCTCCTGGACCTCCTCCCCGGTCACCGCCCTCAGGCGGCGAACGACTTCGTCGGGCGCAGCCGGCGTGCGCCCGAGCGCGGTCGCCGTTCCCAGCCGCACCATGCGTCCGCTCGGATCATCGAGACCGACGAGGAACGCATTCACCAGACGTTGGATCGCCCGGGCGAGGTCGGAGGGCGGGGGAGGGGTGCGGGCGAGGGCCTCCACTTCCCTCCACAGGAGATCGATAACGCGGGGGAGCTTCTTCTCCTCGGTGGCAGCGTAGAGGGCGAGGGCCCCGGCGTCGGAGTGGTAGGAAGTCGCGGAGAACACGGTGTAGGCGAGCCCAAGCTCCTCGCGCACGCGCTGGAAGAGCCGCGAACTGACCCCGCCGCCGAGGAGAGCGTTCAACACCTCGATCCCGTACCGATGGGGGGACCCGATGGGGACGGTGGGGAACCCCACCGCGAGGTGGACCTGCTGGATGGCCCGCTCGGCGAGGGAGACACCCGATCCCGGCTCGGGAGGGTGCCGGGGCCGTTCCCCATCGTGCTCTTCCCCGCTTCCGAATCGGGTGGCAAGGGCGAGGAGCTCCGTTGGATCCACCCTCCCGCAGGCAACGAGGGCCATCCGCGAGGGCGTGTAGTGGTGGCGAAAGAAGGCCCACAGGTCATCGAGCCCTAGCTCGGCCACGGATGCCGGTCTCCCCACCACGGGTTGGCCCAGGGGATGCCCCCCGGGCCACAGGGCCTCGTGAAGAAGCTGAAACGCCACGTCCTCCGGGCTGTCCTCAATGGTGCGGATCTCCTCCTCGATCACCACCCGCTCCCGGCCCAGGTCATCGCGGGCGAGTCGGGGAAGGGTGACGAGCTCCTCGAGGATGGAGACGGCGGTGGCGAGGCCTGCCTCGAGGACCTCGGTGTAGTAGAACGTGTACTCGTTTGCGGTCGCGGCGTTGAGATGTCCGCCTAGAAGATCGATCGCTTGGGCGATCTCCGCCGCGCTGCGGCGGACCGTGCCCTTGAACGTCATGTGCTCGAGGAGGTGGGCGAGGCCTTCTTTGCCGGGGGGATCGTCCCGCCCCCCTGCCCTCACCCACAGCCCGACCGCCACCGAGCGCAGGGACGGCATCGGTTCGGCGAGCACCACTGCTCCCGACGCTGTGCAGTCCTGGTAGCAGCCGGGGTAGATCTCGATCATGCTCCGGACTCGGCTGGGCCGGCGGGGACCACCCGCCGCAGCTTGTACCGACCCTGCTCCTCGATCTCCAGGATCTCCACGAGCATCCGGTCGCCCTTCTTCGCCACCTCCGCCGGCTCGGCCGGGGTCCCCAGGCGCGACTTGTGCACCAGCCCCCGCACGCCCGGGGCGATCTCCACGAACACCCCATAGTCGACGACGTTCGTCACCTGGCCAGCGATGATGTCCCCGACTTTGAGCTTCGGCTTCTCCTGGACGGCCCGGCAGCGAATCCGCCCGTTCTCGTCGGTCTCGATCACCTCCACCAGGAGCTCGTCGCCCACCCGGACCACATCCTCGACCTTCTTCACGTAGCCGTCGGAGAGGTTTGAGATGTGGACGAGAGCATCCACCCCTGGCCGCAGCTCGACGAACGCCCCGAACGGGGCGATGCGCACGACCTTGGCGTGGAACGTCATCCCCACCTCGACCTCCGCGGTGAGCTCCTCGATCGCCTGGCGGGCGAGGCCCACTGCGTCCGCGGAGTCGCCGACGATCTTCACCGTGCCGTCGTCTTCGATGTCGATCTCCGTGCCCGTGTCCTCCTGGAGCTTGCGGATCACCCTCCCCCCGGGGCCGATGATCGCCCCGATCTTCTCCGGGTTGACCTTCACCACGTCGAGACAGGGGGCGTAGGGGGAGAGGGACGGGCGCGGCTTGGGGAGGACGGCCTCCATCTGGTCGAGGATCGCCAGCCGTGCCTCCCGGGCTTGAGCCATCGCCTGTCGCATGAGATCCGGCGTGATCCCGCCCGTCTTGACGTCGAGCTGGAACGCGGTCACCCCCTCCCGGGTCCCCGCGACCTTGAAGTCCATGTCCCCATAGTGGTCCTCCAGGCCGAGGATGTCGGTGAGGATCACGTACCGGCCGGTTCCCTCATCGCTGACGAGGCCCATCGCCACCCCGGCTACCGGGCGCTTCAAAGGGACCCCGGCGTCCATCATCGCCAGCGCCCCCGAGCACACGGAGGCCATGGACGAAGATCCGTTTGACTCCGTGATCTCCGACACCACGCGGATGATGTAGGGGAACTCGTCCTCCGAGGGCAGCACTGCGAGCAAGGCCCCCTCGGCGAGGCGGCCGTGTCCGATCGACCGTCGGGAAGGGGACCCGATCCGTCCCGCCTCGCCCGTGGCGTAGGGCGGGAAGTTGTAGTGGAGCATGAACCGTTTTAGGCCCTCCTCCATCATCAGGTCAACGATCTGGGCATCGCGGCGCGTCGCGCCAAGGGTGCACGTCCCGAGGGACTGCGTCTCTCCGCGCGTGAACAGGGCCGAGCCGTGCACGCGCGGCAGGAGCCCGACCTGAATCGAGATGGGCCGCATCTCCTCCGGCCTCCGGCCGTCCATCCGCTCCCCTCGGTCGAGGATCGCCTGCCGGGCGAACTCCCGGTACACGTCGTCGAAGAGCTGGGTGGCGAGCGTGGCGATGGCGGACCTGCTCTCCTCCGGGTAACTCGCCGCCACTGTCCCCGCCGCCTCGGTGGCCAACGCTTGGGCCATCCTCTCCCGGGCGAGCTTCGTCGGAGCGGCCCGGAGCTCGGGGAGGCGGGACCACACGAGCTCCTTCACCTTGCCGCGCACGTCCACGGCCTCCGCGGTGGGCGGGGTCGCGGCGCGCTTGGCGACAGCATGTTGTGCCGCGAACTCCTCCTGGAGGGCGATCAGGTCTTGGATCAACTTGTGGGCGGCCACGATCGCCTCGACCACCTTCTCGTCGGCGACCTCCCACATGTGGCCCTCGACCATCGTCACCGTGGCCCGGGTTCCGGCGACGACGATGTCCATCCGGCCTGTCTCGCGCACCTCGTCGCTCGGATGGGCGATGATCGTCTCTCCGTCCATCCCCAGCCGCACTGCGGCCACCGGGCCCGCGAACGGGGCCGGGGAGATCATGAGCGCTGCCGAGGCGCCGAGGAGGCCCACTACGTCCGGAGGGGCGTCCCTCTCCGCGGAGAGCACCGTGGCCACGATATGTACCTCTTCCCGGTACCCATCGGGGAACAGGGGGCGGATCGGGCGGTCAATCAGCCGCGCGGCAAGCACGGCATCATCCGAGGGCCGCCCCTCCCGCTTGAAGAACCCCCCGGGGATCTTCCCTCCCGCATAGAACCGTTCCTCGAAATCCACCCGGAGCGGGAAGTAATCGAGCTCCTGGGCCGTCGGCTGGCAGACCGCGGTCACGAGGACCTTCGTGTCCCCCCACGTTGCGAGGACCGCCCCATCGGCTTGGCGGGCGATGCGCCCGCTCTCTAGGCGGAACGTCTTTCCGGCAACTGTTGTTTCTACCTCTGGCATTCCCCTCACACACCTCTGATGTCAAGTTCCTGGATCACCTGCGCATATCGGCGCGGGTTGGTTTGACGCAGATATTGTAGCAACCGTCGGCGTTGCCCCACGATCTTGTGCAGCCCGCGGCGAGAGTGAAAATCCTTGCGGTGGGTCTGCAGGTGCGCGGTGAGCTGGTTGATCCGCGCGGTCAGCAACGCGACCTGGACCTCTACCGAACCGGTATCGGTTGGATTCTTGGCGAACTTCCTGATGCACTCCTGTTTGGTTTCCTGTGAGAGCGCCACACTCCACCTCCAATCGCCCGATCCCACGCTGGCGTCCGCCTGGGAAGGGTTCGGTTAACGGAACCGACGGGCCAGGCGCCGGCATCGACCCCTGATCTCGTCCACATCGAGGGTCTGGAACTCACCTCCTAGGAACAGCGGATGCCCATCGACGAACACCGCTGTCACATCCGCCCCCTGTGCTGCATAGACGAGGTCCGTGAGGGGATCGTACCCCGGGCAGAGATGGGGCCCATTCACGCTGATGAGCACCCCATCCGCCCGTCGTCCGGGCTCAATTGTACCCAATTCCTTCCCCCAGCCAAGGGCGGCGACCCCGCGGGCGGTGGCGCAGCGGATGGCCTCCGCGGCAGGAAGCGCGGCGGGATCACCGGCCCTCTGCTTGGCGAGCAGTGACGCTAGCCGCATCTCCTCGATCATGTTGAGGTCGCCCGCCGCCGCAGCCCCGTCCGTGCCCAGGGCGACGTTGACCCCGCCCTTGAGCATGTCATGGACCGGGGCGATCCCGCACGTCAGTCTCATGTTCGACGTCGGGCAGTGCACGGCCGTCGCCCCATGGGCGGCGAGGATCTCGATGTCTTTTTCCGAGACGTGCACGCAGTGCGCAGCGATCACGGGGACGGAGAAAACGCCCAGCTCCTCCAGCCACTCGGCCGGGGATTTCCCCTTTTCAGTCCGGATCCGCGCGACTTCCTCTGCGGTCTCGGCGAGGTGGGTGTGGATCGGGACACGGATCTCGCGGGCCAGCACGGCGGTGCGCTGCCATACCTCGGGAAGGCAGGTGTAGGGCGCGTGGGGGGACAGGGCGGTGTGGATGCGGCCCTCCGCCCTTCCCTCCCACTCCCGGGCGAACGCCTCCGCTTTGTTCAACTCAGGATCGATCCGGTCCGGTGTCGGAGCGACGATCCCGTAGGAGAGAAGGGCGCGCAGGCCGGCCTCCTCCACTGCGTGGGCCACCTCGTCCATGAAGAAGTACATGTCGGCGAACGCGGTCGTTCCGCCCCGGATCATCTCCGCAAGGCCCAAAAGCGACGCCCAGTACACGTCCTTCGCCGTGAGCTTCCGCTCGCGGGGCCAGATCTCCTCGCTGAGCCACCGTTCGAGGGGGAGGTCGCGTGCTGCCCCGCGGAGCAGAGTCATCGCGAGGTGGGTGTGGGCGTTCACGAAGCCAGGCACGAGGAGGCATCCCTCCCCTTCCACGACCCGATCGAACTCGCCTTCGACCCCCCCTCCCGTGACGATCGCCTCGTACCGTCGCCCCTCGATCACCACGTCGGCATGGGGGACGACCCCATCCTCCGCGCGTTGCATCACCGCCGGCCCTCGGATGAGGATGCGCACGGAGGCAGTATACGGATCTGCGGCCATTCCCGGCCAGCTTGGCTATGATCGGGTCGTGATGAAGGGGAAGGGGGCCGAGGACATCGCTTGTCGCCACCTGCGCGCCCAGGGGATGAGAATCGTTGCCCGCAACTGGCGGTGGCGGGGTGGCGAGGTGGACATCATCGCGCGGGATGGCCCCACCCTCGTGTTCGTGGAGGTCAAGGGACGGTCCGGGGAGGGGTTCGGGACCGCCGTGGAGGCGGTGACGGGCGAGAAGCGGAATCGCCTGTGGCGCACGGCGCTCGCCTTCCTCGGGGGGCAGCCCGAGATGCCGGTGCGGTTCGACGTGGTGGCGGTGGGCCCGCGCGGCGTGCGCCACATCCGCGACGCGTTCCGGGAGGAGGATGTTCGCCCAGGTCCTTAGCGCCGCCCCGTACGGGATCGAGGCCCGCCTGATCGAGGTCCAGTGCGACGTGGGGCCAGGCCTTCCGGGGTTTGCGATCGTTGGCCTCCCCGAGAAGGAGGTGTCCGAGGCCCGGGAGCGGGTGCGGTCGGCGATCCGCAACGCGGGTCTCTCCTTCCCCCAGCTGCGGATCACGGCCAACCTCGCCCCGGCCGACCTCCGCAAGGAGGGGGCGGGGTTCGACCTCGCCCTGGCGGTGGCCCTCCTCGTGGCCACGGGTCAGGTGGCGGCGGAGGCCAGTGCGGGTACGGTGTACCTGGGGGAGCTGGCCCTGGACGGGGGGCTCCGGCCGGTGCGGGGAACCCTGGCGATGGCCCTCGCCGCCCGCGAGGCGGGGATCGGACGGGCGGTGGTGGCGGCCCCCTCCGCTCCCGAGGCGGCGCTGGTGGACGGGCTTGCCGTGCACCCGGTCGCGTCCCTCGGCGAGGCGGTGGCGTTCCTCCGCAGGGAACGGGAGATCCCGCCTGCCCCGCGGACCGCGCCCGAGGAGGAGCCGCCGGACTGGATCGATCTGTCCCTCGTGCGGGGGCAGGAGCACGCCCGGCGGGCCCTCGAGATCGCTGCGGCCGGCGCGCACCACGTCCTGATGGTCGGGCCTCCCGGGGCCGGGAAGTCCCTCCTCGCCAAGTGCCTGCCGGGGATCCTCCCCCTCCTCACGTTCGACGAGGCGCTGGAGGTGACGCGCATCCACTCCGTGGCGGGATTGCTCTCCCCGGGGCGGCCCCTCCTCCGCCGGCGCCCGTTCCGCTCCCCCCACCATACCGTGTCCTACGCGGGGATGGTGGGGGGCGGCCACGGGATCCCCAGCCCCGGCGAGATCACGCTTGCCCATCACGGAGTGCTTTTCTTGGACGAGCTTCCCGAGTTCGACCGCAAGGTCTTGGAGGCGCTCCGCCAGCCCTTGGAGGAGCGGCGGATCACGGTCGTGCGCGCCGGGACGGCGGTGACGTTCCCGGCCTCGTTCATGCTCGTCGGGGCGATGAACCCCTGTCCATGCGGACATCTCGGCGACCCCCTCCACCCCTGTCGGTGCCGCCCCCACGAAGTGGTAGGCTACCGCAAGCGCCTATCTGGCCCGTTCCTCGATCGGGTGGACCTGTTCGTGCAGGTGCCACGGCTCACCCGGGAGGAGCTCCTCGCCGAAGGGGGGGGCGAGCCATCGGATGAGGTGCGGAAGCGGGTAGCGGAAGCCCGCGAGGTACAGCGGCGCAGGCTCGGGCCCCGTGGGGGAACCAACGCCGAGCTGAGCCCGAAAGAGGTGCAGCGCTGGTGCGCGCTCACCCCCGAGGGAAGATCCCTCCTCGCCCGGGCCGTGGATCACTTCGCCCTCACCGGCCGGGGGTACGTGCGCACCCTCAAGGTCGCCCGCACGATTGCGGATCTCGCTGCATCCGCTACCATCGGGCCCGAGCACGTGGCGGAGGCATTGCAGTACCGGGCGTTTCCAGAGGAGGTAATACCGTGAGATGGCTGTGGATCACCCTTCTCGTTGCAGGATGGACCGCGGGGGCGATGGCTCAGTCGTTCACTGTGGGACGGGTGGAGGTCGTGGGGAACGTCAATGTCCCCACGAGCGACATCCTGGCCGCGGTGCGGTTCAAGGCTGGCCAGGAGGCGACCCGGGACGAGGTCCTGGCCGCGGTCCAGTCCATCCTGGAGCTTGGCTGTTTCGCGCAGGTCACTCCCGAGCTCGCGTTCGACGATGATCTCGTCGTGGTGCGGTTCCGGGTGGTGGAGTACCCGCTGATCGAGCGCATCACCTTCGAGGGGCTCCCGCCGGCCCCGAAGGGGAAAGGGACCCTCCTCTCGTGGCTCCAGGAGGCCCTCGCCGGGGCGAACCGGCCCACGGAGGCCAAGCTGCGGGAGATCCTCACCGACGCTGGGGTGAAGGCCGGGGAGGTCCTGAACCAAGCCAAGCTCGAGGCAGCGCTCGTGGGGCTCCTCGAGGAATACCGCAAGATGGACTGGGCCACGGTACAGATCGTCCCCGACCTGAGGGGTTCCGAGCTCGTGCTCACGGTGGAGGAGCTCGCCGTCGCCGGGCACCGGTTCCGCGGCCTGTCCACGATCCCGGAGGAGGAAGCGCGCAAGCTCGTCACCGTCCCCGTGGGGGAAGTGGGGCGGATCTCGCAGATCCAGGAATCGCTGGGCGCCCTCGGCCAATCCGTCTTCTTCTCCTCGGGAGGGGTCAGCGCGGAGGCGGGTGAGGGGGGCGTATGGCTCGTGTGGGACCTCGTGGAACGGGTGATCCTCCCCGAGCCCGCTTCCGTGGCGGAGATCGACCTTCAGGGGGTGACGGCGTTTCGCCCCGAGCGCCTCCAGGAACGGATCGGTCCCCTTCCCGACGGTGTGGTCACGAACCACGACGTCCTCCGCGCCCTCGGACCCGTCTATGACCACTACCGCCGGGAAGGGTTGTTCATGGTCGAGTTGGAGGGGGAAGGGGTCGAAGCGGGACGCCTGCGAGTGAAGGTGAAGGAAGGGCGCGTGGCGCGGATCGAGGTCGGCGAAGGGTCGCGCACCGCGCCGTGGGTGATCGAGCGGGTGATGGACCTCCCCCCCGGCCAGCTCCTCACGGAGGGGCGGTTCGTCGTCAGTCGGCAGGCGCTGATGGCGCTGGGTTACTTCCAGGACGTGGTCCTCGAACCGCGGTGGGAGGGGGACGAGCTGGTCCTCAAGGTCACCGTCAAAGACATCGACAGGCTCGGCAGCATCGGGGGGAACGTGGCGATCTCCCCCCAGGACCTTGGGATCGTCGGCAACCTCACCTATAGCCAGAAGAACGTCCTTGGCAAGGCGATCGACCTCGCCCTGTCCCTGGAGAAGGGGTTGACCGGAAGCGGGTCCACGACGTGGTCGCTTTCGTTCAGCAGCTACTCCTTCCCCGTGTTCGACCTCGTGAGCGTTGATTTGTATCGGCGGGAGTCCGGTGAGGATCCTGTCCTACTCACCTTGGGGGGAGGGGTGAGGCTCGCCTATCCCCTCGCCCCCTACCTTGACCTTGCCGTGGGCCTGACGAGCGAGCGGGTGTGGGAGGCGGTCGAGGGGGGCGCTCTTGACCCGAAGACATCGGTTGAGGTCGGGATCACGTACGATGACCGGGACAGCCCGTTCTTCCCGCGGACCGGCAGCCGGGGGGGGCTATCGCTGGAGAAGGCGGGGACGTTTGCCCCCGGAGTGGAGTACCTCGTCCTCAAGGCAGACCTTGCTGGGTTCTCCCCGGCCGATGCCGGGGTTCTTCTCGGGGAGGCGCGGGCCGTCCTCGCTTGGAGAGCCCTCGTGCGCTGGGGGTGGGACCTCCCCGAGCGGTACCAGTTCACCCTGGGAGGGGTGGACTCCGTACGGGGGGCGAAGGGGGTGCGTACGGATCGCTACGGCCTCCTCAACGGCGAGTTCCGGATCGAGATCGCGCAGGGGTCGTGGATCGCCCTGTTCGGGGATCTCGGGGCGACCGGGGATGGGACGGTGAAGTCGTCGCTGGGGGTCGAGCTCGCGGCGAATGTGGCGGGGATGTTCGTCCGGCTCTCCCTCGCGTGGCCCAACGACCGCGACCCGACGTGGGTCCCGGCGTTCGAGTTCGGGATGAGCCCGATGTTCTAGGGTGGCGACGCCGCTGAAAACCGAGCACAACGGAGGAGACAGATGAAGACACAGTGGATTGTAGGGCTGCTTGTTGGTGCGCTGATGTTGGGGCTCGCGGGGGGCATCGTGGGGACCTTGCTCCTCCCCGCGAAGGGCGATGTGGGCGCCCTCACGGACCGCGTGGCGAAGGTGGAGAGTGGGCAGAAGGAACTGGAGACCCGGGTCACGGGGATCACCGCGAGCGGGGCCGGGCTTCGGGTAGGGGTTGTGGACGCGGAGGCCCTTTTTCAGAAGGTGTTCCTGCCTCAGGTCCAGACCCAGCGGGCGGCGTTGGAGGGGAAGACGAAGGACATCCAGGCTCTCCAGGCCGACTACGCCGCGGGGAGAATCACGGCTGAGGTCTACCAGCAGCGATACCTCCGGCTCCAGGCGGAGCTCCTCGAAGCGACGCTGGCCGTGAACATGGCGATGCTCGACAAGATGATCGCTTCTCCCGGCTTCCTCACCCTGCGATCGGATCTGCAGAACCTGCGCACGCAGGCGGTCCCCCTCGAAACGGAGGTCCAAAACGCGGTAAGGGAGTCCCAGGTCACGATCCTCGACCCCACGGGGTTCGCCCAGCGCCTCCAGCAGCTTCAAACTGCGCTGCAGCAACTCGACGAGCTCCTCACCCAGGTTGCGGCGGTGAAGATCGTCGAGATTTCCCAACAGATCGCCAAAGAGCAGGGCTACGACCTCGTCCTGCGGACGAGGGACGTCGTTGTGTTCCGCCGCGAGGCGACCGTGGTCGACCTGTCCTCGGACGTGGAGGGTCGTCTGTGGAGGCTGTTCTCGTCTTAGGGATCGATCGGGCGGTGCGGGGAGCGCGATGAGGGACTGTCTCGTGGAGTCGGTGCCGAACGTGTCGGAGGGTCGGGATCGGGCGGTGATCGAGGCCCTCGCGTCCGCGCTGGGGGAAGTGCCCACGGTGCGCCTCCTCGACGTTCAGTCGGACCCTGATCATCACCGGACCGTGTTCACGGTGGTGGGGGACCCGGACGGGGTGGCGGATGCGATTCTCCGCCTGTTTTCGGCAGCGCTGCCCCGGATCGACCTCCGCCGCCATCGCGGGGAGCATCCGCGGATGGGGGCGGTGGACGTCGTCCCGTTCGTGCCGGTGCGGGGGGTGACGATGGCCGACTGCGTGGACCTCGCCCGGCGGGTCGGGCAGGAGGTATGGGAACGGTTCCGGGTCCCCGTGTACCTCTACGAGGAAGCAGCCACGCGGCCCCATTGTCGGGACCTCGCCCAGATCCGGCGGGGGGAGTTCGAGGGGTTCACGGCGAAGATCCGCGAAGAGGAGTGGGCCCCCGACTTCGGGGAGCGGGCCGTCCATCCCACCGCGGGGGTCACCGCGATCGGGGCGCGGGAGTTCCTGATCGCGTTCAATGTGAACCTGGGCACGGCGGACCTTTCGGTCGCCAAGGCGATCGCCCGCGCCGTCCGCGGCTCGTCCGGTGGCCTGCGCTATGTGAAGGCGTTGGGGCTGAGCCTCGACGAGCGGGGGATCGTCCAGGTGTCGATGAACCTCACGAACTACAAGAAGACCCCCCTCCTCCGCGCCCTCGAGCTCGTGCGGAGCGAGGCGAGGCGGTTCGGGGTCCCCATCGTGGGGACGGAGATCGTGGGGTTGGTCCCCGAGGATGCACTGCTCCAGGCCGCGGCCCACTGCCTCGGGCTGGAGCGGTTCTCCCCGGATCTCGTCCTCGAACAGCGGCTGCAATCCATGCTGCGCGACTGATGGAGTGGCCGTTTCCGTTCCGGCGGGTGGGGGTGGTCGGCCTCGGCCGGACGGGGCGAGCCCTCGTGGATGCCCTCACCCCGCTGGGGGTGTCCCTCTTCCTCTCCGAGGTGCGTTCCCTCTCCTCCGAAGAGAGGGCGTTCCTCGCCGAACGGGGGGCCGCCTGGGAGGAGGAAGGGCACACCTCGCGCCTCCTCGCGACCGATCTCGTTGTGCCCAGTCCGGGTGTTCCCCCCCACTGCCCGGTCCTCGCGGAGGCGCGGAGGAGGAAGACCCCCATCTGGTCGGAGATCGAGCTCGCGTTTCGCCTCGCGAGGCCGACGGCCGGAATCGCTGTCACCGGGACGAACGGGAAATCGACCACCGTCGAGCTCGTCGCGGCGATCCTCCGCGCGGGGGGGCTCGACCCTGTCGCGGCGGGGAACATCGGGTGCCCGGCGATCTCCACCGTGGACGCCGTCTCTGGTCGGCCGTGGGTGCTCGAGGTGAGCTCGTACCAGCTCGAGTGGACGGAGGCGTTCCGCCCCACCGTCGCCGTGTGGCTTAACTTCGCCCCGGACCATCTCGACCACCATGGAACCCTCGCCGCGTACTTCGCGGCCAAGGCGCGGATTGTCGCCCGCCAGCGGGAGGAGGACACAGCGGTCCTTGGGCGGGAGATCCTCTCCTGGACTGCGCCTCGTGCCCGCCATGTCGACTATAGTCGAGTGGAGCTTCCTCCCGGTTGGGGGGAGGGGCTCCCCGTCCACCTCCAGGATGACCTGCGGGCCGCGTGGGCCGCCGCAGTCGCCGCGTTCCCCGGCCTTGAGGCTTCTCCTCCCCCCTACAGCGAGGTCGCGCCGGCCCTCCACCAGCCGCATCGGCTCCAGCGCGTGGGGGAGATCGGGGGGATCCCGTTCGTGGACGACTCCAAGGGGACGAACGCCCACGCCACGGCCGCTGCATTGGCGGCGATCTCCGGCCGGGTGGTGCTCATCCTCGGCGGGCGCCTCAAGGGGGGAGGGTACGAGGTCCTCATCCCGCTCGTCCGGGACAAGGTCCGGGCGTGCGTCCTCATCGGCGAGTCCCAGGCTTACTTCGCCCATCTCCTCGCCTCCGCGGGGGTTCCCTGCGACCCGGCAGACGATCCCGCGGACGCGCTGCGGCGGGCGTACTGCCTTGCCCAGCCGGGGGACACCGTGCTCCTCTCCCCGGCGTGTGCGAGCTTCGATCAGTTCCGGGACTACGCCCATAGGGGGGAAGCGTTCCAACGGGCGTTCGCCGCCCTCGCCGCGCGGTGAGCGGCCTCTGTCCCCTTGCGCGGGGACACTCCGCACCTTGACGCGGGAACGATAGCCGGGGGGACCACCCCCGCGGTCCTTTGGCCGAGGGGACATGTGCGCAACACTACCTTCGCCATGGGGAGCCTGGAGGGCAAGGTCGCGGTCGTCCTCGCTTTTTTGCTCCTGGCGGGGTTCCTGTTCGTTTACTCCGCGAGCTTTCCCCTCTCGCTGCGCTTGACTGGGGATCCGTGGGCCCTCCTCAAGCGGCAGATCATCGGGGGGGTGATCGGGGTGATGGCCCTCGCGGTGCTATGGCGGGTGGATTACCACGTGTGGAGCAGGATCGATGATCTCCTGGTGGGGGGTGCGTTCGTTCTCCTCTGCCTGACCCTCATCCCCCCGCTTGCTGAAGGATCACGCTGGTTGCGGCTGGGCCCGTTCCCATTCCAGCCCTCGGAGGTGGGGAAGGTGGCCCTCATCCTGTACGTCGCGAGCTCCCTCGTCCGGCGCGGGGATCGCGTAGCAAGCTACCGCGCGGGGGTTCTTCCCTACCTCCTCGTATTGGCCGCGTTCGGGGTGGTGCTGCTCCTCCAGCCCGATTCGGGGATGCTCGCCGTGTACGCGGTCACAGTGGCATTCCTTCTCTGGGTGGGGGGCATCCCCATGCGCCATCTCCTCCTCACCCTTACCGGCGCGCTTCCCGCAGCGGGCGTGATTCTGCTCCTCGCTCGCTACCGGCTCGAGCGGTTCATCGCCTTCCTCAACCCCAATTCGTACCGAGACACCTACGCCTATCAGACGTTCCAGTCTCTTCTCGCGGTGGGTTCGGGTGGGGTGTTCGGCCGGGGGATCGGGGCGTCGCGGGCGAAGCTATTCTACCTTCCGGCGGCCCACAACGACTTCCTGTTCGCGGTGGTGGCGGAGGAGACGGGGCTCGTGGGGTCCCTGTCTGTGATCGCCCTTCTCGGGCTCCTCGTGGCGCTCGGGTTCTGCGTAGCCCGGCGGGCGCCGGACAAGCTGGGGGCCCTCTATGCGTGGGGGGCCTCGTTCCTCCTCGGGTTCCAGGCCCTCCTCAACCTCGCGGTGACGGTGGGGGTGATGCCGGTGACGGGGTTGACCCTCCCCTTCCTGAGCTACGGCGGCTCCTCCCTCATGGTGAGCCTGATGTTGGGGGGGCTTATCCTCGGCGTGGCCCGTGCCGCCCGCCAGTCCCCGGTGGGGGTCCTCGTTCCGGGAGTGAGGGGATGAGGGTGCTCGTGGCCGCAGGTGGGACAGGGGGCCACGTGTACCCCGCCCTGGCCGTGCTCGACGAGCTACGGGCGCGGGGCGCCCTCTCTGGCGCGGGGTGGGTGGGGAATCCCACCGGGGTGGAGGCAACGGTCGCCCGCCAACGCCCGTGGATCGAGTTCTTCCCCCTTCGCTCGCGGGGGATCGACCGCCACCGGCCCTGGACGTGGCCGATGGCCCTCGCCCAGGCGGCGGGGGGACTCCTCCGTGCGGTGACCATCGTGCGCCGGTTTCGGCCCGATGTCGTCCTTGGAACAGGGGGGCATGCCGCGTTCTCCCCGCTCGTCGCCGCGTGGCTCCACCGGGTTCCGATCGCGGTTCAGGAACAGAATGCACGGATGGGGCTCTCCAACCGGCTCCTTTCCAGGATAGCGGACCTTGTCCTCCTCTCTTTCCCCACGACCCGCGGCGTGCCCCGCCGCGCGAAGGCCTGTGTGACGGGGAATCCCGTCCGGCAGGAGGTGACCGCCCTTTCCCCCCAGCTGGGGGACGAGCTCCTCGTGGTGGGGGGGTCGCTGGGGTCGCGCCGCCTGGTGGATGCGATCGTCCGTGCCGCTCCGGATCTGGCGCGTGCCCCTGGGCTCCGGATGCGGCTCGTTGTGGGGAGGGCGGCTCCGGCGGAGGAGGTGGCGACGGCCCTCGCTCAGGCGGGGGTCGCGGCCGAGGTGGTGAGGTACGTAGAGCCGTTTGCCGATGCCCTCTCCCGGGCTCGCCTCGTCGTGGCGCGAGCGGGGGCGACCACGGTGGCCGAGGTGGCGGCGGCGGGGCGCCCGGCCGTGTTCGTCCCGTGGGACGGCGCGGCAGGCCGCCACCAGCACGACAACGCACGGGCGATCGCCGAGGGAGGGGGGTGTCTCATCGCGACGGAGGGACCGGCCCTATGCGACCTGGGCCGGCTCGTGCGCGAGCTGTGGGGGGATGGGGAGAAGCTGCGTCGAATGGCCGCGGCGGCGCGGGCGGTCGCCCGGCCCGATGCGGCGCGTCGGGCGGCAGCGGCAATCATCGCACTCGTGGAGGAGAAGAGAACATGAACGGCTTCGCAGGGCGGGTTCACCTCGTGGGGATCGGGGGGGAAGGGATGGCGGCGCTGGCCCAGCTCCTGCGGGAGGGAGGGGCCACAGTTTCTGGGTCCGACATCCGGGATTCGTCCCGCATGGCAGCCCTCCGGGCGTGGGCCGAGGTAAACGTCGGGCACCGGGTGGAGAACCTGCCGGACCGTCTGGATGTCCTCGTGTACTCATCGGTCATCGCGCCGGGCAACCTGGAGGTGCAGGCCGCGCGCGGCGTTCCGCGGTGGCCGCGGCTGCCCGCGCTGGGGGCGATCACCCAGGGGCGGGACCTCGTCGCGGTGGTGGGGACCCATGGCAAGACCACCACCACGAGCTGGGCCGCCCACCTCGTGGCCACCGTGACGGGAGAGGGGGGGTACTACGTGGGGGGGGAGGTGCCCGGCTCCCCGTCGGCGATCCTCGGGCAGGGGAAGCCGTTCGTGGCCGAGATTGACGAGTCGGACGGACGGTTCGTCGGCCTCACGCCGCGGGTGGCCGTGTTGACGTCGGTGGACACGGACCACGTCCACACCTATGGTGGGTTCGGCGGTCTGAAGAAGGCGTTCGCGACGTTCCTCGCTCGAGCCGAGGAGTGTGCGGTCTGTGCCGACGACCCGGTGGCCCTCGATGTCGCTCGGTCCCGGCATCGCGCGCTGACGTTCGGCTTCTCCCCTCACGCCGAACTGCGGGCGGTGGGTGCGGAGTACCGCCGGGGGAAGACGGGTTTCGAGCTCCTCCTGCGCGGGAAGAAGATCGGGGAGGTCGAGGCCCCCGGCCCCGGCCCGCACAACGTGCGCAACGCTCTGGGCGCGATCGCGGCCGGGCTCCTCATCGGGATCCCTCCCCGCGACCTCTTGCCCGCGCTGGCCACGGCCACCCGACCGCGGCGGCGGCTGGAGATCCTCGAGGAGAACGGATACCTCGTCGTGGACGACTACGCCCATCATCCCACCGAGGTCGCAGCGGGGCTGGACGCCCTACGCCGGGGGTGGCCGGATCGGCGGATCGTGGCGATCTTCCAACCCCATCGCTACTCCCGCACTCAAGCCCTCGCCGGCGCGTTCGGGGTCGTGCTCTCTCGTGCGGACCGCGTCGTGGTGTCGCGGGTCTACCCGGCGTTCGAGCGGTCGATCCCCGGGGTGACGGGGCGCGAGGTGGCGGATGCGGTCCGGCAGGCTGGGGGATGGGCCGTGTACCGCCCTACCCTCAGCGCGGCGCTTGATGCCGCAGCGGAGGAGATCCAGCCCGGGGACGTGGTAGCGTGTTTCGGTGCAGGGGACATATGGAAACTGGCCCGGGAGATGGCGCGCGGGCTCTCCTCCGGATCTTGAGGGACCTCCCGGGCGAGGTGCGGGTCGAGGAGCCCCTCGCCCCCCATACCACGTTCCGGATCGGCGGGAAGGCGTTCGCCCTCTACCGTCCGACGACATCGGACGCGCTCGGCGAGGCCGTGGTGCGGGCCCGGGCCCACGGGTTCCCCTGGCTCATCCTGGGTGGGGGATCCAAGCTCCTCGTCCCCGATCGGGGCTTCCCCGGCTTGGTCCTGTCCACGGCGGCCCTGCGCTCCTGGCACGAGGAGGAAGGGGTTCTACGGGTCGGGGCGGGGGTGTCCCTGGCTCGGGTCGCCCGGCGCGGGGCGTGGAAGCTCGCGGGGATCCCCGGCACGGTGGGGGGAGCCGTGGTGATGAATGCCGGGACGAGGTACGGTGCCATCGCCGATCAAGTGGAGTGGGTGCAGGCCCTTCTCCCCACGGGGCGCCTCCACACCTTCCCTCTGGACGAATGCGGCTTCTCCTATCGGGATTCCGTGTTCCGTCGGCTGCGACTGCCCGTGGTCGCGGTCGGCCTGCGGCTGCAGCCCGTTCAGGACCTGTCCCCCCTCCTCGCGGAGCGGGCGCGGACCCAGCCGCAGCTTCCGTCGGCAGGGTGCGTGTTCCGCAACCCTTGCGCCGGTCGGTCGGCGGGATGGATGATCGACCAGTGCGGCCTCAAGGGGATGCGGATCGGCGATGCCGTGGTCTCGGAGCGGCATGCGAATTTCATCTGCAACCTCGGGCGGGCTCGCGCGGCCGAGGTTCTAGAACTGGTCGACGAGGTCCAGGATCGCGTGGCGCGTCGGTTCGGGGTCTGGCTCCGCCTGGAGCTTGAGGTCGTGGGGGAGTGATCTGGGCCGCACGGCTGGGGTGCGTCCTTTGTTCCCTCCTCATCCCGCTCTTCGCTTCCGTCCGCTGGGGCGGATGGTGGCGGGTTGAGGAGGTCTGGGTCTCCTCGACCCGCTACGTCGCCGCCGAACAGTTGACAGGGATTCTGCTCGGTGCTAATGTACTTCGATTACAAACGGGGGGAATACGCGACTGGATTCGACGCGACCCCCGGGTTTTGGAGGCGAAGGTCCGGGTTCGCCCGCTCGGGAAGCGGGTGGAAGTGGAGATTAAAGAGAGGGAACCGGCTGTGGAGGTGCGACTGGGGGGCGGGGAGGCGGTATGGGTGGACGCCGAGGGGGTCATCCTCGAGCCGGGGACGGTGCCGGCTGTGGTGGGTGTCCCCCGGGCGGGGGAACGGGTGGCCCTGGAGGCGGTGCGGGCCGCGCGCGCCGTGGCCCAGCTCTCCCCTGCCGTCCGGGAGAGGTTCCCGATGTTCGATGTTTCGGATCCCACCGATGTCATAGCCAAAGGAGATGGGTCCCCGACCCTCCTCCTGGGGGAGATTAGCCAACTGGGGGAACGTCTTGCTATCCTGGAGGAGTTATGGGAGCGAGGGCTGCTTGCCGAGTACGCCACGGTGGATCTCCGCGTGGGCGACGAGGTGATCCTGAAGCGAAAGAGATGAAGGTGGTGGTTCGATGAGGCGGGAGCGGCTGTTGGTGGGGTTGGATGTCGGGACGACCAAGGTGGCCTGTCTTGTGGCCAACGTGGTCGACGAGTACATCGAGGTCATCGGGTTGGGCACTTCTCCGTCCCGGGGGTTGGAGAAAGGGGTCGTGGTCGACATTGGCCGCACCATTCAGTCCATCCGGAAGGCGGTCGAAGAAGCGGAGAACATGGCTGACGTGCGCGTCCAAAAGGCCTACGTCGGCATCGCGGGGAAGCACATCCGTTCCCTCAACAACTCCGCGACCGTATCCATCACCCGCCCCGATCGGATCATCACCGCCGAGGACGTGCGGCGGGTGGTGGAGGCGGCGCGGACGATGCCCCTGTCCCCCGATGTCGAGCTCATCCACGTCATCCCCCGGCAGTACATCGTGGACGGCCAGGAGGGGATCACGGATCCGGTGGGGATGACCGGGACCCGCCTCGAGGTGGACGTGCACATCGTCCTCGGTTCGGTGACTGCAGTGCACAACCTCGTGCGGTGTGTCGAGGCAGTGGGGATTGGGATCTCCCAGATCGTGCTCGAGCCGTTGGCGTCGGCGATGGCGGTGCTCTCGTCGGCGGAGAAGGAGCTGGGCGTGGTCCTCCTCGACTCGGGGGGGGGGACAACGGATATCTCCGTGTTCCGGGGAGGGGACATCTGGTTCTCGAAGACGATCCCTATCGCCGGTGAGCACATCACGAACGACATCACGGTGGGCCTCCAGACCCCGATCGAGGAGGCGGAACGGATCAAGAAGCAATACGGGACGTGTCTCGTCGATTCGGTGGCCGATGACGAGAAGATCGAAGTGGCCACGATCGGCGGCGAGAGCGTGAAGCAGGTGTCGCGGAAGAAGCTGGCCAAGGTCATCGAGCCCCGGGTGGAGGAGATCCTGGACCTCGCGATGCAGGAGGTCGAGGACGCCGGCTACCGGGATCTCATCCCCGCGGGCGTGGTGATCACCGGCGGGACAGCGCTTCTGGCAGGAATGGCCGAGTACATCGAGAAGCGTTATGGGACCCCCGCCCGTGTGGGGAGCCTCCCCCACGGCATCCACGGGCTGCGGGACATCGTGGAGTCACCCATCTATGCCACCGGGATCGGGCTCCTCAAGTACGCGGTGGAGACCCGGGATTTTGTGCCCACGAAGCGTGCGCGGGGGTCAAGGGGCATGTTGGGGAAGCTGTTTGGGTGGTTCCGCAGCTTCCTGCGGGGGTGAGGGAAGGATGATGGGGGAGAGCCCGGCCAAGATCATGGTGGTGGGGGTCGGCGGGGGCGGCGGGAACGCCGTGAACCGCATGGCCCAGGCTGGGCTGGTCGGCGTCGAGCTCGTGGCGATGAACACCGACGTCCAGGTACTGGGGCTGGTGGAGGCCCACCGCCACCTGCAGCTCGGGGGGAAACGCACCGGTGGGCTGGGAGCAGGGGGGGACCCGGACGTGGGACGGGAGGCGGCGGAGGAATCCCGCGACGAGATCGCCGACCTCCTCGAAGGGCTGGACATGGTGTTCATCACCGCCGGGATGGGCGGGGGGACGGGGACCGGGGGCGCCCCTGTCGTGGCCGAGATCGCCAAGGAGCTGGGGATCCTCACCGTGGGGATCGTGACCCGCCCGTTCTCGTTCGAGGGCCTGGGCCGCGCCGAACGGGCGGAGCGGGGCGTGCACCAGCTGTCGAAGAACGTGGATGCGATCATCACCATCTCCAACGACCGCCTCCTCAAGGTGGCCCCTCCCGAGATGCCCCTCACGCGGGCGTTCGAGCTCGTGGACGAGATCCTCCGCCAGGGGGTCCAGGGGGTGACCGAGCTCATCACCGTGCCGGGGCTCATCAACCTCGATTTCGCCGACGTCGAGGCGGTGCTGAGGGGGGCTGGGACCGCCCTCATGGGGATCGGCGAGGCCGATGGGGACAACAAGACCCGCGAGGCGGCCCGCCGCTCAATCTCCTCCCCCCTCCTCGACTTCAGCGTCAAGGGCGCCAAACGAGCGATCCTCAACATCACCGGCGGGGAGGACCTCACCCTGGAGGAGGTCACCGCGGCGGCGAGCGCGATCCAAGAGGCCCTCTCCGACAAGGCGGACCTCATCTTCGGGGCCACCATCCGCGAGGGGATGCAGAAAGCGAGGGTGACCGTGATCGCGACCGGATTCCCTGTTGGCCAGGGGGGGGAGATCATGGAGGCCGACGAGGAGATCGTCCTTGAGAGGCTGGAACGGGAGGGGGTCCGCGACGATTACGACATCCCCACGTTCCTGCGTCGCTCCCGTCGTCCCGAGGTCCCGTAGGGGAGCCCGCCGCAGGCGGATCAACCCCCGAAGCGGTGGGTGACGGGGAAGCGGCGGCCCATCCCGAACGCCTTCGGCGATACCTTGAGGATGAGGGGGGACTGCCTTCGCTTGTGCTCCGAGGTCCGGAGGCGGTGGGCGATGTCCCGAACGACCTCCTCGCCGAACGATCGCGCAACCTCGTCCCAGGACCGGTTCTCCACGACGAGGGCCTGCACGAGCGGGTCGAGCACGTCGTATGGGGGGAGATCCTCGTCGTCCCGCTGGTGCGGACGAAGCTCGGCCGATGGCGGGCGGGTGAGGGTTCTCTCCGGGATGATGCTCCGGCCGGCCCGCTCGTTGATGAAGCGGGCGAGCGCATACACCTCGCCCTTGACAAGGTCGCCGATCGGGGCCAACGCTCCCACCGTGTCCCCGTAGAGCGTGTTGTACCCCGCGGCGAGCTCCGACTTGTTCCCGCAGCAGAGGACGACATGTCCGCTCGCGTTGGACAGGGCCATCCACAGGATCCCACGGATCCGAGCCTGGAGGTTCTCCTCCACCACCCCGGCCACGGGGATGTGGGGGGACAGGGCGGAGGTGAGGGAGGCAACGATGGGGTCGATCTCGACCTCGATGAGCCGGATCCCCAGAGCGTCGGCGAGCTCGCGGGCCTCGTCCGCGGACTCTGGCGCTGTGTACGGGCCGGGGAAGAAGGTGCCCACCACGCGATGGGGGCCGAGGGCCTCGCAGGCCAGCGCTGCCACGACCGCTGAGTCCACGCCCCCCGAGATCCCCACGATGGCTCCCTGAATCCCGTTCTTGCCGAGGTAGTCCCGGATCCCCGCCGTAAGGGCTGCGTGGATGGTGTCGATCCCGTCCACGTTCGGTGGCTCACCGGGGGCGGCGGCGGTGTCGACCACGTACAGGCCCGCGGCGAACCGCGGGGCGGCGAGGAGGAACGCCCCATCCGGGCGGACGGTGAACGATCCACCGTCGAACAGGAGCTCGTCCTGTCCCCCGACGAGGTTCACGTAGACGAGCGGGGCTCCGGACCGCTGCGCCCACCGGCGGGCGAGGGCGTAGCGGAGGGCGGGCTTGCCGCGGAAGTACGGCGAGGCGGAGACGTTGACGAGGAGGTCCACTCCGGCTGCAGCCTGAGCGGCGAGCACCCCTTCCTCGTACCAGAAGTCCTCGCACACCGAGAGCCCGAGGCGCAACCCTTGCCAATCGAGCACGGCTACCTCCGTTCCCGGTGCGAAGTAGCGCTCCTCCTCGAACACGTCGAACGAGGGCAGCCGGTGCTTGGCCTGGTGGCCGACGATCCCGCCACGCGCGAGGAGGAACGCCGCGTTGTAGAGGAGCACATCACCTCCGAATGCCTTCGCAGACGGGTCGGCGATGTTCGCCTCCCTCGTGCCCCCTCGCAGGACGTGACCGATCACGATGGCGATGTCCTGGCTCGCCGCGACGACCGCGGCGAACTCGCGGTCGGCCGCGTCGAGGAACCCGGTGCGGAGGAGGAGGTCCCGCGGGGGGTAGCCGAGGAGGGCGAGCTCAGGCAGAACGACGAGATCCGCGCGTCGCTCGCGGGCCGCGGCGATCGTGTCCAGGATCAACGCCCGGTTTCCGGGGAGATCCCCCACTGTGGGATTGACCTGGCCGAGGGCGATCCTCACCGGAGCCCTCCCCTGCGGGATGGACGCTGGGGCTCAGCCATGGCTTGGCGCTCTATCGTCCCTCCTTGGGTTCGTCAGGGAATGAGGAGCGCCCTCCTGCTGGGGCTGGGAGGTGAGGCATGCGGTGGGATGGGTAAGCCTCGAGCAGAAGGGCGCGCACTCACGGGCGGAGTATACCCGGCCCTCGGCGCCAGGTCGAGCGGTGGGAATTGTCCTCGCTGTGGGGGCGGTACCGCCTCTCGACCCGTCGCCGGGAGGTGCGATCTGGACAGTCCCATAGGGTGTTTGAAACGTAACCATTGACGGCGCTGTATACTATGCTGCAAAGAAGCGGCGCAGGCAGAGGATCATCGCACGCATCGCCTCCCGGCCCGAACTCCAACGCCTCGCACGCCCTTCGACCTCTCTCATGCCCTCCATCTGCTTCCCCCCTGCCCCGCCGAAGGGGGTGGTGCTACACAGCAGGTGGATCACGGACTACGGTCCACGGATCACGGGAAGAGGAGGTGGGATCATGCGGTTCGGGAAGATCGGTGTGGCGTTGGTGGCGGTGGTGCTCTTGAGTGTTGTTGGACTCGCCCAATGGGAAACATTCGGCCCGTTCGCCCAGGACGCGAAATCCACCTTGGTGACGACCGACGACGAGGGGAAGCTCTTCGCCGGGACGACGGACGCGGCTGG
>FWPV01004462.1_pt1 | contig 28550 bp, 25 predicted proteins | sample 2228371 | NCBI WGS metagenome assembly FWPV01 (sample SAMEA103939776, study PRJEB20133) | metagenome | reverse complement strand
TGCAGCCCGCCTCGCGGGCCATGCGGACCACGTGTCCGTTGGCGCGGTTATGCCCCCCGCGGGACGTGATCTCCAGGGCGACGCGGTGTTCGGCGGCGAGGAGCGCGTCGTCCGCCGTGATCAGCCCGGGGTGCGCCAGAATGTCGACGTACGGCGTGCTGCACGCCGCACGGTTGGTTCCCGGGGCCACGGGCTCCACCAGGGTCTCCCCGTGCACCACCACCAGGTCGGCACCCTCGGCTCTGGCGCGCCGCGCCAGGACCGGGATGAAGGGCGGCGGGACGTGGGTGATCTCCACACCGGTCAGGAGCCGCACCCCGCATCCGGCCGCGAGCTCACGCACCTCGGACAGCGCCCGGATCACCGCGGAGAGGTTGGAGGTGTCCACGTGGTCGGTGATGGCGAGGGTCGTGTGGCCGAGGACGGAGGCGCGGCGGACGAGCTCGATCGGGAGCATCTCGCCGTCGGAGAGGGTGGTGTGCGTATGGAGGTCGTACTGGCCGCTCATCGCTTCCCCTCGATGCAGCGGGCGATTCTCCGGATCAGCGCCTCCTTCCCCTCGCTCCAGACGACGACCAGCCGCCCTTCGCGGCGGGTCCAGTGGGCGGGGTGCGGTTTCTGCTCGATCCGGTACTGCAGGCGGCACTTCTTCGCAGCCTTCTCGAGATCCACGAGCGTCGGACTCTTCACGCCCAGGGAGCGGGGCACCCGCCTCCCCTCCGAGCGCGCGAGCGCACTGTCGAAGTAGCAGGGATACAGGATGCGCTCCCCGCGCATATCCTCCTTCATTGCTGTACTCTGGGTGCGGTGAACCTATAAACCGATTCATGCGAAATAGTACAGTATGCACCACGTCGATGTGCGGATCGAGAAGGATATCTACGAGGTCAATAACCGGATCGCCCGGGCGAACGCCGATCTGTTAAAGAGCCACGGCGTGCGGGCGTTCGATCTGCTGGGGGCGATCGGCTCCGGGAAGACCGCGCTCATCGAGAGGCTCTTTCCCCTGCTCCGGGCCCGGGGGCTTCGGGCGGGTGCGATTGCCGGCGACGTCTACGGCGACGACGATTTTCAGCGGCTGCGATCGCTCGGCATCCCGGCCGTGAATGCGAACACCGGCAGGGAGTGCCACCTGGATGCGCATATCGTGGAGCATGCCCTCGCGGATCTGCCGCTGCCGGAGATCGACATCCTCTTCATCGAGAACGTGGGCAACATGATCTGCCCCACCGACTTCAAGCTGGGTGCGGAGAAGCGGATCGTGGTGGTCAGTTCGACGGAGGGGGACGATGTGGTGAACAAACATCCGATGATGTTCCGGGACTGCGCCATCGGGGTGATCAACAAGATCGATCTGGCCCCCCTGGTGGGCGCCAGCCTCGATCGGATGGAGGGGGATATGCGCCGCTACAATCCGGCGATCCAGGTCTTCCGCACCAACCTGAAGAGCGGGGAGGGCGTCATCCCCCTGATGGACGCCATCCTGTCGTAGGGCTGCGGGGCATCCTTTCCCTTCTTTCCCGACGGATTGCGGTCGGATCCGGGGGGCGGCCCTTCCCCCCCGGGAGCGGCGGCGAACGGCCCTCGCGGTCTCCGCGGCGGATGGCGGCCGCGCATTGCGGAGCTGACCTGCGGGACGGGTCCTCTTATAGGGATGGAGAGCGGAAGAGGGTGGCGGTTCCCATGAACAGGAATACCCTCGTAACCGTTGCGGCGGCACTTGCCGCTGTCGGGATTGCGGTCGGGATTCTCCTCGCCCTGCAGCCCGATGCGGGACCTCCGTCCCCGGCTGCACTCCGGACCGGCGTCCTCGCCCTTCCCGATCCGGTGCGCGATAGCGGGACATCCGTGGAGGAGGCGCTGTACCGGAGGCGATCCGTGCGGTCGTACCGGGAGGAACCGCTGACCCTCGGAGAGGTGGCCCAGCTCCTCTGGGCGGCGCAGGGAGTCACGGATCCGGCGCTCGGGCGCCGCACCGCCCCGTCGGCAGGAGCTCTCTACCCCCTGGAGACGTACCTGGTGGCGGGAGATGTGCAGGGTCTGCCCGACGGTATCTACCGCTACCGCCCGCAGGAGCACGCCCTGGAGATGGTGGCGGACGGCGATCGGAGGGAGGAGCTCTACCGGGCGTCGGTCAGTCAGGAGGCGGTGCGGGATGCCCCCGCAGCGATCGTCCTCTCCGGTGTCTACGATCGGACGACGGTCAAGTACGGCGAGCGGGGCATCCGGTACGTGCATATGGAGGCGGGGCATGCGGCGGAGAACGTCTACCTCCAGGCCGAATCGCTCGGTATCGGGACCGTGACGATCGGTGCGTTCTTTGACGGGGAGGTCGTGCGCCTGCTGCGGATGGAAGAGGGCGAGAATCCGCTGTACGTCATGCCCATCGGGCGGCGGTAGGGAGCACGCTCCCTCCGATACAGGTGTCCGGCCTGGAGGGTGCAGGCCGGGGATCTGTCTCGATCCCGCCAGATCCCTCACCAGAGTCTCTTTCCCGGTCGATCCCCGTGGCGATCGGGCGGATCCCGCCCGATCCCCCGTTGCCCCGCGGGCGGATCCGGGCCGTGTATCCGGGGGAAGGGGGATCCGTCGTCCTGACCAGCCGCACCCGGAGGGATCCGGTGGAGGCATCAGCGCACGGCCTGCAGACGCGAGGGGGACCGGGGGGTTCGCCCGGGACTCATGCGGACGGGCTCCCCGCAGCATCCCGGAGTCGGGCGCGATCGCTGTGCGGGGACAGACGGATCCCGACCGGGATTCGCGTCTCCCCGGGCATCGTACGGGTGGGGAAACCCTCCCTCCCCGGTGCGACGGGCCCTGGCATACGGGGCCCGGGCGTTCGGATCGTGGATCCCGCGCAGATCGAGCCTGTATCTTCCCGGAATCCCGGGGATTCCGCATCCCAGCGGGGGTATCCCGTGCAGAGGCGGGATCAGGCGATGGGTGCGCTCCGCTTCCCGATTCCGTCCCATCGGTGCAGGGGATTCTCCCGAGTGCGTCAGGATCTCCCGGGCGGCGAGGGGGACGCGATCGAAATCGCCCCCCGCTCCCCCGATCGCAGCGGCCGCCGGGTGCGCGAATGCGGGGGGGCGGTCGGTTCCGGGAGGTTTTATATAACACGTCGGCCCAAATTATATGGCATCGATACTTCCGCGGTCGGGCAGGTCCTCATCCTGCGATCCCGCCCGGAACCACTCCGAAATAGAAAGGTGCATTCATGCTCTGGCAAGGCAGATCGATACGGAAAGCGACGGGGGGGAGGTACAGACCTCTCCGGGCAAAGAGGAGATTCGAGATCGGAAGGGCATCCGCCGAGACGGTCATCGGCGAGAGGAGGGTGAGGGTGATCCGTTCCCAGGGGGGCAACCACAAGGTGCGTGCCCTGCGGGCGGAGTACGCCAGCGTGTCCAACCCCTCCACCGGCGAGACGAAGAGGGCCAGGATCGAGACCGTGGTGGAGAACCGAGCCAATCCCAACTTCGTGCGGAGGAACACCCTCACCAAGGGGGCCATCATCAGGACCGAGCTCGGGAATGCACGCATCGTCAGCCGCCCCAGCCAGGACGGGGTCGTGAACGCGATCCTGCTCCCATAAAATATCGCATCTTTTTACTCCCGGCTGCGCCTATAGTGTAGTGATGCGGAGAATCTACCATCGGTTTCCGAATATCATCGATCTGGAGTTCGAGATCGACCGCCCGTTCCGGGAGGTGCTCGCCCGCCTGCGGGAGCTGCACAACTGCCACACGACGGAGCGGCAGGGTTCCGACCTGGTCAAGCGGAGTGTGGTGGTGCAGGTGGCGACGGGCAAGACGGGTTTCGAGCCGCTGGACCAGGTTCCGCCGTTCGAGAATCTCGCGAGCGAGGCGGTCGACTACCGCCTCTCGGTGCAGGACACCTACCTGAAACCGGGCGGGCGGGTGCCGGCGTCGCAGAGCAACTTCTTCCTCCGGGTGACCGATCGGGGATCGGTCTCGGAGTGTGCCGTGGCAAAGGACGGCAGAGGCGGCCCGGTGGATGCGATGGATCTCAAGAAGCTGCTCGCAGGTGCCTGCGCGTGAGCCTTATCGCGACGGTGGCGGCCCCGTTCAAGCACACCCGGAAGGACAGGCTGCAGAAGGCGGAGTTCATCTTTTACATCGCCATCGAGAAGAAGTGGATGAACCGCGATCAGGCAGACCGGCTCATCGAGAGGGCGAAGGCGGCCGGCCTGATCGACTACAGCGGGGGCGTGCTCCGCCCGCTGTTCGATCCGTCCGAAGTGGTCATTCCGCTGGGATTCAAGCCCACGTCCGCCGTTCTGGAAGAGGACGAGCCCGTCCAGGAGCTGATCCTGCGGATCGCATCGGCCGCGGGCCGCTCGCCGACGGACGTGGCCGCGGAGATGAACCGGGTCGTGGAGTCCGATTTCGACGGCAAACTGCGGGCGGAATCCGCGGTGGTGCTGCTCGCCAAGAAGTACGGGGTTCCGTTTGCGGATATCCTGGAGCGGCTGACGGAAGCGGTCGTCAAAGAAAAGAGCGGATAGCGGTGTATATATTTCAGGCGGCCGTGCCTTCTTTTGCCTCTTCCGCCTTCCCGAAGTAGGTGTCGAGCGCCTTCTCCCCGAACTTCTCGATCCGGGCGTTGATCTGGACGAAGTCCGCGCTGATCTCGTTCCCCCGGACGGTCTTCCTTCTCCGCACGCCCTCGTTCTGCGGGTGGTATCCGACCCCGCCGGCGAGAAGCACTCTCCTGCGGGCCATCCCCGGCAGATCCCTGCGGGCAGGCGTCCCGATGCGGTCCGTCCCGCCCGTGATCTTCAGGCTGTACCCCGGCATCCCGAGAGGGGTCATGTCGATCTCGTCCCCGATCCTGCGGCCGATGAAGATGCCTGCCTGTCCTCCGCTCACGTTGAGGTTATACGCCCGCCCCGTCCTGGGATCGGATACAACGATCTTGAACTCTGCCATTGTCACATCTCCGAAGTCTCTAATACATTGGACGAGAGGCTTATTAAATGCTTACTTCCCCCAGAACGGATCGGCTCTCCTCTTCAGGCGCAGGAACTCCTCCAGGACGTCCTGCATGCTCGGGTTCAGGTTGGACATCATCTCGTGCTCGAGCACCTTGGCATGCCGTTCGGGGATATCGGCATAGAGGATGTCGTTCACGTTGATCTGCCGCCCGACGGTGGGCCCCTCGATGGAGATGGCCACCTCCTGGCCGGCATCCGCCTCGTGGATGGACTCGCCCCGCAGCTGCATGCTCTTCAGGTGGCCGACTGCTCTCCCCTTCTGGTCGATCAGGGTGATGTTCGTGGCGAGCCGGCCGCCCAGCACCCGCACGCCGACCACGGCGGGGTTGTTGGTGCGGAAGACGCAGTGGGGGAGGAGCGTGATCTTCGCGGGCAGGACGATCTGCTCGAACTTCCTGGCTTCGATCTCCCGCTTCTTCTCGTCCCGCCACTGGATGTAGTCGTCGATCAGGCGGTAGATGATCCCGCCTTCGAACACCCGCACGTGTGCGTATCCCGCCTCTTTCAGGAGAACGGCCGCATCGGGGAGGATCGGCGCGTTGAAGCTCAGGATCACGGAGTGGAACGGGTCCTTGAGGGTGCCGACCTCGACCACGTCGTGGCGGCTCACCGGCCCGACCTCCGCCTTCATCACCCCGATCTGGCGGTCCTGCAGCTCCTTGGAGAGGGCTTCGAGGGCGCCGATGGTATCGGCCTTGATCGTGATCCCCTCTTCGGAGAGCGGGATTTTGACCTCCTCCATCTCCCGCCGGACCGTCTCGATCGCGCCGTCGCGATCCTTTCCCGCCACCCGCAGCGGCGAACCCGCGATCACTCCTTCCAGGTTCGGGGCGGATACCTTGATGCCCGCGGCGGCGGTGACCGATTTCACGCGGTTGAAGCGGTCCTCCACCCGGATCTCCTTCAGGGGAGAGGGCATCAGGAGGGACCGGACCCTGGTTGTGACGATCCCGTCCCGCGAGGCCATCACGATCTCGTCCCCGACCGATATGGTGCCGTCGTACAGGATCACGTCCAGCGTGGTCCCGAGCCCCCGCTCCTCCTTCACCTCGAGCACGGTGCCGGCACCGGGCCCCCCGGCGCTGTAGCGGAGATCCTGCGCAAGGAACCGCTGCGCCAGCCCCACGAGCACCATCAGGAGATCCGGGATTCCCTCTCCGGTGACGCCGCTCACCGGCACGATGGCGATGGTCCGCTGGAAGTCCCGCACGCGGTCGTAGCGGTCGGAATTGAACCCGAGCTCGGCGAGTCTCCCCACCACCTCGTAGAGCCTGTTCTCGAAGACGCTCCGCGACCGCTCCCCCTGCTGTGCAAAGGTCTTCTGGAACGGTTCGTCCGGGTGGACCCTCCAGCCGTGCACACGGTCGATCTTGGTGGCGGCGACCACAAAGGGCGTCTTGTAGCTGCGGAGGATCTGGAGGGCCTCGATCGTCTGCGGCTGGAAGCCCTCGTTGATGTCCACCACCAGGATCGCCAGGTCGGCCAGGGCTCCGCCGCGGGCGCGGAGCGTGGTGAACGCGTGGTGGCCCGGGGTGTCGATGAAGAGGAGCCCGGGCACGTTGATGGCGGCGGACGCAAAACCGCCGCTCATCTTCTGGATGGTGTCCAGCGGCACCACGGTGGCCCCGATGTGCTGGGTGATCGCCCCGGCCTCGGTGGAGACCACGGAGGATCCCCGGATCTTGTCCAGGAGCGTCGTCTTCCCGTGATCCACGTGGCCGAGGACGGCCACGATGGGTGTCCGGATCTTTGCCTTTTCCGCCTTCTCCGCCATGGTGCTCCCCCGTTTACCGCACCGTCTTGTTGCCAACCACAACAGTTCTTCCGGCGCGGGTGTCCGATGTAGCTTAGTGGGCAGCAACCCATTTAAAAATGACTCCCGGGGTGTTCGGATGCAAATGGAGTTCACGGCAGACCGCGAGGCTGCATCTCACGTGGACGCGAGCTCGGGCCCCGGTCACCGCGAGCCGCACCTGCCCCTGCTCCCCTGTTCGAGCTGGCATCCCTCTCCACCGCACTTCCCCCCTTCCGGCTGGAAGAGGTGCGCCGCGGGGGTTTTTATACTCCCGCAATACCCTCCGTTGGGAACAATCTCTCCTGCCCGCGCCGTCGGACGCCGTCGTCACATGTGCAAAACTTTACGTGATCCTCCCTCCAATATGGCAAACACAATAGCCATTTACCTGTCGAAGGGAAATCCTTTTGAAAACAGGGGTAGTAAATTATATATAGTAAACAGCATTGATGATGCAATTATTTTTATTATAATTAAATTTTATTATTATTTCTCCATCTAAAAATACAAAAAATTTAAAATTATTTCTTCATTAAATACCTTTATATGTTGCACCAATGAAGAATTGGTGTAAGTAAAGCAGCCCGCTTCTGTACCGGGGGAGATGATGGGGGCATCCCTGGTTTCTGCACATATTCCCGGGGGGGGACATGGCGGAGGCCGGCATTCCAGCGAAAGGGGGATACTCCTGGATCTCTCTGGACAACCCGGGGTTGAGGTGTCAATGAACAGTAAGCAAATGTTGAGGTGAATGTATGAGGAAAATTGCGATTCTGGGGCTGATCGTGGCCCTGTGTGTGATCGCAACGGCAGGAGTTGCCGTTGCAGCCAGTGTCGCACCAATACTCGTTCAAGGCAATCCGACATGTGAGGAGAGGGGATACGCTGCTGGTTATAAGATTGATCCACCGAATCCAGGAACTTATTCTTTCGGTGGAGGCACCTTTACATTCACTTCCGATGGTACGTACTTCGATTGGACTTCCACTGTTGGTATCGATGCTATCATATCCAAAGGTGGGCCGAATGCCACCTTGTACATCTATGACCCTCCCGCAGAATCTTATGGGGATACGGGGCTTCATAGTCCCATAGGACCAAACAATCAACCTGCTGGTCTAAGTCACATTGAGGTATGCTATGATTACGAACTGAACGCGATAAAGACAGCCAACGCCGAGTACACCCGCACCTACACCTGGACAATCGATAAGAGGGTGGATAATGCTTCCCATTCCGGCTTTGCAGGCGAGACATTCAATTCCAATTACGAGGTAGCCCTCGATCAAACTGTCACCGATTCGGACTGGATTGTCCGGGGTACCATCGTCGTTACCAATCCCTCCCCGTTCACGGTAGGCTTTACAGTATCCGATTCTGTTGGTGGCACGGTAGCGGTAGTTAATTGCCCGACCTATACTCTTGGACCGGGAGCGAGCACGACGTGCACGTACAGCGCTGATCTAACTGGTCCCATAAATGGTACCAATACTGCAACGATTACGAGCTTAAATTCAAACGTTGGTGGCGCAACAGCCACGGCAGACTACACCTTCGGCGACCCAACCACATTCGAGGGTTATGGGACCGTCAACGTTGAAGACAGCGTGCAGGGCGCTCTGGGTTCGGCTAGCGGCGACAAGACTTTCGAGTACTCCGACGACTTCACCTGCCCGACCAATGCATCGTACTATACGAACGGCGTCTACAAGTTCGACGTAAACAACACGGCCACCATCAGCGAGACCGGCCAGTCCGACGATGCCACCGTGACCGTCACCTGCTATGCCCCGGTGGTGAGCAAGAACGCCAGTGCCAGTTACGACGAGATCCACAACTGGTCTATTGAGAAGTCAGTCGATCCGCTCTCCCAGGGCGGTCTTGCGGGCGACACGCTGGACTGGACCTGGCAGGTTAACGTCAGTGAAACCACGAGGGATAGCAACTTTGCTGTCTGGGGCACGATCTCGATCTACAACCCGGCGGATAAAGAGATGACTGTAACGGTCGCCGACGTCCTGAACGACAGCACTCCGGCGACGGTGGACTGTGGATCTGGGTCGACCAGCCTGACGGTTGCAGCCAAAGAGACGGGTACCTGTACTTACAGGGCTGAACCGACAGGCAAGACTGCAACGCTGAACACCGCCACGGCGACCCTGAACGGAGCCGAATTCATCGGAACCGCCTCGGTCAATTTCGTCAAGAACGTGATCGGCGGCACGGCCACGGTGACCGATGGGCAGATCGGGCTGAACGAACAGCTCACGGCTGGAGGAGGCCCAAGGACGTTCACCGGCAATGGCAGCCACACCTGCTCGCTGCTCGCTTCGGACTACACCCTGATGGGTGGCGGCAGCTACATGGGAAGCGAGTACAATCCCGCCAACGTGACCGACAGCGAAGGCATCGTCGACAGGGCTGACGCCACGACCATATACAACTGCTTCCGGTTCGTTGGCGGGTATGCAATCAACAAGACCGCCGTGGGCACCTACAACCGCACGGTCACCTGGGAACTGGACAAGTCGGTGGACGACGCCAGCCATGAAGGCTTCGCGGGCGATAAGTTTGAGTCCAATTGGACAGTCGTTGCCACCAAGACCGAGGTAACCGATGACTACAAGGTGACGGGCACGATCTCGATCTACAACCCGGCTTCGTACCCGGTGACCGTGACTGTATCCGATGTGCTGAATGACGGCACAAGTGCGCAGGTTACCTGCCCGAGCTACACAATCGAGCCAGGCAGCGGTATGGAGTGCACCTACATTGCCCTGCCATCGGATAAAACTGCGACCAAAAACACGGCGACGGTGACCTATAACGGGGAACAGTATAACGGCTATGCGGACGTCGAGTGGACGGAGAACCGGATCGGCTACGACTCGGGCACGTTGAGCGATACTCGGTTCACGTACTCGACGGAAATCTCCGGCACAACCGAAAAGACCTTCTCCGAGACGTTCACCTGCCCGGCAGACGCATCCTTGTATGAAAACGGCGTGTATACGTACACCGAGAACAACACGGCCATCCTCGACAGCGGCATCGGTCTGACGGATTCCGCGTCGGTGACGGTGACGTGCTACGCCCCGGTTGTGAGCAAGACGGCAGCCGGTACCTACGATGAACGCCACGAGTGGGATGTCGAGAAGACGGTCTATCCCGTATCACAGAGCGGATTCGTCGGGGACACCGTTCCCTTCACGTGGACGATCGAGGTCACGGAATCGGTATTCGAGGAGAACTTCGACATTGCCGGAACCATCATCGTGCAGAACCCGGCACCGATGGCGATGACGATAGGTCTAACCGACGTTCTCAGCGACGATACGACTGCCGAGATTGGCACCTGTACAAACGGTGCGACGTATGCGGGGGGATCGCTGACCATTCCGGCGAGCACCACGACAGTCTGTTCATACACAGCAGACAATCTTGCCTACAGCGATGACGCGGCAGCGCCCAACGGGAACACGGCTACCGCCACGCTGAACGGTATTGAGTTCATTGCTACCGATCCCATCGAGTGGTCCGCGAACGTAATCCGGGGCGATGCAGCGCTTAAGGATCTGCAGGGGCCGCTTAGCGAGACGATCAGCGGCAGCGGTACCTGGACGATCGAGGATGCGTACACCTGTTCGGTCGATACGAACAAGTATGCTAGCGATTACTCGTATACGGAGACGATCTGGAACACCGCCACAGTAACCTCGGAAGAGGAAGAGCAAGACTCCTCCACCACATCGACTGCCATCACCTGCTACATCCCCGAAATAGGCAAGACGGCCGCTGGAACCTATAACGAACGGCACGAGTGGGATGTCGAGAAGACGGTCGATCCCATGTCGCAGAGTGCGTTTGCTGGGGATACGGTCGGCTATGAGTGGACGGTAGTTGTAACAGAAGAGGTCTTTGAAGAGGACTTCGTTGCATCGGGTACCATCACGGTTGTCAACCACAATCCCGAGGACGCGATGACAGTTGCTCTCTCGGATGTCCTGAGCGATACCACCGTAGCAACCATCACCGCCTGCACCGGGGATGCTGATCTGAGCGACGGCCTGACCGTTGCGGCCGGCGAATCGACAGTCTGTGATTATTCGGCAGTTCTTGCCTATGGCCGTGTTGCCGATGCACCCACGTGCAACACGGCCACGGCTGTATTGAATGGCATCTCGTTCAGCGCCTCGGATGCCATTGAGTGGACGGCCAACGTGATCCGCGAGTCGGTCACACTCGACGATGACCAGAATCCGGCATTCCCCCTGAATATCACGGAAGGTGGAACCTGGACGTACGCAGAGTCGTATACCTGTTCGGTTGACAAAGGGCTCTATGAAGGCGATAACACCTATACTTACAGTGAGGACAACACAGCAACCGTATGGAGCGAACCATTCAGTGATTCTTCGACTGCAGCGACTTCCGTGAATTGTTATGTCCCGACCATCAGCAAGACGGCTGCCGGCACCTACGATGAACGGCACGAATGGAATGTGACCAAGTCCGTCGAACCCGAGTCGCGGTCCGGTTATCCTGGAGATACGCTCGAATGGACCTGGATGGTCACAGTGATCGAAAATGTCACTGAAGGTAACTTTGACGTTACTGGAATCATCACGGTCGTCAATCCCAATCCGGAGGACGCGCTGATCGTTTCACTCACGGACGAGCTCAAAGATGGTACATCTGCGACGATAGGTTCATGCAGCGGTGGAACACTCGTCAACGGTCAGCTGACGGTTCCCGCTGGTGGTACGGCAGTTTGTGACTATGAAGTCCTCGACCTGTCCTACACCGATGACGCAGATGCCCCAACGTCGAACACCGCTACCGCGGTAATGGGCAGTGTTCCGTTCACCGCAACCGATACTATCGAGTGGGCTGCGAGCCAGATAGACGAAAATGCCACGCTAGTCGATCAACAAGGTCCTCTTAACGAGGCATTGACGGGTCATGCCCAGGCTGGAAGTTACGCCTTTGGTCCATTCAGCTACTCCGATAGCCACACCTGCTCGAATTGTGCAGGTGCATACGGCACAAGTGGTGCCTACGGCGATACTCTGAACAATGTCGCTACAGTGACTGGCAGCGATGGCTGGACTGACAGCGATGCTGCCACCACCACCTACACGTGCGAGGCCGGCTATGTCGACCTGCTCAAGTTGACCGGTGGGGTGGTCGATCCGACCAGAGACTGGCAGTTTGCCCTCTACGAAGGTCCTGACGGGTTCGGTACAACAGCCATCGCAACCGACTCAACCCTTAATGACGCAGATGGCATGCTCGACTTCGGGGCGCCGGCCTTACGGCCCGATACGACGTATACGGTCTGCGAGATGAACATTCCCGATGAGTTCGAAGCGTCCTGGCAAGTGGATACCGGCAACGGTTTTGTCACGGTCATCCCCTATAATCCCAACGCAGACGACGCCATACCGGTTGACCTGGGCAACCGATGTGTAGACTTCGGCCCTGACACCACGATCCCGGTGACCGTGGGCACGACTGTCCACTTCCAGGTAAATAATACGCCCAAGAATCTCTGGTGCGGCCTGACGATCGGGTTCTGGAAGAACAACATCTACAAGTACCTGAACGGAGAGAACGGCCGGCAGGTCTGCGACGAGTTCTTCGAGACAGTGAAGCCGGCGGATGTGTGCTCCGCCGTGCGTGGCTGCACATGCAGTGGAGAAACCGATTGCGACAACTGGACCTGCATCTACGACAGGATCGCCAACTACAATGCACGCAGTGCCCGGGAGAAGGCCGAGGCCCAGATGCTCGCGTTGTTCCTGACCTCGCTGTATTACGAGGAAGGATTCGGCTTCGTCATCGACATTAACAGGTATGAGCCGATTGATTACGATTCCTATGGAGAGCCGATCTTTGAGGAGTGCTATTACACCCTCGAGGATGCGATTGATGAGGCGAAATCGAACAGTCTCACTGATCTCTGGGGCTACGTCCTGGATCTCTACGATGCTGGAGAGTTCGGCAAGGCATACGAGGTTGCAGACTGCCTGAACAACTACAAGTTCGGGTGCTGCCAGAACAGCGACGATCCCGAATGCGAGATCGAGCTGAGCAGCAGTAACCCCTGCACGTTCGACGGGCTTACCTGCAACGCTCCCAGGAACGTGAAGCCGGAGAAGACAACCCCGGCGCCCAAAGGCGGGAAGAACTTTATCGTGCTGAAGCTCACGGGACTGCTGTGAGCATCCGCACACCATCTCCCTTTTAATACATTCGGTTGAACCGCACTGCAGCCGCTCATGAACCTTCTGTTCGCAGACACCGAAGAAACCACGCTCCTGCCACGGGTAAGCCAGAGTGGCTTTCCTATGAGAAAAGCGCCCCGGTGTATTTTTACACCTATGGATATTCTATTGGTTACATGGGTTTAAACCCTCCCCTCCCCGCGGCCCTTTCAGGGCCGCCCCCTCCCTCTCGGAAGGGAGGGGAAAAGTGCGATAGCCCGTAGCGGACAGGGAATCCCGAGCAGAAACCTCTCCAGATCCGGGCTATCGCACGAAAGTGTGGGGGGGGGCGAGGCCCCTCCCGCGAGAATACCTGAAAACCGTCGGCGCCGATGAGGATTTCGGCAGAGTCGATGGAACGGCGCCCTGTTCTCTGTTCAAACTGGTAGTTCCGGCAAGATCCGGGAAGTTCAACGGATGAAAGGAAGAAGATCCACGCCGGGTTGTCGCACCCTAAAAAGATATTCGGGTGGGTCCCTGGCCACTGCACTGTGCCGCGATGTGCCACGGAGGATGCCTGAGTATGATCCTGTGGCACGGGATCGAGAAGGGGAGCGGATAAACGCCGGGCGGGGTTCCCTGCTTATCAACCGAATGGACATGTCTATAAATTCCCTGTTGGCCCATACCTGAGCATGAAAGATCCGGTCATCATCGCCGCAGTCGTGATCCTTGCGGTCGTGGGCCTCGCTTCGGGGCTCGTCTTTTCCGGCGTCCTGAACCGGGGCGGCGAAACCACCATCGAGTCCGTCACCATTGCCACGGATAAGGACGTGTACCACTCAAAGGACAGGATGAATATCACCGTCGACGTCAGCGCCAGCGGTCCCGCCGATGGAGTCCTGCTAAGGGTGGAGGGCATCGAGGACTACTACGGGCGGCTGCGTCTCTTCCAGGAGCGGAACGTCACCCTGCAGGCGGGCCGGAACAGTTTCGTCGTCGACTACACCCTGCCGGTCTGCTCCGTCTGCGCCGGGCTCTACTCCGGCGAGTACGCGATCAACGCCACGCTGACCCGGGACGGCGTCGTTCTGGCATCCTCGACCCGCACGATTACGATCGAATAGCTGCTGCGGAAAGAGATTCCTGCGCGATTGTATGGGTCCCCGGCAGGCGGTCCGCACCCGCCGCGATCATCCCGCTGCGCGTCCCGGCAGACTCCCGCAGGGGGATAGACGAATCCCTGCATCGTTCCCGCGGTTGCCGGTCCCGGGAGCCCGCCATCCGCAGAGGTCCGAGCACAGGGGTCGGTCACCCCCGGTTCGCGGATGCCGTCGGCAGCGCCGGGGGAGAGCCCCCTCGCCGCCAGGGATCGGCGGCACAGCGGAGCGGTCGGCAGCCTCGTCCCCCGGTGCGGGCTGAACTTCGGAAAGGATCGCTGGGGATACGGCATGCTGCATCGGAGGCGATCGTGCTGCGGGCCGGTACCGCGAGCCCTGCCGGCAGGGGGTGAACCGAAACGTGCTTCTCCAGACCGTTCCCCCGGCGTCCGCCCGTCAGTTCGGTCGGAAGAGAGATACTTTAATCACGTGCGTGTACAAAAATAATGAGGCCATTCTGCCAGGGTAGGGTAGTGGTTATCCTAGGGGACTGTGGATCCCCCGACCCGGGTTCGAATCTCGGCCCTGGCCTAACCCGTCTCAGTTCGGGCTCGATCAACTATCGCCATTTTCAGCGTCGCGGATAACGGTGCGGACCGGGAAAACCTTTTGCAGTCGGCGGTGCATGGACAGCCCATGGAAACGACGGACAGCACGGCAGCTCCCCTTCAGACCGACGAAACGGCAAAACGGTCCATAGAGCAGCGGATCGCCGCCGATCCGGACCTGCTGGGCTCGGAGATCCGCGTCTCCGTGCGCGAGGGCGTCGCATGGCTGGACGGGCTCGTCGATGCGCTCTGGAAGCGGAAGCGCGCCGGGGAGATCGCCGGAGGCGTCGCGGGGATCGCAGATGTCCAGAACTACGTCACGGTGCTCCCCGTCGAGGCGATCACCGATCAGGCGATCCGCACCGACGTGGTGGTCGCCATCGAGCGGAGCCCCGACGTGGACATCGGGGACGTGGACGTGGAGGTGAACGACCGCGTGGTGACGCTCTCCGGGACGGTGCCGACGGCAACCGCGTACCGGGCCGCCCTGGACGCGGCGATACATGCCCGGGGCGTGATCGAGGTCGTGGACAATCTGTCCGTGCGCCATCCCTGAGACGCAGGACATTCCCCTTCGAGCATGCCCTCGGGGCGGTGCACGACCCTGAAGGGGACGGAATGAACCCGTCGCCCGCTGTGCGTTGAGGCGGGGGCATTCTCCCCTGCCAAATCATGCGCCGGCGAGCGGGCCCAGAGCGGATCCTGGTCCGCTGTATCTCCGGGATCGGGGAAAAACGGCTGCCGCACCCGGGCTTGTCTGGGAAGGTCCCGCTCTGTACGTGCTCGCGGCATCAACGGCACCTCGATAAGCCTGGATCCCCGCTGGATCTTCCCCGTACTCCTCCATAGCGCTGTCGATCTGCAGTGGCGAATGCATCGACGGTGCGGCGGCACCCCGGGCCGAAAAGTTATTCTACAGGGCACAGCATCAGTTACACTCCGCCTATGAGCAGTCCGACCGGGGGAACCGCCCTGCTCGTCCTGGAAGGGCCGTGGTGGACGCCCAAGGACAAACCGAAGCGGCCGTCGATCCTGCCGTTTCTGGAGGGGCTGGAGAAGTACAGGGGGGATTTCAACCTCTACTACTCCAACTTCTACGAAAAAAGCGGATTTCGGCGGGCTCTCGAAGACGACCTGACGCATACCCGGGAGGACCGGCTCTTCCTTTATGTTGCAGCCCACGGGTATGCACGGATGATAGGGGGGCTCAAGTCCAACACCGGGATGCAGTTATCAACGCTGCTATCCCAGGTGAAGTCGGTCGCGCAGTATTCGAACATCGAGGGGGTCGTGATCGGCTCATGCAACATCGGCGCCAACTACGAGGACTTCGCCAGCACCGTGAAGGGGTCCCGCATCTCCTGGATCTTCGCGTACACCTGCGAGATCGACTGGATCGCGAGCACGCTTCTCGACGTCTCCATCTTCGAGCACCTGATCGCGCTGCCGCGGAAGGACCTGAAAAGCCGCGATGCCATCCTGGATGCGTTTGCACGGGCCCTGACCCGGTTCAACCCGCGTTACCTCATCTGCGGGGGCGAGGCTACGCCTCTCTCGCACGCCATCACCCTGGTGGTCCAGCCGCGGCGCCGGGGAGCCCGCCCGCTGGACGCCCGCCGCCCGCTGTTCGAGCGGCTCGGCTGGACGCCGGGTGCGGCAGGGTGAAGGTCCCTGGCGGGGTCCCCGCCCGCGCACGGGGAGGACCGGCTGCCCCTTAACGGCGGCCTTCCAGCGCGTCCACGGCCACCTGGAGGCACCCCAGCACCGGGGCGAGATCCTGCGTGCGGAGGTTAACGATTACCGCATCCACGATCTCCTCCGCTGTTGCACCCTCCGCCCGGGCGAGGGCGGCATGGTACCGGACCCCCGCAGGGTTCTCGGCGGCGGTCTGGATGCCGATGCTGATCAGCTGCCGCACCTTGCCGTCGATCCCCTGCGTCGACCCCCGGACCTCGGCCAGCCGGGACAGGCATGCCTCCCTGTGCGGGCAGTCCAGCGGGATTGCATCCGACGAATCCATTGCCATGGTATGGTTCTCCCGATTCATCCTCGATGTTCCTGGCGGGATGGGATGACCGCGCTCCGCCGGATCCGCACCGCGTGCAGGCGCCGTTCAGATCGGCCGGAATCCCCCGGCCTGGCGGATCAGGCTCTCCGCGAACCGGGCTGCATCCTGCAGATCCCGTTCGTTCGGCCTTCCCCGGTTGATGCCGCCGATGAGTTTGAAGACGGAGTACGTATCGTAGCCCTTGCAGGCGAACTGCCCGATGACGCGGAAGCCCTTCTCCATCAGCCTCTCCCGGAGCGTGCGGTGCCCCGACACCCCTCCTCTGCCGCTGGTAGAGAAGATGAACGCCTGCCTGTCCTGCTGGTCGGGCAGGGCATCCACGAATTCCAGCAGCTCCGCATGGTGTCTGCCGAAGTAGATGCCGGACCCGAACCCGACGAGATCGTAGCGTGCGAGCAGGTCTTGCGACGCATCCGCCGTCTTCACCACATCTGCCTGCAGCACGTCGGCCAGCCTGCGGGCGACTTTCGCGGTGTTCCCGTGATGCACCGAGGTGCAGATGATGAGTGCGGCCATCCCTTGTCCCGTGAGATGTAACAGGGAAAAAGGGATATAAAACGGTTCCGCCGGTTCTCATCACCGATCGACGGTATACCGGCAAGGCAATAAGGCAAAGGTTGCCCTGTCCATCTCGATCCTCGCGTCACGGCCGTACATGATGGCCTGGATCGCCCGTCGTCCGGGTGGATCGCGTGGAGCATCATTCTCGTTCCAACGGGCAGTTCTAACGGCATTCCGGTGCGGATGTGCTGATCCCCGGGACAAGGGGGCGGTCGAGTTCCCTTTGACATCCCCACCGGGTCCACTGGCAGAGGGATCGGGAGGATGTCCTCAAGGATAAGAACGAGCCCGGTCCCCGTCTCCCTGGCTGCGCCGAACCATTGCAGGGTTACGGCTGCCTGCCGCAGCACCGATCCCCCCGCCGGATCCGCCCCTGTCACTGGATCGTGAACGGATAGGGGGCGGACATCCCCTGCGACCAGGCCTTCACGGCGCGGGTCTTCTCGTCGACGTCGTCCGCTGTGCCGATGCCAAACTGGACGGTATGCGCCCCCGGCGTCTTCCTCTCCTCCGGATACCGGAACCAGTAGGGATTCTCCCTGCCGGAATCCTTCTTCGTGATGTCGATCGTCCCCGTCGTGACGAGCTTGCCGTCCACCAGGACCCCGACGACGAGTTTCAGGACAGGGGTGTTCGCCGGGAGCGTTCCCCGGACGCTGTAGAATACTTTGTTCAGACTCTCCTTTGGGACGGTCCCCGACAGTCTCTGTTTCTTGTCCGCAGCCCCGCCCATCCATGCATCCGTTACCTCAGCATTTGCCATGGGTGCTCTCTCCCGCAGGCACGGGATGGTTCGGCAGCTATAAAAGAGTAGCCCTGCATCCCCCTGCGGCCGTCCGTCGCCGCCGGGCCATCCGCGAGACGCTCGGCCGGCCATGGGGAATGCAGATCCGCATCCCTTCCCTTCTACCCCGATCTCGTACGATGGTGCACGATGGCCGCGAGCGCACCGCTGCAGAGGAGGAGCACCGCGAGGGACAGCCAGTGCTCCGCCCCCGCCGCCCCCACCGCCAGACGTGCGAGAATGGCGAGAGGATTGCCTGGAAGGGCGAGGACGAGCAGCAGCACCACCACGAGCGCGGCCGAGAAGACGAACTGGGCATCGCTCCGCTCCCGGTAGTGGAGCGCGGCGATCGCGGCCAGCAGAATGAGGATCAGGGATGCCGCGCTCGCGTGGAGCAGGATCTCCGGGACGTGGAGGACGGGGATGCCGTTTGCAGAGAGAAGCAGGAGCCAGGCCCCGCCCTGGAGGGGAACGAGGAGTTCGCAGGCGAGGATCTTGCCGGCGACGATCTCGCGGAACGAGATCGGCGTCGAGACCAGGGTCTCCAGCGTGCGGTACTGGAACTCCTCCGTGATCAGGTCGATCACCAGAGCGGATGCGACGATGGCCGGGAGGAAGACGAGCAGCGGGACCAGGAGGCCGTAGACGAACTCGAAGAATCCCCCGCCCGGGCGGGCGGGCGGCAGGTGCAGCTCCGCGGGGCGGGTGTCCAGGCGGTCAGCCCGGGCGGCCCGCAGGTCGTCTTCGAACTTCACGAGCACGTCCCGCAACTTCGTCTCGATGACGGCCGTCTGGAGATCGTTCTGGATGAGGTACAGGGTGACCTTCACGGGATCGTCCGACTGCGGCGGGGTGTCCGGCACGTACAGCACGGCAGACACCTTCCGCTCTTTCAGACTCGCGACCGCCTCCGACAGATCCATGCGGTACACGCGGAAGTCGGGGCTCTCCTCCAGGTATTCCAGCAACGCGGAGTCGCTGCCCGCGTAGCCGACGCCGTACTCGGCCGTGGAGAAGCGGGAGATGGCGGCAGGATCGTACATCGCGGTCAATCCCACCATCAGGAAGGCGGAGAACATGGCGACGAAGAGCTGGAGGAAGATGGCGAGGATGATCGTCTTCTCGCTGTACAGCCCGCGGAGCTCCTTTCGGACGATGATCCAGACGTGGTTTCCGTTCACCCGATCCACCCCGCGATGAGGCGCAGGTTGTAGAGGCTGTGCACGGCCGTCGCCAGGAGGATGCCCGGGATGTAGCCGCGGGTTCCCGTGAATTTCAGGGCGATGGCAACGATCCCGGTGGCGGTGAGGTGGAGCAGGAGAGGCCACCAGAGCACCTGCAGGGAGGAGAAGAGGATGCTCCCGAAGATCGAGTGCGTGATCTGGGCGAGCATGGCAAAGAGCAGCAGCTTCTCGCCGGCGAGAAATCCGAGCGCCGTCGCGATGCAGGCCAGAAGAAGCGTGTTAACCGGTGTTCCGCATCCCTCCCGGCGGAAGAGGGTGTAGAGGCCGATCGATTTGGCGACCTCCTCGGTGAAGGCTGCACAGAGGATCAGGAGCAGCAGGGACAGCGGCATGGGGAGGTTGAAGAAGAGGACGAGCTCCATCATCTGGACCATGAAGACGAACGGGATCAGGAGAATGTTCAGCAGGAGGAGAGATGCCAGCGGCCGCTCTCTCGAGAGGCTCGAATCGACGAACTCCCTCGCCCGCGAGAGAAAACCCGACTGTCCGAACAGCCGCTCCTCGTGGAAGTTGGCGACACCCACGTAGAGAAGGGCGGCACCGGTGAGATAGAAGAGGGCGGTTGCGTAGAAGTAGTCCGCAGGGCCGAACCCCTCGCCCTGCAGCCCGAGCACCACCAGCGTCAGCGGGGAGATGAGGCTGATCGCATGGACGTGGGCGAATACCGTGGGGAAAAAGATATACGCGGTGGCAATCGTCGAGAAGAAGATGGAGACAAACGAGAGTTCCTTGAAACTCCGGGACAGCATCCCGATCAGGAGTGCGCTTGCCAGGAAGAGGAGCATGACGGGCAGGAGCGGCAGGAGGACGGAGAGCGGCGCACCCAGCGCCAGGATGAGGGCCAGGGAGACCAGGATCATGGCGAGAAGGTAGGGGAGCAGCTTGCCCGCGACGATCTGGGAGGGGCGGAGCGGGGCGGAGAGCAGCACCTCCCCCTTCCTCTCCACCCGCTCGTTCATGACGCTCATCATGCAGAACTGGGAGACGAAGTACAGGGGGAAGATGAAGACGAAAACGAGGACGATCGTGTCGAAGGGGAGGGAGGGGGATACCAGTGCGGGAATCGTGCAGCCTTCGAGCGTCCTATCTCTCGAGAGAACCTGCGTATAGCGTTCGAAGGAGTCGTCCGCTGTCGCTCCCCGGGCAAGTTCGCTGCGGAGCTCCGCCTCCGTGAAGCCCAGGGTCGGCGGAGGGGCAGGCACCTCCACCACCGCCCACTCGGGTGCCGGATCCCGCTCCCTGCCCGGGGATGCTCCCGGGATCCGCCCGCCCGCCGTTGCCGGGAAGCTCAGTTCGCTCTCGACGTACTCCCTCTCGACCCAGAGAGGGTAGGCGGCGAAGAGATCCTCCTGCTGCATGTAGACGGATGCGGCGTAGCGGTCATAGTCGCGCTCGAGCGCCTGCAGTGCAGCCCTGCCCTTCTCCGTGTCCCTGGAGAGCACCTCCCCGGCCACGACGACGAGATCGTAGGACTCCCTCTGGCGGAGCAGCACGTCCCCCCCCGCCAGATCCACGTCAAATCGCCCGTCGGCGGCGAGGATCGCGTAGTGCTCCGGATCGTCCACGCCTGCCCGGTAGATGCCGTCCTGCAGGTGCACTCCGCCCTGTGCGGCAAATCCGCTCACCAGAACGAGAGCCAGGAGGAGGACTCCCGATACCGGCAGCACGTTCCGGCTCATGGCGGCCAGCGATCGGCCGACCTCCCAGCGGGCGATCGTCAGGATGGAGGAGATTGCACCCATGATAAATTGATATCCGGTGAAATTGATCAGTTGTGGTAATAATAAACTATATTAAATGCATATGAAAATAATCTAGACCGATGATCCGCGCCGGCTCCCTCAGGAAGGAGTACGACGGGTTTGCCGCCCTCGACGACGTCAGCTTCGAGATCGGGGAATCGGCGATCTTCGGTGTCATCGGGCACAACGGGGCCGGCAAGACAACATTATTGAAGATCCTCTCCGGTCTCATCACCCCTACTGCCGGCCGGCTCGTCGTGGACGGCATCGACGTGCTGCGGCAGCCGCTGGAACTGAAACGGCGGCTGGGCTACCTTCCGGAGGAGTCCCGGCTGTACGAGACCATGACCGTTCCGGCCTACCTGAGGTTCTTCGGCGAGATATACGGCATGGATGCAGCCGGTATCGAGAGAAGATCGCGGGATCTCCTGCGGACGCTCTCCCTCGAGCCCGACGGCAGGAAGATTCAGGCGCTCTCCAAGGGCATGCGGAGGAAGGTTGCCATCGCCCGCTCCCTCCTGCACGATCCCCGCCTCCTTGTCTACGACGAGCCCACGTCGGGGCTCGATCCCATGACCTCGCGCGATATTCTCGAGTATCTCGGGAATCTGCGGCGGGAGGGGAAGACCATCGTTCTCTCCGCCCACAACCTCCACCAGGTGGAGGAGATCTGCGACACCGTGATGATCCTCCGCAGGGGGAAGGCGGTGGCCTGCGGGAGCATGCAGGAGCTGCGGGAGCGGTTCGGATCCATCACCTACCGGATCTTCTTCTACGGGACGGCGGTCGAGGCGGCGAGGGGCGGATTCCCCGCCGTGCGGGACGGGGGCCTCTACCGCGCAGAGGCTTCGGATATCGCCGGGATGAACCGGATCACGGCAGAGATCGCAGAGATGGGCGGGACGGTCGAGCGGATCGAGTCCCGCTACCCGAGCCTCGAGGAGATGCTCGTGAAAATCGGCACGTGAGCGGATGGCGAAGTCGCGCGGTCCGGGGCACCGGCGGAACAATACGGAAAATGGACGGGCCTGAAGGGATTTGAACCCCTGGCCGATGGATTAAGAGTCCATCGCTCTGCCTGACTAAGCTACAGGCCCATGCAGTTGACCTAAATAACTGGTCGATATATAAAGATATAACTTTCGGAACGCCTTAATATGGTACGGAGCTGACACTCAATAGGCATGCCTGACACAGAACCAGACTCCTCGAAGGCGAAAATAGACTATATCATATTCGGCTGCGGGAGCACGGGCTACCACGTGATCGAGGAACTCTCCCGGGAGACCGATCGCATCCTCGTCATCGACAACGACCAGAAGCGGGTGGAGGATCTCCGCATGCACAAGCACGAGGCGATCCTGCGGGACCTGCGGGATCCCGCGCTCCTCGAGGATCTGCCGGTGCCCGAGACGGCGTTCGTGCTGAGCAACGACAAGGACGCCAACCTCGCAGCGGTCCGTTCCATCAAGAGCAGGCACCCCTCGACGCACGTGATCGCGCGTGCCGTGGATCCGGTGAGCACGAGCATGCTGCAGGACGCCGGGTCCGATCTCGTCATCTACCCCCAGGAGTTCATCGCCAAGGCGGCGGTGCGCCACATCAAGATGTTCCACGCCTCCCGCCTGGCGCGCAGCCTCTACGACCGCCTGGCGGGATGGGAGGGGACACTGGGCATCGTCACTCACACCAACCCGGATCCTGACTCGATCTCGAGCGCGATGGCGCTGGCAGCCATCGCGGCCGAGGCGAGCGACGGGAAACTGCAGACGCGCATCCTCTACAGCGGGAACATCGGACACCAGGAGAACAAGGCCTTCGTGAACATGCTCGATATCCGCATGGAGCGGATCACGCCGCAGGTCCTGGCCGAATGCCGCTACCTCGCGCTCGTGGACTCGTCGTCGCCGGGCGAGAACAACGATCTCCCGCGGGACGCCCGGATCAACATCGTCATCGACCACCACAGGAACGGGGATCCGAAGACCCTGAACGCGGACTTCGTGGACAACCGTCCGGGCATGGGCGCGACGGCGAGCATCATGACCCAGTACCTCCAGGATCTGGACATCCCGGTGAGCAAGAAGGTGGCAACGGCGCTCTTCTACGGCATCCGCGCGGACACCCGCGATTTCCGGAGGAGCATCACCCCCTCGGACCTGACCTACGCCGCCTTCCTCCTGCCGCTCACCGATGCCGATCTTCTGGACAAGATCATCTCGCCCGCGGTCTCCCAGGAGACGCTCGACGTGCTCGGGCATGCGATCCGCAACAAGAAGATCCGCAGCGGCTACCTCTTCTCCAACGTCGGGTTCGTGCGGAACCGGGATGCGATACCCCAGGCGGCGGATCTCCTGATCGGGCTCGAAGGCGTGAACACCGCCCTCGTCTACGGCATCGGGGATTCGGCGATCTACATCTCCGCCCGCAACCGCGACATCCGCCTGCACATCGGCAACGTCCTGAAGGAGGCGTTCGGGGACATCGGGGATGCAGGCGGGCACGCGAACATGGGCGCCGTCACCATCCCCCTCGCCTACTTCAGCCTGGTCAAGACGAAAGAGGATCTCCTGAGCCTCGTCCAGGAGCCCATCATCTCGAAGTTCCTCCGCGTCGTCGGGCTGGAGAAAGAAGAGAACCATGATATCTTTGAACTTTGAAGAGTGGGAGCCGGTCTACACCGAGATCCTGGATTACTTCTCTTTCGAGCGCGAAAAGGACGAGGAGGCCGCCGCCCTCCTCGCCTCCCTGATCCGCCGCGACGACGTTGCCCTGCTCGAAGAGAGGACGCGGGGCGAAGCGGTCACCGTCTGCGGCAACGCCCCCGCCCTGGCGGACGAGCTGGACGGGATCGGGGGAGTGGTCTTTGCGGCGGATGCCGCCGCCCTGATCCTCGACGCCCGCGGCATCCTCCCCGACGCGGTCTTCACCGACCTGGACGGGGCGACGGACGCGTATCTCTCCCTGAACCGGCAGGGTAGCGTCATGGTGGTGCACGCCCACGGGGACAACATGCCGCTCCTCCGCCACTGGGTGCCGAAGTTCCCCGGACCGCTGGTCGCCACCACGCAGAGCCGCCCGCTCCCGCACGTCCACAACTTCGGCGGGTTCACCGACGGGGACCGGGCGGTTTACGCCGCCCACGCCCTCGGCGCCCGCGAGGTGCGGATCGTCGGGTTCGATCTCGACGATCCCCACGTCGACCCGCTGAAGCGGGGCAAGCTCCGCTGGGCCAGGAGGCTGCTGGCGCGGATCGGGCATGACATCTAGAGCCGTCCTGCTCGACGGGTACGTGGACGAACCCGCCTGCCTGGGCGTTCCGCCCTACGTATCCCCCTACATCCGCGAGCTGGGCGGCGTCCTCCGCGAGCACGGACGGGAGGTCCGCTACCTGACGATCGACCAGCTGCGCTCGGATCCGGCCCTCCTGCCGGAGCTCGATCGCGCCGACCTCGTGGTGATGATCGCGGGCCTCACGGTCCCGGGCGCCTACCTGGGCGGCAGGCCGGCGACGGCGCGGGAGATCGGGCAGATCGGCACCTCGCTGCGGCATCCCGCGAAGGTGCTGGGCGGGCCGATCCTCTTCGGGTATGCCGTGCAGGGAGGAAGGCGGGCGGTGCAGCAGCCGATCCCCGGCTTCGAGGTGACGCTCGCCGGCTCGCCCGCCGAGGCGCTGGACTCCTATCTCGGCGGGGGGGAGGCGAAGGGGGAGGTCGACTACGATCGGGCGGACCGCTGGTTCGTGCAGGGGGCCGGAATCATCGTCCAGCACCCCTCGTTCCCCTACGTGATGTGCGAGCTCGAGAGCGGGCGGGGGTGCCCCCGCACCATCGCAGGCGGCTGCGCCTTCTGCACCGAACGCCTCTACGGGCTGCCCCGCTACCGCTCCGTCGCGGGCATCGCGGAGGAGGTGGCGGCGCTCTACCGCCACGGCGCCCGCCACTTCCGCCTGGGGCGGCAGCCGGACCTCCTGGTCTACGGTGCGGACGGCGCCGAGTTCCCCCGCCCGCGTCCCGAACAGCTCTCCGCCCTCTTCTCCGCCATCCGTCGGGCGGCGCCGGATCTCGCCACCCTCCACATCGACAACGTGAACCCGGGAACCATCGCGCATCACGAGGAGGCGAGCCGGGAGGCCCTGCGGGAGATCGTGCGGGGCCACACTCCCGGCGACGTGGCGGCGTTCGGCATGGAGACCGCCGATCCCGCCGTGATCCGGGCCAACAACCTCAAGGCATCCGCCGAGGAGGTGCTCCATGCGATCCGGGTCGTGAACGAGGAGGGCGGGGCGCGCCGCGAGGGGATCCCGGAACTCCTTCCGGGCCTGAACTTTGTCGTCGGGCTCGCCGGGGAGACGCCCGCCACGTTCGAGATGAACCGCCGCTTCCTGGAGCGCGTTTATGCCGAAGGCCTCCTGGTGCGGCGGGTGAACATCCGCCAGGTGATGCCCTTCCCCGGCACGCCCGCGTACGAGCAGAATACGCTGGGAAGGCACGAGAGCCAGTTCCGCCGGTTCAAGGAATGGGTCCGCCGAACGTTCGATGCGCCGATGCTGCGGCGCGTATTCCCTCCCGGGACCGTGCTCCGCAGGGTGGTGGTCGAGGAGGAGGGAAACCTCTCGTTCGGGCGGCAGATGGGCTCCTACCCCATCCTGGTCGGGATACCCCTGCCCCTTCCCCGCCGCACGGTCCTGGACGCCGTGGTGGTGGACTACGGCATGCGGTCGGTCACCGCGCTCCCGCACCCCGTCGAGGTGAACCGCCTCCCCGTCAGCGCCCTCCGCTGGATCCCCGGCATCGGGAAGAGAGCCGGGCTGATCGCCGCGAGGAGGCCGTTCAGGAGCCTCGAGGAGTTCCGGGCGGTCGCCGGGCGAACCCCGATCGATGAGTCCCTCGCCTTCTAGCCGTCGCGGAGCTCCATCACCCGCATGATGTCGGTGCGGGTGACGATCCCGATCAGGTCATTGCCCCGCATCACGGGGATCCGCCCGATGTTGCGGGAGGCCATGTGGCGCAGGGCATCGGTGAGAGGGGCCTGGGGCGGGAGCGTGAGGACGTCCCGTGTCATGACATCCTTCACCTGCGTCAGGTCCCGCTTATCCACCGGGACGCGGTGCACATCGTCCAGCGTGACCATGCCGACGAGCGAACCGTTCTGCACGACCGGAAATCCCAGGTGCTTGGTGCTGTACATGCGGTTCACCAGCTCGGTGAGCGGCGTCTCGGGAGATACGGTCATGACGGGCCCGGACATCACGTCCCCCACCCGCACGTCTTTCAGGAGCACGTTGTACTGCAGCTGCGCCGACTCCTGGCTGGCGGCGATGTAGATGAAGAAGGCAATGATGATGAGGATGGGGTTGAAGATGATGAAGCCGAATATGCCGAACAGAACGGCGAAGGCCTTTCCGATATTGGCCGCAATCCGTGTGGCGCGCGGGAGCGTCATCCTCTGCGCGAGCCACGCCCGCAGCACGCGCCCGCCGTCCATCGGGAAGGCGGGAAGGATGTTGAACCCGAAGAGGACGACGTTCAGGAGCCCGAGGTAGCCCCAGAGGAACACCCAGACTCCCGCGAGGGGGGGATCCGGGATGAAGGCGTCGCCGAGGTACATCACGGCGATGGAGACGAGCCCCAGGGCCAGGCTGGTCAGCGGGCCTGCGAGTGCCATCGGCAGCTCTATCCGCGGGTTCGGGACCTCCTCCTCGATGGAGGAGACACCGCCCAGGATCAGCAGGGTGATGCTGTTGATCTTCACGCCCCTCTTCTTCGCCAGGAGGGAGTGCGCCAGTTCGTGGATCAGGACCCCGACGAAGAGACCGATCGAGACCGCCGTGCCGAGGATGTAGGGATTGAAACCCGTCGCGATGATCCCCCGGTCGATGGTGAGGTTGAACAGATCCTCGAGGATGGATGCCGTTGGCCCGATCTGGACGCCGATGATCCAGGCGAAAAGGGGAATCACGAGGAGGAGGGACCAGTGCAATTTCAGGGGAATGCCGTAGATCGTCCCTATCTGGAGAGAGCCGCCGTTCATGATGCAATGGGGTATCTTTTTAACTTCTATAATAATATACTGATCACGAGGATCTGTATGCAGACGCAGGTTACTGAACTGTTCGGGCTCTCCGTATATACCGATAAGGCCGTGTATGTGGGGGATGTGGAGGACGTGGTGCTCGACGTCGACGGGAAGAAGATCGACTCCCTGGCTCTCGGCAACCTCAATCCGGAGTTCGTGGATGTGAAGGGCTTCCGCGGCGTGCGGATACCGTTCCGCATCATCAAGAGCATCGGGGACATCATCGTCATCCGCCATCTCGGCAGGGGCGCCCGGAGCGGGGACTGACATCCCGACGCCCCGGATCGGGTTCCGGATCCACGCATGGAAAACCGCGAAATTTTCAGCGGTCTCAAGATACTTCCCCCCGTTTTTGTCCGCCTGGACGGGCGAGCCTTTCACCGCCTCTCCCGCGTGCTGCAGTTCGAGAGGCCGTTCGACGAACGGTTCAGCGAGGCGATGCGGAGCGTCTGCGCGAGCCTGATCCGCGAGAGCGGCATGAGCCCCGACTTTGCGTTCACCTTCTCCGACGAGATCAGCCTCTTCTTCCGCCACCTCCCCTTCGAGGGGCGCATCGAGAAGATCGACTCGGTATGTGCATCCTATGCAGCGAGCAGCCTGACGCTCGCGCTCCGCTGCAGAGCGCCGCTGGCATTCGACGCCCGGATCCTGCCCGCGTTCGGACAGCACGCCATGGAATACCTGATCGAGCGCCAGAGGGAGGCCTGGCGGAACCACGTCAACGCCTATGGGCAGCACGCCCTCGTCGGGGAGGGGCTGACCCCCCGCGAGGCGGCCGCACGGCTGAAAAAAGTGCCGGCATCTGAGATTCACGAACTGCTGCACGCCCGCGGGATCAACCTGGCCAGGACGCCGGCGTGGCAGCGGCGCGGGGTGCTGGTCTACAAGGAGCTCGTGGAGCGGGAGGGCTACAATCCCCTGACGCAGCAGGCGGTGCGAGCCATTCGGAGCGAGGTGCGGATCTGCACGGAGCTTCCGCTGTTCGGCTCCCCCGAGGGGCGGGAGTTCCTCCGCTCACTCCTCGACCGCCCGTGAGACGTGCGTGACCATGCGCACGCCTTCCACGTCCCACGCGTTCTCCAGCGTCCACGCCCTCCCGCCCTCCGCGGACTCCGGGCCGCGGATGGCCAGGGTGTGCGCCCTCACCTCGCGCATGATGGGCTCCTTCCAGCCGTCGCGGACGAGCGTGCGGATGCGGTCGTCCGCGACGATCACCTCCGCCTCGATGTAGTCCTCGACGCGGAGATCGAGCTGGCGGCGCATCTCCTGGAGGCGGCGGATCACCTCGCGGGCATACCCTTCCGCCTCCAGCTCCGGTGTCAGCCTCACATCCACGTAGACCACACC
>FWPV01004678.1_pt1 | contig 28555 bp, 31 predicted proteins | sample 2228371 | NCBI WGS metagenome assembly FWPV01 (sample SAMEA103939776, study PRJEB20133) | metagenome | reverse complement strand
CAGGGCTTGATTCACCATGTCCCGGATGGGCCTTAAGGGATGGTCTCGGGGCACCCGTGCTTCGGGGGAAAGGTAGCTGAACATGGCCTGCTGCTGCACATCGTTGCCGCGCATAAAGGCTGCCTCCGGATAACCTATTGTTATCGTTGACTTTAGCACCTTTTTGCCATTATGCACAACATTAATTACGGTCATCAAGAAAAAGAGTTTTTCAACAGCCTGCTAGGCTCCGCCGTGGACAAGGTGTCGGTGTTGGTGGCATCGGCGTCAATGGCCAGGGCATCAAGATGGTGTGAGGCCTGCAGGCCGGGGACCAGGAGTCCGCCTTGGCCTGGCGGGAGCTGTTTAAGGACCTGAAGCACCGGGGCTTGGACCAGGACCGGGTGCGGCTGGGGGTCATGGACGGTCTACCGGGGGCTGGAAAGGGTCTTTCAAGAAGTATTCCCCCAGGCCTGCATCCAGCGCTGCTAGGTGCAGGTGGCCAGAAACGTCCTGGCCAAAGTGCCCCAGAAACTAAAATGGCTGGTGGCGGATGAGCTTCTGTCCATCTTTTAGGCCTCATCCCCGGCCAGAGCCTTGAGATTCTGCCAGGAATTCAAAGGACGCTGGGGCAACTAGGTGCCCTCGGCGGTGGCCTGCTTGGAGCGATCCCTTAAGTCTTGCCTGACCTTTTTCCATTTTCCCGAGGAACATTGGGTCTCTCTGAGGACCACCAACATCGTGGAACGCCTCAATAAGGAATTCAAGCGCCGCACCAGACCCATGGAGATCGTAGCCGGCGAAATATCCTGTTTTAAGCTCCCGGCCTTTATCTCTTTAAAAATGGAATTGCACTGGAGTGCCAACCCAGTGGGCAAGATACGCATAAATCTACCCTTCTTTAAAAAATTCACACAAAAAAATTGACACTACCCTTGGCGCTGAAGCTTAGGCCTAAGTGACTGGGCCGGGAGTACCCTTTGCACCTCATACGGAAAACTTTTTATGGGCCGGCGCTGCTATTTGTTCCCTTCGCCATCATCCTCGACAAAATCGGAGGGGTGCCTCAGCCCTGGCTGGTTTTCTTGGCCGCCGTGGCCATTTTTCCCCTGGGGGCCCTGCTGATGCAGGCCACCGAACAGCTGGCCATTTTGGCCTGCTTCCCGAAAGCTGGAGCAAAGGAAATGTGAGGATCTCCTGAACGCAAGGAGATTCGAGGTGAAGAAAAATCGGTTTTCGGAAGAGCAGATTATCGGGATTTTGCGGCAAGTCGAGCGGGAGAACAGACCATCGGCGAGATTTGCCGGGCACATGGGGTGTCAGAATAATCATTTTACCGGTGGCGCCAGAAGTTCACGGGCATGCAGGCCTCCGAAGCCAGGGGGCTGCGGGAACTGGAGCGGGAACCCGCCAGGCTCAAGCGGTTGTTGGCCGAGCGCGACCTGGAGATCGACGCCTTAAAGGAGCTCCTGGCAAAAAAGTGGTGAGGGTACCGCAGCGTCGTGAGGCCGTCCGGTTCCTGCACGGTCTCAAGATTTCGCAGCGGCGCGGCTGTGCGCTGTTCAAGATCGGCTGGTCCAGTTACCGGTATGTGGTTCATGCGCGGGATGATGGGCCGCTGAAAGAGCAACTGCGGGAGATAGCCCGGGAGTATCCGCGCTCTGGCTAGCGCCGGGCCTGGGCGCTGCTGGTGCGGGCCGGAGAACCGGGCAATCCCAAGCGGGTCTAGCGGCTCTGGCAGCAGGCGGGCCTACAACGGCCACCGCGTCGGTCCAAGCCCCGGCAGAAGCGGGGCCGTGCCCCTGCAGGCGGCCTACCCCAATCACGTCTGGACCTATGAGTTCGGGCAGGACGCCGCGTCCGGCCGGAAAATGCGGCTGCTACCTATCGGGGACGAGTTTACCCGGGAAAGCCTGGAAAGTACGGCAGCCCGCAGGATGGCGGCCCCGGCGGTCATGGCGGTGCTGGCGGGGTCGTTTGCCGAGGGAGGTGCACCGGCCTAGCTGCAGAGCGAAAACTGGCCGGAATTTGTGGCCGCCGCGGTGAAAAATTGGTTGCCGGACTTAAGGGTCCCGACCCCTTACCTTGAACCCGGCCATCCCTGGCAAAATGCCGACGGCGAAAGCTTTACCGACAAATTCCGGGATGAATGTTTGAACCTGGAGTGGTTCCACAGCCTGGCCGAGGCCCGGGTCATCGTCCGGTGCTGGCGGCAGTATTACAACCAGGAGCCGCCACAGCAGTTTGGGCTACCAGACCCCGGCAGAGTTCCACACTGCCTGGAAGGCGAAGCAGGTAGGGACTCCGCCCCGGCCCCCCCAGAGTTTAGCGCCTTCCGGGCCGCCGGCTGGGCAGGAAAAAAGGCGGGCAGAGCGCAATGCCCTGCCCAGCCGTATGGCCTCCGGTGTCGGCGCTCGGGTCGCTCGGAAACTACGCCCTATCCTCCGCACCGGCAACGACACTCTATTATGAAGATCCAAACCCTGGCATTGTGGAGCTTGGCCCAACTTAAGAAAGGGTTCTAACTTTTCAAATGCTCCTCATGGCGGGGACAGGCTAGAAAGGCAAACAGGCCGATGAGCGACAAGGAGATGCGGACCCAGGCCATGGGGGTTGGGTCCGCTGCCTGGCGGTGGCGTTCTTTTACAAGTTCATTGGCCATGCTTTTGGGGGAGGGGATTCATTCATGAGCAATTGTTCCTCTTACCTGCCTTCCGGGTTTTCAGTCTCTGGCTGAGGGGAGATGGTCTCCAGTTCGGGTTCCGGCCCTTTGGCCGCCAAGCGCTCTGCCGCCTCCAGCTCCTTTTGCAGAAAATGATTCAGGAAGGTGCGCACTGCGGCCAGGATGGCCAGTTCGATGAGGGACTGCAGGTTCGGGTTTACGGTGGTGGCGACGATGTCGGCTCCGAGCTGAAATTCCAAGGCCATACTCAGCCAAATACCAAATCGCAGCCGCACGGCGTGGGGACTGGAAAGGAAACGTCCGGTGCGATAGAAGCCGGCGAGGATCATGACCAGAGTAGCCAGCAGACCCACGGTTACGCAGAGCACCGAAATCGATTCGAGGATCAACTTGATGGCGCTGGCCGCCGCTTCCAGGTTCGTCTGCCAAGTGCGAATAATCTCCATGGGGCACTCCACGATGACAGGGACCAACAGGCCCTCAGATGGCTCACGCCATTTCCCCGGCCTGCCCGAACCGGAAAGGGTCGGTGCGGGGTTTGCCAGGCCGGGGAAACAGGGTTCGCCGCCGGTGCTGAATACGAAACTTTCCCATACTTCTTGTGGGCCCCTTCCAAAACCGCGTGAGGACCCCCGTATCCCCTAAAAACTGAAAACCGCGCCCAGGATGGACCCGTGAAACCAGCTCCGGGCCCCAAGGGGTCGGGCTTGGCCGCGGCGGGCCAAATAAAGGGTTCGATAGCCGCCGGAGAGACGGATCTGCGGATGAAACCGGCAGCCCACCCATGCCCTCCAGAAGGCTGTCCACGCTGTCGGAGGCCACGATCCCAAGGCCGCGATTTCAACCAGATCGGGGTGGGGATTGTCCAGCAGCCGGCGGGCGGCTTGGGCATTGTTCATAATGGCCATGAGGGGCTGGATGATTTCATGGGCCGGGGTGCCGGTAAGTTCGCTGAGGGCGCCCCTTCGGCCCACCCGGGCCAGGTGCTGAAAAGCCCGGCCGGTTTGGCCTGTGCCCCCCACCAAGCCACGTGCCTGGCTCCGGGCTGCAGCTTGAGGGCTGCTTCCAAGGTGCCCTGCACATCCACCCAGGCCACCATCCCGGTGATATGGGGCGGCAATGGAGGAGCCTCCACCTGCTGCTTGGCCACCGCGCGGAACACAATGGGGGAGCCGGGAAAAAGCCCCTTGCCAAGGGCCTGCAAAAAAGAGCGGACGAGGTCTCCGATGGGAATGGAGAGGGCGGTGCTTCGACTGCCATACCTGAGGCGTAAGATATTGAGACGGCCCTGGACATATGATTCGTCGGGAAACCGCAACAGATCCAAGGCTTCCGGATAGAATTCCACCGGCGGCCCCTCCCGGGCGGTGAAAGCCGTGCAAATGGCTTCATCCCACTCGAGGTTGCCGGGCAAAATCGCCTGGTAGCGGCGGCGGGGGGGCCCCTTGGGCATAGGGTGGGGACAGGAGCACGGCCGGCACCGTGAGGAGAAAGAGCGTGGCCAGGAAACCTGCCAAAGAAAACCATCTTCCCTTCCGCCAGGTCAGGTCGGCTGGCCGACCTTTCCCCGGCCCCGGGGGACCGCAAGGCTTGCCATTGGTAACGCCTGCCGTTTTGCCCACCTGTTGGGGTTTCCAGGGGGTCAACTTCTTTTCGAGCCTTTCGGCTCAGGTGGCTGCGCCTATTCTATCAAGGGCAGCAAGTGATGCGAAGAAACCTGAGCGGCCGGGGAAGATATCGGCCAAGCGCCCGCGCCGGAACCACCCCAGGGGGAAAACCTGCCAGGTCTTCAACCGAGATAAAACAGGGCCAACACATACAGCAGGCTCACCGCCAACTGGCACACCGTCAAGGGCAGGCCGTAGCGCAGAAAGGTGGCGAAGGAAACCCGCTGCCCGTGGGAAGCACAGATGCCGGCGGCCACCACGTTGGCCGAGGCGCCGATGAGGGTGGCATTGCCGCCCAGGGTTCCCCCGAACATCATGGCGGCAAACACCGGCATCACCGCCGCGGGCCAACTCACAAAGGTGGCCGCCAGGGCTGTCTCAGGGACAAGTTGGGCGCTGACAAAAAAACCCTTGACCATCAGCAGCATCACCGCCACCACGGGAATATTGGCCAGCACGCTGGAAAAAAACCCTACGCCCATGAGGATGACCACGCTGATGAGCAGCAGATTGGTGCCGAACCACAGGTAGAGCAACTGGGACATGCCCTGAAGGAATCCCGTCTTGGTAAAGGCCTCCACCAGGGAAAACAGGCAGATGAGAAATAAGAGGGTCCGCCAATCCACGTCCGCCAGCACGTTGGTTATCGGTTCAACTTTGGCCTCGCAGATCAGGAGCAGGCCCAAAGAGGCGGCGATAATGGCCACGGCCGGGGGCACGATCCTCGTAGGAATGTAGTCGCCAAAGATAAACAAAACCATCATGAGGGCCAAGATTAGGAGCGCCAACAGGCAGAGGTAAGGGCGCTGCAAAGGCTCGGGCTTGAGATCGGCGGGGAGCGCCCGCTTCACCTGCCACACATCCTTCAGCAGCCAGGGCAGCAGCGGCACCAGGACCACCAGCGCCAGGAGTCCCCCCAGGCTCATCTTCCGGAGGTATTGAAGAAAGGTCATGCCAACGCTGCTACCCACCAGAAAGGTGGCGGGGTCCCCCACCAGGGTGAGCAAGCCCGCGGAATTGCTGATAATGGAGGTCACCACCATGGGGCCCACAAAATCTGTGTCCAGGGCCCGGGCCACCCGGATGATGATGGGCGCCAGGAGAATCACGGTGGTGGCATTGGGCAGCACCGCACAGAGCGGCCCCACCAAAAGGAAGAGGCTCAGGAGGAACCGCTTGCCGCTTCCCCGGGTGGTGAGGAGATACCGGGAGCCCACATACTCGAACAGGCCGGTGGGGACCAGCACCCGGGCCACCACCATCCCCCCAAAGAGCAGGGCCAGGGGTCCGGCCGCCACCCGGGTCACGTTGAGGATGTCCTGCATGGCGAAAATGCCGGCAAAAATCAGCACGCACACTCCCAACAGCGCGGCCACCAGCATGTCAATGACGTCAAAGGCGATGGCGGCGATAACGCCGAGGAAAACCACGATGATAATGATGTTCTGTATGCTCTCAGGCAGCATAACCAAGGCCTCTCTTGGAATATCGCTTGGATCCTGTGGGTGGAATCGTCGTCAACAGCAGGGGTTGCCGGCAAGTTAGCGGAAGGGGGGCGAATACAGAAGGCCTCCCTGGGTCCACAGCCGGTTAAGCCCCCGGTCGAGATGGAGCCCGCTTTGCCTGCCAAAGTTGCGCTCAAAAATCTCGCCATAGTTGCCCACCGCTTCGATCACCCGGACCACCCAGCCGGGGCTGAGGCCCAAGGCTTTTTCCGCCAAGCCGTCGGAGGCCAGGAAGGTCCGGAGCGCGGAATCAGGGGAGGTGGTCAGCAGGGTGCGCACGTTCGCCTGGGTAATCCCCCGTTCCTCGGCTTCGATGAGGGCGTACAGCACCCACTTGACCACGGTGAGCCATTCATCGTCCCCCCGCCGCATCACCGGCCCCAGGGGTTCTCGGGAAATGGTCTCGGGTAGCAGGTCATATTCCTGGGCGCCGCCGGAGGCCATGGCCTTGATTGCGGCTAACTGCGACCGGTCCAGGGTCAGGGCCTGGCATTGGCCGCCAAAGAACGCCGCCGTGATCTCCGGCAGACTGTCGAAAGCCAGGGGTTTATAGGTCCAGCCCCGCTTTTCAAAGTATTCCGCCAGGTTGCCTTCATGGGTGGTTCTTTTCCCCAGGCAGATGGTAGCGCCGTTCAAATCGGCCAGAGCTCGGATGCCACTCTTTTTCGGGACCAGGAAGGCTTGCCCGTCGTAGTAGAGGATGCCGGCAAACTGCAACCCGATGGCGCCTTCCCGTTCGAAGGTGAAGGTGGTCGTATGCAGCAGCAGATCGATTTTCCCGGAGAGGAGGACCGGAAACCGGTTGGCATAGGTCACCGGCACAAAAGCCACCTGGTCAGGCTTGCCCAACACCGCGGCGGCCACGGCCCGGCAGAAATCGATGTCAAAACCCTGCCAGCGGCCGGCCTCGTCCTTCTGGGAAAAGCCGGGCAGGTTCTCGCCCACCCCGCAGCGTACCACCCGGTTGGCCCGCACCTTGTCGAGGGTTTGGCCGGCTTGGGCGGCGGCAGGCGCCCACACCACCGCCCACCCCAGCAGGCAGGCGGCAAAAACTCTGTACATCATGATGCGCTGATCCTTCCCGTTTCGGTTTGCATCAGTTCATGGGGATGGTAATGAGCAACGGCATGGCCTTACTTGGTATATGAATAAATATTCATCATAAAATACGAGTAGATGAGCACTCCTGACAGAAACGGCCAAAACTGGCCTTCGTTGCGATTAGGCAATTCATCATTGAAAACATTTACGATGATGGCCCCGGCCAAAAAGGAATACATGCCGATATAAATGGCCTCGGCAAAATCGGTCACCACCCCCAGCCCCCACCCGAATAAGAGGGAACCCGCAAAGACCCAACGGCCTACGCTGTCGAACCTCTCCCGGTAATGGATCCACAAGGTGTGGTTCACGCCCAGGAAATGCAGGGCCAGGGCGATGACCAGGAGCATCTGCACAAAGCGGCCGGGAAGAATGTTATGGGCCGTTACATAGCCGATCAACACATTATAGGCGGCAAATATGCCGATATGGAGGCCAAACAGGTCGGCAGAGGCATTCAGCCCCCCGGTTTTCTGCCGGCGGGATTGCACCACCCAATCCATCCACAGGAAGAACACCACTCCGGCCAACGCCAACAGAAAAATCTCGTAGTTGATAAACTTGGCGAAATCCCCGCTATATTCCAACAAGCCCAAATCTTCGATCAGCCGGGGAACCGCCGCCTTGGCCTGGTCGGGTTTGGTGATCAAGCCCTGCCACTCCCCCAGCTTGGGGAGGAGGGTTTCAAACACATAGGCCACGGCCACCCCGCCGGAGAAGGAGAGCCAGTTGCTGTGCCCCACGCGGTGAATCAGGGGCAAGCGGCCGCACAGGATATGCCAACCCGCCAAGGTGATCACCGCCAGAAATGAATCGAGATAAGACATGGAGCTCATCCGGAGGAATATAAATATATTCAGATACCGAGCCAGGTCCGTTCCGGGATGGAAGCCTGGGCTGGGCTGCGTTTCCTAAAGATCAGCAGCCTTTGCAGAATGCTCAGATCCCGGGGCGGGCCCTTGGGGATTTTGTGGTAGTCAATGGCGATGCGCCCTTCAGTTTCGCTGATCTTGAAATAATTCAGACAATAAAAGGGTACGTAGATGTGGGGGAGGAAGCCGATGCGGGGGGCCACCGGATCAAACCTTTTCAGCCAGGTGCCGGTATTGATGACCGCCCGCGGGCCGCATTGCCTAAGGGAAGGGAAATGGGTATGGCCATAAATAAAGATGAGGATATCCGGGTCCTGAGCAAAGACGTTTTGGGCCGCCTCCAGGTATTTCTCTTCCTTCTCGCTGCTCAGTTCCGAGGGATTCAAGACGATGCGAAACCGGCCCAGCGTCGCTTTGAAGTCTCGCCAAATCAGGTAAAGGGGCACCGCCAAGGCCGCCAGAATCACAAAGAAGACGGTGTTGACCAGGAGAATGATCTGCACCAGGTTGCCCACCATCCCCAGGGCCGCGAACAACTGGTTATTCAGGAAGATATTGGTCTTGGTCTTGCCGAACCACTCCAGCGCCGCCCCGCCCAGGACAAAGAGCTCGAACCCCGAAAAGAGCACAAACGGCAGAATCAGCCACCGCAGCAGCGGACTCATCTCGTGATAAAAGTAATTTGACAGAATCCAGTAAGGAATCTGCTCCGAAGGATACACCGACTGGATGTCCTTCAGCCAGTTGTATTTCCCGTACTTGGAATGTTTGCCGGCGGTGCTGACCACGCTGCTGGTGATGAAATAGCCGATGGGCTGGGCATGGGGGTTGCCGAAATCGGGCATGTGGTTGTAAGCGTCGTATTGGTTGCCGTGCTCGATCCAGATACGCTTGCCGCCGATTTCCCGGGTGACGGCGGGAGTGGGCTCCAAATGGATATGATAGGCCTGCAACATTTCGACGAATTCAGGATAACAGGCGATTTCATAGTCGTGGTTCCCGGGCAACATAGTGATCTTCACCGTGCGGCCGGCAGTCCGGAAGGCCTCAAAGATGCGGGGGAACTGCTCCATCACCGCCTGGAGTTTCTTGGGCCCCTCAAGGTCAGTGAATTCCCATAGCCCGAAGATATCGCCGATGATCAGCAGTTCCGCCTCATCCTGCTCACCGGCGAGTTCTTCCAGGAAGGCGATCAGTTCCGCCTCATAATCGCACACGCCCAGGGCCTCATCCCCCCCGAGGTGCAGATCGCTGATGAAATAATAGGTCATGGGCATGGCAGGTTTTTTTTCTGGGCAGTCGCTCAGAAGCTCTTCGCCACCGCTAGCACCTGAAAAGGCTGGTGGCACAGATGCATGGTGAGCTAGGCAACTCAGTTCTGAAGGGCCGAGCTCCCGGAGAGAAATCTTGAGAACCGAACGCGGCAGCCTCTGACTCTACTCCAGCATCACGGCAATCCAGCGGGTTTCTTCACTGCTGGCCAGGGCGATTTTGGCGATCATGGTAAGGGGCACGGACAGCACCATGCCGATGGGTCCCAACACCCAGCCCCAAAAAATCAACGACAGAAACACCACCAGGGGGGACAAGCCCAGTTTGCGCCCCATAAATCTCGGTTCCAGGAAGTTGCCGATGGTGACGTTGACGGCGAGATAGGCCAGCAGCGTCAACAAAGCGGCGGGGAGACCCAATTGAATCAGCGCCCAAAGAATTGCCGGGATTGCCGCGATAATTGAACCGATGCTGGGGATAAAATTCAGAAAAAAGGCCAGCAACCCCCAGGTGCCGGCGAAATCAACCCCGATGAGAGCCAGCAGAATCCAGAGAGCCATCCCGGTGGCCAGGCTGAACAGTGCTTTCAGGCCCATATAGTGATTGATATTCTCGGTCATGGCCTTGACCTGGCCCAGGCTTTTGTCCGGATCGGTGGAGGCCTCCTGAAGCTTCCGGGGAAAACTCGAGGCTTCCAGCAAAATAAAGAGGACGGTGAGTAAAATCAGGAACATGTTGGTGAACAAACCCCGGAAGAGCGACAACCCATAGGAGACCACACCCATGACTTTCCCCGGGGTAATGTAATCGGTTAAAAGGGAGTTGCTGATATCCACCCCCATCTGGTTCAGCCAGAGGCTGGTTTTATTGAAGAATTCGGCCAGGCGTTCCTGACAGAGCGGCAGTTCCCTGGCCAGGGCATTCACCGATCTCCCCACGAAAACCATGAGGAGTAGGGCAATAACCAGCAATCCCAGGATGATCAGGGCCACCGCCAGACCGTTGGGAAGCCCCAGGCGCCTCAGTCCAGACAGGAGTGGGGAACAAAGGGTGGCGAGAAAAACCGCCAACAGGAAAGGATTGATGATGGCCGCCGCAGCCTGCATCCCGGCCACCACAATGATGAAGAGGTCGGCGGCGATGAGCAAGATGAGAATTCGAGAAATATTATAGCTTATGTACATGGCTCTGCCCGCATGAATTGTCTGGGTTGACTGATGGGCTCTAAGGAGACGGCGGCGCCGGTCCGGCCGGCCGGGCCGGGGTTCCTTGTATCCGGGCGTTAAGCGCCTCCAGCCCTTGGGCCAGGGACGGTTCCATGACCACCGTTTCCCCCTTGCACAGGATGATGCGTCTGAGCTGGGGAATCCCGATCCCCTCGGTGGCCGTGAGGTACACCGGCTGGATGTACACTATGGCCTCTCCGATGGGCTGCAGGATCATCTTGCCCCGGGCCACCCGGGAACCCATCTGGTTCCAGAGGGTGAAGTGCTGGGAAATGGCGGTGTCCTGGTTGATGAAGGCCTCCACCTGCTGGGGCCCGAACACCAGCGTGCCCCGGGGGAAGCTGAACACCACGATTTTGCCATAGTTGGGCTCATCACAGCCCGCCACCACAATGGCCCGGAGGTTGGTGCGCCCCTTGGGAATCATGGGGGTGAGCAAAATAAACTCATCTCTCTCTTTATCCAGGATGTTGAGCGTGAAGTAATGCGGCTCCATGCGGGTCGTTTTGCCATTGGCGGAAAGGGTGGGAAACTCCCAGATGTCCTCCTGCTTGTAAAAGACCTCCGGATCGGTTTGATGATATTTGGCATAGATACTCATCTGGATATCGAACATATCCTTGGGATAGCGGAGGTGGGCCGCCAATTCGGCCGGCATCCGGTCCACGTCTTTGAAAAGCCCCGGATAGATGCGGCGGTAAGCACGAATAATGGGGTCCCGCAAGTCCGCCACATAATAGTCCACCGAGCCGTTATAGGCGTCTATAACGATTTTTACGGAATTGCGGATATAATTCACCTGCTGGTTGAAAGGCTGGGAACAAGGATAGCGATTGGACACCGTGTAGGCATCCTGTATCCAATAAAGTTTCTTGGGAGTGACCACAATATAGGGATCTTTATCCAACCACAAGAAGGGAGTTAACGTTTTGACTTGCTCCACGATGTTGCGGCGGAACAGCATCCGGCTTTTATTATTGGTCTGGGTGGTGAAAAAGATATTCCATTCTTTAAAGTACACGGCAAAAATGAGTTTCCGGAAAAAGGAGGAAACCGGCACCCCGCCTGTGCCGCTATAGTCCACCATGGCATTGGCGCCATTGAGGGGAGGACCGATCTCTCTTGAGTCATTGGGGGCGATGACCGGAGCATAGTCGCCCAAGCCATAATAGACCGCGGGCTGCTCAATCTGCAGGCCAAAGGTGGATCTGGGGGGGAGGTCCCGGAGAAACCAGGTCATGGGGGCATCGCCCTCTTGGGCCGCCGGGATCATCACCGCGCCCATGCCGTGGGTGTACTTCAGGCGTTCGTTCACCCAGTTCCGGGCCCCGGCGGGGAGCTTTTGGAGGTTTATTTCCCGGGGCGAGAGAAACACCTGCTGATAGACCCCGCCGACGGTATAGCGGTCCACGTCCACGGCATTGAAATCATAGTAGGTGCGCAGGGTTTGGAGCTGCCGGAACACATCGCTGAGCACCTCCGACTCCCACACCGGGATGTTGCGTAGCGTGGCCTGGAGCTTGGGCGACCGGACGTCCCAGGGCAGATCGCTGATGGGGTAGCTGCGGGTTTCCACTTGGTCCAGATTATAGGCGGCCAGCGTCGCCTGGATGTTGCGGGCGATGAAGGTACTTTCCCGGGCGATTTCATTGGGCGCCACGATGTATTTCTGGACCAGATGGGGCAAAACCGGAGAGTACAACCCCACCAGGGCCAGGGAGAACAAGGCCATGGCCAGGCCCAATATTTTCAGACCCTTGCGGGTATGCATGAAATAAATGAAAGAGACCGCCACGGCCAGCAGCAATGCGATGGACAGCCAAAGGAGGGGCACAACCACCCGCATCTGGGTGAACCCGGGACCGAAAAACAGGGGCAGGTGCGAGCTGTTATACACCAGCTGGTGGCGCTGGAGGATGAAGAACCAAGCCCCGATGAGAAAGATGAGGCCGGTCAACACGCTCAGATGCACCCTGGCGCCCCAGGGCAGGGAAAGCCCCTGACCGGCCAGCAGGCGGCTCTCCCGCCAGTAAAGGAAAGCCGCCCCCAGGAACATGAAGACCACGGCCACCAGGAGCTCCCGCAGCAGGAGTTGATAGATGGGCAGGGAAAAGAGGTAGTAGCTCACATCCTTGCCGAAAACCGGATCCTTGAGGCCGGCGGCGGGCGCGAAGACGTAGAGAAGGGCGTTTTCCCAATAAAGGTAAAGGGGAAAGGCGACAAAGACTGCCACGACGAAGGAGAAGAGGAGACAAAATTTCAGCGAGCGTCGGCGGAAGTACTCCAGCAGCCGCCGGTAGCCCCCGCGGAGCCCGGAGGCCGGCTTGGTCTCCAAAACAGGCCCCTGACCCAAAAACCGGGTGGCTCCCCAGAAATTGATAAACATGACCAGAAAAAACACCAGGGTAAACCCTACCAAGACCACGTAGCGATACAGCAGTCTCTGCCAAAAATAAAAGCCGTAGCCCAGGGATTGGAACCACCAGAGATCCACCACAAAGTCGGTGAAAATCAAGGCGAACAATACATAGAGAACGACCAGAGAAAGGAGCGCGGCGGCCAGGATAATGAGCCAGCGTTTGGTGCGGGGCATATTAGGTGCTCCAGGCAGAATAGTCCGTCAGTGACCCGGTGATCATGTGACTTTATAAACAGCCGGACTGAAAACTTGCCATTGCTTGAGATTGGTGCAAGTAGAGTTTGGGATGGAAGTCAAGGGAGCCTGGGAACTTGCCCCCCTCCCAAACCCTCTCCCGTAATCCCTTAAGATATTGAGAAGGAATCAACCCAATAAAGGCTTCTCCTAAAATCTGTAGGGGGGTTGGAGAGGGGAGTTTACGGGGAGGGCAGGGAACCGGTGGCCTCCACCCCCTCCCCTTAAGAACCTTTGGAAACAATGTCATTATTTACCATAATCATCACCGCGCGGTCCATGGGTACGGGCCAAAATCTGCAAGCCGGGCCGGAATAATCATGTGGCCGGGGACACGTCATCATAAGGGTGGCTTATTCCCCTCCCTGGCGAGGTTCGAAGCCCGGCGGCTGCTTTTTCCAGGGATAGCCGCAGCAGGCCAACTCATAGCCCAATTGGAAAAGCCGGTTCATGTATGCCGTATCAAAGGAGGAAGTGGGGCGCGCGGTGAACTGCTCCGGGATGTAAGCCAGATTATAGTCAAACCCATCCCGCTGGGCATAGACGTAGAGACGGAAGAGATCGCCCACGCCCTGAGATTTGAGCAGGGTGTCAATGGATCGGGTGGCGATATGCCGGAGCTGGGGCTTGACCTTCTGCCATTCCGGGTGGACCTGCTCATTGCGGATGATGAACAGTTGGCGGGGTCGCCGGCCCCGTAGGGCCACGAAGCTGATAGCGGCCTCATAGAGCATAACCTGGGCCCGGGTGCCGCCATCGACATGCATTTCCTGGAATTTTTCGCCCCCGGCCTCCACTTCGAAGTATTGCGGGGGAAACATGGCGGGGATGGCGGCCGAGGCCACCATGATCTTGTGGAACAGTTTCAGGGCCTGGGGATGGCCGCTGGCCGCAATGGCCCCCATATTCCAGATCACCAGGCGCTGGGCATCCAGCTGGGTGGTCCCGATGAGCAGCCGTCGCCCTTTGAGATGTTCCCGGCCGATCTCCTGGAGCACCTGGGGGTCGATCATCTCCGCCACCAGTCGGACCAGGGGGGCGGTGTCAGCCATGGAGGGCAGCGCCTTGACATTGGCCAGGGACAATAATATGGCCACCGGCCCGAAGGGCTGGTAAATATCCCGGTCGGATATGGTGGTGTAAACCTTTCTCAACCGATCATCGTAGGCCGGGCCGAGAAAGGCGAAGGGGGCCATGAGGGCCCCGGTGCTGATGCCGGTCACCAGCTTGAAGTGGGGCCGGGTGCCCGCCTGGCTCCAGCCGCACAGGATGCCGGCCCCAAAGGCCCCCTCCGCGCCGCCGCCGGATAAGGCCAAAAACTGCGCCACCGGTTCAAGCTGCCCCTGGTTGGCCGCCTTTTCCTGCTCCAAGGATTCCAGGGCGCTCTGCTCGAAGCTCTGGCTAACCTCATCCCCCCAGGCCCGCACTCCGGGCAAGCCCGGGATCTGGACCTGGTTCTCCAGGGCTGCCGGCGGCGGCTTGTTAGGCCTCGCCAAGATGGCGCAGCCTTGGAGGAGAAGCCCGAACCAGCACAGCCCAGCCAGGAAAAAGGCCTGGCCGGAGCCGCAGGGCCATCTCCAGGGGCAAATGCTCTTCCCGCCCCTGCTTGCTGAATTCGCCGGTTCTACAAGCACCCTTCTTGCCGTGGGTTCGCGGGTTCGTCTGCCAATGCCGGCCCCTTCATCGCCTTACCCAGGGCTCCAGGCCGCCTCAGGTAGCCGGCTTTTTCCTGGCCGCCAGGGCCAGCATCACATAGGACCAGCCGCTGAAAAGCATGTCAATCCCGATGAAGAGGCCGATAATCCACAGCCCCGAGGTGGGCCATTGGCTTTTGATCAAGACGCCCATGATAAACGTGACCCCCCCGCTTAAGAGCACCCACCCCCAGTTGGGGAAGCGCATGGCGAGGGCCGTTATCATCCTGAATAGCCCGATTACTAAGAAGTAGATGGCCATCACCATGGTTAAGACCAGGGCGCCGGCTGCCGGGGAAGTCACGAGATGGTATCCCACCACGGCAGCCAGAATACCGCCCATCAGGTGCAGGAAAAACCCACCCCACTTCGGCTGCCAGAAGGACTGCACCGCTTCGATGCCTCCCGTGATGATGAGGAGCCAACCGAAAAAGAGCACCGAGAGCAGGGTGGCGGCCACATCATAAATAATGGCCATGGTCCCGGCAATGATGAGAAGCATGCCCAAGGCCAGGAACCAGCCCCAGTTCTTTTGGAAATCGCTTAAACTATAGCCCGCCAACCCCAGCAAAGGTTTTTCCTCTTGATCCATCTCCCGCTCCTTTGGTGAGATAATATTACAGGAGAATTCGGCCATGTCCACCAGAATTTGGGCCAGCGCCTGGAAAGGGCGGCCAAGACCAGGATGGTGGCCAAGTGAAAGATAATTCCAGGTGGTGCCGCAATGCAGGCGACACGTCATCCCCCACCTGTATCGCCCGTGGAAAAAAATAATTGGTTAAGAGGTGGCCCGCTCACCGGGTTAATAAATTGAAATTATTATAAATAAACCTAATAGGCACGGAGCCTTTCTTGAAATTATGCTAGGCAACTTTGCAGGAATCAACAATTATACCTTAGTAAAATTAAACTTTCGGATTAGGTAGGGACCGGCCTTCGGCAGTCCTCCTTCGGTAACTAACGGGGATCAGCCCCTCGCATTTCTGAAACCGACTCCCAGCAGGTGCTCGAAGCTCCTTGTCCTCCCGGGGGCCTAACACCAGGGAGCATTTCTTTTTGCCGTACCATGGCAAGGGGTGCCAATGAAAGAAAGAGGAGGTTCGAAACGGTAAGAGAAAGCGTCAGTCAGCACCTTTCACCTCGCAGGAACCGGCTTTCCGGCTGGGGTCAGGGGGCCCTCGAAGGCGGTAGTCCCGATCGCCATCCACCGGCGCGTGGCGTGACGGAAAGATTGCGTCATCTCGCCGATCGCTGTGTGCCACAGGTGTGTTTCGCTGGCAAGGGAAAGGTGCGGGAGGAGTGGGCTTGAGGTGACAGGGGCGGGAAAAAATTTGCAGGTAAGGCTGGGAGATAGTAGGGGAAAGATATACCGTGACCCGAGGAGGGAACCGCACAGAAGTGACCACCTCCGGACCCAGGCCAGGCATTCCCAAACCAATGGCAACCGGGAAGGCATTCATCAAACCTGCCTCAACGAGTTTTTAGGGGATCACTTCTTTAAAGGTTTGCCAGGGGCGGAAGGCGTTGCAGGCGGATCCGGCCGCGTTCTGGGGGTACTATTTCCCCAAGGGGCCCGCAGAGAAAAGGAGGGCCAGGGAGAACCCGATGCAGACCTTCCTTGACCGCCCGGGCTTTGGCTTCCGAGAAGCGGTCAGCAGCCGGCGACATCGCCGAGAATGGGACCCAAATCAGCTCGTCGGGGGCGGTGGGGGCGGCAGCTTGCCAGAGCAAGGCAAAGATTACCGACCGGCGGGGGAGACCGGCCCCGCACGTCCAATTCAGAACGCCTGATTCCCAGCAAAATCGGGGATATGGCAGACCAGCGGGACACCCAATAATCCGCAACCAGCCAAAATGAAGAAGGCGTAACCCGTTGGGATTACGCCTTTTTATATTCTTTGGTGCCGAAGGCGGGATTTGAACCCGCACGGGTCTCCCCACCACCCCCTCAAGATGGCGTGTCTACCAGGTTCCACCACTTCGGCACGAGAGATAAGCTCATTTGGCGGCCGGTGTTTGGGGCCCGGGTTGGGCCGGCGTCGGAGCGGCTGGGGCATCCGACTTGACCGGGGCCTTGCTCTTGGGAGGAGCCGGTTGGCTCACCGGTGGCCGGGTCTCCTGCATGATGGAGGAACGCTCCTGCTGGCGGCTGAGGATTGTCAGGCCCAAAGAGGTGCACATGAACAGAATGGCCGCCACGGCCGTCAGTTTGGCCAAAAATGGGGCCGCGCCGGTGCTGCCGAACACCGTCTGGCTGGAGCCGCCGAACGCGGCGCCAATGCCCGCGCCTTTGCCGTGCTGCAAAAGCACTATGCCGATCAAGGCCAGGCAAACGATAATATGAACGATGATCACCACCGTAGCCATAACAAATCAAATATACAAGAACTATGGCCTGGCCGCAAGAATTTTATCCGGCCACGGAGATGGCTGGTGTGCCGAGCTTACGGCCCGATTCCTCTGCCATCAGCCAGCGGCGGCGATGATCTGCAGGAACGCCTCAGCCTTAAGGGAGGCCCCCCCCACCAAGGCGCCGTCAATATCGGGTTCGGCCAGGAGGGCGGCGGCGTTGTCCGGGGTGACGCTGCCACCATAGAGGATGCGACAAGCGTCGCTGCCGGTGAACTCGGGCAAGAGGCGCCGGATGAAGGCATGCACTTCCTGGGCCTGGGAAGGGGTGGCGGTAAGGCCGGTACCGATGGCCCACACCGGCTCGTAGGCCACCACCAGGCGATGCCATTGGCCGCGGGGGTATTCCGCCAAGCAGCCGGCCACCTGCTCCTTTACTACTGAGAGCGTCTCCCCGGCCTGGCGCTGGGCCAGGGTCTCCCCGAGGCAGAGGATGACCCCCAAGCCGGCGGCCAAGGCGGCATGAACCTTTTTGTTCACCGTGGCGTCGGTGTCGCCAAAGAACTGCCGCCGCTCAGAATGGCCCAAAATGACGTAGGAGCAGCCGGCATCCTTCAGCATGGCCGGGGAAACGGCGCCGGTGAAGGCCCCTTGTTGTTCCCAGAAGGCGTCCTGACCCGCCAGGAGCACGGGGCTCGCGGCGATTTCCTGGGCCACCGTGGTGAGGGCAGTGAAGGGCGGCGCCAGCACCACTTCGGCGGTGACAGTGGACGGCAGGTTCCGGCAGAGGGTGCCGGCCAGTTCCCGGGCCTCGGCCAGGAGCTTGTGCATTTTCCAGTTGCCGGCGATGAGCGGACGGCGGTCAGACATTGGGGTGCTTCCGGGCCCAGTCCTCCAGGGCCTTGACTCCCGGCAGCTTTTTGCCCTCCAGAAGTTCAATGAAGGCGCCGCCGCCGGTGGAGACATAAGAAAATTTCTGAAATTCCCCGGACTTGTGCAGGGCAACGTCAGTGTCGCCGCCTCCCACGATGGTGAGGGCGTAACTGTCGGCCACCTTGCTCACCATGGCCATGGTGCCCCGGCTGAAGATATCGATCTCAAAGGCCCCCATGGGGCCGTTCCAGATGATGGTCTGGGCGGTCTGCAGGGCCTCCCCGAAGAGGGTGACCGTGGCCGGGCCGATGTCTGCGATGATCCAGTCGGGGGGGACTTCCTGCACCGGGGTGATCTTGGTTTGGGCCTGGCGATCCAGCCGGTCCGCCACCACCACGTCCACGGGCAGGTAAAATTTTACCCTGCGCTTCATCGCCTCATTCATAAGTTTCTTGGCGGTCTGAATAAGGCCATCATCCACCAAAGATTTTCCCACCTCGTAGCCCTTGGCCTTGAGAAAGGTGTTGGCCATGGCCCCCCCGATGATCATCTTGTCCACGTGCCTCAGGAGATTGACCAGGGCGCTTAACTTGCTGGAAACCTTGGCGCCCCCGATGAGCGCCACCAAGGGCCGGGCCGGGTCCTCCAGGCTGCGGTGGAAATAAAGCACCTCATCCCGCATGAGAAAGCCCGCTACGCAGATGGGGGCGAAATGGGTGACCGCTTCCACCGAGGCATGGGCCCGGTGGGCCACGGCGAAGGCGTCATTCACATAGACGTCCACGCCCTTCATGAGTTCCCGGGCGAACTCCGGATCGTTTTTCTCTTCGCCGGGATGAAAGCGCAGGTTCTCCAACAGGAGCACATCCCCGGGCTGCATCTCGGCCTTCATCTTGTCCACCTCCGGTCCGATCACGTCCGGAGCCAGCTTTACTTTCTTGTGGAGGCGGTAGGCCAGGCGGCGGGCCACCGGCACCATGTTCAACTCCTCGGAGGGCTTGCCTTTGGGGCGGCCCAGGTGGGAGGCCAAAATGACCTTGGCGTCGGCCTCCAGGGCATAGTTGATGGTGGGCAGCACCGCTCTGATGCGCGTGTCATCGGTAATGTTGCGGTTGCGATCCAGAGGCACGTTGAAATCCACCCGAATAAACAAGGTTTTCCCCTGGATATCCACCTCGTCAATGTATTTGATGGTGGTTTCTTTCGGTTTCTTCGGCATCACGCGCTCCCTACGAGGGCGGCCAGGTCCAGCATGCGATGGGAGAATCCCATTTCATTATCGTACCAGGCCATGACTTTCACCAGGGTGCCTCCCATGACGTTGGTAAGCTCGGCATCCAGGATCGCGGAGAAGGAAGAGCCGTTAAAATCAATGGAAACCAAAGGCCGGCGGGAAACCTCCAAAATGCCCTGTAAGGAGCCTTGAGCCGCCGCCGCAAAGACCTGATTTACCTCCTCGGAGGTGGTGGCCCGGCGCACTGTGGCGACGAAATCCACCAGGGAGACATTGGGGGTGGGCACCCGGACGGCCAAGCCGTCCAGTCGCCCCTTGAGTTCCGGGATGACCTCGGTGACGGCCCGGGCCGCGCCGGTGGAGGTGGGGATCATGGCCAGGGCGGCGGCCCGGGCTCGGCGCAGGTCGCTGTGCGAGCCGTCCAACAGGCGCTGGTCCATGGTGTAGGAATGCACCGTGGTCATTAAGCCATGCTGCACTTCGAAGGCCTCATGGAGCACCTTGACCAGGGGCGCCAGGCAGTTAGTGGTACAGGAAGCGTTGCTGACGATATGGTGCCGGGTCGGATCATACAAGTGGGTATTGACCCCCATGACAAAGGTGCCGTCAATTTTCTTGCCCGGCGCCGAGAGCACCACTTTCTTGGCCCCGGCCTTCAGATGCCCCTCGATGCTGGCCCGGTCCCGGAAGGCGCCGGTGGACTCCAACACCACCTCCACCCCCCACTCCCCCCATGGGAGCTTCTCCGGCGCGTCGTCAATTTGCGTAAGGCGGACCTCAGTCCCGTTGATCGTAAGGTTTCCTCCCGTAACCGCCACCTCCCCCGGGAAGGTGCCGTGCACCGAGTCGTATTTGAGGAGGTGGGCGTGCACGTCGGCTGAGGCCCGGCTGTTGATGGCCACGAGCTGCAGATCCGGACGGTGCGTGAAGATAATTCTCGCCAGCGAGCGCCCGATCCGGCCGAATCCATTAATGGCGACCTTAAGCGGCATTCATGCTCCTGTTTGCCGAAATTGCTCCCGGGGGCCTGGCGCACCGTAACGCCTCCCCGGCCACGGGGCAGTTTTCTATGTTAATAGGAGATTCCCTGAGCGTCAAATTTTTTCTGGCCCCCAAGGCCTTTTCTGCCGGACGGCCGGCAGCCCCAACAGGCTTTGAAACTTTGGAACTGCCTTGCCTTTTCAGCCAATTTTCATTAGATTGAAATGATAATGCTCACCCCGGTGCGCCGTTTAGGGCGGGCCACCCTCGATTTTGTCGGGGGCACCGGCCGCGCCACCCTATTCGTATTGCAAGCCTTGGCGCTGGCCTTCTTCCCTCCCTGCCGGATTCGGCGGGTTTTGGCGGAAGTGTATGCCATCGGCTTCAAGTCCTGCTCCATTATCGTGCTCACGGCCACCTTTACCGGCATGGTGTTAGGGCTCCAAGGGTATTATACGCTCAGGAAATTCGGCTCTGAAGGCGCCTTGGGGTCGGCGGTGGCCTTGAGTCTCATCCGGGAGTTGGGGCCGGTGCTTACCGCCCTCATGGTTTCGGGCCGGGCCGGCAGCGCAGTGACGGCGGAAATCGGCATCATGCGCATCACCGAGCAGTTGGACGCCCTGGACACCATGGCCGTCAACCCTATGCAGTATGTGGTGATGCCCAAAATCCTGGCCGGTCTGATCTCCGTGCCGCTGCTCACGGCAATTTTTGATGTGGTGGGAATCCTGGGGGGCTATCTCATCGGGGTGGGGCTTTTGGGCGTAAGCTCCGGCGCCTTTTTTGCCGGCATGGCCCAAAGCGTAGTCAATCTGGACGTGCAGGGCGGGGTGGTGAAGTCCCTGGTCTTTGGCCTCACCATCATGTCGGTGGCCTGCTACAACGGCTATTTTACCGAGCGGGGCGCCGAAGGGGTGGCCCGGGCCACCACCAACACGGTGGTGACCTCGGCGGTCCTGGTCCTTTTGTGGGACTATCTGCTCACCAGCTTCTTCATGTAGCCGATGATCGAACTCGTTGACCTTTACCGGAGCTTCAACGGCGTATCGGTGCTCAACGGCGTCAGCCTCACCTTTCCCCAGGGGAAGATCACCGTGATCATCGGCAAGAGCGGGGCTGGCAAGAGCGTCCTTTTGAAGCACCTGGCTGGGTTGCTGCGACCCGATGCCGGCCGCATCCTGATCGACGGGGTGGATCTCTGCCGGGCCCGGGGGCGGGAACTCAAGGAGATTAAACGCCGTCTGGGGGTGCTTTTTCAGGGCGGGGCCCTCTTCGACTCCCTCACCGTGTTTGAAAATGTGGCCTTTCCCTTGCGGGAGAAAACCCGCCTTCCTGAAGCGGAGATTCACCGGCGGGTGCGGGAACGCCTGGCACAGGTGAACCTCACCCCTGAGGTGGATCACAAATATCCTGATGAACTGAGCGGCGGCATGAAAAAACGGGTGGCCCTGGCCAGAGCCCTCATCCAGGAACCGGAGATCCTCCTGTTCGATGAGCCGGTCACCGGTCTGGATCCGCCCATGACCAACACCGTCTTCCATTTGATCAGGAAAACCCACCAGGAAACCGGTTACACCGGGGTGGTGGTGAGCCACGACATTCCCGCGGTTTTTCAAATCGCCGACCTGGTGGCCATGCTGCACCAAGGGCGTATCATCGCTTCCGGTACTCCCGGCGAGATCCAGCGGTTCCCTGATCCCGTGGTGCAAGCCTTTATTCGGGGAGAACCGGAATTTCAGGAAACCTGAGGCCAGACCATATGAAACGAGGCGCCATTGAGCTGGGGGTGGGGATCTTTGTGCTGGTGGGCATGGCTTGCCTGACCTACCTGGCGGTGCACCTGGGGGAGATGGAGATTCTCCAGCGGGGTTACCGGATCAGCGCCGTATTTGACAATGTCTCCGGGCTGAAGGAAGGGGCGGCGGTGGAGGTGGCCGGCGTGGAGGTGGGCAAGGTGGAGACCATCGGAGTGACCCCGGACAGCCGGGCCAGGCTGGTTCTGCGGCTCAAGCCCGGGGTGGTGCTCAAGGATGATACCATCGCCTCCATCCGCACCAAAGGAATTATCGGCGACAAGTTCGTCAAGCTTTCCCCGGGCAGTTCCGATCAAGTCATCGGGCCGGGCGGGAAAATCCGGGAGACCGAATCGGCGGTGGAGTGGGAGGAACTCATCGCCAAGTATATCCACGGCAAGGTTTGAGGAGCGGTGTCTGAGGGTCTTGCCGTCCGGAGGGGCCGGGCGGCTTGAAGGCTCCGGGGCAATTCCCCCCGCCGACGCGCGGGCAAAGCCGGGCGACGGCAGTCGTCTTAAGCATGAGAACGAAAATTTTGAGGAATCTTTATTATGGCGAGGAGTGCAAAGCGGGGATGGGCCCTGGCGTTTGGCGTATGGCTGGCCCTAGCCCTGCCGGTTTTGGCCGAGTCTCCCACCGGTGCGGTCAAGGGGATGATAGATGAAGTGCTGCGCCTGCTGAACGACCCGGCCCTAAAGGGCCAAAAGGAGCGGCGGCGGCAATTGGTCAAGGCCAAGGTTGACCAGCGCTTTGATTATGAGGAGATGGCCAGGCGCTCCCTGGGGGCCACCTGGGGACGACTTTCCGGTCCGCAGCGGAGTGAATTTGTGCGCCTCTTCGGGCAACTTCTGGAAGCTTCTTATTCCGACAAGGTGGATAAATATTCCGGGGAAACCGTTACCTTTCTGGGTGAGAGTGTAGACGGCGACCACGCTGAGGTGCGCACCGTGCTGATCCGCCCCAATGACCGCATCCCCATGAATTACCGCCTTATCAACAAGTCCCGGTGGGTGATCTATGACGTGGTCATTGAAGGGGTGAGCCTGGTGAGCAACTATCGCTCCCAGTTCAGCCAAATCATCAGCCAGTCCTCTTACCACGAGCTGGTGCAGCGCCTGCGCACCCGGGTGGAGGAATTGCGTCGTACACAAGGCGGCGTCTAGCCCGGCAAGGCGAAATGCTCGGACAGGGCCCATGAAGCGCTGCCCGCAGCTTGGTAAGACCTCCCTTTCCACCCGAGCCTGGCAAGGTCCCCCGGGCTTGGACCTTTTGTGCCTCTTCCCCAGCGGGAATAAAGGGGGGCGGGGGCATTTCTCTTTGGGCAGGATCCCCGGGAAACCTCCTGTTCGCGACCTGCGAGCCTCCCCTCAGAGGCGCAGCGAAGGGTAGGGCGGCAGCCCTTCGGGCGGGATTTGGGGGGCTGCCCCGGGGCGAACGTCGGTGGAAGGGCGGGAAGGAGGGGAGCCGAGGCTGCCCCCTCCATCCGGAGCCGGCTAAAACTCGATGGGGGTTCCCTTGCGGTAGGCCAAGGCTTGGCAGGTGGCGATCAGGCGGCCCTCCGGGTCCGTAACCTGGATGGCGCAGGAGGCGGTGCGTCGGGTGGCATGCACCTCCTTGGCAACGGCGGTGAGGCGTTGGCCAAAGGCCGGGGCGGCGTGGAAGGTGAGGCTCATCTGCAGGGCCACCGCCACGGTGCCGTGGCTGTTCACCGCGACCTGGAAGGCTTCGTCCATCAGGGCGAACACCGCCGTGCCATGCACCATTCCCAAAATGTTCCCCATTTCCTCCCGGCAGGTCATGGACACTTTGGCGTAGCCTGGCCGCGCCTCTTCCAGTTCCAGATTGAGGTGGCGGGCAAGCCCCTGGGCCGCCACCCGCTGTCTAAGCTTCTCCAGAAATTCCGTTCCGGCCATCACAGTCCCTCATAGAGTTCAGGGAATTGGTTTTTCCAGCGGCGGTGCAGCCACAGCCACTGGTCGGGATGCCGCCGGACCCAAGCCTCCATGGCCAGGCTTTGCTCCCTGAGATGGGCGGCGATATCCGCCTGTACGTCAGACGTCTTTTGTAAAGGGATGGGCGGCAAGATGAGGACCAAGTGCCTTCCGTCGGGAAGTCGCCGGAAAAAAGTAGGAAAAACCGGGATGCCCCGGCGGCGGGCCAAGATGGCGGCCACCGGGGTGGTCCTGGCCGGCTTCCCAAAGAAGTCCACCAGCAAGCCCTCTTCGCTGGCGGTGTTCTGGTCCATGACGATGCCCACAATGTGGTTCTGCTGCAAGTGGGCCAGGATTTCCTTCAGGGCCTGCCGTTTGCTGATCCACCAGTTGCCGCCCCGGGTTCGCAGGCGGCGGACCAGCGGCCTGAGCCAAGGCTGATCCGGCTCGCGACCTACCACCGCAAGATTGCCATAATTGAGCCCGTAGCCAAAGACCGCATACTCCCAGTTGCCGGCGTGGCCCGTGATGGTGATGGCTCCCTTGCCTTGAGCCAGGGCCTCCTGCAGGAGCTCGGCACCCACCACCACCACCTTTTTTCTGATATGAGAAAAGGGGGCCAAAAGGAGCTCCAGAACCTCGCAGGCGAAGCCCACCAGGTGGCGAAAGACCTGTCTGGCCACGTGGCTCCGTTCCGCCGGACTCAGCGCCTCCCCATAAGCAAAGGCCAGATTGCGTTTTGCAATTTCCCGATGACGCCGGTCCAGGCGATACCAGAGGTCGCCCAGCGCGTTGACCAGCATCTGGATTCCCATGCTCGTGAAGCCGCTCCTTGAACTACCAGTAATGGTTCCGGTGCCGGCGGTAATAGGCCACCGTGCGGGCAATGCCTTCCGCCAGGGGGATTTTCGGCTGCCAGCCGGTGGCTGCCTTCAGTCGGCATATATCGCTGATGAAATCCCCCGTTTCCACGAAGTAGCGTTCTTGGGGCCAGGGCAGGTGCACCACCTCCGTGCCCGGCACCTGGGCGGCCACCAGGTTGGCCATATCCACGAAGCGGGTGCCCTCTCCCACCCCCAGGTTATAAACCTGGCCGGCGGTGTGGGGGCTTTGGGCCGCGGCCAAAAGTCCTGAGGCCACATCCTCCACAAAAATATAATCCCGTTTTTGGGTCCCCTCCCCAAATACCGTGAGGGGTTTGCCATCCAGAGCCAGGCGGATAAACCAGTTCACAATCCCGTACTTGCTGTGCTTCATCTGTTGGCGGGGACCATAAGGGTTGGAGATCCGCAGGCTCACGGTGTCCAGGCCGTGGGCATCGTGGTAGAACCGGTAGTATTTCTCCCCGGCCAGTTTGTGGATGCCGTAAATGCTCAGACAGTTGAAGGGATGCTTCTCGTCCACCGGGTTGTATTCCACCGTGCCGTACACGAAGCGGGAACTGGTGAACACCAGCTTGGCCCGCCGATTGAAGCGGGCGCAGGCCATGAGCAGGTTGAGATGGCCGCGGCAGTTGATGTCCAGGTCCAACATGGGGTCCACATTGCTGTCCACATAGCTCACCTGGGCCGCCAGGTTGAAAATGAAGTCAGCGCCGTCCACCCACTGCCGCATGCGGGAGGAATCCCGAATATCGCCTTGGATCAGGGTAACGCGATCCCGAATGCCTTCCAGATTGAAAAGATTGGCGCCATAGTCCGGCAGCATGGCGTCCACCAAAAGCAGTTCAGCGCCCTGCTCGCAAAGGAGGTGCGCCAGGGTGCTGCCGATCATGCCGGCGCCGCCGGTGATAAGGACCCGGGCGCTCCGGAAAAAGTCCGGCTCGGTCATGTTCCACTCCTAAGGGAAGGCATCCGCTGCTTAGGCCGCCCCCGTCAAGCCGTCATACAACATTTCCACCGATTCCGCCATATGCTCCAGGGAGAATTTGCCGGCCACCAGCTCCCGCCCCCGCTGTCCCATCATGCGGCCGGTATGTGGGGCATCCATGAGACGGGCCATGGCTCGGGCCAGGGCTTGCGGGTCCCGGGGAGGGGCCAGCAACCCGGTGTATCCGTCTTCCACCACCTCGGGGATGCCCCCTGCACTGGCGGCCGCCACCGGCCGCGCCATGGCCAGGGCCTGCAGGAGGGCCTGAGGCACGCCTTCATTGGCATACGAGGCCAGGACAAAGGCGTCCATGAGGGCCAGCCAGCGGGGCACATCGTCCTGGTGCCCCACCAGCCTCACCCTGTCCGTGAGACCCAACTCCTGGATTTTGTCCGCAATCACCTGCCGATAGGGACCGTCGCCCACGATGAGGAGGGCCACCCGGCGTCCCGCGGTTGCCAGCCGGTGTAAGGCCTCCAGGAGATGGAGGTGGCCCTTCCAGGAGCGCAAGACCGATACGGTGCCGAACAGAAAGGCGCCTTGCGGCAGGCCCAGGCTGACTCTCAGCACCGGGTCGGCCGGGCGGGGGGCGAACTCAGAGAGCGACACGCCCGTGGGGATGGCGGTCAGGCGCTTCCGGGGCACCCCCAGGCGCCGGTGCAGCAGGTCAGCGATTTCCCGGCTGGTGGTGATGACCGCGGCCGGGGTGTGGTAGAGCCAGCGGGTGGGGAAATTGTTATGCACCGGGGTGGACAGATGCCGGGTGCGCACCAGCGTCGGCCGCCGGCGCAGGCTGGTCCAGGCCAGGGTCCCCACCCAGGAGTCCAGGGAACTGTGGGTGTTGAGAATGTCCACCCGCCGCGTCCGCAAGAGGCCCCGCAGGTCCAGGAAGGCCCGAAGGTTGGCGGCGCCGCCAAAGGTAAGGGGCCACACCTCCATGCCGGCCCGCGCCGCCCGGGTGGAAAGCTCCCCCTCCGGGTCGCAGGCAATGATGAGCCGGTGACCCCGCTCCCGGAGGCTGCGGGCCTCCGCCAGGATGCGGTGCTCCTGGCCCCCCCAGCCCCGGGAGGACTCGGTATGGCAGATGGTGTAGGTTCGCCGGGAGCTCAGGGAGCCCCTCCTTTCTCCCAGAGCTCCAGGTAAAGGTCCTCCAGGCGTTGCAGCATGGCCTCCTGGGAATACCGCCGGGCCACGGTTTCCCGGCCCGCCGCGGCCAGGCGGGTCCTGAGGTCGGGGTTGCCATACAGGTTTAGGATGGCCTGGGCCAGCCCCCGGCTGTCCCCGGGCTCCACCAGCAGACCGTTTTCGCCATGGGCAATGACTTCGGGGACGCCGCCCACCCGGGTGGCCACCACCGGCCGGCCCGCCCCCATGGCCATTAGGAGGGTCAAGGGCAGCCCTTCCCAAAGCGATGGCTGCACCACGAGATCCAGGGCTTTCAGGACTACCGGCAGATCCCGGCGCGTGCCCAGAAAGCGCACCAGGTTTGATACTCCCAGGTCCCGGGCCAAGCCTTGCAGGGCTTCGCCTTCCCGGCCCTCCCCCACCAAAAGGACCGTGAGGTCAGGAATGTTGCGGGCAAGGTCCGGCAGCGCCGCCAGAAGATGGCGATGCCCTTTCTGCTCCTCCAGGCGCGCCATCACCCCTAGGCAGAAACCTGAAACGCCCAACAGTTGGCGGGCCTGGTTGAAAGTGAGGGGAAGGTCCAGGGCCTTAAGATGGATGCCGTAGGGAAAAACCTTGAGCTTCCCGGACGGCACCCGGTCGAAGCGGCGCACCTCTTCATATACTTGCGGGCTGCTCACCAAAACCAGATCGGTAACATGGGATAGCAGCCAGTTCCAAACGCACCGATGGACCTTCACCCGGGGGTAGGAATTGTGCACCGAGGCCACCACCCCTTTCAGTCCCAACCCCAAAGCCGCCAGTCGTCCATAGAGGTTGGGATGATAGAGATGGGTGTGCAGGATATGGGGACGCACTTCTTCCAACAGGCGGCGCACCTGCCGAACAATGGCCCAGAAAGGGGTGCGTTTCAGGTCCAGGTGGAGGCTTTTCACCGGGTGACCGCTGGCCGCCAGCTCCTCGGCCACCGGGCCGGGGGGACCAATGGTGGCCGCCTGCACCGCAAATTTGGCTGGATTCAGGCCCCGGACGATGGCTGCCACCAAGTCCTCGGCGCCGCCCACGGGCATGGTGGCCAAGAGGTGGAGCACCTGGATGCGGGCGTCGGAGGCGGGCTGGCCCGACATGACGGCAAGGCTCATAGAAAAAGTATAGCAAAAAACACCGGAGATACGGATACCAAGTACAACCTGGGTTCAGGCCACCCCCTCCGGTAGAAAACCCGAGCCTTAAAAGCTGGCAGCCCGCTTTAGGAGGTGGGCAGATTTCCTTGGCGCGGGTTCCAGAAGGGCGGAAAGTTTTTTTCCCTGGGGGGCCCTTGACAGTCTGCGGGGCTTCGGTTACGTTAAATCTGTTAGGGGCTGTAGCTCAGTTGGAAGAGCGCTTGAATGGCATTCAAGAGGTCAGGGGTTCAACTCCCCTCAGCTCCACCAAAAATTGGCAAGAGTTAGAAGGGGTTGGCGATCAGGCGGGCGCTGGCCCCTTTTACTTTTGGGGCCTTTTGTGTCAATTCTGTGTCAATGCCCAGGTTGTTAAGCACCGCCACGGCCTCTTTCAGGTGGGCCTGGGAAAGGTGGGCATAACGCATGGTCATCTTCAGATCGGCGTGGCCCAAGAGCTCCTGCACCGCTTTTAAGCTGGCCCCCTTCATCACTAGCAGGCTGTTGAAAAACTCTTTTTCTTGATGACCGTAATTAATGCTGTGCATAATGGCAAAAAGGTGCTAAAGTCAACGATAACAATAGGTT
>FWPV01002182.1_pt1 | contig 28559 bp, 20 predicted proteins | sample 2228371 | NCBI WGS metagenome assembly FWPV01 (sample SAMEA103939776, study PRJEB20133) | metagenome | reverse complement strand
CGGCGTCGGTTGCGTATCGGCCTGGGGTTGAAACCGAAAGAGGCACCGGCGAATGATGAGAGCAAGAAACCTTCGGCTCTGTCCCGGCAACAAAAAGCTCTTCTCGGCTACTCGGGCAGAATCCTGTCGGGAGCTCGCCCGATTCGGGGCACACAGCGCATCTAACGATTTTTCCTGGTTTCTCGAACCAGCGCCACTCCTCTTTTTGGTGAAGAAGGAGCATGATATCCCGGAAAAGAGGGCCGCATCCGGTAATGCCAGAAACGTCGTGCATCGGCTGGCCGTTGAAATTTCCCACCCAGACGCCAACCGTGTAGCGAGGGGTATAGCCAATCGTCCAGTTGTCGCGAAAATCTTTGGATGTGCCTGTCTTTGAGGCAACCGGGAAAGGAAAGGTGAGCGGCGTAAGGTAGCCGAAGCTCGGAACCCGAGCATCCCGGTCCGCCAGAATATCGCTGATGAGGTAAGCAACTTCGGGTGAAAATACACTCCTGGAGGAGTTTTCAAGCTGATTGGCCTCGATTTCGATGTCGTTCGATTCAGGATTTTCTTTTCTTTTGGGGATGAGGCCGAGCACCGTTTTCTCCGGCCGGTAGACGCCCTGCCGGGCCAGGGCTGCATAGGCCCGCACAAGCTCCAGAAGCGTCACTTCGCCGTTCCCCAGGGTGAGGCCAACGCCATAATAGCTGGGGCTCTGGTCTAAGCTCTCGAAGCCCAGCTCTTTGAGCCGCCGGTAAAGAAAATCGGGGCCAATCTTCTCGACAAGAGAAACAGCCGGCACGTTAAAAGAACAGGCAAGCGCCGTTCGCAAGCTCACCGGACCGTGGAACCGTCGGTCAAAATTCAGCGGCATGTAGGCTCCTGTCTCGGTCGGGAAAATAGAAGGCTCGTCCTCAACAATCGTCGCCGCCGTCAGGCCCTTTTCAAGACCGAGGGCATAGGTAAAAGGCTTGAGCGTTGAGCCTGGCTGCCGCCGCGCCAGCGCGCCGTTCACCTGGCCGTCGATAGCCTCATCAAAAAAGTTTTTCGAGCCAACCAGGCTCAGCACTTCATCGGTCGCATTATCGAGGACAATAGCCGCGCCGTTAGTGACTCCGCGTCCGGAGAGAGAATCCAGGTAGCGCTGGATCATCGTTTGAATCTTACTCTGCAGCCTGAAATCGAGAGTTGTCTGGATGAGGCTAATCTCCAGCCGCTTCTCCGCCGGAATGCGACCAAGCACCCAATCGCAGAAGTGAGGGGCCCGGAAAGCGAGCTCAGCGGGAACAAGGCGGAGTTTTTCTTGGAGCGCCAGAGTCGCTGCCTCCTTGCTGCAGAAACCGAGCTTTTCCATGCGGCTGATGATAATTCTCTGCCGGCTTTTGGCACGCTCGAGGGCTTCCGCCGAGCGATAGGGGTTGAGGAGGGAAGGGGAACGGGGAAGAGCAGCCAGGAAAGCCGCCTCCGCCAGGCTGAGCTCCGAGCAGGGTTTGCCAAAATACAGGTGCGATGCCGCTTCTGCGCCGTAAGATTGGTTGCCGTAGAAAATGCGATTCAGGTATTGGACAAGGATTTCCTCCTTGGAGAGCGAGCGCTCGAGCCGCAGCGCAAGCCACATTTCACGGAACTTCGAAAAAACATCGCGGCGGCGGCCAGGCCAAAGGTTACGGGCAAGCTGCTGGCTGATAGTTGAAGCGCCGGAGACCACCCGGCCGCGCCGGAAATTGGTGATTGCAGCCCGGGCGATGGCCACAAGGTCAATTCCCGAGTGAAAAGGGAAAGCCCTGTCCTCGGCCGCGATGGTGGCTTTGACCAGATGGGGCGATATATCAGCCAGTCCAACCCAGCGGGAACGGCCGCCTTCGTCCGAGAGAACCTCGCGGAGAAGAAGGCCGTGGCGGTCCCGGATTTCAAGCGAGAGGAGCGGAGCCGGGTTGAGTTTCGCGCGGGGGACAGGAACAAAGGTCGAAAGGAAAAAAACCAGCCAGAAAAAGAGGACCGCCAGAAGCGAGAACAAAGATGTTTTTCTCAGCAGCCTTTTCACCGGATAACCTTAACGAGGGCTTCCTGGCTCCGGCCAAATACTTCAGGGGCATACATCTGCTCGGCCCTGGTCCCGGGCAAAACATAGGCACCGAAATTGAGGGCACGCGCAAGGTAGCGATGGGTATGAAGCCCCGGAGAAAGCGAATCGGCAAAGAGGAGCACGCGGTCATCATGCATCTCGATATGGTTGAAGCCGCTCCACCAGCGGGCGCTCTCTGGCTGATAAGCTCTGATGACTTCTTCCAGCCGCCGCGCTGCTTCCTCACTCTCGGTGATGAAGCTCGGGTTGACTGCCTCAAACCCGGCCGGAAGCGGGTCGTTAATGACAACATACAAGGATTCCTGAGGCACAGCCACCTCGATAGTGACGACGACAAGAGAACCTGCTCGCACGCCGGCTGGTGCTTGAGCCGATCGCTCCTCGAGGCGGTCGAGAGGCTCGATTCTCTTGACGACGGCAATACCTTCGTCGCGGGCTGCCGCTGGCCGGAGAGGGGCATAAGTCAGACGGGCGCCGTAATAAAGCGTTCCAGAACCTTTCTTTTTTATTTGAAGCGGCAATTCGCGGGCTTCTTGTGGCACTGCGCTTTGGCCAGGACGAGGCCGTTCGATTTCGACCAGGCGAAGGCGTTGACCCTTTACCTCCCGAGATTCAGGCGTGAAGCGCTCTTCAAGCAGGGTCCGTCCAGCCAAGCTTATTTGTGCCGTAAAATCGGCGGCCATTTTCTCGCGGCGTTCGTAGAACGCGTTGAGGGCATAGAAAAGATAGAAGCTCTCCTGGGTAGAGGCAAACCTTCCGCCAGCCGTTTCCCTCTGCCGGTTGATTAACCACCGGGCGACAGGAGCAAGGAGCGGATGGTCCTCCCCGATTTCGATAAGCGTCTGGAGGATGAGGGCGGTTGTCCGGCCGTTCGAGGAGTAAATCCAGCGGCCGTCGCGGCCCTCGTCGTCCTCAAAGTGCGCTTCGCTCGGCGTGACTTTGACCTTGTTAAGAAGCTCCTGGAGAAGAGTGGCGCGGGCGGTGGGAGAAGCATGGCCGTGGTGGAGAGCCTTGAGGAGAAGCGTGCTGCCAAAAAGGGAGAGCGTATCTTTTTCCGCGTAGAGTCCATCAGCCAGAGCAGGCTGGTATTTTCCGAGAAGGCTGAGAACATAAAGGGCATAAGCACGAGTTGTTTTCCAGGCCCTCTGGCCGTAGGGCAGCCCCCCTTCTCTCCAGCCGGTGCGGAGGAAACGGATGAGGTAATCAGAAGCCCGATCGAGAATCTCAGCGCTTACATGAAAGCCAGCCTCGCGCGCCTGGATGAGGGTAAAAGCCGCATAACAGGTGAGGAATGGGGAAATAAGCGTCGAATCAGGCCAGGCGCTAAACCCGCCGTTATCTTTCTGGAAGCCAGCGACCTCGTTCAGCCGCTTGCGGACCAGGTTGTCGATTTCGGTTTGAGAAAGGCTGGTGAGCTTAAAATCGATAAGCACGCGGCGAGCAACGATGTAGGGGAGGAGGGCTGAGAGACGCTGCTCCAGGCAGGCGTAGGGGTAGTCGGCGAGGAATTCCAGGCTCCCTTTGAGGCCGACAAGGGCTGTCGAGGCAGCCTCGACGTCGAGCCGGCTTTCCTCAGCGTAAACATTCGCGGGAATGCGGATTCGCTCTTCGATCAGAGTCTGGTTCTCTCCCACTTCCCCGGAAAGGGCAACTGTTTCGGTTGGCCGGGGGAGAAGAACAGGCAGTCCGAGCTCGAGGCCGTCGGTTTCGCTCCCCATCCGGCCGCGAAAGGCAAAGGAAGCCCGGCCTGGCTCTTCAGCCTTGAAGGCAAAAAGGGCCTCGCGACTTTCTCCCGTTTTGAGGCTGATGCGGGTCTCTTTCCTTTTATCGAGCAGCCGGACGCCGGACGCTTCCACGGTGAGAGTGACATTGCCTTTAGCCCCAGAATAATTATGGACAACGACGCCTGCTTCGATGGTGTCGCCAACCCGCAAGAACCGGGGCAGGGAAGGTTGAAGAAGGAGTTTCTTCGACACCCGGAAAGCGGATTCGGCGCGGCCGAACCGTGAATCCCTGGTCTGGGCCACTGCCATCACCCTGAAGGTCGTCAGATTGTCCGGCAGAGTAAAAGTGACGCTCGCTTCGCCTTTTTCATCCGTGGGGAGCGCGGGGTTCCAGTAAGCTGTGGATTTGAAATCGCCGCGGAGTTCGACCTCGCCGAGACCGAAAGGAGCGGCCATTTCTCTCAGCAGGCCGCCGCCGCCCGGCTCCTCGCCCTTTTCCCCGTATTCACGCTGCTCGACAACATGGAGCCGCGTTTCTGAGGTGCGGACCGAAAGCGGCCTCTCGCCGTAGAAAGCAGAGAAGGGGTCGGGCGTTTCATAACCAATAAGGTTAAGGACACCGACATCGACGACAGCCACTGCCAGAGAGGTGTGGTTGGCAGGAGAACCGTCAGCTTTTTTAACCTTGAAGTTAAGCGTCACTTTTTCGCGCGGTTTGTATTCTGGTTTGACGTTTTCAACGGCCACAGAAAGCCTTTTTTCGGCCGGGTCAACGGGGAGGTTGATGTAGCCAATTTTGAACGAGGGCATGCTTATTTCCTCACCTGGAGAACCAGCGGCAAGAGCGGGGGTGGCGGTAGCGGATCGGTCGGGGCCGGCGGTCGGTTCGCTCCGGCCATGGACAAGCAGAACAGAGACAAAAACATTGGGGATATATTCCGAGCGGACCGGGATGTCGAGAGAACTGGCCGTTCCCTCGATGTCTATAACCTTCGCTTCGAGGATGAATTCTCGTTCAATGGTGACTAAAGCTTTGGCGCGTTCGTAGGGAGATTTCACAAGAATCCGGGCGCTTTCTCCAGGCCGGTAAGAAGAAGCATCGGCTACGAGCTCGATGGCATCATCGTCCGAGCGTTCCCAGGGAACGTAGTCCCGGCCGGTCACATAGAAGGAAGTCGTCGTCGTTACGGGATTCTTTCGCTCATCCGTGGCGGAAGCCAAAAGAAAATAAAAGCCGGATTTCTCGGGCTTGAAGGTGACAGAAACAGGAGTGGATTCTGTCTGGAGGTTTCGGCCTTCAACTTCGATATCCTCTTTTTCCGTTTGCCAGCGGAAGCGGCCGCCGACACCTGCCTGGCGCACAGACCGCCATTCGCGCCGGACGAGCTTGAGCGCGATTTTTCGGCCAGAGACGAGCGAGCCATCTGGCGAGGCCGCAATCACTTCGACGGTCAGGGGGTCACCCTTCTTGAGGAACGAAGTTGAAGGCTTGAGGCCGACATAGAAGTCCCCGCGATGGACAAGGCTCTGGATCCGGTTAGAGATGGACTTTCGGCTCGGGCTGGTGACTGTGGCCTCGAGAGTTGCTAAAACCGAATCCTTCTCCTTTTCGGCAACCAGGGGAACCTTGAGGTTAAGCTTTCCCTGGGCATCAAGCTTCACGCCAGTTGCAGAGGCGAGGAGGCGGCTGGAGGCAGGCTCGATTTCTTCTTCTCCCCATTCGAGCTCGTTGCCGAAGACATAGCCCGGGTGGCCGGGAGGAGAGAAGGAAGTCCGGTTGAGGCGGAGATACCAGCCGACCTCCTGTCCGGCCATGGCGCCGCCAAAAAGATAATTCGCCCGGATTTCCGCCTCATAATCGCGGCCGAAGACAAAACTTTCTGAGGCGGCCCGGAGATGAACTTCAAACTCGGCTGGCCGGAAAGCTTCGACTCGAAAAGTGCCGGAGAAAAGCGCCTCGGGCTCCTTGGCGCCTGAGCCTGTCCGGCGTGAAGGGAGCTTGGCCGTGACCGAGTAGGTGCCAAGAGAAGCATCGGGAGAAGGAGTGAAATCGAAGTTGAAGGAGCCATACTCGTCGAGCGCATGCTTGCCCTGATAGACGACTTTATCGAAGGGGTCCCGGATTTCGCAGTCGAGGGACACAGAAGTGGTGCCATCACCCGGAATGTGCCATTCGCCTTTGATTTTCTCTCTGATTATCCCCTTGATGTGGACGTCCTCGCCCGCCCGGTAGATCCCACGTTCAGTGAAGATATAGCCCTCAAAAAGAGCTGGCTCGGGATACCAATCGTAGGCGATGCGGAAGCGGTAAGGGTCGAGGCCCGTACCCCATTCGGAAGAGGTGAACGCCGTGTCACTGCCGCGCTGGGCAAAAACCCAAAGTCGAGGTTCGGAGTAGGCATCCCTGCTCCCAACGAGGCCGAGCTTCTTCCAGCCCGGGGTTTCGGCCTTGCCGGAGGAGTCTGTCTCACCCCGCCATTTGACGGCGTTCGAATCATCCCGGATTTCCAGGGAGGCACCGGGGACCGGCTGGCCTGTCTTGAGCTCGGTTACCCAGATGATGTTGTTTTCAGCCGAAAACTTAGCGCTGATTCCGAGCTCCGTGATTTGGAGGAAAACTTTAAGGTAGCGGTCCCATTTTTGTTCAGGACGGTTGGTATCGACCTGGAGAAAGACGAGGCCGTAGCGGGAAGAAGGGGGAAAAAGCGGCGAGAGGTCAATGGGCACAGTGCGGCGTTTGTTGCGGGGAAGTCGGAGAGGGATGGTTTTTTCCAGCTGGAAAAATCCTGGCGGCCCGAAATATTTTTCGTTCGACCAGAAAATCTTCGGCTGGCTGAGGAGGGGAATCAGGGTTTCGCGCGAAAGGCGGACTGCCTGGATGGTCACATCCTTCTGATTGATTGCCTGGAGAGGATAGGTGGGGGCGGGGAAAGCATAGGCCTCGATGACTCCGTGACCGGTCGTCATGGAGATTGAGGGTGGAAATGAGCTTGTCTGAAATTTGAGAGAAACAGGCTTGCCCAGCTTATTGCCGAATTCGTCGGTAAGGTCGGCGGAAATGCGGACGGTGTAGGTTGTCTCCGGCTCGAGAGGAAGCGAAAGATAGAGGACGTTACTCGCATAATCCCATTCGGAATAATACTCAGGAATCTCGACAGGCGGGTCGAATTCGATGTGGGTGACAAATTCTTTATAGTAGACCTGGTTTGTGAACTTGAAGGGGAGGGGTTCGCTCGGCAGGAAAGGCTGGACGGCGGAAGCAGGCGGGGAAGTGGCAAGGGGTTTTATTTTCGTGCGGGTTGCGGGCGCTTGCTCGGAGCGGGGCTGCTCGAGGCCTTCAAAGCGGAAAGGGCCAAACGTTTCGAAGAAGAAAGAATATTCGTTTTCTAAGCCCAGGGTCCCTTCCCGGGCAGGCAGGCCTTTCTTGAGGGTGATGAAGCAGGTGGTGCCGAGAGAAAGCTTTTCATCCCGGGAGAGGGTGAGCAAGAGCGCATGCTCGGCCGATAGGTCGAGGCCTTCGGCTTTAAGCCTGTCCTGGGCTGGGTGCGAAATTTCGAAGGCGAGACCGCGAGGCCGCGGACTGGATTTCGGAGCATCTTGATTGGAAGATTCAGACGGGGAGACAACCCAGGAAATAAACCCTGAGGCTTTCTCCTTATCCATCGGCTGGTTGAAAATAAGAAGCACCTCAGTGTCAAGCCGGAGCCAGCGCTGGCCGTCGGTCGGGTAATGGCGAATGAGGCGGGGCTCAATTGTCTTAAAAGTCCAGGAAAAGTCCTCAGCCAGTGGGCTGCCGTCGAGAGAGGTGAGGCCAGCGGGCACAGTAGCTTTTATCTCGGTCGCGTAGGGAAAGCGTTTAGCGGGAGTGAAGGCAAGAGTGCGAGTGCCAACCCAGCGATAGCGGCCGTCCTTCGGAGGGTCAAATTGGAGGAGCGAGCGGTCGTGGGTTTCAAGTTTGGCCGGCGGGGAGGGAGGAGCGGTTGCTTCGGCGAGTTCCTGAAGGGCAACCATCGGGCGGTCAAAAATGACAACCACTGTCTCAGCTTCGTGCGGAGAAGCGGTTCGGCCGAGCGGCGTTGCACTTAAGATGCGGAGTTTTTCTTGGGAACTGATTTGACTAATTCTATCGATTTTATCGATTTTGTAGGAATTGGCCGGAGTGGGGACGGAGGCGCGCAGCTCTTTTTCCCGGCGGCAACCGGACGTCATCGGGATGAACGCCGCGAGAGCGGCACCGGTAACTATCAGAATGAAAAGAATTCTTTTCCCCAGCATAGCCTCCTCCTCATTGATTTTTTTTCTTGCGAATCCGGGCCTCAGGTGGACGCACGTCTATTTTTATAAACTTATTTCAGCCTTTTTACCATATGTTGCTGCTAATAATTCCAGATATCAAGATATCAAGCCAGGGAGTCAAGCCTGGGATTCAAGCCAGGGATTCGAGCGCCGCCTGCAGGAACTTCCAGAATTTCTCGACCGAGCCGATATGGACTCTCTCTTCCGGCGAATGCGGATTCTGAATGGTCGGCCCGAACGAGATCATGTCCATACCCGGAAATTTCTCGCCGATGATGCCGCATTCAAGCCCAGCATGCACGGCCTTCACGGCTGGCTCCTTGGTGAAGACTTTGCGGTAGACTTCGGTGAGCTTCCGCAGAAGCTCCGACTGGAGATTGGGCTCCCAGCCGGGGTATCCGCCAGGCTGAGAGATGCGGGCGCCAGCGAGCTCGGCTGTTGCCTTGATGACCTGCCGGACAAAGACGAGAGCCGAGGCCACAGAGCTCCGGCTGCTGCAGACCACCCGGGCCGCTTTCTTCTCACAGCGGACGATGGCCAGGTTGGTGGATGTTTCAACCAGGCCGGCGATTTCAGGATGCATGGACACAACTCCATGGGGCAGGCTGAGGAGGAGATGGAGGAGTGTTTTCTGGGAGGTTGCCTGAAGAGGCTCGAATGCCGGCGGTTCGGTTTTTTCAAAGGACAGGTTGGCTTCCTTTTCAACGGCTTTATATTCGTTCTGGATGGCCGCAAACTGGCTTTTGAAGAAAGTCTGGAGCTTCCGCACGGCAGCGGGGTCGAGAAGAATATCGGCCGACGCTTCCCTGGGAATGGCGTTTCTCTTGTTTCCCCCCTCGAAATGGACAAGTTCAAACCGATACTTTTCCTGGGCGCTCCAGAGCAAACGGGCAAGAAGACGGATGGCGTTTCCCCGGCCCTGGTGGATGTCCAGGCCGGAATGGCCGCCACGGAAGCCGAAGAGCTTCAGGCGATAAGCCACGCCGCGGCCGCGCTTTTTGCGCTCAATGGGGAGAGTGATTTCAGAATCTGCCCCACCCGAACAGCCGATGGTGAAGGCACCTTCCTCTTCGCTGTCGAGGTTGAGGAGCATCTTCCCCTTGAGAAACCCGCGCTGGAGCTTGTTCGCGCCGGTCAGGCCAGTCTCTTCGTCAACGGTAAAAAGGCATTCGAGCGGGCCGTGGGTAAGGTCTTTGTCCTCGAGAACGGCCAGAGCCGCCGCGACGCCGATTCCGTTGTCGGAACCGAGGGTTGTGCCAGTGGCTTGGATCCAGTCACCTTTTCTCTGGGGTTTGATGGGGTCGCGGAAGAAATCGTGCTCGATGTCCGAGTTTTTCTCGCAGACCATGTCAAGATGACCCTGGAGGATAACGCCCGCTGCGTTTTCATGGCCTGGCGATGCTGGCTTGCTGACGACAACATTGCCCACCTTATCTCTTTTCCAGGGAAGATTCAACCTCTGAGCAACAGAAATTATATAATCGCCTAAGGGCTTCTCGTGGCCCGAACAATGGGGGAGCTTCAAAATTTCAGCAAAATGCTTCCAGAGCAAACCGGGTTTGAGATCATCAAAAATGTTTGCCATCATGACCTCCAATTCATAAGAAAAGATTACGGCCCGCCCTAAAGTCTAATTTCCTTTTAAATAAAAATCAAATTTATGGGGTCGGACCACGCTAAGTTATTATTATTTCTATAGTTAAATAAAAATTTTTGACATTTTTTCCCCTTAAATAAGCATTTTTTGGGCTAAAAATAAACTTCTTTCTAAAATATAAATCTTGGGAGAAATAGATAATATTGCCTTTTTTGGGGCAAAAATAGCAATTTAAGCCTTTTATTTGCTAGCTTTTTTTATGTAACTAATAGAAAAATAATAAGTTATCATGGTCCGACCCCAAACAGGTTGATTTGGGGGAGGGGAGATAATAAAATGCCTTTGCCTTCGATTACCATGATGACCTTACAACAAAACTCTCTTCGTAACTTTATCAAGCTTTTTGTTGAACTCCACGGGTCCAGACCCGAGGTTCTTTCCTCTGCGCCAGGAAGGGTCAACTTGATCGGCGAACATACCGATTACAACAACGGCTATGTCCTCCCCGCGGCTATCCATCTCCGCAACTACTTCCTTCTTTCCCGCCGTCCGGACAACGAAGTTCACGTCTGGGCCGAAAATTTTAGACAGATGGATATCTTCTCCCTGGATGACCTTAAGCCAGACCCTAACATTAAATGGGCCAATTATGTCCGTGGCATCTTCTATGCCTTAAAAAAAGATGGAACGCTTCTCAGCGGCATCAACGGCCTTGTCTGGGGGGATGTCCCCCTCGAGTCAGGGCTTAGCTCTTCAGCAGCGCTCGAAGTGAGCGTCATCAAAGGCTTGAGCGAACTTTTCGGCTTAACCATCGACCCCGTAAGGATGGCTCTTCTCTCTCAAAAAGCCGAGCACGAGTTCGCCGGCGTCAAGTGCGGCTTGATGGACCAGTTCATCGCTATTTTCGGCCAGAAAAACAGCGCCGTTTTTCTCGACTGCCAGACTCTCAATTTCCGTTTGGTCCCCCTCAACCTCGAATCGAAGGGCCTTGAGCTTCTTGTCTGCGACACCCGCGTCCGGCGCGAACTCTCTTCCTCCGAGTACAACCGGAGACGCCAGGAAGCAGCGGCCGGCTCAGAGGCGCTCCAAACACTCGGCCTTCCTTCCTACAAGGAGGCGACGCTCGACGACCTGGAAAAAGTACGTCCAGCTCTTTCCCCAATTTCCTTCCGTCGCGCCCGGCATGTTATCACCGAGAACGCGAGAGTTCTCGCTTCTGTCGAGGCGCTCAGCCGGGACGATTTCGAGCAGCTCGGCCGTCTCCTCTTCGCCTCCCACGAGAGCTTGCGCGACGATTACGAAGTCTCCTGTCCCGAGCTCGACCTTATCTACGAAGCGGGCCGCGATTTTCCTAGCTGCCTCGGCGCTCGCCTTGTCGGCGCAGGTTTTGGCGGTTCTGCCATAGCTCTTATCCAGAAGGCGGGAGCTCCGGCCTTCCAGCAAGAAATCCTGGCCAGAACGAGAAAAGAAGGCTTCCCCACGCCATCTTTTTACGAGGTCCAGGTCGGCGGCGGAGCCTCAGCCGAGCACCTCGACTTGCCCTGAAGATCTGAGTTCACTCCCGCCAAAACCCTCGAGCCTATCGCGTTAAAATATTCTGCCCGGCGAACAAAGGGAACTAAAAAAGGGCGCAGCTCAAAAACCGGGGCGGTTTCAATCACGCCTTGGCCAGAGAGGCAAGGGTTCTCTCAAACACGGAGAGGGCTTCGGCGCCGTAGAGGCAGAAAACAACTTCTGGCGGATACTCATTTTCCTTTAAAAAATCCATGGCCACCTGGAGCATGATTTCGCTACATCTGGGAAGAGGAAAGCCAAAAATACCGGTGCTGATGGCCGGAAAAGCGATGCTTTGAATTTTCCTCTTGGCCGCAATTTTGAGGCTGTTTATAGTCGCCTGCCTGAGCTTTTCCTCCTCATTTCCTTCGCCATAAACAGGCCCGACCGCGTGAATCACATACCGCGCTTTAAGATTACCCCCGCCCGTGATCACGGCCTGACCGACCTCGATCGGGGCAAGCCGGTCACATTCCGCCTGGATGGAGGGACCGCCGTAAGTGCGGATAGCGCCTGCGACCCCTCCGCCAAGCTGGAGGTTCTTGTTGGCCGCGTTCACTACCGCCTCGACGTCGAGCAAAGCGATGTTGCCTTCGACCAGCCGGATCTTCCTTCCTTCAACGCTCCATTCTCTCATCCTATCCTCCCTGGCTTCTCTTCTGAATTTTTTCATCAACGTTTTTAGACAATTTTGGCCCCATAAATTTTCTCCATCCGTCCCAAAGAGAAACGGTGGGCCTCCGGGTCAAAGTCCGCCACCCCCTCGCGGTAGACAATGACCGGATAGTCGCGATTGCGAAGGTCGCCGACTGTATCCATGACGCAGATGGAGGTGCAGACGCCAACCACATGAACTTCACTGACCGCCAGGTCTTTGAGGGTTTTCTCAAGCTCTGTGCCGTAAAAAGCGCTGTAGCGCGTCTTCTCGACGATGATATCACCCGGCGCCGCGCTCAATTCATCTATCAGTTCCGCTCCCCGCGTCCCCCGCACACAGTGCGGTGGGAACATCTTGAATTCCGGGTCATCCGGCTGGTGTGAATCCTGAATAAAAACGACCAGCTGCCCATCCCGACGAAACTCCTCGACTTTTGCGCGAACAAAAGGGACGATGCGCCGGGCCTCTTCGCCGCAATCAAGCGCTCCGCCCTTCTCAACAAAATCTTTGAGCATGTCGATGACCAGCAGAGCTTTCATCCTCCTCTCCTTTCCTTTCTATTTTACATCATTGAGGCTTTCCAGGATACTCACCGAAACGCTGGCTGATTTCTTCGCCCCTTCATTCCGCGAAGAGAAAAGACGAGAAAAGACGTTCCTCAGAGATTGGCGAAACAGAGAACAGAGAAGACAACTTTAACCCTGAACATTCAGGAGGCGGGGGAGATATCATCACGCTCTTTCTGACCTAAGCGTTCGTGGCAATCAGCGATGAGGACGGATGCGGCTTCTTTTTGAGCGAATGAGACTAAAACGTTCAGTGCTGGGTATAGACGCTGACTTTGTTTTTGCCGTTTCTCTTGGCTTCGGCGAGCGCTATGTCAGCCAGAGTGACAAGCTCTTCGGCGCTCTGACCGACATCAGGGTAGGTGCACACGCCGACGCTAATAGTGAACTGGATGTCCCCCCGGCGCATGTCGATGCGGAAGGGCTGGGTGGCGATTCTCTCGCGCAGCCTTTCGGCGACAACCTCTGCCTGGTAGCGGTCGGTTTCAGGGAGGAGAATCAGGAATTCATCGACGCCGTAGCGGGCGGCAACATCAGAAGGACGGACGGTCTCCTGAATCATCTGGGCGAAATATTTCAGACAATAATCCCCGGCTGTCCGGCCATACCGCTCGTTCAAAGACTTGAAGTTGTCCAAGTCGATGAGGAGAAGACTCAAAGAATGGTTGTAGCGTTGAGCCCGGTAAAATTCCTCTTCCAGCCTTTGCCGGGCATAGTCCCGAGTGAACATGCCCGTGAGCCCCTCGCGGATGATAAGCTCGCTCATTCTTTCCGAAATCGCCAGTCCGCTCAGGGAAATGATCAAAATGATGACCATCCCCAGAGTCAGGATCGAACGAGTTGTTGTCTGGAAGCCAGCTTTTTGAGCATAACCGGGGATAAAGTCAACCACAGAAACAAAAAGAAGATAGACGGCAGCGACAACGATGATTGCCCACAGCCTCTGGCGCAGGCTGTGGCTGGCGACAGCAAACTTCCGGGGCATCTGGACTTTTCTCCGCTTGATTTTTATTTTGAAAAAGGTTGCCCTTTTCGGCAATACCCAAAACAGGTGAAAGAGGGGGTGATTTTCTGCTCGGCAAGCCTCATCTCCAGAGGTAGCCGCCAGCCCGCGTTCAGTTCGACGAGAGTTCGTCGCGGACACCGGCTTTGAGCTCACCGGCAGCCCGGACAACCTTCTCATACAGGCTCTCCGCCCGGCCGAGGATATCCTCCCGGAAAGCATTGTCTTTTATGTTGGGTAAATTGATGCGGACGTTGTAATAGGCTGCTTCGGCCGCTGCCTCGGCCAGTGCGGCTGCCGCGCCTGCGTCGCTCAGAGAATTCTTATTTCCTCTCTCGACCACGACCCTGGCCCCCTCAAGGAGAGAAAGGCATTTCTCGAGCACTCCGAAAGGAACGAGTGCCGCTTCCTTGGAAGCGCTTTCAATGGCCGCTTCTTTTTCCCTGGCCTGCTCCTCTGTCGCTCGCGGAAGTCTCATCGCTTCTATGACCCGGTTAAACGCTCGCGTATCTTCATCCACCGCACGGAGCAATCCATCTTTTAGCTGCTGCGCGTTCGAAGCCAGCTTCTTCATTTCCTCTTCGACTCCCTCATATCCTTTCTTTCCTACGGTCAGGTTCGCCACCATGGCCACCAGCGCAGACGCCAACGCGGCGACCAGCGCGGCCGCGCTTCCGCCGCCGGGAGTGGGGGAGTCCATGGAAAGCTCGTTAGCAAACTGCCGCACTTTGAGGTCGATGAGCATCGGACCTGCCTCCTTAAACTGGTACTCGATGATTTTTTTCTCAGGGTCGAAGGTGGTGACATCGTTGAGACCGAGGGAGAGCACCGCCACCCGGATCAGCTCCTCTTCGGGAACGCCCGGGCTCTTCCCTTGCTTTTCCAGGTAATAGCGACCAGCCATGAGCAGAGCTTCTTTAGGAATAAGTCCGACAAGCTCGCTTCCCGTCACCCGAAGCCCAAGCTTTTCTGCTTCTTTAACGGCCTCATCAAAGACAAGGTGAACGGGGGTGATTTTGTAGTTCGTAAAGTTAATAGAAATCTGGGCGATTCCATAATCTTCGATATACCAGCCAACTGCTTTGACGTGACGGAAGCGGCCGGGAATCATGACCGCCTTGCCTTCGGCATCCCGGATGATGTTACCGTCCGCGTCGCGTTTCGCCCGGCCGCTCTCGCGGAGGTTGAGGGCAATTTCATGGGCCAGTCGCCTGTCCCGCGTGTTGAGGTTGATGTTGTAAGCAATCAGGAACTCCCGGGCTCCGATGACCGTCGCTCCTGACCTCGGGTTGAAAATGGGCTCGCCGTAATCAGGCGCCCACTCGGGGTCCTTGAGTTTCTCAGGCAGACCCTCATATTCTCCAGCCCGGATGCTCGCAAGGTTGCGCCGTTCCGGCTTTTGGGCTGCTTCTTCATAAAGATAAACGGGAATGTGGAGCTCTTCGGCCACCCGGCGGCCGAGCTCATGAGCCAGAGCGACACATTCTTCCATGGTTACGCCGGCGACCGGCACAAAAGGGCACACATCGGTAGCCCCAATGCGACTATGAGCACCTTTGTGCTTGGTCATGTCAATCACCTCAGCGGCGCGGCGGATAGCCCGGAAAGCTGCTTCTTTGACCCCTTCCGGAGAACCGATAAACGTGACTACAGTCCGGTTGGTGCTCTCGCCCGGGTCGACATCGAGCAGCTTAACACCGGGCGTCTGCTCGATCTCCCGGGTAATCGACTTTATTTTCTCTCTATCCCTTCCCTCGCTAAAATTGGGAACGCATTCGACAATTCTCATTTTTCTCCTTCCTTGTGGATAATATACTGAAGGTTGCCACGGACATCGAAGACTTCTACTCGCTCGAAACGGTCGAGAAACTCGGCCAGACGGTTCTTATCGCCGATGATGACGACAATCGGGGGAGGCTGGAGGTAGCGGCGAGCCACCTCGTGAACTCGCTCGGCGTCGACGAGCATGATGTTATCGTAGAAACGCTCCCAGTAAGCGCTGCTCAAGGAAAAAGTCACCATTTCAGAGACGCGGTCGGCCAAGTTAGAATGCCTTTCCACCTGGAGAGGAAAGTTCCCGATTAACCGTGACTTGGCCTGCTCGATTTCAAAGGTAGGGATTCTCTCCTGAACAAGCTTTTCGAGCTCTTTAAGAATTTCCTGGGTCGCGTTGTAGCAAGCGGACGGCACGACCTTGGCTTCGACCGTATAGACCCCTCCGTAGCGGTAAAACTCAGCCCGGCTAAAGGCGAAGTATGCATATCCTTTTGACTCCCTGAGGTTCATAAAAAGACGGCTGCTTGCTGCACCGCCCAGTACCTGGTTAAGCACAGAAAAAGAAAAAAAATCTGGATCGCCGACCGGGAAAATAACATTCCCGACGATGAGGGTGGCCTCTTTGGCTGCAGGCAAATCAACCAAGCAGACGCGGGCTTCGCCGTTCGGCTTCAGGGCAGGTACTGACACTCGTTCTATTTCGGCTTCCTGCCAGGTATTGAAAAAGTGACTCACTCGCCTGGAGGCTGTGGCCAGGTTCAGCTTTCCGGTCAAGATAATCACGGCGTTGTTCGGTCGATAGTATTTTTCGTAGAAGGTTACGATGTCCTTGCGACTGATGTTTCGAATCGTGTCTTCGTTATAGAAGCCATTCCGGTATGGATGATCGCCGACAAGAAGTCGTTTAAGATGACGCCGACCGACAAAATCGGGGTCCCGTTGTCTCTCCAGGATATCATAATAACGGATTCTTTTGAGGGTTGTAATCTCTTTGCTCGAAAAGGCTGGCTGGAGAACCATCTGACTCAATATCTCGAGCGCCTGTTCAAAATAATCATCCAGGAACTGGAAGGAAAAGCATGCCAGGTCAAGAGAGGTCGTTACGGTCAGGCTCCCGCCGATGGATTCGATTCTCTCCTCCATGTCTGAAGCTGAAAGGGTGATGGTTCCCCGGCTTAGCATCTCGGCCGTGAAAGCGGCCAAGCCGGGCAGTCCTTCGGGTGAATGGACTTCGCCCGCCTGAACGATGAGCTCGACATCCATGAGCCGGCTGCTGCTCCTGTTCACCACGGCAACGGTCAACCCGTTCCTGTGCCTGACAGATTCAACGGCGGGCAATTTAAGCTGGAATAAGGGCTCGGGGACAGGAGGCGACTTGCGGAATCTTTCCTGAGCGAGAAGGCTGGTTGCCATGGCCCAATAAAGAGCCAGGAAGGCCAGCCTCTTTATCTTTTTTCTCATCGAGTCCTGACGTTGAGGATAACGCTGTTCTCCGGGGTGAGATAACGGCCAGCCACGGTCATGATCTCAAACGGAGAGACACGCAGATATCTTCTCAACTCTGCTCCAGCCCTGTCCAGCCCGATGGGAGAAAAATGCATCTCAGCCAAAAAAAGCGCTCTGTCCATGGAAGTAGCGAAACGCCGAAAATAGTCCCTCCGGAAAAGATTCTTAGCCTTTTCAAGCTCGGAATCCGGCACAAAGCTGGACCGGAGTTTCTGGAGCTCAGAGAAGATAGCCTTCTGGCAGATTTCGACCATGGTATCGTTGTTGGTCATCCCAAAAATTTTCAAGACGGCCGCGTCTTTTCTTTTCTCAATCCCCCCGCTCAAGTAGATGGCCAAATTCTCCCGGGTGATAATCCTCTTATAGAGTCGGCTTGACTTGCCCTTAAGAAGAAGATAGTCCATGAGGGTGAGGGCATAAAAATCCTGGGAATAAGGAGCGGCTATTCGGAAACCGAGGTGGAAGGCAGGTGAGGAAGCGAGTGGTTCCTGAAAGGACTCGATAATCGCTCTTTTCTCGGCTGGCCGAGGCGGGAGAAAAAGAGGAAGTACCTTGCCCGGCGGCAGGCTGCCAAAATATTTCTCAACGAGCTCCTTAGCCTTGGCCAAGTTAATGTTCCCGACGATGCAAAGAACAGCATTATTGGGGATAAAATATGTTTCGTAAAAGTCCCTGACATTCTCCACATTCAGCCGCCGGATATCTTCTTCCCGACCGAGGACAGGATGGCTGTGAGCAAACCCAGGATAAACGAGACGGTCGAAGGCCCAGGAACTCTCTAAGTATGGGTTTTCTCCTCGCCGCTGACGGAGCTCATCGACCAGGGATGCCTTCACTTCTTCCACTTTGGCCGGGTTGATTTCCAGGTATCTCATCCGGTCGGATTCAAGCCAGAGGACGAGCGCGAGTTGGTTGGCAGGAACAGTCTGATAAAAATAGACAATGTCCTCTGTCGTTGCCGCGTTTGGAATTCCGCCAATTCGGTCAATGTAACTCAAATGTTGCATCGGGCCGATATTGAGCGACCCCTGGAACATGAGATTTTCGAGAAGATAAGCAAGGCCCGTTTGGCCCGGCTCTTCATAGATAGAACCCGCACCATAAGCGACCACCACCGAAACCAAGGGAAACGAATCGTCTTCAGAAAGGACAACTTCCAGGCCGTTGCGAAGCTTGAACCGGGAAACGGGAAAGGGAAGTCCTTCTTCTTCCTGAGCCCCGTTAGCCATAGCCAGGACCAGAATTATTCCCGCAACAAAGCTCCAAACCTTTCGCTCGTTCAGCGGCATGACCTTTTTTATCCTGAAATGGATGATTAAAAATAACACAAAGACAAGGAATAGTTCAACGCTTCCCAGCCCTGACACTCTCTTCAGCTTGACCACGCCGGTTGAAAAATGAACCCGTTTGGTATAACATGGCGCTTACTTTAATTGACGATTTTTAAGGAGGCCGATGATGAGCAAGGCAGGGAAGCACTTCTTCTCCTCGGAATCAGTGACCGAAGGCCATCCCGACAAGATCTGTGACCAGATTTCAGATGCCATCCTCGACGACCTCATTTCTCAGGACCCGGCCTGCCGGGTTGCCTGCGAAACCCTGGTGACGACGGGCTTGGTTTTTATCGCCGGGGAAATCACAACCGAAGGGTACTGCGATTTTCAGAAACTCATCCGCTCTGTTGTCCAGGACATTGGTTACACCAGAGCAGTTTATGGGTTCGATTATAAAACGTGCAGCGTCATCTCTTCGATCCATGAACAGTCACCGGATATCGCCCGCGGAGTTATCGAGACGCCCGAGCATGAACAAGGCGCTGGCGACCAGGGGATCATGTTTGGCTATGCCTGCCGGGAGACAAGGCAATTGATGCCGCTGCCAATCATCCTCGCTCACGGGCTGGCCAAGCGTTTGAGCCAAGTCCGCCGCGAGAAGATTCTTCCTTATTTGAGGCCAGATGGAAAGACCCAGGTGACGGTTGAGTACGAGGGAGATAAACCACGCCGCGTCCAAGCCATTGTCATCGCCGCTCAGCACAATTCAACCATTCGAATGGAAGACTTGCGTGAAGACATCAAGCGAGTGGTTATCCAAAAGGTGATTCCGGCCGAGATGCTCGATAAAAAAACGACCATCATCATCAACGGCACCGGGAGATTCGAACAAGGCGGCCCCTTGGCTGACACCGGCATGACTGGCCGCAAGATCATCGTCGATACCTACGGTGGTGTGGGAAGTCATGGCGGAGGTTGTTTTTCTGGGAAAGACCCGTCCAAGGTTGACCGCTCAGGGTCCTACATGGCCCGCTACATCGCCAAGAATATCGTCGCCGCCGGCATCGCCGATAGACTGGAAGTTCAGCTAGCCTACGCTATTGGCGTGGCCGATCCCGTGTCGATCATGGTGGATTCCTTCGGCACTGCCCGTATTTCCGAAGATACGATTAAAGAGCTCATCCGCGCCCATTTCCCGCTCAAGCCAAAGCCGATGATCAACCACCTGAACCTCCTCCGACCCATTTTCCGTAAGACAGCTTGCTACGGCCATTTCGGCCGCGACGAAGAAGAATTCACCTGGGAAAAGACCGACAAAGCAGAGGCTTTGCGCAGGGACGCCGGACTTTAATTCTATGAATTAAAAAATAATGGCAGCGATAACCAAGAAAGGGTGACCAAAATGGATTATGACATCAGCGACCTAAATTTAGCCCCAACCGGTCGGCGCAAAATTGAGTGGGCCAGCCGGTTCATGCCCGTTCTCCAGTTGATTAAGAAGAAATTCGCTCAAGAAAAACCCCTCCGCGGGCTTAAAATTTCAGCTTGCCTCCACGTGACCTCGGAGACGGCAAACCTGATGGAAGCCCTCCATCTTGCCGGCGCCAGGCTCGCCCTGACGGCTTCCAACCCGTTGAGCACCCAGGATGATGTCGCCGCCTCCCTGGTCAAGGACTTCCGAATCTCGGTCTTTGCCATCAAAGGTGAGGACAACCGGACCTATTACCGGCATATCAACCAAGCTCTTGACCATGAGCCCGAAATCACTATGGACGACGGGGCGGACCTTGTTTGTACGCTTCACTCCAAGCGCCGGAATCTCCTCCCCAAGATCATCGGCGGGACCGAAGAGACGACAACCGGGGTTATCCGTTTAAAAAGCATGGCCAAGAAGAAGGTGCTCTGCTATCCCATCATTGCCGTCAACGATGCCAACACCAAACATCTCTTCGATAATCGCTATGGCACGGGGCAGAGCACCGTCGACGGGATTCTCAGAGCAACAAACATCCTGCTTGCCGGGCTGAATTTCGTCATTGCCGGCTATGGCTGGTGCGGCCGCGGCGTGGCCATGCGCGCCCGGGGAGCGGGGGCGAAGGTAATCATCACCGAAGTCGACCCCCTGCGCGCCCTGGAAGCGGTGATGGACGGGTTCACCGTTATGCCACTCGACGAGGCTTCATCCTGCGGCGATATTTTTGTCACGGTGACGGGCGACCGGAACGTCATCACAAGACAACATTTCCTGAAAATGAAGGATGGAGCCATCGTCGCTAACTCCGGCCACTTCAATGTGGAAATCGACATCCCGGCGCTCGAAAAACTCGCCCGGAGGAAAAGAAAAATCCGGGCCTTTGTCGAGGAATACGAACTCAGAAACGGACGGAAGATTTATCTCCTGGCCGAGGGAAGGCTAATCAACCTGGCCGCAGCCGAGGGCCATCCAGCGACCGTCATGGATATGAGCTTCGCCAATCAGGCGTTAAGTGTTCTCTACCTCAGCCAGAAAGGACGTTTCCTCGACAAGGCTGTTTATCCTGTCCCCAGTGAAATCGATGAACAAATCGCGGCCTTGAAACTGAAGACCATGGGCATCAAGATTGACAAACTTACTCGCGAACAGAAACGCTATCTGGCCGCCTGGGAAGAAGGAACCTAACTCGGCCTGGGTTCCTTTTTTTTTATTGTCTTAAGATAGGAGTCGAGCTTCTCTCGCATAGCCGGGTCAACGACAAGCAAGGAAATGCTCTCCAGGACCTCACCCGCCTTCTGAAACTCACCATTTTTGAAATAGGCCTCGCCCAGGTTGAAATTGTAGTTGACGTCATCAGGGACTATTTTGACCGCTCGCTCAAAACACTCCACAGCTTCGGCAAACCGCTCCTGGCTTTCCAGGATGAGCCCCTTAAGGTTATAGCCCATATGGAACCTATTGTTGAGCTTGATGGCGTTTTCGACATAAAGAAGGGCTTTAGCCAGCTCTTGACGGAGGAAAGAAAGTCGGGCCAGGTTGTAGTAGGCAAGCTCCTTTGTGGGGTAATTGGGGTCCTCAACGACTCTCAAGAAAGCCTCTTCAGCCTTGTCGACATATCCGAGTTCCTGATAAGCGATACCCAGGTTGTTGCGCGCCTCGGAGAAATTCGGAGCCACCTCCAAGCACTTGAGATAGAGCCTCACCGCTTCCTCAAGATTCCCTTTCATCGATTGCGCCAAGCCGAGTGCGTTGAGCGCCAGATGATAGCGGGGGTTCAAAGCAAGCGACTTATTCAAGTAGCGGATGGCCTCGTCGATATTGTTGTTGTTGAGATAGAAAAGCCCAACGTTGTACTGGTATTGGGGGTCTTTCTCGCGCGCTTGCTGAAGCTTCTTTTGAGAAGAAGCACAGCCGGCCAAAACGAGCAGAGCCAAGGTCGTGACCAAAAAGCATCCCTTCCTCATTCCCGACCTCTCTTCCGCAATATAATGTTTATCTTCAATTAAATCAACAAAAATTCAAATTTCGGGCTCCTATTTTTTTACTCAAGCTTGAGCTCTCGGGACATCAAGTCCTGAAGAGAATGGCGGGGGCTTTTACCCTCATAGAGAACGCGGTAAACCTCGAGCGAAATGGGCATTTCGACCCCTTCGCGCTCGGCAAGCTGCCGGGCAGAAACAGCTGTATGGACACCTTCGGGCACCATGGGCGTCGAAGCCAGAATCTCGGCCAGGCTTTTCCCTTTTCCCAACTCATAGCCCACGTGATAATTCCGGCTTAGCTTGGCGGTACAGGTGAGAACGAGGTCTCCCATTCCCGCCAGCCCCTGGAACGTTTCTCGGTTGGCGCCAAGCTTGACTCCCAGCCGGGTCATCTCGGCAAGTCCCCGGGTAATTAACGCGGCTCGAGGATTATGGCCAAACTTAAGGGCGTCGGATATTCCGGCGGCAATCGCAATCACGTTCTTGAGGGCTCCTCCAAGCTCGACTCCAATCATATCCTGGCTGGCGTAAACCCTGAAGTTCTGGTTAGAAATAAGGCGCTGGACGGCAATGGCCACCTCAAGCTTCCCCGAGGCAACCACGACCGCTGTCGGGTGGCGCTCGGCCACTTCCCGGGCAAAGCTCGGACCAGAAAGCACAGCCAGGTGGGGTGCGGTCGAAGGAGGAAAGATTTCGGCCATGATTTCTGTCATTCGCTTAAGTGAAGCTGCTTCGATCCCTTTGGTCAGGCTGACAACAACTTGATGGGAGCGGACATGGGGCGCCATCCCCAGGTAAACCTGGCGGCAGTACCGGGCAGGGACAGCGATGAAGATGACCTCGGCCGAAGAAAGCGCGTCGGCCAGATTGCCGGTGAACCGCACCCTTGAAGGAAGCTTATGCCCAGGAAGAAAAGCGCTGTTCTCCCGGCGCAAGCGGAGCTCTTCGAGAATTTCGGGCTCGCGCACCCAGAGAGTTGGCTTGAGGCCGAGCCGGCTGAGGTGGAGCGCAAAAGCAGTTCCCCAACTTCCACCCCCAACGACAGCCGTCTCTTTCAATTCTTGACCTCCAGGCGCTGGCCAAATTTCCTCTCTTCTCCCCGGAGCAATCGGCGGATATTTTCTTTGTGCCGGATGACAATCAGAATGAAAACGGCCAGGCCGAAGAGGACGAGCTCCCCGTCTCTTCCCAAAATCAACGCTACTCCGGGAAAAAAGAGCGTGGCAAGGAGAGAGCCAAGCGAGACATAACGGCTCCAGGCAATGACGCCAACAAAGACAAGCAGACAGACAAGACAGCTAAGCGGGTCGAGCACCGCATAAGCTCCCATAGCCGTGGAGACGCCCTTGCCTCCCCGGAAACGAATGAAAACGGGAAAGCAATGGCCGAGGACGACCAGCAAAGCCGCAGCAAATGCCACCCGCTGGTCGTCAAAAAAACGGCGTGCCAGCCATACCGGCACGGCCGCCTTGAGCACGTCAAAAATGGCGACCGGGAGGGCGTAGCGCCAGCCTTTCAGCCGGAGCACATTCGTTGCGCCGGTGGCCCCGCTTCCAAAGTCGCGAATGTCCTTTTTCTCACTCCACCGGAAAAAAAGATAACCGGAAGGCAAAGCACCAAGAAAGTAAGCCGCGAGGAGGAAGAGGGCCTTCATCCGAGAGGATACTCCGCCAAGACAATATACTCGGCTCCACTCGGCTTGAGAAAACTCTGGAAATAGGTCAAATGCGAGGCTACCATCTCCCCGAAAACCGTATTTGTCTCCTTCTTAAACTCATCCAGTAGAGAGCCGAGGCGGAAGGGACTTTTGACGCGGCCAAGAGTCAGGTGGGGATGAAAAACCCGCTCTTCCCGAGCAAACCCCAGCTCTTCCATTTCCTTCTCGATTTCTTCCTGGAGGACTCTCAGGTGAGCGTTTTCCTCAAAACCCACCCAGAGCACCCGCGGAGCCTGCCGACCAGCTGGAAAAGCCCCGGTTCCAGAAAGGACTAGCCGGAAAGGAGAATGATGCCGGGCAACCCTTTCCAGACTCCTTTTCACGCGAGCCGCTGATTCTTCGCCCGTTTCGCCAAGGAACTTGAGCGTCAAATGCATCCCTTCGGGTTTGACCCAGCGAACATCTCCGCCCTTTGGACGGAGCCTTTGAATAAACTCCTCCAGCTTTTTTTTCAGAAAGGAATCGAGTTCGATGGCGATAAAAGTCCTCATTTACGCCTCTTTTTTTCCCTAATTTTTTTAGAATGAAATTCTCTTTGAAGCTGGCGCCGGAGCATGTCCATTGCTTTTTGTGCGGACTGCCACTTGACCTGCTCCCTGGGACCAAGGAAGAGATTCTTGCGAACCTTGGTCATGCCGGCTGAGGCCAGCCCGACGTAGACTAATCCCACCGGCTTATCTGGCGTGCCCCCGCCTGGGCCGGCGATTCCCGTGATGGCCAGGCCATAATCTGCTCCGGAAAGCTTCCGGATGCCCCTTGCCATCGCCCGGCAAACTTCAGAGCTCACAGCCCCGTGTCGGGCAATGAGGCTCGGCGAAACACCAAGATGCTGGGTCTTGGCCTCATTCGAATAGCAAACGATGCCCTGAAGAAAATAACCGGAGCTACCCGGCACGTTCGTGAGACGGTGGCTGAGCAACCCGCCGCTCGAGCTTTCAGCCACGGCTAAAGTGGCTTTTCTTTCGACAAGCCTTCGGCCAACTACTTGCTCAAGCTCTTCTCCGCAATCAGAAAAAACGGCAGGACCGAGCTTGGCCGAAATTCTCTCGGCCAGCCGAGAGACCTTCTTTTCAGCCTCGCTCTGGCTCCTTGGAGAGAAAGCAGTTAGGTGGATTTCAATTTGACCGGGAGAGGCAAGCAGGGTGACTTTTCGGTCCGGTGTTCTTGGATAAAGGGGGGCGATCAAAACCTCGATTCTCGATTCGGGAAGGCCAGTCGTTTTGAGGATGCGACGGGCAAGATAACCCGGCCTCTGGACTTCCAGACGAGGCCTGACCCATTCCTCGAACATCGCTTTAAGCTCATGAGGAGGACCGGGCAAAAGGACGATTTTTTTCTCCCCGACCTCAAGCCATTGCCCTGGAGCTGTCCCATGGCGGTTGGGGATGGGGGTCGCCCCTTCAATCAGAAAAGCCTGCTTAATATTCGCTGCCGGCATGGCCATTCTTCTTCGGGCAAACCTGGCTTTGATACGAGCGAGGATTGTCTCATCCAAGATTAACCTCTTTCTGAGGACGCTAGCCATAGCCTCGCGGGTTAAGTCATCAGAAGTTGGACCCAGCCCTCCGATGGCCAGGATAAGGTCCGCTCTGTCGAGTGCCCGGGCAAAGCCAAGTTCAAGGTCCTCTTTGGTGTCCCCGACAACTGTCTTGAAAGCAACCTCGTAACCAAGCTCGTCGAGCTTTCCCGTGAGAAAAAGAGAATTGGTATCGAGCCGAAAAGGGGTGAGGAGCTCTGAGCCGATGGCCAGGATTTCCACACGACTTCGCGACCTGTGTTTCATTTAAGCTTTGCCCATATAAGCAAGACTGCCAAAAGAAGCAGCCGGGTCATCAATCCCGCTAGTGCATCGTCAGCCATGATCCCCCAGCCCCTGGGCAGCTTCTCGGTCTTCCGAACAGGAAAGGGCTTGACGATGTCGAAAAAGCGAAAAACCAAAAAAGAAAGACCGACAGCGGTCCACGTTGGAGGGAGAGAGGTCAAGGCAATGAGCTGGCCGCCAACCTCGTCAATGACCACCCGGCGTGGGTCTCCCTCCCTGAGCTCGGAAGCTTGGACGGCGGAAGCAATGACGCCTGAGACAAGGACTAAAGCAAGCATGACGAGATAAAGCCCCAGAGGGAGCCTAAATAAAAAAAATTTATAGATAAGAGAAACCGCCAGGCTGGCTGCAGTTCCGGGAGCGAGCGGCACAAACCCGATTCCACAGGCCGTGGCAACAGCTTTCCAGAAAAAATTCTTCATCGGAGGATTTTTCCGCGTAAATCATATACGCCTGTTTCTGTGATTTCAACCTTCTCTATCGCTTGAAGCGGATGCTCGGAGGAAGGGTCGAGTTGAATGAAAATGACTCCGTCCACTTCTGGAGCCTGGAAGCGGCTCCGACCGACCAGCTCACCTCTTTTGGCACTCGGGGATTCAATCAGAACTTCCATTCGCCGGCCAATGTACTTTTTGTTAATCGAGCTTGAAATCTCCGCCTGGAGAGCCATGATTTCTTCTTGACGCTTTACTTTGACTTCGTCTGGAACCGGATCTCCGAGCGAAAAAGCGGGTGTCCCTTCCTCAGGAGAATAAGCAAAAACACCCAGGTGGTCAAACCTCGCCTCACGGACAAAACGCTTGAGCCGGCCAAACTCTTTGCGGCCTTCGCCCGGAAACCCGACGATCAGTGTGGTGCGGATGGCGACATCGGGAAGTCTCCTTCGGATTCTTTCGATGAGATGAAGAGCTCGATGGTCATCCAGGCTTCGCCTCATTTTTTTCAGGATGACCGGGTCGGCATGCTGGAAGGGAAGGTCAAGATAAGGGCATACTTTTTCCTGAGCCATCGCCTCGAGCAAAGCCATTTTAACCTCCTCGGGATATCCGTAAAGGACCCGCACCCAGCGGATCTCTTTGACCCGCGTGAGACTTTCCAAAAGCCTGGCCAGCCCGTCTTTCATCCCCATATCACGGCCGTAGGAAGTCGAATCCTGGGAGATAAGATTGATCTCTTTCACTCCTGGTAGATAAGATTGATCTCTTTCACTCCGAGTTGGCAGAGGCGTCTGGCTTCAGCGAGGATGGATGAAATCGGACGAGAGCGATAAGGGCCTTTGATCAGCGGAATCGCGCAAAAAGAGCAGCGATGGGAACACCCTTCGGAAATTTTTAGATAGGCCCAAGATTGAGGAGTGGACAACAAGCGGGGCGATTTATGGCTACAAAGGAATGTCCTCCGGCCCGGCCGGAAAGACTTCTCCTCGACTGCCGGAACGATTTTATCGAAGTTCTTGATATCGAGCCAGACATCGACATCGGGGTAGCGGAGGGGGAGTAGTTCTTTGTACCTTTCCACATAGCAGCCAGCGACAACAATTCTAGGAGGCATTCTTGAACGCCTGCGCTTGAGTCGAATAGCTTCCCGGATGGCCTCGTCCGCTTCTTCTTTGGCTGACCGGATGAAGCCGCAGGTGTTGAGGATGATGACATCAGCTCGGCTGGGGTCAGGAAGAGGAGAATAGCCGGCAGCAGTGAGATAGCCAAGCATCACTTCGCTGTCGACCAGGTTCTTGGCGCAACCAAAGCTTAAGAGAGCGACTGTTTTTCTGGGAACGGACGTTTGGGCGTTCTCCATCAAGGATAAATGCGGTAGAGAAGCCGAGGGAAGGGGATAGTCTCGCGGATATGCTTCACCCGGCAGAGCCAGGCTAAGGTCCTCTCCACACCGAGGCCAAACCCGGCATGGGGCACAGTCCCATATTTGCGCAAATCCAAGTACCATTCGTAAGCTGCCCGGGGAAGGTTATGCTCCTTGATTTTTTGTTCCAGCAGGTTAAGGTCATGGATGCGCTGGCCGCCGCCGACAATTTCTCCGTAGCCCTCGGAGGCCAGCACGTCCACACCGAGAACCAGGTCTGGTCGGTCGGGAGATGGCTGCATGTAGAAAGCCTTGATCGCCGCCGGAAAATGGGTGACACACACGGGACTGTCAAAGATTTCCGACATCAGCGTCTCTTCCGGTGCCCCGAAATCATTCCCCCAGGTGATCGCTGACCCCTTTTCCTGGAGGAGACGAATGGCTTCCTCATAAGTGAGACGGGGGAAAGGTTTAGCGATGCGTTCCAGAGGAGCCGGATCCCGCTCAAGAATTTCGAGTTCCGCTTTTCGCCGCGTCAGGACTCTCTCGATAATGAACAGGATCAGGTCTTCGGCCAACTCAGTGATGTCTTCAAGAGTGGCAAAGGCCACTTCTGGCTCAACCATCCAGAACTCAATGAGATGGCGGCGCGTTTTGGATTTTTCGGCCCGGAAAGTTGGACCAAAGCAATAGACTTTGCCGAAGGCCATGGCTGTGGCCTCATTATAGAGCTGGCCACTCTGGCTGAGGTAGGCTTTCTGGTCAAAATATTGCGTTTCAAACAGAGTCGTTGTCCCCTCGCAAGCACTCGGCGTGAGAATCGGAGTATCCATCAGCTGGAAGCCTCGGCCGTCGAAGAAATCTCGGATGGCCCGGACAAGCTCGGTCCTCACCCGCAGGATGGCATGTTGTTTACGCGAGCGAAGCCAGAGATGGCGGTGTTCCATCAGGAAAGGCGTGCTATGCTCCTTGGGAGTAATGGGGTAATCATGGGCAATCTGGAGAGTTACCATCTCGGCGACCTCGAGTTCAAACCCGCCTGGCGCTCTCTGGTCCTGGCGGACGCGGCCTCGCACAATGAGCGAAGATTCCTGGGTGAGCGCATCAAACTGAGCAAAAAGAGGGTGGTCTTTATCAGGGTTAAAGACCGTTGCCTGGAGGAGCCCTGTCCCATCCCGAACTAGGAGAAAACGGACCTTTCCACTGGACCGTTTGTTGTAGACCCAGCCCCGGATTTCAACATCCTCGCCCATGTGGCGCGAGATGTCCTCGATATAAACCCACTTCCAGGCCATGATGCAATCATTATAGGAAATCAGCGTAAGGTGGTCAATCGCTGCCTGCTCTCCCAGGCTAACCTAACACTTGAAATGAATTGGCAACTTGTTTATGGTGGAAGCAAATGGCCATCCCAAAGCCCTTCTCACCAGCCAAGCTTGTTTGCGGGATCATCGCTGCGGAGGACATCTTTTTTGACAGAGCCGAGGCTGAGCTCCAGAATCTTTACGGTCCTGTAGATTTGAAAAGCCCTTGCTTCCCGTTTGATGTCACGGATTATTACGAGGCTGAGATGGGCAAAAACTTGCGCCGGCTCTTCCTGAGCTTTGAGAAACTTGTCGCTCCGGAAAAACTAAGCGAGATTAAGCTCGAAACCAATGCTCTGGAAGTAAAAATCCAGCAGGAATTTAAGGCGGCATCACGAACGGTCAACCTTGACCCGGGAATCCTGCGGTCTTCTAGTTTGA
>FWPV01003908.1_pt1 | contig 28562 bp, 24 predicted proteins | sample 2228371 | NCBI WGS metagenome assembly FWPV01 (sample SAMEA103939776, study PRJEB20133) | metagenome | reverse complement strand
AAGCTGGAGAGGGGCAGGGGGTGAGGACGAACCAGCGCATCCCAACGCCAGAACGCCCGTCGTCGCCCATATGTTCTGTCCGCCCCCTCCCCTGGAAGGGGAGGCCTGCCCCTTCGGGCTGAGCCTCAGGACGAAGCCTGAGCGGAGTCGAAGGGGGGCAGGGGGGAGGGGTATGCGGGGTCGGGCGGCGCAGCCGCCAAAAAACGCTCCACCTGGGAGCGCACCCGGCAGGGGTGTGGTCAGCCCGCGACGGCGGGCTTTGCCTTCTATAGCCGAGGGCTTCAGCCCGACGGAAGGGGCTCCTGTGCAACATGTTACGCCACACCCACCCGTGGGCGAGGGCTTGCCGTCACACGCCGCCGGGCCTATACTGAACGACACCATTCCCGCCTAACCAGGAGGATATCGATGGCCGAACGGTTATCACGGCGGCTAACCTCTGCGCGCCGCCGCCGCTTTGTCGGGCGCAGCGCCGAGCTCGAGCTGTTTCGAGCGGCGCTCGGTCGCGATCCGCCGGAGTTTGCGGTGCTCCACATCTACGGCCCTGGCGGCATCGGCAAGACGTCGCTGCTGCGCGAGTTCGCCCACCTTGTCGAGGAGAGCGGGCGACGCTACGCCTGGCTTGATGGGCGTACCCTGGATCCCTCACCACCCGGGTTTCTGGCTGCGATCCATACAGCGCTTGACCTGGCGCCTGAGCAGACACCCCTGGAGGCGCTGGTCGCTACGCCGGATCTGGTCGTGTTCATCGACACCTACGAATTGCTTGCCCCGCTCGATGCCTGGTTGCGCGACAGCTTCCTGCCGCAATTGCCCGCGCCTGGCCTGGTGGTTATTGCCGGTCGCCAGGCGCCGGCTGCAGCCTGGCGCGCCGACGACGGCTGGGGGGCTCTCTGCCGCATCATCTCGTTGCGCAACCTGCGCCCCGATGAGAGCACGGCCTACTTGCAGAGCCAGGGGCTCGCCCCCACGCTCTGTGCGCGCATCCTCGACGTGACCTACGGCCACCCGCTGGCCCTGGCCCTGACCACCGATCTGTTGGGGCAGCGTAGCGCCACTACCGAGAAGCCGCCGCCGAACTGCTCAACCTGCCCTTCAGCACCTACCGCCACCAGCTCGGGCGAGCTATCGAGCAACTCGTCGCCTGGCTCTGGCAGCAAGAGCTCTACGGACCTGAGGGATGATTGGCAAAAACTTAGCAACACCCTGGCTGGTACGTTGACAATCCATCGGGCTATCCTCCGCGGGCAAGGCATTGGGCCTTGCCCCACACACCTGGCTACATGCACAGGTACGCAGCGGAGGTGAGCCATGAGGGAGCAGCGGCATTTCGCGGGCAAGACGGCCGTGGTGATCGGCGCAAGTATGGGCGGTCTGCTGGCCGCGCGCGTCCTGGCGGAGCGCTATGAGCAGGTGACCCTGCTCGAGCGCGACGTGTTCCCGCCGCCTGGCGCGCAGCGCAAGGGAGTGCCCCAGGGCAAGCATGCGCACGCGGTACTGGCTGAGGGCCTGGCGGTCATGGAGCGACTCTTCCCCGGCCTGATCGAACAACTGGTCGCCCAGGGGGCCGACTACGGCGATGTCAGCCAGCGGGCGCGCTGGTTCAACGAGGGCGGCTACCACCAGCCCGGTCAGAGCGGCCACAATGCGATCAACGTGAGCCGTCCATTTCTCGAAGCGACGGTGCGGACGCGGGTACTGGCCCTGCCGAACGTGCAGGTGATTGAAGGTTGTGATGTGCTCGGGCTCCTGGCCACACCCGATCAGCGGCGGGTGAGCGGGGTGCGCTTGATCAGGCGGCGCGCCGACAGCGCTGAAGAGAGCCTGACTGCCGACCTGATCGTGGACGCCAGCGGGCGCGGTTCGCGCAGCCCGGCCTGGCTCGAAGGACTGGGCTACTCCCGTCCGCCAGAGGAGACGCTCACGATCGGCGTCACCTACGCCTCGTGTGAGTTTCGCCGGCGCCCCGAGGATCTGCCCGACGTGGTCGCTATCATCGTGGCAGCCTCACCGGAGCAGCCACGCAGCGGCGTGCTGTTGAGCCAGGAGGGCGAGCGCTGGATGTTAACCGTCTCGGGCTACCTGGGCGAGCAACCGCCGCTTGATCACGCGGGGCTGCTGGAGTACGCGCGGGGACTGGCCGCGCCGGAGATCTACCAGGTGCTCAAAGATGCCGAGCCATTGAGCGCACCGGCGGCCTACAAGGTGCCCTCGAACCTGCGGCGACGCTACGAGCGCCTGAAGCGCTTTCCTGAGGGCTACCTGGTGATCGGGGATGCCCTGTGCAGCTTCAACCCGATCTACGGCCAGGGCATGTCGGTCGCAGCGCTCGAGGCGGCGGCCCTCGGCGCATGCCTCGATCAGGGTAATGACGGCCTGGCCGGGCGCTTCTTCCGTCAGGCGAGCGCGATCATCGACATACCCTGGAGCACCGCCGTCGGCAACGATCTGCGCTTCCCGCAGGTCGAAGGTCGGCGCAGCACGATGACCCGCTTCATCAACTGGTACATCGGCAAGCTGCACCGCGCCGCCCATCACGACGCCACGCTCTCATTCGCGTTTCTGAAGGTGGCGAACCTGATCGCACCGCCGCCCAGCATCTTGCACCCACGCATCGTCTGGCGTGTGCTGCGCGGCAACCTCTGGCCGCGTCAAGCGCACCCCGGCAGCAGTGATGCGCACCGAGACCGTAGCTTGCGCCTGAGCAACGATGCCATCTCACGTCATGAGGGCTGACCCGCCTGCCGCCCTGGCCGGCAAGGTCGCGGTGATCACCGGCAGCACGGCCGGGCCAGGCCTGGCGATCGCGCGGGTCTTCGCTGACGCCGGTGCGGCAGTGGTGATCTCCAGTCACCTTCCGAACGAGGTCGCGCGCGCGGTTGCCTGGCGCCGCGAGCGCGGCGCCACCGTGGCAGGCCACCCCTGCGACGTGCGCGAGCTCGTCCAGGTGGCCGCGCTGGCCGAGGTCGCCGTCGCAACCTTTGGTCCGCCCGATGTCCGGGTCACCGCCGTCCATGGTCCGACGGCCGCCGTGCCGCCCCCAAGGGGGTCCCGGGGCGCAGCGCCGCTGCGCCCCTACGGGTGGGGCGCTCCGCCCCTTTGGAAACCCCAAAGCCCACGCCTGTGCCGGGCGATCGCGGCCGGGCTGCATGCCTTATACCAATTTCACTTGAATACTCCGCAAGCGGGGTTCCGTCAAAGCGCATCAGAACCCCTTGCGCGATAATCTGCAATCCAAAATCTAAAATCTAAAATGGTATTATACCCATTACCGTTGATGATGCCGCATTGCCTGAAACGGTTTCAGGCGTTGTGCTGCCTGGCGTGGCAATCCGCAATCCAAAATCTACAATCCAAAATGGTATCAGACCGCGCAGCGGTGGGCGATCTACCGCCCCCGGCGCCGGCTGCCGAACGCCTGCTGTCGCCCCCTGGCTCCTGCCAGCGCCCCCTGCTGCGGGGGTGAACAGGTACGCGCCATCCGAGCCCGCAGCAAAACCCGGGACGGTGCATCAGCCCATCGCAATGCGCGGACTGACAAGTTTGTGACACTGCGGCGCGGTATGATGTGTAGCGCCGCCAATGAACCCGGAGCTGGATCGGCCGGCGGCAGCGCACCGATCCCGACGGTCGAACGCGGGCCAGGAGACGGCGAATGACCTGGTCGACTTCATCGAGCGTCGCGGGGCCACGCCCCGGGAGTTCCTTGACCAGCAGTAGCGCGACCTGGCTGGGGGTGACCAGCGGGCCGAGGCGCAAGACCACAAGGTGCTTGCTATCTGGCGCTGCGCGGCACAACGGTTCCGGGCGGGCAGTACTGGGCCGACCAGCAGCCGCGCGCTCCCAACCCCCGCATGCACGATGAGCGGCTCTGCGCGGCCCTCTGGGAGGCCAGCCTCGCCGCGGTTGGCGAGCCGGTCGCCGCACCCGCCGCGCAGCCCTCTCAGGACAAGGGGCCATAGCGGTGACGGTCCGCGACGGCAGGCGCCGCGTGATCGCGCAGCGGCTGCCGTTCGTACAGATTGACGCGGGCGGCCCGGCCCGCCGGCTACGCGCCCTACCGCGCGTCCAGGACTTCATCGACGCTCACACTAAAGCCTTCAAGGAGCTTCGATGTCGCGCGGCTGCCCCGCGCGAACACACCGTGTTCGACGTAGGTCCCATCCTTGAGGACCAGTACGGTGATCGTATCTTCCAGCGGATTGATGATCCAGTACTCAGGAATACCAGCCTCAGCATAGTCCTTTGGCTTCTCTTCGGTATCCCGCTTCGGCTTCTCCGGGCTCACAATCTCCATAACCAGATCGGCTCCAAGCCAGTACTCGTTTTGCCGTCGCGGGTCATTGGCGTCGAGCACCATGAGGAGGTCTGGCTCGCGGTACTTGCCCGGCCGGATCTGGATACGGAGGGGTGCAAAGAGCACCTTTCCGCCAAGCGCGTTGACCACCGCACGCAGCGCCAGGAAGACGAACTCCAGGATGACCTGATGCTTGTCGGTGGGCATCGGCAGGACCTCGATGTACCCGTCGGTGTACTCCAGCAGGCGGTTGGTCTGGCTGCTCAGGAGGAGATACTGCGCTTCCGTCCAATGACCCTGAAGCGGGTCGAGGCTCAGCACGAGCTCATCGTCCTCCTCCCAGATCATCCGGAGGTTTGCCTGGTGTGCGGCGCCTGCCATTGCCCTTCCCCTTCCCGCGTGGCCTCCTTCTGCCCGGAGTATAGCCCGAACACGAGCAACCTCGCAATACCGTTCCTCGCTCATCCCCAGCTAGCGTGCAGGGGGTGGCAGAGCATGAGCAGGATCGACTTTCCAATCGACGACACGATCACTGTACAGGCCTCACCCGTGAGATGACCGTGGTGGCCGGCTACGAGGGCCGCGCGCGCGTCTTCGACCGCATCGTCCGCCTGGTCGCCGTCCCACCTGAAGAGTCGGCGCGCCTGGCCCTCTGGCTGGCGAGCGCGGCCACCGACGGGCGCACCGGCATCGCCCTGCGGGCGCCCCTCAACCGCCGCCTGCTGCGCGGGCTGGTGCGCGAGGTGGCCAGGGTCATCCTGCGGCAGCCGGCCCCGCCCCACGTCCGCTACCAGGTGCTGTCGCTGACAGAAGCTGCGGCTGCGCCCGCGCCTACCCCGACGGCCACCGCCAGGTCGGCGCGATCTGCTCCAGGGCGATGATCGGCCGGGGCACGTAGCCGGCGGCCGCTTCGGCCGCACCGGGATGCCGCGGCGCAGGGCGTCCTCCAGGCGATCTCCCTCCCGTCCTCATTTGTGCGTGAAGCTCGCCCAGCAACCAGGGTCAGAGCCGACAGCTGTTGCACGCCGGTTCGTGCACTTTGCTATACTGAGGTGGCCACAGAACGCTGGCCCGGGCTCGCGGAGCTGCGGCGCCTCAGCCACCATTGCTGCTGCTATGTGCTACTCGCTTTGCACCTCGGTGGGCGCCTCTATATTCTGTTCCTAAATAATAAGTTCCCACAGATCTTTTTCGGGCTGGTAATGCTTTGAGGAAGTACCGGCAAGACCGTGATCGGCGATCAGCCCAGCATGCGTGAGTATACGCTTATACTGCATGTAGATAGTCGTCCGATAGTGCTGTGCCTGCACCTTTCGCCATACAATGAATCCCTGGTCGTTGGTCAGTTCCGCAACGACGTGAGGAAAGAAGAACACCACCGGCGCCAGGGCCTTGTCGATTCGGCTAGCGTGCTCAACCAGAGCAGGCATCGTGGTTGTCTGATGCCGACCAACGCGGGCCAGCACATCGACAATGAACTTCGCGATCGGTTCATTGTCGAGTAAGATGCGGAGAACAGCAGCAGTCTGTGGGCAGAGTGAGGCTAGCGGTTGCGTAAGCGCCTGTCGGTGAAGCTCGGCAAGATGGCCTGGAGCCGGAAGTAAGGCGGCACAGCTTCGCCCGAGCCGGGTCAACTCGACAGCTCTGCCACGGATCGTGACCAGTCCTAATTGCTCGGCGCCACGTAGGGCTGATCGGAAGTCACGTGGCATGACTGAATAGAGGTTCTGCACGAAGGGCGCAAGCTCAGTAATCTGTGTTGATCCTACGCCAAAACGTTGTTCCCAAACGGCAATACAGGCGCACATGCAAGATAGTGGGTAGGTAGGTTATAGTAGAACTGCCGTAGCAGTGTATTGCTCGCGGTAAATTGTTTGCGGATGCTCTCAGCAAGCTCGAATCGTGGGAGATGTATCGGTGGCGGCGCTACTACTGCCGTTCCCTGGTGGTGTACTGCAGCTCACAGCGCTGATGTTGTCCACAGGTTGCTGTTGGGCGAGCGCCGGGTGAGCGAGATATCCGTGAACGGCCGATCGCGGTGGCAGCGAGTCCGAGGAATACCTACACGATGTCCCACGTATCTGACCGGCCTCGTCGCAAGCGCCTGCGTCTCGCTATCGCGGCCCTGGCGGTGATCGCCCTCGGGCTGCTTACCCGCGCCGACCTGCCACTGCCGACCATCGTTGCCAGCTACGGCGGGGATACCCTCTACGCGACGCTTATCTACCTGCTCGCCGCCCTGGCATGGCCCCGATGGTCGCCCTCGCGCCTCGCCCTGGTCGCCCTCGGCGCCTGCTACGCCGTCGAGCTCAGCCAGTTGATCCGGACGCCCTGGCTGGACCTGCTGCGCGGGACGCTGCCGGGGCGCCTTGTGCTCGGCGCCGGCTTCCTCTGGAGCGACCTGGCCTGCTACGCCGTGGGCGTGCTGCTCGGGGTGGCGATCGACCTGGCCCTGCAGCAGGGCTGACGCAATGTCGCTCCTTAGCTGGTCGCCGTGGGTGTGATGGTCTTTGAAGAAATAATCCGCTATAGCCCGTGCAGGCGGGCTTCGCAGCCGGTAGCCCGCGGCGTGAGCCGCCGGGCGTGGAATAGATGGCCGAATATGTGCTCAGTGGCTGTCACCTCACCTTGCCCCGGCTCTGGCGCCGACTCAGGGCAGCCGCCACGATGCCAGATGCCTCCAGCGCAGCGTCTCCCACCTACGCCGCCAGCCGCATCCTGCTGCGCCTGCTCCTCGACGCCTTCGTTCCACCCGATGCGCCCATCGTGCTCGGCCTCGACGACCATGGCGCGCGCCGGCGTGGGGCCAAGATCAAGGCCAAAGGCATCTACCGCGACCCGGTGCGCTCCTCTCGTTCGTTCTTCGTCACGACCAGCGGCTTGCGTTGGTTGTGTCTGATGCTGCTCGCCCCCATTCCGTGGGCGCAGCGTGTCCGGGCATTGCCCTTTCTGACCGTGCTGGCGCCCTCCGAACGCTGCCATCAGGAGCTCGGCAAGCGCCACAAACAGCGCACCGACCGGGCGCGTCAGATGATCACGCAGGTCCGTCAGTGGTTGCCCGAGCGTGTGCTGGTTGGTGTGGCCGACAGCAGCTACGCTGCGCTCGAACTGCTTGCCGCCTGTCAAGGCTTGCCCAACCCCGTTGCCGTAGTCGCGCGCTTGCGCCTGGATGCGGCCTTGTACGACCCGGCCTATGCTCATCCAGCAGGGCGACCGGGACGGCCGCGCAAGAAGGGCGCACGACAGCCGACCCTGGAGCAGCGCCTCAGCGACCCTGCCACAGACTGGCAGGACGCCACCGTATGCTGGTATGGCGGCGCAACGCGAAGGGTGCGGCTGGCATCGGCAACGGCGGGCAGGGCCTTTGTGGACTACCATAAACCATGGGTGAGCAAAAAGCCGGCTGACTCTCGTTCAAGTGGGCATACAGGTACAAAGCTACCCCCGATCAGGGCAGCGCGGCGCAGACAGGCCGTTGCTCGTCGCGTATCGGCACGACCGGACGCGCGCCCGGTATCTGCTCCTGGAGGGATCATGGTCTGCTACCACGCGCAATTGATCGACCTGTTTGTGCCGCTGCTGCTGCACGATGATCCGCGTGTGCAACAGCAGAGCGCGATGATTCTCTACAGCAGCTATGGCGACGATGCGATGCAGCGCCTGCGGACTATGCTGGCCCGTGGCGATGCTGAAGAGCGCCAGCGGGCGCGTGTGGCCCAGCAGATTCTGGCGCGCCACATACCGCGGGCCGGCGCCGGGCCACTGCTCGGCCCGGGGTTGCAGGTGGCCTGCCTGGGCGTGTTGCGGGTCTGGGTGGAGGGTACGCCTATCCTGGTCCAGATGGCCGAGCGCGACCGGGGCCGGGCGGGGAGTCACAAGCTCCGCGCGGTACTGGCGGCGTTGATCCACGCCGGGGGGCGTGGGATCAGCCGCGAGGCACTGGTGGCGACGATCTGGGGCCAGGCGAGCGGCGCAAGCGGGCTGACGCGCAGCCTCAGTTCCCTGCGCGCGCTGATTGTCGAGGCCGGCGGCGAAGAACTGGCCGATGCCGCCCTGGTGATCGACGAGGATCGGTGCTTGCTCCACCCCGACTATGTGCAGAGCGATGTGGAAACCTTTCAGCGGCTCTGCACCCTCGCGGTGCAGATTGAGGAGCAGGAGGGGCTGGCAACGGCGGCGCCCCTCTATGCCCAGGCGCTTGAATTGTACCGCGGCCCGTATATGGCCGATGTCTCAGGCGCCTGGAGCGCCTTGATCGAGCGACGCAACCTCCTGGCCGGCGATTTCTTGAACCTCGTCGAACGCCTGGCCGAGCACGCCTTTACCGAACGCCGCTACCACGAATGCGTCCGCCTCTGTGACCTGGCCCTGGCGGAGGACCCCGCCGCAGATGATCTGACCGTCTGGCTGCTGCGCGCGTATGCCGGACTTGGATACACTGCCGAGCTGGAGCACGCCTTCCTGCACTACCTGCGGGCTGCCCGCATCGATCCGCGTGCCGATAACGACCCCGTGGTGCGCGTCTACACGCAGCTGCGGCGCGAACGCGCGGTAGGCTAGCGCCTTCGCTGTATTTCATACCGCGGCGTGGAGAGAGGAGGGGCAAGAGATGGTTCGCCCCTCCTCTCTCCGCGCTCCGCCTTTGTGTGATGGAAAGAGATTCTCCCGGGAGGGCGCAGCCCTCCCAATCCCTCCCGATAGGGAGGGACGTGGGGAAACCCGGTTTCCCCAACCCCCAACCGCCGTCGGAGGCGGCTGGCATCCCCGTGAACATAGGGAACCCCGGGTTCTCTATGTTCACGGTAGACGCGCAGTCGCGCGGCGCACAAGGCCAGAATGAAAATACTTGTTCTTGGGAGGGCGTAGAGGCGCGGCGCCGCCGCGCCTCTACGCCCAAACCCTCCCGCGGGCGGGCTATGTTTACCTCAGGCACACCGTGAGCATTCGTTTATTCGTTTCCCATTCGTTGGCCCATTTCCCCTCTGCGTCCTACGAAGCCCATTCCAGAGCAGGTGAAACCCGTTGAAGGGCTGCGCCCTCCCAGGTCCTCCCCACAGGCAGGGGGAAGGGGAACTTCGGGTTCCCCATGGCCCCGGGGCTGGCGGGCGCGGCTGGCGCCCCCACAGGCAGGAGGATGGGGAGCCCCGGTTTCCCCGTATGTTCACATCAGTGCTGGCAACTAACAAAGCAGGGGTTGTAGTACTGATTCGGAGAGATAAAGCTTCTGTGCACCTCTTTCAAAGTATATTTACTATTGTAGTACTAACAGAAATAACTAGATTACGAGAAGATTACAACGAAAAATATCAATTTCTGGTAATAAATCGGTAATATACAATCGCTACCTTGTAAACAAAGTTAAATAACGACGCTACGCTCCCTTCCGAATCATCTTTCTACTACGTCCAATCCCAGTGACGAGGAGGAGCCTGTGGTCTCGACGACCCTTCACCGCTATCCGCCCCTGTCCACCGCGATCGAGGAAGCCTTTGCCCCGGTCCACACCACTGTCCTGATCCCCGTCTACAACGAAGAAGCGGCCCTGCCTCGCGTGCTCGAGGATGTGCTCGCCAGCATCGGTCCGGGCTATGAGATCCTGGTCATTGACGATGGCTCCAGCGATGGCACTGTCGCCATCGCTCAGAGTTACCCCTGTCGGATCATCAGCCACGCCACAAATCGCGGCAAAGGCGCCGCGATGAAGACTGGCATTGCTTATGCTCGTGGCGAGAAGGTGATTTTCATTGATGGCGATGCGACCTACCCCGCCAGCGCCATTCCCGAGATCTCCCGCCAGCTCGATCGCTACGATGTGGTGCGCTGCGTGCGCCACACGGGGCGCGATAAGATCCCGCTCGTGAACCGGCTGGGGAACCTGTTCTTCGATCACCTGATCCGGAGCGTGCATCAGGTCGAGGGCAGTGATATGCTCAGCGGCCTCTACGGGTTGCATCGGCGCCATCTGCTGGCGATGCAACTCGAAGCCGACAGGTTCGATATCGAGACGGAGATTATGGTCAAAGCCGGCATGCTGGCCCTCTCCACCCACAGCATGCCCATCCAGTACCACGAGCGCATCGGTGAGAAGAAGCTGAAGCCATTGCGCGACGGCTGGGCTATTCTCCTGCGCGTGCTGCGATTGGCGGCGATCTTTAATCCCTTCGCGACCTATATTGTGCCCGGGCTGATGCTCTGGCTGATTGCCCTGGCGGCACTGCTCGTACTGCACTCCCCACTGCCTGGCGCTGTCGGCAACGGGCCAGGCCCCCACGCTGTAATCGTGAGCGCTATGGCCTTTCTCACCGGCTTCCAGTTGTTAATGCTGGGTGGAGTGGTGCATCTGTACACCACCCGGCACGGTATGCGCCGGCCCAATCGGGTTCTTGAATTGCTGACCCGTCCGTCGCTGCGGCTCATTACCTACGGGTGCGCCGGGCTGCTCGTTCTTGTCGGCGGTCTCTGGACGCTCGGCCTCGTCGGGGCGTGGGTCCAGGGCGGCCTGGCGGCGTTCCGGTCTGGTGAGGCGTTGATTGTCGCGCTGGCGATGGTCGTCGGTGGCACGAAGCTTTTCGCCACGACCCTGCTCATGGCCTTGTTTGCCTGCGGTACCGCAGGCCACCAGTACGCCCTGGATCGCTCAAGCGGCACTGTCCACGTTCCGAGTGCTGAGCCGGGTCATTCGATGCTTTGAAGACAGTACGTGTTCACTCTCGGGTTAAGGCGTCACCCCGGGAGCGCAGGCGTCCCGCCCGCAAGGGCCTGGATGCGGGCAAGATGCCCGCGCTCCCAGGAGAAGTGTGAACACGTACGAAGACAGGAGGTTTGCCGTGGCGTCACTACCGGATCTGTCGGTCTCGGTCATCATTTGCGCCTACACCGAGGCCCGCTGGGATGATCTCTGCGCCGCCGTTGCCGCGCTGTGGACCCAGCAGGCTCCGCCTTACGAGGTCATTGTTGTTGTGGATCACAATCCGGCGCTCCTGGAGCGGGCCAGAAATGCGCCGGAGTTGCAGGGCGCGCAGGTGCTCGCCAACAGCGGCCCCCGCGGACTCTCGGGCGCCAGGAACGCCGGTGTGGCCCGCGCTCAGGGCGCGATCCTTGCCTTTCTCGATGACGATGCCATCCCTGAGCCGGACTGGCTGGCTCAACTCCTTCAGGCCTTCCGCGATGCGCGTGTGATTGCCGCCGGCGGGGCGATTGAGCCACTCTGGCCCGGCACGCGGCCAGAATGGTTCCCGGAGGAGTTCGACTGGGTGGTCGGCTGTACCTACCGGGGGGTGCCGACTGCCCCAACCCCGGTCCAGCGCCTCATTGGATGCAATATGTCGTTCCGACGCGAAGCCTTTGAACTGGCGGGCTATTTCCGCAGTGAGATCGGACAGGTGGGCAATGATCTCATGCGTAGTGATGACACTGAGTTCACAATCCGGCTCTGGCAGCGTTGCAGCAATCGCATCTTGCTGTTCGTTCCCCAGGCCCGGGTGCGCCATCGGGTCACCGAGGGACGCGCGAGCTGGCGATACTTTCGCTCGCGCTGCTATGCGGAGGGGTTCTCCAAAGCTCAGATGGCCCGGCTGGTTGGCTCGCGTGACGCGCTTGCCGCCGAGCGCAGCTACGTGGCGCGAACCCTGCCGGCCGGGGTGGCGCGCGGCCTGGCGGAGACCGTCAGCGGACGCGATGTCGGTGGGATCCGGCGCGCGGGCGCCATCCTGGCCGGCCTTGCCATTACCGGCTTCGGCTATGTGACCGGCACGCTGGTGGGCCGCCTCGACACGCAGCGCCGCCATGGTCTCAGCCGCTACCTGCTCCCGCGAGGCGCCCAATGAAGATCCTTCAGGTTACGTCAGGCTATTACCCCGACCTTGGCGGGATCGAGGGCCATATCCAACCGCTGAGCGAGGCGCTCGTCCAGCGCGGGCATCAGGTGACGGTGCTCGCGGAGAGCCGGCAGCCGGGGCGGGCGCCAGTGGAATGGATCGGAGGGGTCGAAGTGCGCCGGTTTCCCGTCGTTGGTCGCGGAGTGTATCGCTACCCGTCGGGGATGCTGGGCTACCTGCGCGCGCGCGCCAGCGCCTTCGACGTGGTGCATGCCCACAATTACCATGCCCTGCCCCTTGCGCTGGCCTGTCTCGCGCGCCGGGCGCCGCTGGTCCTCTCGCTGTACTACCACGGTCGCGGGCACTCTCCGCTGACCAACCTGTTGCACCGGGTCTACGCGCCGGCCATCAGGCCGCTCGTCCGGCGCGCCGATGCGATCGTGTGCCCCTCGGAGGCTGAGGCGGCCCTGGTTCTGCGGACGTTTGGCGTTGACCCGCGCATGGTTCGCGTTGTGCCCACCATCGTTGCGCTGGCCGATGAGGCGTATGCCGGTGTGGAGATGCCTCCCCGCGGGGAACTGCGGGCGTCCGCTTGTCTGCTCAGCGTCGGGCGTATGGAGCCGCACAAGCGCATGGATCGACTGATTGCGATGCTCCCACGGCTCCCGGCCAGCTACACGCTAACTCTGGTCGGTGATGGGCCTGAACGCGAGCGCCTGGAGCAGCTTGCCGAAGGGTACGGGGTGCGGTCCAGGGTGCATATGGCCGGCCGGGTGAGCGCGGATGACTTGCGCGCCTGGTACCGCCGCGCGGGGGTGCTGGTGTCACTCTCGGAAGCCGAGTCGTTTGGACGCACCATCGTCGAGGGATTGGCCCTGGGCTGTCGGGTGGTGTGCAGCGACATTCCGGCTCACCGTGAGTTCGCCCGGCGCTACCCCGAACAGGTGACGCTGGTTCCAATGGAGGCTGATGCCGGGCGGCTTGCGGCGCTTGTTGACGCAATCGCCCGGCGGGAGGCGCCTGCCCGGCCCGACCTGCGCCCGTACACGCGATCGGCGATTACCGGCGCGATGCTGGCGATCTACGCCGCGCTACAGCAAGGCGCCGCCTTGCGCGAGCTGGACGTGCAGGGTGAATACGATTTCAGCCGTCCATGCGGCTGCGCCGCACAATGCCCGAATGAACGCACCTGTTCCTGAGAGGGCTGCGCCCTCCCAGGCCCTCCCCACAGAGAGGGAGATGGGGAAACCCGGTTTCCCCGCATGTTTATAGCAGGAGACTGTATGCGCGCCATTATTTTGAACACGTATAGCTGGCTCAACAAAGGCGATGCAGCGATTGTGCTCGGCACGGTGCAGGCGGTGCGCGCCGTCGCGCCCGGGGCCGCCATCGCGGTTGTCTCACTGACGCCGGAGCTTGATCGACCCCACTACGCCGCCGAGAACCTGGATGTCGTGGCGGGTCCCTTCGAGCTGTTCTACGCTGCGCGCGGCCCGGCGTGGGCGCGCGCCGGACGCTTTGCGGGCGCGTACCTGGCTTTGCTCGGCGCGCTGCTCGCCGGGCGCCTCACGCGCCGGCCGATCCCGCGCCGGTTGCCCGCCGGCCTGCGTGACCTGGCGCAGGCCATCGCCGAGGCCGATGTGGCGATCAGTTGTGGAGGGGGCTTCTGGCAGGATAGCTGGGGGCCGGGAGTGCTCATCCACGTGGCTCAGGTACTGGCGGCCCTGGTGGCCGGCGTCCCGGTTGTCTGTCTTGGGCAGAGCGTTGGCCCGTTCCGCAGCCCTCGCCTCCGCGCGGTGGTGAGCCAGGTGCTCCGCCGTGCCGACGCGGTGGTGATCCGCGAGAGCGAGTCGCTGGCGACCATCCAGACGATGCGCATTGCCCCTGAGCGGCTCCATCTGGGCACCGATATGGCCTTTGCCCTCGACCGCGAGGGTCCTGCCCGTCGGGTTACGGCGCTGCGCGCGGGCCGCCTGCGGGTTGGGGTCACCGCGCGCAACTGGTCGTTCCCCCATTCGCCGGATCGCCAGGCGGCGCAGCGGCACTACGAGGATGCGCTGGTAGAGGCGCTGCAGCACCTGCTTGCGGTCCACGATGCCGAGATTGTCTTTCTGCCCCAGGTTATCGGCCCCGGCGCCGATGACGATCGCCTCGTGGAGCGGCGCCTGGCCGCGCGGCTGCAGCGTCCTGAGCAGGTGCAGGTGCTCGAGGACAACCTGGCGCCCTCCGAGTTGATCCGCCTGATTGGCGGGATGGATATGCTGCTGGCTACGCGCTTTCACTCGGCCATCTTTGCCATGCTTGCCCGGGTGCCTGTGGTTGCAATCGCCTATGAGCACAAGACCACCGGCATCATGCGGCGCATGGATCTGGGTCAGTGGATCGTGCCTATCGAGACGGTGAGCGGGCCGCGGCTGATCGAACTGATCGAAGCGCTGCTGGCGCAGCGCGAGATGGTCGTCGCCACGCTGAATGTCCGGGTTGCGCAGGAGCGCGCGCAGGCGCTGGCCAGCGCCGCGATTTGCCGGCGCGTCGCCCGGCGGCCCGCCGTCGTGGGCCAGGGGACGGTGGTAGTTGAATGAGTCGTGTCGAAGATAAGGAGATGTTATGAGCGTTCACGTTCCAATCGAACACCGGCGAACAGTGTTGCATGAGGACTTGATCTCCAGTGGCGCGCGGCTGCGCGGCTGGCGTCCGCCGGTCTATGCCATCAGCCTGGCCCTGTTTTTCCTGGGCCTGGGCGTGCTGGCCCACGCCTACCTGGTCGAAGCCAATAGCCCCGCGGCCTATGGCTGGTTCTGGACCGGGTTGGGCTTGAGCGCTAGCGGGGCGATCATCGCCGGTATGGCGCCTACCAGCACCACCGCGCAGCGTCTGACCATGCTCGCGCTGCTGGGCGGTGCGCTCTACCTCCCCACCTTTCTGCGCAGCCCGGCCTATCCGATCTTTGCCGATGAGCTGTACCACTACCAGGCCCTGACGCTTATGCGCCAGCAGGGCCTGCGCGAGGTGGATCTTACGTTCTTTACCGTTCCGCGTGACTACCCGGGCCTGGCGCTCCTCGGGTTGCACGTGGTTAGCATCCCTGGCCTGCCTTCGGAATGGGCGGTGCGGTTCGTGCCGCTGCTGGTGCACCTCGCCATGCCGCTGCTCGCCTGTGCCGCGCTGGCGACCCTGGGCGTGCCGGAGCGCCTGGCCTTCCTGGGAGGCCTGCTCTACATGGCCAACCGGAGCTTCTTCTTCTTCCACAGCGTCTTCAGCTATGAGACCCTGGGCACCCTGCTGTTCCTGGCGCTGGCGCTCCTCAGCCTGAATCTGCTGCGGAAGGATGCACCGCGGGCATGGCCCTTTCACCTGCTGCTGCTGCCGGTGATTGCAGCGCTGAGCATCACCCACCATTTTAGCAGCCTGATCAGCCTGGCCTGGCTGCTCGGGTGCGCGGTGGTCACGTGGGCGCTGCGGCACGACCAGCGGCGCCTCTTTGGCGCGCTGGCTCTCGTCGCCGTTATCTTCAGCCTGTCATGGCTGGTCTTCCAGTCCGATCGGGGCATTCAGTACGTGGTCCTGACCATCATCAATCGAACGGCGGCGTTCTTCAATGGTATGCAGACGGCGCTGAGCCTGCCGGCGTCTGCGCCGGGCGGCGAGGCCTTGCGGCTGCGGCCCCTCTTTGCCCACTCGCCGCTGCCACCGGCCGAGCGTCTGTTCGCTTACCTCTACCCCGCGCTGATCGCCGCGCTGATGCTAACGGGCCTGGCGCGGGCGGCGCGCTTCTTCCGCGCCAGGCGCGGCCAGGATCTCACCCCCTATGCCGGCGTCGTGGTCCTGGGGATCTTTGGCCCGCTGCTGTGGCTCCTCTCCACGCCGCTGGTGCTGACGGTCAATCAGGACGCGGCCTATCGCTCCTGGCCGTTCCTCTTCCTGGGAGTGGCCCTGTACGCGATCATCGCCCTCTACGGCGTTGACGCTCGGGTTCATCGCGCGCGCCTCCCGCAGCAACTGACGGCGTTCTGCATCGCCGCGCCGCTGCTGATCGGCGGGATCGTGCTCGGTGACAACCAGGCCGGGCGCTTCCACACCTACCAGATCTTCGCCGCCTCCGGGCCGGAAGCCATCACCGATGATCTGGTCGCGGCGGCGCGCTGGCTGGAAGCGCAGTACGGACCACGGCACCGCGTCGCGGGTGACCGGGCCGGCCAGGTTGCATTTGGCACCTTCGGCAACCAGATGACGCGCATCTGGGGTGTCGGTCACCTGTACTACTACGAGAACCCTGGCGGCGCGATCTGGTTCCTGAACGAGCATACCATTGACTTCGTCAGCGTCGATCGGCGGGTGTCGCGCTACCTGCCGCGCTATACCACCTATTTCGGTGACGCTGATCCCTTCAGTGTGCAGCGACCGACCCGGCCGGTGCCGGTCGAGCGTCTGGAGAAGTTCGACCGCATTCCCCATCTGCAACGCATCTACGATAACGGCGACATCATTCTCTATCGAAAGGTGGCAACCCGATGAACACGCTCCTTTCTCGTCGGCCCGGACCGCTGTTCGTTCCCGCTCTGGTCGGAGTGATCGCCACGCTGGCGCTGCTGATGGCGGTGGGCAACGTGCAGGCGCTGGCGCTGCGCGCGCCGCTGGGATTGACGCTGGCATGCTTTGCGCCCGGCTATGCTGTGCTCTTCGCTCTCTTCCCGCAGGAGGCTGATCGTCTGCAACAGGCAGCCTTGAGCGTTCCGTTGAGTCTGGTACTGGGCATCCTGCTGGGCGCCTGCATCGATCTCGCGGGCCTGCCCTTCGCCGGCGCGCTCTTTGCTGCGCTGAGCTGGGCGATGACCGTGGCGGGGCTAGCCATCGGCGCCTGGCGCCTGCAGCAATCGGGCGTGGCGAACGGCCTGTTCCGCCCCGCGCCGGCTGGCGCAGCCCCGGCGCAGTGGACAAGCCGGCTGCTGCCCGGCGCGCTTGCCGCACTGCTGGTGCTTGCCCTCGCCGGATGGGCTGGCTCAAGCGTGTACCGGGCCTCGCAGGTAGAAACCAAACCCTTCACCACCCTGGCAGTTGAGCCGGCAAGCGTTGATAGCCCGGCGCAGGTGCTGGTGATCGCCAACCACGAGCACACCCCGGTCGCTTACCGCCTCGAGGTGCGCGTGCCTGACGGCAGCGTGATCGGCGCGTGGTCAGGCATTTTAACCCCCGGCCAGACCCAGCGCGTGCCCTTGCCTGAAGACCTGGACCTGAAGCCGAGCCGCCGGGCGGAGGTGCTGCTATTCCGCGATCAGGAGACTGAACCGTACCGGACGGTGCACCTGGTGGGGCGATAGGGACAATCAGGTGCGCCGGGCCCTGGTCCAGACTGCCAGGATGCAAACGGGTTCGTTGAAGGGCAGAATGCTCTAAACCCTCCCATCGGGCAGGAGGTTGGGGAAACCCGATTTCCTCGTATTCATAGCAGTGGCGCGCCGGCCAGCAAAGAAACGAAGAACGAACGCCATGCACATCAATGCCAGAGCCTCAATGACCCGGATCATCACCGGCTTGCGTTCGCCGCTGTACCTCAACGGCTACGCGCTCATAGTCAGCGCCGTGGCTATGTCCGGTCTCGGCTTCGTCTTCTGGGTACTGGCGGCCCGCCTGTACGCGCCAGCGGTGGTCGGCGCCAGTTCGGCGCTGGTCTCCCTGATGATGTTCCTGGCAGGGATCGCCCAGTTCAACCTGCGCGGCGCGCTGATCCGCTTCGTGCCGCTGGCCGGCGCCGGGGCGCGCAGGCTGATCCTCGGCGCCTACGCGGCGAGCCTCGGCGCCAGTCTGCTCTGTGGGGGCGGAGTGCTACTCCTCGCCGGCCGGTGGCTGCCCGAGGCCGCCGCGTCCTTTGCGCAGCCCGCCTTTGCCGCCTGGTTCGTCATCTCGGTCGCGGCGCAGACGATCTTTGCACTCCAGGATCACGTGCTGACCGGCCTGCGCCGCGCGCTCTGGGTGCCGGTGGAGAACCTGGTCTTCTCGCTGGCCAAGCTGGCCCTGCTGGTTGCCCTGGCCGGCGGCGTCTTCGAGCAGGGAATCTACTACGCCTACACCATCCCTATCCTGGCACTGGTGGTTCCTGTCAACTACCTCATGTTTACGCGCTGGCTGCCGGCCCACAGCGCCGCTTCCGGCCCGGCGGCCGAGCCGCTGACCTTCAGCCGCCTGGCGCGCTTCGTTGCCGGCGACTACCTCGGGTCGCTGTTCGCCCTGATGTCCACCACCCTCATTCCGGTGCTGGTGGCGGTGGTCCTGGGGGTTGAGGCGAACGCCTACTTCTACCTGCCGTGGACGATTGCCGCGGCGCTGGAACTGCTCGCCTTGAATATGACCGCCTCGTTCACGGTGGAAGCGGCCCGTGAACGGGCGAAGCTGTTCATCTACGCCCGGCGCGTGCTGGGTCAACTGTTGATCCTGCTGGCGCTGGCGCTGAGCGTTATCCTGCCCGGCGCGCCCTTCCTGTTACAGCTCATCGGTCACGAGTACGCCGAGGCCAGCGTCGGGTTGCTGCGCGTGCTGGCGCTTTCGAGCCTGCCGCAGGCGGTGCTGATGCTGGCGATGAGCGTGGCGCGCGTCGAGAACCGCGTGCGAACCATCGTGATCTTGCAGGCGCTGAACTGCGGCCTGCTGCTGGCTCTGAGCGCGCTCATGCTGCCGGCGCTGGGCATTATGGCCATCGGCTGGGCAAAACTGATCGCCCAGGGCAGCCTGGCGTTGCTCCTGCTCGGCACGGCGCTGCGTCCGCTACTGGCGCGTCCGGCAAGCGTTTAGCCAGGGTTCCCCGCACCCCTGGCGAAGGATCGAGGAGGGCCTGGCTCTCCCACGCGAACTCTAAAGATTGGTTTTTCCCCGGGAGGGTGCAGCCCTCCCAAACCCTCCCCGCCGGGTGAGGGAACCGGGCGCCTCCCCCGGGCGGTGGGGAGGCCGGGAGGGCGGCGGAACGCTCCAAACCCTCCCGCACACGGGCTATGTTCACCTCAGGAGAACACGACAATGCATCCACTCATCTTCGACACGGGTCTCACCGGCGCGGCATCGGCCCTGGGCCTGGCCGCCACCCTCTTTCTAATCGGGCTACTGGTACAGCGCGAAGCAATCGGCAGCCTGGCGCACGCGCGCGCGCGGCGGGCGCAGGTGGCCCTGTGGGTGGCGATCGTGCCGCTGGTGGGCGTCTTTGCCCTGGTGGTGGTGACGCGCATCGCCAGCGCGCTGGCGGGCTGAGCTGGACGTCTTCCCGGCGAGCAGGGAGATGGAGAAGCCCGGTTTCCCCATCTTCCAACCAGTGGTGGGGTCGCCTGGCGCCCCGGCAGGGAGGGGTGCGGTTCGACAGGCTCACCGCCTGTGGTGAGCTTGTCGAACCGCAGGTGGGGAAACCCGGATTTCCCCATATGTTCACCTCAGTCATCAATGCGGCTGCGCCGCACAACGCCAGAATGAACATATTTGTTCTTGGGAGGGCGTAGCCCTCCCAAACCCTCCCGGTGAGGAGGGCTTGCCGCCCCCACGGGCAGAGGGATGGGGAAACCCGGTTTCCCCATAGGTTCACCTCAGTGGCTTGCCATGGGGTCAGCCTGATTCAATACACGACAAGCGGGCAATAGCACTATGCGCATCCTCATGCTCACCGACTTCTACCGGCCCCTGCTGGGCGGTCAGGAGCGGCACGTCGAAAACCTGGCTATCGAACTGGCCAATCGGGGCCACGAGGTGGCGGTTGCCACCCTCTGGCACGAGGGTCTGGAACGCTTCGAGTATGACCGGGGGGTGCGAGTCTACCGCATCCAGGGAACCGTACAGCGCGCCGCGGGGCTGTTCCGCCAGACTGGGCGCCGGTTTGCGCCGCCGGCGCCCGATCCCGAAACCCTATGGGCCTTACGGCGGATTATCCAGCGTGAACAGCCTCAGATCGTGCATGCTCATAGCTGGATCGTCCACTCGTTCCTGCCGCTCAAACCCTGGAGCGGCGCAAAACTGGTGGTTACGCTGCACGACTACGGTCTGCGCTGCGCCACCAGAACCCTCATGCACCACGAGCGCCCGTGTCGCGGCCCTGCGCCGGATCGGTGTCCCGGATGCGCCGCCGCGCACTACGGCCCGCTCAAGGCGGGCGCGACCCTGGCCGCGCACCGGGCGACCCTGCCCTGGCTGGTCGCCGCAGCGGACCGGTTCATCGCCGTCAGCCGGGCCGTAGCGCAGGGCAATGGCCTGATTGACAGCGGGCGGCCCTACCGGGTGATCCCTAACTTTATCGCTGATCGCCTCGCGACCCCGGCGGAGGACCTGGCAGGCTATCTGGATCAGCTTCCGACCGGCGAGCACCTCCTCTTCGTCGGGGCGCTCAACCGGCACAAGGGCCTGCACGTGCTCCTCGACGCCTACACCCGCCTGGACAACGCGCCGCCACTGGCGCTGATCGGCATCTGGGCCGAGCAAGACCTGCGTCTCCCGACCGGGGTGCGTGTGTTCCAGCACTGGCCCCACGCGGCGGTTATGCATGCCTGGCAGCGTTGCGCAATAGGCGTTGTGCCCTCGATCTGGCCCGAACCCTGCCCAACGGTGGCGATGGAAGCGATGCTGGCGGGTCGCCCCCTGGTTGCCACCCACACTGGCGGTCTGCCGGACCTGGTCGCGCACGAGGAGACGGGTTTACTGGTCCCGCCGGGCGATGCCGGAGCATTGGCGGCGGCGCTGGCGCGCCTGCTCGCTGACCCGGCGTTGCGGCAGCGTATGGGCGCGGCGGGGTGCGAGCGCGTCAGGGCCTTTCAGGCGCATGCGGTCATTCCACAAATCGAAGCCCTGTACGCCCAGCTCCTGGCGCCGACCGGGGAGCTGGTTACCGTGAACCGCTGAGGTGAACATAGCCCGCGCGCGGGAGGGTTTGGGCGTAGAGGCGCGGCGGCGCCGCGCCTCTACGCCCTCCCGGGAAACAACCCGCCAGCGGGGAGGGTGTGGGAGGGCGCAGCTCTCCCAAGAATAATACTATTTTCATTCTGGCGTTGTACGGCGCAGCCGCACGGACGGCTGAGGTGAACGTATAGGCCGTGTGCGGGAGGGTTTGGAAGGGTGAAGCCCTCCCGGGAACCCCGTTTGCCTCCCGGCTTCGCAGTCTGCGAGATCGTTGCACCATCATCGAGCAAACAAGGAGAACCTGCCAATGACAACCCCATCGCTTCCCTTTGAGGCATCGCGTTCCGATCGAGCGCTGGCGCCGGGTCTGTGGTTCTGGCTCTACCCGGCGCCCCTGGCCGCCGCCGAGCTGCTGGCGGCCAGCGGCAGGCCTCTGGCCGGGCTGCTGCTGCACGCCGCCCTGGCCCTGCTCCTCATCTACCACAGCGCCCTGGGCGGGCAGGAGCATGGGCGGCGCCTGGCCCTGGCCCTGCTGCTCGTGCCCCTGCTGCGCATCGTCGCCCTGGCCACGCCGCCCGGCTTCGCGCCCCTGCTCACCCTCACCCTGGCCGGCGCCGGCATTCTCGCCGCGGCAGCCCTGGTCATCCGCGCCCTGCGCCTGCGCCCGCGCGAGGTGGGCCTGACCCTCGGCGAGTGGTGGATGCAGTTGATGGTCACGGGCTGTGGCATCGCCCTGGGGTATGCCGGGGCGGTGCTGCTGCACCCTGCCGCGCCGGCCGGTCTGACTTCCTGGCAGGCCGTCGCCGCCCTGGCCCTGGCCCTGCTGGTCTTCGCCGGCTTTGCCGAGGAGTTGATCTTCCGCGGCCTGCTGCAAACGGTGAGCGGGCCGCTGCTGGGGCGCTGGGGGCCGCTGTACGTGGCGCTGATCTTCGCCGCGGTGCAGCTCGGCTTCGGCGTGCCGCTCTACGCCCTGCTGGCCTTCATCGTCGGGCTGGTCTTCGCCGGGGTGGTGCGTCTCAGCGGCTCGATGATCGGCGTGGCGCTGGCCCACGGGGTCGCCAGCATCGTGATGCTGCTGGTGATGCCCTACGCGCAGGCCAACCCGACCTCGCCGGTGGCGACGGCGCTGCCGCTGGCGATGCTGATTGGCGGGGTGTGCGCAGCCATCGCCGTGGCGCTCTTCGCGCTGGCGCGCCTGGCGCCGCGGACGCCGGCCGGCGCGCCGGGGGTCGCGGCGGGCGCGGCGGTAAGCGCAGGGATGGCGCCGCTTGCCGCGCGCCCTGCGGCAGCTACAGGCAGTGCGCCGAGGGTGAGGGGGCCGGCAGTGGAGATGAGCGCGGCGCCCACCGCAGTTCATCCGAGCGCGCCCCTGTTGTCGGCGAGCCAGCTCACCCGGCTCCGCCGGGCGGCGCGGTTGACCTACGTGGACCTGGCGGCGCGGGCGGGGCTGCCGGCGCGGCTGCTGGCGGAGATCGAGCTGGGCCTGGCCCCGCTGGACCCGGAGAGCGCCCTGCGGCTGGCCGATGGGCTGGGCGTTCTGCCGCAGGAATTGCGCGCGGCCTGACCCCCTGCCCGGCGGGTTCGGAGAGGGATGGGGAAACCCGGTTTCCCCATCCCAACCGGCGGTGGGGTCGCCCGGCGCCCCGCCGGGCAGGGGCGCGGGGAAACCCGGTTTCCCCACCCTCTCCCATTCGACCCGGCTCCACCGGTTCCACACCTCTGCGGTTCCCCCGTGACCCCGGCTATGCTCAGGGCGTCTCCATAAGAAATGCTAGAATGCTCCTGGGAGGGCGAAGCCCTGCCATACCCTCCCCCGCTGGGGGAGGGAACCGGGCTTCTCCGCAGAGAGGGGCATGGGAAAACCCGGTTTCCCCCGTTTCAGGAGCGAGCGGATGGCTGGCGAGCGGCTTGCGATACTCTCTGAAGGAGTCGAGCTGGACTTTGGCAACGGCGCGGGGATCTTCGATCAGCACTACCAGGTGCCCGAGGGAACCATCCTCGGCATGATCGGCCCCTCGGGCTGCGGCAAGACCACCACCTGTCGCGTGGCCCTGGGCCTGCTGATTCCCCAGAAGGGACGCATCACCACCCTGGGCCGCGATCCGGCCCGCTTCCGCGCCGCCGATCGCGAACGGATCGGCTATATTCCCCAGCAGTTCGTGCTCTATCCCCGTCTGAGCGTGGCCGAGAATGCCGCCTTTGTCGCCTCGCTCTACGGGATGCCCGCCCGCCAGGTGCGCTCCCGCCTGGACGAGTTGCTCGCCTTCGTGGATCTGGGCGATGCCCGCCACCGCTTGGCCCAGAACCTCTCCGGCGGCATGCAACGCCGCCTGATGCTCGTCGGGGCGCTGATGCACGATCCGGTGCTGCTCTTCGCCGACGAGCCGACCGCCGGCATTGACCCGGTGCTGCGCGCCCGATTCTGGGGCTACTTCCGCCAACTCCGCGATCAGGGCCGTACCCTGGTGGTTACCACCCAGGTAGTGAGTGAGGCTGTGTACTGCGATTATGTGGCCGTGATGCGCAAGGGGCGCATTCTGGCGGTGGATACGCCAGAGAACCTGCGGCGCATGGCCCTTGGCGGCGAGATCATTGACCTGACCCTGAAGAACCCCGAAGATGTGCACCGTGCCCTGGAGGTGCTGAAACGCTGGAAGGACGTGGTGCGCGCGGCCCATCGCTCGCCTGATCCCGACGCCGAGGCCGATATTCACGTGGTGGTCGAGGACGCCCGCGAGTGGTTGCCCGAGGTGCTGAATCGCCTGGAAAACCAGAAGCCGCGTATTGGCGTCGAAAGCGCCGCGCCGGTCGAGGTCAGCTACGACGAGGTCTTTATTAAAATTATGGAACAGGACCAGCGCACTCAGGAGGCCGCCCATGGCTGACGCGCCGCTTGTCGAGAAGACGGCGTCGGCGGAGTCCGCGCGCAGCCACGTGCCGGCCTGGCGCCGCTGGGTGATCCGCGCGCGGGCGTATTTCCTCAAGGAAGTGAATGAGATCCGCCGCCAGCCGTTGCTGATTATGAGCCTGATCGTCGGGCCATTGCTGGTGCTGATCCTCTTCGGCGCGACCTACGTCAACAGCACCCCCCGCGTGCGCACTGCCGTGGTCCTGCCGCCTGACGGCGCGCCCGGCCTCGATGAGGACCAGATCCGCGCCTTGATCGGGCTGAACTTCGACCTGCGCGCGATCACCACCGACCGGGCCGAGGCCGAGGCCCAACTGGCCGCCGGCGCGCTCGATCTGGTGCAGATTATCCCCGCAGATGCCACCACGGCCCTGCGCGAGGGCGCCAGTCCGCAGATCGAGTTCATCTCCAATGCAATTAATCCTCTGGTCGAGGGATGGATCCAGTATCTTGCGTATGCCGAAGTGAACGAGATCAACAAGGCCATCCTGCGCGCCACGGCTGCTCAGGCCCAGCAGGAAGCCACCGGCATCCGCGTGCGTGTGGTGGATGCCGAGGGCAAGGTCACCGACCTGGAACGCGGGGTGCTCGAAGCGCGCGCCCAGGCCGCTCAGCGCGACATCCGCGAGATCCGCGCCACGCTGGAGGCCCTGGAGCAGGTGTTGCCCTCCCAGGAGTTTCTAGCTGCCCAGGGCGGCGAGAGTGCGCAGATCCGTCCCACCATCGAGCGCCTGAAAACGAACCTCGAACGGCTGGACCGGGCTATCGCCGAGAATAAGCTCGCCGAGGCGCTGAACGAAATCGCCGCGGCGAAAAACGACCTGCGTCTGCTGAACGGCAGCCTGCAGATCTTTATCAGCACGCCCCCGGAGCGTCTGGTCTCGCCGGTGACCCGGGCCTACCGGAACATTCGCGGCGGCGCCTACCCCGCAGTGGTCTACTACGCGCCAGGGGTGCTGGCGCTGCTGGTGCAGCATACGGCGGTGACCCTGGGGGCCCTGGCGCTGGTGCGTGAGCGGCTTATGGGCGCCTTCGAGGTCTTCCGCGTCGCCCCGGTGAACCTGACCCAGTTGATCCTGGGCAAGTATCTGGGCTATACCGTCTTTATCGGCCTGGCCACCCTGGTGCTGATCGTGGCCATGACCCTCCTGGGTGTGCCCCTGCTGGGCGACTGGTGGCTCTTCGCCGCCCTGATTCTGCTCCTGATTGTCGCCTCCCTCGGAGTCGGCTTCCTGATCTCGGCCCTCTCCGGCTCCGATAGTCAGGCCATTCAACTGGCTATGATTTCGCTGTTGCTGTCGATCTTCTTCAGCGGCTTTTTCATTGCCCTGGATAGCTTTGCCTGGCCTGCCCTGATTGTGGCCTATGCTATTCCTATGACCCACGGCCTCGCCGGGTTCCAGGACGTGATGCTGCGCGGCATCGCCCCTGATCTGTGGACCTGGGCTGGCCTCGGTTTTATTGCTGTAGTAACCTTCGCCCTCGTCGTCCTCATCACCCGGCGGCAGTTGCTCAAAGCCTGAGGTGAACATATGGGGAAACCGGGTTTCCCCACCTGCGGTGAGCCTGTTGAACCGCCTGCGGTGAGCCTGTCGAACCGCCTGCGGTGAGCCTGTCGAACCGCCTGCGGTGAGCCTGTCGAACCGCCTGTGGTTCGACAAGCTCACCACCGGCGGTGAGCTTGTCGAACCGTCCCCCTCCCTGCGGGGAGGCGCCCGGTTCCCTCTCCCAGCGGGGGAGGGTCTTCAGAGGCGGACAGAACATATGGGCGACGACGGGCGTTCTGGCGTTGGGATGCGCTGGTTGGTCCTCACCCCCTGCCCCTCTCCAGCTTCGCTGGAGAGGGGAGACCAGAGCCGTGCGTGGGGGTGTTCCCAGGCGGCGCAAGCCACGTTGGCTCGGATGTTCTGTCCGCCCCTGAAGGGGGAAGGCGAGGGAGGGGGCGGCCCCTCTCAAGTGTAGAGTTTCTGGGGGGTGCAACCCCTGGGTCCCGCATACCCCACCCCCCTGCCCTTTCTCCTGCCAGGGAAGGGAGTCAGGCGTTGCGGCGCGTCAGCGGAACCGGTGTATCGCAGCGTCAGCCACATACCCCCCTCTCCCGCTCAGGGAGAGGGGGGCAGGGGGGTGAGGACCAGCAGCGCATCAGGACGACATCCGCCAGAAACTCTACACCTGAAAGGGGCCAGGGAGGGGGCGGCCCTCCCAGAGACACCCCATGGTCATCGCGGCGATGTGCGCCCCGCGCATGACCGTCTGATACTACAACGCCCCGACAGATAGTTGCGTAGCCACAACCCCGGGTAATTGCGCTAACACTCGATCTGACCCTTGCCATGTGCTATCCTATAGTCAGACGTAGCCGGTAGTCTCTGATGTGAGAGGCGAAAAGGACATTGGTCCCCCCCGGCTACGCCCCTTTTTTTGTCAAAAAAGCCGGGCAGATCGACCGATCTGTCCGGCTTTTTTTGCGGGCCAGAGGCTCGCACACCCGCGTTAGCCAGCCTTCACGCGGCAGGGGCACGGAGAAACCCGGTTGGAGGGTGTGGGAGGGCGCAGCCCTCCCGGAAACAACCTGCCAGCGGGGAGGATGGCAGGGCGCAGCCCTCCTGGTGGTCTGCCACGATACTTGTGATGAACGTGGCGGGAGGGGGCGTGGGAGGGCGAAGCCCTCCCCGCAAAAAACTATCCATCACAACCTGGTTGACAAACCACCAGAAACAATTCTTTTCTAATTGGCCTCAAAGCGCTCAAAGGCCAGACCATAGCTGCGCGCCGGCACATCGCCGAGGGCCGCGGGCCACTGGCCGGTGATGGCACGGGTAATCTTCCCCACGTGCTCGTGGCTGTTCTCAATGAAAATCGTGTAGCGCTGCTGAATCCCCGCCGCCACCGTGCCCGCCAGGTACAGCCCCGGCACATTCGTCTCCATTGTCTCAGGGTCGAAGACCGGCACGCGGTTCGGCCCCCCTAGTTCCACCCCCACCTGCTCGAGCAGACGCTGGTCGCCGCGGAAGCCGGTGGCGAGCAGCACAAAATCCGTCTCGTGCAAGATCGAAGGCCCCGCCGCCGGCTGCCCATCTTCGGTACGCGCCAGCTCGACGTACCCCGGATGGATTGCCAGGGGCACGGTTTCGGGGAGAAAGGCGATTGTCCCGGCTTCGATCTGCGCCTCCAGGTCAGGCAACAGCCAGTGCTTGATGCGCCGCTCATCGAAGGCGGGGCGGCGGTAGCTGATCGTCACTCGCGCCCCGGCGCGCCAGCAGCGCAACGCCGCCTCGACTGCCGAGTTCTTGCCGCCGACGATCAGCAGTCGGCGTCGAAAGTAGTCGTGCGGGTCGCGGAAGTAGTGCGAGACGTGCGGCAGATCCTCGCCGGGGATGTTCAGCCGGTTGGGGTAGTGCATGTCGCCGATGGCCAGGGCAACCCGCCGCGCCCGGTAGCGCCGCTCGCCAGTCAGCGGGGTGGTGATCAGGGTGAACCCGTCGGCATCGCGGCTCAACCTGGCAACCGGCTCGAACGTATGGACGGGTAGATCCCACTGCTCCACTACCGCCCGCAGGTAGGCCAGATACTCTTCGCCGGTAATACGGTTCTGATGGTTGTTGGGAACAGGAATGCCGGCGATGGCCAGGCGCTCAGTGGTGCTGAAAAATGTCGTATTGCGCGGCCACCAGGTCATCGTATGGCCGATCTGCCCGGCCTCGAGGTGCAGGTACGGCACCCCGGCGCGTCGCAGACACACGGCCAGCTCAATGCCAATCGGCCCGGCGCCGATGATTGCCATTTCGTAGACAGGCGTTTCCGTCATATGCGGCCCTTGCGTTGGGACAGCGGCCTTCTTCTCCTGGCTATGATACCAATTACTGTTGATGATGCCGCATTGCTTGAAGCGGTTTTAGGCGTTGTGCTGCCCGGCGTGGCAATCCACAATCCACAATCCAAAATCTAAAATGGTATGATACCACCTTCGCCGCCTGGCGCCGGGCACTACCCCAACGCCTCCGCCACCTCCGCCAGTGCCGCCTGCTCCGCCGCAGTAACGGCCCGCCCGCCCAGGCCGAACACGCCCCCATCGCTGGACGTCGAGGCCACGTGGGCCGCCAGGCCGTACACCCAGCGCCGGTAGGCAGGCGCCTCGGCGCCGCCTGCCCGCGCCAGCGCCGCCCCGGCGCGCCGCAACAACGCCAGCATCTCACGGCGCTCGTGGGGCAACAGCGCCGCTTCACCCGTGCCAAGCTGGTTGCCGAAACGCCCTCCAAACTCCGCGCCAATCGCGCTTGCAAGCGGGCCGCCGGCAGCCAGACTGCGGCGCACCGCCCGCACCAGTGCGGTCATCTCCTGCGCGTACTGCACCCGCCCCCCGCTCGCCGTCGCCACGTACATCCCCGCAGCAAACGGCGCCGTGCACAGATCGGCCCATTCTTCCCGCGAGAAGCGTTCTCGCATGCTCATGGCGGCCTCCTTCAGTGTTGGGGCGCTTGACCCCCGGCGGGCAGGGGCATGGGGAACCCCGGGTTCCTCATATGTTCACGTTAGGCGGTCATGCGCATGGCGCACACCGCCGCGATGACCATGGGGCATCTCTGGGAGGGCCGCCCCCTCCCTGGCCCTCCCCCGCTGGGGGAGGGAACCGGGCGCCTCCCCGCAGGGAGGGGGGTGGGGAAACCCGGTTTCCCCA
>FWPV01004675.1_pt1 | contig 28566 bp, 23 predicted proteins | sample 2228371 | NCBI WGS metagenome assembly FWPV01 (sample SAMEA103939776, study PRJEB20133) | metagenome | reverse complement strand
CGCGAGTTCGCGGTCTTCCCGCCTCTGGTGCTCGACCGGATCAGTGCCGACTGGGCCCTCAGGGGTGGTAACGATCTCTTGGCCCACTACAGGCAGCGACCACTGCACCACGGCGGGGGAAGGTTCCCGGCTCGTCCCGTGACGTACCCTCGTTGCGACAGATCCCACACCAGCTCCCGTCTGTGCCCAAAGATCAGCGGGCGCGCAACCGGTGCAGGACCTCCTCCACTGAGCCACGAAACGGCCCGGGCCTTTCCAGCTTCAGCGTCGTCAGCTCGGCAGCAAATCCTGCCGCTTCCTGAGGCGTATCGCTCAACAATCTCCGCCCGAGGTAGGCGGCGAAACAAGTGTCGCCGCGCCCGGTTCGGCCGGCGAGGGAGCGGGGCTGGAACGGAGCCTCGTGGAACCGACCCTCGGCGAGGACGAGCACCCCCTCTTGGTGGGTCAGCACAACCTCTTTCGGCCCCCACTCCGCCAGGCGCTCCGCGGCGCGGTGCGGGTCGCCGTCGCCCGTTAGGGTGAGGGCTTCCCGGTCATCCACCTTGAGGTATTGCACAAGGGGCAGGGCTTGCTTCGCCCACGCCCACTCGGCGGTGACGATCTCGTCTCCGACGCGCTTGCGGAGGCAACCCTGGGCATCGAGCGCCAGCGGTCCCCGCGCGGCCACGGCCTGTAGGAACGGGAGATCTACCTCATCGGGCATGATTGGACCCACGCAGAACAACCGGGCCGCGACGGGGGGCAGGTCCTGTGTCTGGAACGGGCCTGCGAATCCAAGCGGGTGGCAGATCCGTCGATCGGATTGTGGGTCGGGGTAGATGTTCTCGATCCCAGACGTGTCTTCGGCGGGGATGGGGAAGATTCGGATCCCTGCGGCGCGCAGCTCGTCCAGGAGCGGGAAGTCGTGTCGGGCAAGGCGCGTTACAACACCGACCTCAAGTCCCAGACGCCGAACCACCAGGCCTCCGTAGAACACCGCTCCTCCTGTAGCGGTTCTGGCGTCGCTCCCGATCACGATCCGGTCCTTGGCAAGATGTCCGATGTAGATCACATCGAGTCGGTTCATCTGTCGCTCCTTGGGGGGTGATGCGATTGGGCCTGCGGCGGAGCGGTGGTCCGCCGCACGACGAGCTGGGGGCGCAGAACCTTCCGGAGTTTCCGCCGCCTGCTCCCGCCGATCACGTCCAGGAGGTACTCGGCCGCGATCCGCCCCATTTCCAAGGTCGGCTGGGCGACGGTGGTGAGCTGGATCCGGGGGAGGGCAGCATAGGAGATGTTGTCGTAGCCCACAAGGGACAGGTCCTCGGGGATCCGAAACCCCATCTCCTCGGCGGCCTCCATCACCCCGAGGGCGATGAGGTCGTTGGCGGCGAAAAGCGCGGTCGGGCGGTCCTTCCGGGAGAGAAGGGCTCGTCCCCATTCCCGACCCGCGTCTTGGGTGAACGAGGCGAAGACCGCCCCCCCGCGGCGCGGGGGGAGTCCGTGTTCGGCAAGGGCCACCTGATACGCTTCCATCCGATCCTGACTGGACTGTACGTCCTTCGGGCCGCCGATGAACCCGATCCTGCGGTGCCCGATGGAGATGAGATGCTCCACAGCCAGACGCGCCCCGTGTCGATCGTCCCCGACCACGAACGGCGCATCCAGCGCCCGCACGAGCCGGGATACAAGGACGAACGGGACGTTCGCGCGGACCAGATCCTCAAGGTGAGGATCCTCGGCGGTGACGGAGGTCAGTAGCAGGCCGTCCACCCGCTTGCGGCGCAAGAGGTGCAAGTGGCTCCTCTCCAGGTCGGGGTCTCCTTCCGTTGTGCACAGCAGAACTCCGTACCCACGGACGCGCGCGACTTTCTCCACCCCCCGGGCGATGTCGGCAAAGAAGGGGTTGGTGATGTCGGGGATGATGAGGCCGATCGCCCCGGATGCCCCCTTGACGAGACCGCGGGCGAGCTCGTTCTTCTCGTAGCCGAGCTCGGCTGCCAAGTGGCGAATGCGGGCCTTCGTCTCTTCCCGGAGGAGGGGCGAGTCGTTCAGGGCCCGAGAGACGGTGGCAGGAGACACGCCAGCGGCCCGCGCGATATCCTTGATCGTGACCATGTGCCCCGTTTCTACGTCACGACGTGAGCTCGTGCCAACTGGAGCGGTTGCTCGAGGGGACAACCCACCTCGTCACGTATCAGGATGCTGTCAACATTTCTAGCCTTCCCTGACGACCATCTGGCGCAGACATCTCAGAGGGCACCCGCCGGCGTCCCCCCATTCGTTCGGTGATCCGGTGAGGCCAAAGAACATCGGCAAGATCAAGGTCAAGCATCCTCGATCGATCGTTCCCTGCTTCTGGTACGCCCGGCAGGATTTGAACCTGCGGCCTTTGGCTCCGGAGGCCAACGCTCTGTCCCCTGAGCTACGGGCGCGTCAACACAGTCACAAGTCTATGGTGCGAAAGTCGAAAGTCCAACCCGCTTCGACTTTTGACTCGGGACTTTCGACTGTCTTCTTCTGCGGAGGGAGTGGGATTCGAACCCACGGCTAAGGCTCAACACCCCAGCAACGGCTTAGCAAGCCGTCGTCTTCGACCACTCGACCATCCCTCCAGTTTTATCATTCTACTCCCGCCGGCGCTTGGGTGCCAAACCTCGGAACGGAACGGCGCTCCCAGACAGGCTATCATCGGGCCATGACGCAGCGACGCGGCGACACGGGCCATGTGCTTGACCGGTACCGAGGGTTCCTCCTCGACATCGATGGGGTGCTGGTGCGGGGGAAGGAACCCATCCCCGGCGCTGCCGAGGCCCTTGCTGCGTTGAAGGGCCGGGGCCGGGTCGTCCTCCTCACGAACAACGCCACCCGCTCCCGGCGGGGGATGGCGGCCCGGCTGGCGGAGGCGGGGTTCGCCGTGGCCGCGGACGAGGTAGTCCCCAGTGCGTACGTCGCTGCTCGGTTCCTGCGCCAGAAGCACGGTCCAGTTCGATTCTGGGCGCTTGGGGAGCAGGGCCTGGTCGAGGAGATGGCCCTCGCGGGGCACGTCCTCGCCTCGCCAACCGAGGCGGAGTGGGTCGTGGTGGGGATGGACCGCGGGCTTACCTACGCCAAGCTCGCCCAGGCATTGCGGGCCCTCCGGTCCGGGGCGCGCTTCCTGGCCACGAATCGCGACACAACCTACCCCACCGAAGACGGGCCCATCCCTGGGGCGGGGGTGATGGTGGGGGCGCTCGTGGGGATGGGGTTTCACCCTGAGCTCGTCATGGGGAAGCCGTTCCCAGAGGCGTACCGAGTGGCCCTCGAGGTGGCGGGGGTTCGCCCTGAGGAGGCGCTTATGATTGGGGATCGCGTGGAGACGGACATCCGCGGTGCCCAGGAGCTGGGGATGGACACGGCCCTCGTCCTGTCGGGGATCTCCACCGGTGAGGACACGGATCGGGCCGGGATCCGTCCCACCTGGATTGCCCGCGACCTGGCATCCCTCGTCCGGGGCGAGCTCCTCCCGCAACAGGGGTAGACTCACCATGATGGACATCGTGATCGAATCCGAACGGGTGGGAACCGTTCCCGCGCAGCTCGATCCTGCGCTTGCCCCGGCCACGGTGGAGGCGATCGTGCGGGCTCTCCCCATCGAGGCCCGCGCCGAGCGGTGGGGGGACGAGGTGTACTTCACCGTCGCCGTCCACGCCGAGCTGGAGAACGCGGTGGAGACCGTCGCCGTCGGGGACTTGGGGTACTGGCCCCCCGGGCGCGCGCTGTGCGTCTTCTTTGGCCCCACCCCGGCCTCGCGCCATCCCGGGGAGATCCGGCCGGCGAGCGCGGTGAACCCGGTGGGGCGGATCGTGGGCGACTCGCGGGTATTCGCCCGCGTGCGAGCAGGCGACCGGATCCTCGTTCGCACCGCGTGAGCGCCCATGGCCAGGCTGAGACGGGATGATCAGGGGATTCGGATCACCCTCCGCGGACTGGGGGTGAACCTCGCCCTGATCGGTGTCAAGTTCGGGGTCGGCACCGTTACGGGCTCGATGGCCCTCGTCGCCGATGGGGTCCACTCCCTGTCCGATCTGGTGACCGACCTTGTGGTGTGGGGTGGACTTCGCCTCTCCCGACGCCCGGCCGATCGCTCCCACGCCTACGGGCATGGGAAGTTCGAGACGGTGGCCACGGCGGTGGTGGCGCTGGCCCTGCTCGCCGCCGGGGGCTGGATCGCGGTGGAAGCGATGCTGGCGCTGATTGCGGGTGCGGTGTCCGTCCCCGGTCCGCTCGTGGCCGCAGTGGCTGCCGTGTCCGTGATCTTCAAGGAATGGCTGTTCCGCGCTACGCGAAGGGTAGCGCGACAACTGCGGTCAACTTCGCTCGAGGCCAACGCCTGGCACCATCGCTCCGACGCCCTGTCGTCGGTGGCGGTGCTCGTGGGCGGAGTCGCCGCGATGGCGGGGTTCGCTCAGGGGGATCAAGTTGCGGCGATCGCTGTCGCCCTGCTCGTTGGGTGGGCGGCGACGCGCATCCTGCGCCGGGCGCTCTATGAGCTCACGGAGGGCGCCTTGTCTGTGGCGGACCAGGACCGGGTGATCCAGGCGATCGCCTCCGTCGCGGGGGTGCAAAGTTGGCACAAGCTGCGCACGCGGGGCTCCGGGCGGGGGGCGTTCGTGGACGTGCACATCCAGGTGGATCCAACCCTATCCGTGGCCGATTCCCATGCGATTGCGTCCCGGGTGGAGCGGGCGGTGCAGGAGGCCCTCGGCGATCGGGGATCGGTCGTCGTCCATGTTGAGCCCGCAAAGGGGGCCGCGGATCTCGGGGCGTAGCCACTACAGCGTGCGGTTCATGCGCAGGTAAGAATCGGCCGCCCGCGCTATCCCATCGGGAGTGGGTTCAGGGGAACGCGAACCCCCGGCGGAACACGTTGAGGCAGGCGTCCACCACCGCCGGATCGTACAGGATGCCGCGGTGGGTGCGGACCTCCACCAGTGCTCCCTCCAGCGGGTGGGCCGGACGGTACGGCCGATGGCTGCTCATCGCTTCCACCACGTCCGCCACTGCCAGGATCCGCGCCTCAAGGAGGATCTCGTCCCCTTTGAGACCCCGCGGATACCCCGACCCGTCCAGCCGCTCGTGGTGCTGGTACACAACCTCCGCCACCGGCCACGGGAACTCTACTCCCTTCAGGACGTCGTACCCCGCCTTCGGGTGCTCCCGGATGAGGGCCATCTCCAGCTCCGTGAGCTTGCCGGGCTTGCTTAGGATCTCCGTGGGGACGAGCAGGGCCTTCCCAATGTCGTGGAGGAGGGCCGCCACCCGCAGTCCGTGCACCCGCTCCTCGGGAAGGTTCAGGTCGTTGGCGATGGCGCACGCCAGCTCCGCCACCCGCCGCTGGTGCCCGGCGGTGTACGGGTCCCGCAGCTCCATCGCCGAGGCGAGGACGTTCACGATGGCGTCGAACATCCTCTGGACCCTGGCGTAGCTTTGGCGCAGTTTCTCCTCCGCCCGCCGCCGCGCCGAGATGTCGGTCATCACCCCGCGAATCCCTGCTGGCTGACCGTTCCTTTGGAAGGACCTCCCGAAGCTGCGCACCCAAACCACCGTCCCATCCTTTGTGATGACACGGTGTTCGAGGGACCTCAGACGCCCGCCCAGGGCTCGCTGGAACGCCTTGACGACGCGCTCCCGGTCATTGAGATGGACGAACTCAGCGAACGGCCGGCCCACGATCTCGTCAGAGCTGTACCCGCTCAGCTCTCGCACGACCGGGCTGATGTAGGTCACGATCCCGTCGGCATCCAGGGAGAAGATGACGTCGTTGATGTTCTCCACCAGTTCTCGAAACCGCTCTTCGCCTTCCCGGAGGTTCTGGAGCAAGCGAGCGTTCTCGATCGCGACCGTGGCATGAGCGGCGAGCATCTCCAGGATCTGCAGGTCCTCCTCGGAGTAGGCGCGCGGTCCGTAACTCTGGGTGGACAGCATCCCCACCGTCGTCTCCCCGACCCGGAGCGGGACAGCGATGAGCGAGCGCACGCTCTTCCTGCTCCCGAAGTGGCGCGTCGTGAACGGAATGCCGTCCGCGGTGTCCGGGATGAGCACCGAGCTTCCGGTGGAAAGGATCTGCCATGTCATCCCCTCGCCCCGGGGAACGCGCTCTGGAGGATAGCGCCCCCCCACGTCCACGAGGTACACCGCCTCCGCCTCCTCCTCCCCCGTGCGCAGCGAGATCACGAACGCTTCGGCAGGCATGAGCTCGGCCACAGCCCGGTGGATGGTTGCGTAGACCTGTTCGGGGTCCCAACCGGCCCGGGTGATCTCGTGGCCCACCCGATGGAGGACGGTAAGCCGCTGGAGAAGCCGGGCCTGCCCCTCCTCCGCCCTCATGCGCTCGGTGATGTCGGTGATGAACCCCTCGAGGACGACCTCCCCCTCCTTGTCACCGACGGAGACCCCTCCCTCCCAGACCCACTTCTCCTCGCCGGTGAGGGCGCGGACGCGGTAGGTCACGGTGAACGGCTCGTGGCAAGCGACAGCTCTCTCGACTGTGTCCCATACGCGCTCCCGGTCGTCGGGGTGGATGAGGTCGCCGTACGCGACGTCGCGGCTCTCCACCAGGGCCTCCGGGGCGTAGCCGAGGAGGTCCCGGCACCCCTCGCTCACGAAGAGCATCGTCCGATCCCGGTCGTTCCGGCACCGGTACGCCATCCCGGGGAGGTTCCTCATCAGCCGCGCCAGCTTCCCCTCGGCCTCGACGCGGGCTCCCTCGAGTTCGAAGGTTTGAAGGGCGTAGGCGAGGTCGCCGGCGACCTCCCGGAGCAGGTCCCGCTCCTCTGTCCGGGCGGCGAACTGGGGCAGCAACCCTACCACCAGAACACCGTACACGTGGTCCCCGCGAGAGAGCCGCACGGCCAGTCCCTGCGCGGGACCGCATTGCTTGGCCAGTGGGCACCGAGGACATGCCTCCGTGGGTCCTTCGATCGTTGCCACGTCACCCGCGGTGAGGGCGCGGCGGACGCAGGGCGGGGGCCCGTCCGCCTTCCAGGCCGAGATGAGCTCCTCGACCCCTTCGACCGACCCCGCCCAGTGCCGGGGGCGGCCCTCCTCGTCGAGAAGGACGATCCAGGCCAGGACGTAGCCCCGCGTCTCCACGAGGAGGCGGCACGCCTGCTCGATCAGCTCCTCGGGGTCGCTCTCGCGCACGATGAGCTGGTTCACGTTGCGGATTGCGCGCAGGACGGCGTTGAGATGGTGGAGCCGCTCCCGCTCGCGCCGGAGCTGGATCGTCTGGCTCAGCCGGTGGGCGATGTCGGAGAGGAGCTCCTGTTCCTCGGGGAGAAACGGCTCCGGAGCGGGAGGAGGGTCGGGATAGGCCACCTCGACCTTGCCGACCGTCTCCCCGTCGCAGTTGAGGGGGGCCGATTGGCGCCAGGGGGTGTCCGTGAAACCTTCACTGGCATAGACCTTCCCCTCGTACTCGACCCGCGCCTGGGCGAGGTCGGGCCACCTCCAGCCCGAGCGGATGACCTCGGGCACGGCCTGGAGGATCGCCGCAAGCTCAACTTCCTCCTGCGAGGTGATGTTCCGCAGCCGTTGCAGGCAGGTGAGCTCTTTCACTCGCTCCCCGAGCTCCTGCGCATGGGTCCGCAACGCGGAGAGGAGGACCTCGTTCCTCTCCAGGCTCGCCAGCCACCGGGCGAGCGTCGCCTGGTCCGCCTCTCCCTCCAGGAGCTCGCGGGGCGGGACGTAGTAGAAGTTGTCGTAAACCTGGGTCCCGACGATGGCGAGGGGGTGGGTGCGCAGGACATCGAGGAGGATCTCAGGGGAGAACCGGCGGGCGTCGTACTGGCAAAGCCCGGTGCACGCCGAACCGGGGAAGAACTCGTTGAGCTTGGCCTCGTACTCGATCAGCCGCTCGGAGCCGGGGAGCCCGCGCAGGGCCCACGTCATCTCTCCCGTCACGCGGAGGCCGGTGAACCCGTCGTCGAGCGCCCTCTGGGTCTCCTCCCGCAGGAGGGCGATCATCCCTTGCGGGTCGAACCCGCCCTCCCGCATGTACATCTCGTCCTGGGTGAGGAACCGAAGCTGTCCGCGCTTCTCGGCATCGCGGACGTCGATGCCCGCATCGCGCAGGTAGCCGCGGATCTGGCGGGCGGTGCGGGCATCCGCGATGTACAGCACCCGCTCGCCCCGCTCCAGGCCCCCGCGGAGAAAGTCGGTGAGCACCGTTCGGTGCTCGTCGTCGGAACGGTAGATGAGGCATAGGTGGTCACCGGGGTGAGGCCCGGCAACTCCCCTGGCGGCCCGCCACGGCTCCCCCAGCCTCTGTCCCTGTCCCTCCGCGTGGGCCATGTCCTCCTCCCGCTGCGAGTCGCCGGACTGCCCGGAGATTCATTCTACCACAGGACCCGATCCGCGTCCGTGATCGCGCTCACCCCGGCGGAGGGCTGCTGCCCGGCACTCTCCGACCAGACGAGGGTGAGGATGGAGAGGAGGCGGTTGAACCCCTCCACCGGGGCTTTCCAGCCTCATCTTGCCCCAGTGTGCTCCCACGGTCCGCTTCACCCAGCAACTTGGAACTGCATGGTGCGGACCCCGGCCACGCGCTTCGAGGCGTCGAGGATCTCGATGCCAACCAGGTTGCCTTCCTCGTCGTAGTCGAGGATGACGCCCGGCTTGCCCTCGTCGCTCTCGGCCACAGGGCCAGGCTTCAGTTCCAGCGTGAGCGTATCGGTCCGCGGATCGTAGACTGCTTTCATCGCTCGCTCCTATACTTCCCTATCTTACTCGTGCGGTAGGCAGTCACCACTTCGGGCGGAGTGCGGTCCACATCGACGAATACCCGCAGAAGATGCTCACCTGCTCCTCCTTGCACCACCACGCGCCCAGGACGGACGAGGATGAGTTCCTCGGCCAGCGCGAGCACCCGCACGACCTCCGCCTGGGCGATCCCACGCTTAGCCATCTGCTGCATCGCGTGATCTGTGATGACCGCCTTGCTGAGGTCAATCCTGGAGTTCTCGGTCCTCATGTGCTCTCGCGGGGTTCTGCCCGGACATCTAGCGAGGCCTTCTCCACTTCGGGGTACAGCTCGTTGATCGAAGCTTGGATCTCGATGGTCTTGGAGAGGGCGGTGGTGATGCGGCAGTAGGTGCGGATGTCGTCGAGGGTGAGGATGCGATCTTTGCGATCCTTGAGCCACTTGTGGCACATCTGCCCATCGCCCGCAGCTGACAGCCCGCCTACAGGGAAGCTCTCCTCGCGGGCGTCGCCCTGGGCGGCGACCGCGGTAGCCGGACGAGGTAGTCGCGGAACAGCGCCTTCTCGGCCATCCCGACTCGTTTATACCCGGTTCAGGCGGACGGGAACAAGCGCACCGTGAGGGAGCCCGCTCCGCGGCGAAGCGACCTAACCTTTTCCCAGATGGAAACCAGGGGGGAACAGGGGCGGCTCGGCCCCTGGCCGTGCGAAGTAGGCCATGGTCCGCGGCCATGGGAACGGGAGCTTCCCCTCAAACGGGGCGTCCCCGAACAGGACATCGGCCACGCCTGCGCCCTCGCTCCCCGGGAGCCAGGCGGCGACCACGGCGTCGGCGAGGGTGTGAGCCTCCCCGAGCACGTACGGCCGCCCGGCGAGCACTACCAGCACGAGCTTGTCCACCTTGACGCGCACGCGCCGCACGAGCGCGATCTGTTCTTCGGTCAAGACGAGGTCTGCCTTGTCCCCGAACCCCTCGGCATGCGGCTCCTCGCCCACCACAACGATCCCCACCGGGGCCCGTTCCACCCCCTCGAAGCGGCCGTGGGGGTCGAACAGAACCCGCGACCGCTCGCGGACCGCCTCCTCGACCCCCGCGCGGATCGTCGTCCCGGGGACGATGGGGCCCTTCTTACCCTGCCACTCGACCGTCCAGCCTCCACACTGGATCCCGAGGTCATCCGCCGCCTCCCCCGCCACGAGGAGGAGAGAGGCGTCTTGGGGGATCGGAACCGCCCCCGCGCCCTTCAGGAGGCAGAGCGACCTGCGCACCGCCTCCCGCGCCAACGCCCTGTGCGCGGGGCACCCCACCTCCGCCAGGAGCTCGGTCTGCGGGAACGGATGCTGGAACAACCCTAGGGCGAACTTGGCGCGCAGGATCCGGCGGACCGCATCGTCCACCCGCTCCACGGGCACCTCGCCTGCCCGCACGGCTGCCAACGCGGTGTTCACGAACCGTTCGCAGTCGAAGGGAACCATGATCATGTCCAGGCCGGCGTTGATCGAGGCGACCACCTGGGCGCGGTAGTCGCCAGGGAGCTGGTCGATCGCCCCCCAATCGGAGACGAGAAAGCCCCGGAACCCGAGCTCCCCCTTGAGGACGGCGGTGAGGAGGTACCGGTGGGCGTGCATCTTGATCCCGTTCCAGCTGCTGAACGAGACCATGATGCACCGCGCTCCGGCCTCGATCGCGGCCTGGTAGGGGGGAAGGTGGACCGCGCGGAGGGTTGCCTCATCGAGGTCCGCGTCGCCTTGGTCGATGGCGAACCTCCGCCCATCCATGACGGTGGTCGAGGTGCCCCAGCGGGCCGCCCCGTCCCCGACGAAATGCTTGGGGGTCGCCAGCACGGAGGTCGGCGCGGTAAGGTCCGCGCCCTGCAGGCCACGCACGCAGGCGGCGCCCAGCTCGGAGACGAGGTGTGGGTCAACGCCGTAGCACTCGTAGGTCCTCCCCCAGCGCAGGTCGGTGGGAACGGCCACCGTGGGCGCGTAGTTCCAGAAGGTGCCGGTGGCGGCCATCTCCACCGCGGTGGCCCGCCCGATGCGGTACACCAGGTCCGGGTCCCCTGCCGCCCCGAGCCCGCAGTTGTGGGGGAACACGGTCGCCCCCTCCACCCCCGCGTGGCCATGGACCGCGTCCACTCCGTACAGGATTGGGATGCGAAGGCGCGTGGTGAGGGCTTCCTCCTGAAAGCCGGTCACCATGTCCGCCCACGACCGCGGCGTGTTGGGGATTGGGTACCCCCCGCCCCCGCTGAGGACCCCCCCCAGGGCGAGCCGCGCCGTGTCCCCCGGGCGCAGGCTGTTCTTCTCTGCCAGGGCCATCTGCTCGACCTTCTCCTCCAGGGTCATCGAGGCGAGAAGGGCCTCCACGCGCTCCTCGACCTTGGCCTCCATCCGCGTCCCTTGCCGCCCACGTCTCATGTCGGCCCTCTACCCCCTCCCGGCGGGACGAGCTCCCCCGTGCTTCCCACGATCCAGGTCCTGGCCGGGAGATGCTGCTCCATCACTTGTTCCCCTGCCTTGTCCCCAAGGCTCCGCACGACGCGCGGACCACGAGCTCGGTGGGCAAGAGCAGCTGTCGGCGGGCGCTCTTGTTCCCAGGGTTCTCCAGCGCGTCGAGGAGGAGCTCGACGGCCATGTGCCCGAGGAGCTGGATCGGCTGGCGGATCGTGGTCAGGGGAGGCTCCACGAGGGCGGCGAGGGGGATGTCGTCGAACCCGACGAGGGCGATGTCCTCCGGGATGTGGAGGCCAGCCATGCGGATCGCTTTGAGGGCCCCGATCGCCATCGTGTCGCTCTGCACGAACACCGCGTCCGGCTTCGCCTCCAGCAGCCGCTGCATCGCCACCATGCCCCCCAGCTCGGTGAGGTCCGCCTCGACGACCAGCCGGCGGTCGACGGCGAGGCCGCGTGCGCGCAACGCGTCCTCGAACCCGCGGAGGCGATCCTGAGGCATGGGGAGGTTCTGCGGGCCCGTGATCGTCCCCACCCGGCGGTAGCCGATGCGCAGGAGGTGCTCGGTGGCGGTGCGCGCGCCCGCCCGGTTGTCGACGTCCACGCACGCCGCATCCACCGACGGCCAACGACCGACCGTGACGAGGGGGAACCCCTCTGCTTGGAGACGGGGCAGCAGGACGTCGCTCATCAGGGCCGACACCACCGCCACCGCTCCATCCATGTATCCGTTGTGGACCGAATGCACGTAGGAGTCCAGGTCCCCTTCGTCCGAGAACAGGGACAGCATAACCTCGTACCCCCGACCCGCCGCCGCCTGTACCACGCCCTGCAACAACGGGGGGAAGAAGTGATCCACGAACAGCCGGGCGACGGTGGTGGGCACGAACACCCCGATGATCCGCGTCCTCTTGGTGGCGAGGCCTCGCGCCACGGGGTGGGGGCGGTAGCTCAGCTCGCTGATCGCTTTCAGGACGCGCCTCCGGGTCTCGGGGTTGACACCGGTCTGCCCGTTGAGCACCCGGGACACCGTGGCCCGCGATACCCCCGCCGCCTCCGCAACGTCCCTCAGTGTGGCCATGATCGAAGGCTCATTATACCTGAAACCGGTCCCAAGTGGGGGCTTGACACAGGCAAACCTGAGCGTTACTCTATGTTCTGCAGGCAGCCCGGAGGCGGCGGGTATGAAACCGGTTGCAGACGGCAAGGTACCACGTCATCACCCTCCCCAGCCTCCCTTTGCCACGCTCCCGGGTTACGGTGCGGGACAACTCGCCGCTGCCGCGCTGAACCGCGCTGACTTCCAGCCGCTGTCGATCTCCGGTACGTTTCGTGAGTCATCCTGCCTCCGTCCGCCCTCTTCGCCCACGGCATCGAGCATGTTCCGCCGCAACGCGGTGAGCACGGTCTGTGCTGCTCCTGTGTCGAATCCAACCGGAAGAAGGGGGTGAGGGACGACAGGACGGGAACATCGAGTCGAGAAAGCTCACCAGGGAACGCAAAGGAGGTGTGCACATGCGGAAGTGGCTACTGGCGGCATTGACGGTGGGATTGGCGGGCCTCCTCGCCCTCGGGCAGGTGTACCCGCGGAGCGAGACCCTCTACATCAGTGGCGCGGCGTGGGGACCCCCCACAGACTGGAACCCATTCATCACCTGGAGCAAGGCCAACACCTCGGGCACCGTGGGCCTGATCTACGAAACCCTGTACTTCTATGATCCGATTGAAGATCAGCTCATCCCGTGGCTGGCCGAGAGCGGCGAGTGGAAGAGCGACACCTTGTTTGAGGTGAAGCTGCGGGAGGGGATCACCTGGCAGGACGGGACCCCCCTGACGGCAGCGGACGTCGTGTTCACGTTCGAGCTCGGCAAGAAGTACGCCGAGATCTGGTTCAGCCCGAGGTGGGCCTACCTCGAGAGCGTGACCGCAGTTGACTCGTACACAGTTGAGTTCTCGTTCAAGGGGACGGTCCTCTACCAAGAGTTCGCGAACGACCTCTACAACGTGGCCATCGTCCCCCAGCACATCTGGGCGGGAAGGAGCCAGGCGGAGATCACGAGCGGAGCCAACGAGAACCCCATCGGCTCGGGAGCGTACCGCTACTTCACCCACGCCCAGGACCGCAACGTGTACGTGCGGAACGAGGAGTGGTGGGGCACGCAGCTCCTCGGACTGAAGCCGGCTCCGAAGTTCATCGTGGAGATCCTGTTCTCCGGCAACAACATCGCCCTCGGCTCCCTTCTCAAGGGAGAGCTCGACCTCAGCAACAACTTCCTCCCCGGGATCGCCACCCTGACCGCCCTCGGCTATGTGAAGACCTACCTCCCGAAGGAGCCCTACATGCTCTCCGCGAACACCGCGGTCCTGTTCCTCAACACGACGAAGAAGCCGCTTGACGACCCGGCGTTCCGGAAGGCCCTCGCCCACGCGATCAACGTGAACGACATCATCAACTACGCGTTCGCGGGCCTGGTCCAGCGCGCCAACCCCTCCGGCCTCCTCCCAACGATGGGCAAGTACGTGGACGAGGACGTGGTGGCTCGCCTCGGGTTCACCTACGACCCGGCCAAGGCCCGGCAGATCCTCGCCAGTGCGGGGTACAGGGACATCGATGGCGATGGGTTCGTGGAGGCGCCGGATGGCTCCAAGATCGCCCTCGAGGTGACCTGTCCGTTCGGGTGGACGGACTGGATGGAGGCGATCCGCGTGATCGCCGCCAGCGCCCGCGCGGCGGGCATCAACCTCGAGGACCGAACCCCCGACTATGGGGTGTGGAACACTGCCCTCGTCACCGGGACGTTCGACATGACCCTCAACAACTGGGCTCAGCTGGGCAACACCCCATGGGCGCTCTACAACCTCCTCTTCAACCACCCCATTCGCGATACGATGGGGAGCGGGAACTTCGGTCGGTACGAAAACCAAGAGCTGTTCGATCTCGTGGATCAGCTCGCGGCCACCCCAGCGTGGGACGAGGAGGGGATGAAGGCTGTCTGCTCCAGGATCCAGGAGCTGATGCTCACCGATCTCCCCATGATCCCGCTGTGGTACAACGGCCTGTGGGCCCAGTACCGCGAGGATGCGTGGGTGAACTTCCCCGGCTCCACAGAGGGCCGGCCACACTGGCTCCCCTCCACCTGGGCCGGGTACTGGCAGATGGGTGGATTGCACATGTTGTGTGAACTCAAACCGGCCCCCTAGGGCAGTCGATCTGGGCCGCCCCTCCGGTCCTCCGCGGGGGCGGCCCTTCTTCCCTGCGGCGAGAGGGAGGCGGCGTGAAGCGCTATCTGGGAAGGAAGCTCGCGATCTACGCGCTGACCTTCTTCCTGGCGGTGACGATCGACTGGATGATCCCGCGTTTCATGCCAGGGAACCCTGTTCAGACTATGCTTTCGCGCGTGAGCCTCAAGGCCGAGGCGGCGGAGGCGCTGCGGGGGTACTACGTCAAGGCGTTCGGCCTGGACGTCCCGGTTTGGCAGCAGTACCTGAATTTCTGGCGGGCCGTGTTCCGGGGGGACCTGGGGGTGAGCGTGTACCTGTTCCCCAAGCGCGTGAGCGCCGTCCTCATCGATGCTGTTCCATACAGCATCGCTCTCCTCATCCCCGCCATCCTGTTGAGCTGGCTCGCGGGCAACAAGTTCGGGGCGTTCGCTGCGCGACGGAGGTGGCTGGACAACACGCTGTTGCCGGTGGGCTACTTCCTCACCGCGACCCCCTACATGTGGCTGGGTGTGCTGATGGCGTGGGCGTTCGGGATCGTGCTCGACGTGTTCCCGATCGCCGGTGCGTACAGCTTCCGGATGTCTCCCCACCTCTCGTGGGCGTTCGTCAAGGATCTTCTCTGGCACTGGTTCCTGCCGTTTGCGTCGCTGTTCATCGTCATGTTCGGCGGGTGGGCGATCGGGATGCGGAACATGATCATCTACGAGCTGGAGGCGGACTACTCCAAGTACCTGGAGAGCCTCGGCGCGCCGGCGCACCTGATCCGGAGGTACGCGTTCCGCAACGCCATGCTGCCCCAGATCACCGGGCTCGCTCTCCAACTCGGGGTCATCGCGGCGGGAGCGATCGTGACAGAGATCGTGTTCTCGTATCCGGGGATCGGCCACCTGTTGATGCAGGCCATTCAGAACCAGGACTACTTCCTCATCCAGGGTTGTTTCCTGTTCATCATCATGGGAGTCCTCCTCGCCAACCTTGCGGTGGACATCCTGTACATCATCGTGGATCCCCGCACCCGTCGGGGGATGGTGGGGGAAGCCTGATGGCGGGGCGGGCCAACACGAGCGGACCCAGGAACGAGTTCCTGTACTTTGCATTCAGAAACTGGAAGCTTCGCATTGGCCTCTTCGTGGTCCTGTTGTTTCTGCTCGTCGCTCTCGTGGGCCCGTTCATCGCACGGTTCGATCCGTGGGGCTACGTGGGGCGGCCGGCGCAGTCGCCCTCGGCCACCCATTGGTTCGGGACGACGTTCTTTGGCCAGGACGTGTTCAGCCAATTCGTGCACGGCCTGGGGCCGGTGTTCCTTGTCGGGGCCCTGGGGGGAGCGCTCGCGACCCTGATCGGGACCGCGATCGGCTTCACCGCTGGCTACCGTGGGGGGGCGGTGGACGACGTCCTCAACATGTTCACGAACGTGGTGCTCGTGATCCCCACCCTGGCGTTGCTCCTTATCATCGCCGCCTACCTCAAGGTGCGGAGCTTCTTCATGGAGGCCGTGTTCATCGGGTGCACGGCGTGGCCGTGGACGGCGCGCGCGGTACGAGCCCAGACGCTCTCCCTGCGTACCCGGGAGTTCGTCGATCTGGCGAGGATCAGCGGGATGAAGCCAGGCCGGATCATCGTCACCGAGATCGCCCCGAACATGCTGTCCTATCTGGTGATGGTGTTCATCCTCCAGTTCGGAGGGGCAATCCTCAACGCCGCGACCTTGGACTTCATCGGCCTCGGTCCCACCACGGGCATCTCCCTGGGCCTGATGATGAACTACGCTGTCCTGTGGGGAGCTCTCCCGCTCAAGATATGGTGGTGGTTCATTCCGCCCGGTTTGGCGATCGCCCTCATCGTCGGGGCCCTGTACATCACCAACGTCGGCTTGGACGAGGTGTTCAACCCCAAGCTGAGGGAGAAGTGAGGGATGTCCCTCCACGTCGATGACCTGCGGGTCTACTACCAAACCCTGCGCGGGGAGGTGAGGGCCCTGGACGGGGCCACGTTCGGGATCGCAGATCGCGAGATCATGGGACTGGCCGGCGAGTCCGGCTGTGGGAAGTCCACCCTTGGGCGCAGCCTCGTCCTCCTCCAGGCTCCGATGAAGCACGTCGGGGGCACCGTCCGGCTGGATGGCGAGCTACTCCCCATTCACGACGGGGAGTCCATGGTCCCCTTCCGGTTCAAGAAGGTCGCCCTGATCCCTCAGTACGCGATGAACGCTCTCAACCCCACGCGGAAGGTGGGGCGGATGATCGGGGAGCTTCTACAGTCGCGGGGAGTGCGCCCGCGGTCGCTCCTGCCCGAGATCAAGAGAAGGCTCGATCTGGTCGACCTCTCCCCCGCGGTCCTCGACATGTACCCCATCGAGCTCTCCGGGGGGATGAAGCAGCGGTTGGTGATCGTGATCTCGACCCTCCTCAACCCGTCTCTTCTCGTCGCGGATGAGGTCACATCCGCGCTCGACGTCTCCACGCAGCGCGCGGTGTGCCGGATGCTCGTGGAGTTCAGGGATCGAGGGTTCGTGCGCAGCATGATCGTGATCACCCACGACCTGTCCGTCCTGTATCAGATCGCGGACACGATCCTCGTCATGTACGCCGGGAAGTTGGCGGAGAAGGCGCCCACCGAGGTCATCATCCGCTCCCCCCTCCATCCGTACACGCAGCTCCTCATCTCCTCCCTGCCCGAGGCGGGAGGGAGGTTCCCAGAGCGCAAGCTCGCGGGCATCCCGGGGTGTCCGCCGTTGCTTCTCGATCCCCCTCCCGGGTGCCGGTTCCGGGAGCGGTGCCCGGTCGCGTTTGAACGTTGTCAGGAGGAGCCCCCGTTTGGGGAGGTCGCCCCCGGCCATTGGGTGGCCTGCTGGCGAGTGAGAGCGCATCATGCTTGAGCTGGACAGGGCGAGCAAGACGTACCGGGTGGGGACGTTTGGGGGCAAGGCCCTCCGGGCCGTGGATGAGGTCAGCTTCGGGGTCGGCGCGGGGGAGGTGGTGGCCCTCATCGGGGAGAGTGGCTCGGGGAAGACCACGCTCGGGAAGATGGTCCTCCGGCTCATCCCCGTGACCTCGGGGAGGATCCTGTACAAGGGGGTCGACATCTCCACGCTCAAGGGAGCGGCGCTCAAGGACTACCATCGGCGGGTGCAGGGGGTGTTCCAGGATCCGTTCAGTTCATACAACCCGATCTTCAAAGCGGATCGGATCTTCCGGATCGTGCACCGGGAGTTCTTCCCGACCCAGGGGCCCACGGAGTGGAAGGAGAAGCTCGATGAGGCGTTGTGCGCGGTGGGACTGGCGCCGCGCGAGGTGCTGAACAAGTACGCCCATCAGCTGAGCGGGGGGCAGCTGCAGCGCCTCCTCATCGCGCGTGCGCTCCTCCTCGAGATCGAGTTCCTCGTCGCGGATGAGGTGATCAGCATGCTCGACGCGTCGACGCGCGTGGACGTGCTCAACTTGCTCGCCGGCCTCCGCGAGGACCGGGCCCTTTCCACCCTGCTCATCACCCATGACCTGTCCCTCGGCTACTACATCAGCGACCACGCGGTGATCCTCTACCGGGGGACCGTGGTGGAGCGCGGGGCGATCGAGAAGCTGTACGCTCGACCCATGCACCCGTACACGCAGATGCTCATGGCTTCAGTCCCCCGGCTCGATCGGAAGTGGGAAGAGGGTTCGATCGGGCTCAGAGGCCAACAGGTCGCGCTGGGCACGGGGTGCGTGTACTTCGAGCGCTGTCCGTTCCCGTACCGCGATGCGCGGTGCCGCACGTTCCGCCCGACGCTCGCGGAGCTGGAACCGGGACATTTCGTCGCCTGCCATGGATCCCCGGGGGATCCGGGTGATGGCCCCCACCGCCCTCCCGAGGTGGTACCGCGCTGAGCGTTGGCGATGGGGTCCCGCGCGCCACCGGAGGGGGAGGGCCGCACCGCAGACACGCTTCCCTACCGGGTCTGTGCGCCCGTAGCTTGCGAGCCCGGGGCAGCCGCCCGCGCGTGTCCCTCGTCTACCTCTTCTACTACATGGCCCTCGGCGCGTTCTTCCCGTTCATCAACCTGCACTACCGCCGCCTGGGCGTGACCGCACTGGAGATCGGTTTCTTGTCCGCGCTTCTTGTCCCGATTGCCACCATCGGATCTTTGTTGTGGAGCGGGATTGCGGACGCATCGGGACGACACCGGCTGATCGCGATCTCGTCCATGGTCCTCTCCATCGGCGCCGTGTTCGTGCTTTCCTGCGCGAGGGGTTTCCCAGGGATCGTGCTCTGGGCATCACTCCTGGCGTTCGTGAGCAGCCCGATCAGCCCGTTGGTCGACAGCGCGGCGGTGTGGGCCGCCGCCCGAAGCGGATCAGCGTTCGGGACGTTCCGGGTGTGGGGGACGATCGGGTGGGCGGTCTCGACGCTCGTGGTGGGCAACCTGATCGAGGGTCTCAGCTTGCGGTGGGCCTTCCACGGGTACATGGTGTTCATGGGGCTCACCCTCGTCGCGGCGTGGGCGGGGGAGGACGTCCGCCCTGGGAGGCGGGGGGTCGGGCTTCGGGGTGAGCTGAAAATCATTCTCCGTCATAGGTCGTTTCTCGTTTTCTTGGGGAGCGTGTTCTTCCTTGGGATGACGTTCGGAGCGGGGAACAACTTCCTCAGCCTGTTCCTCGATGCCATTGGGGCTTCGGAAGGGATGATCGGCCTCGCGTGGACCGTGGGGGCGCTGAGCGAGATCCCGGTCCTCTGGTGGGCAGGTCGTCTCACGCAAAGGCTCGGTTCCCAGGGCCTCGTGAAGCTCGCGTTCCTCACGTTCGGGGTGCGGTGGGTTCTCCTCTCGCTTGTGCCCCATCCCGGTTGGGCGCTCGCCCTGCAGGCGCTCCACGGGCTCTCGTTCGGCGCGTTCCTGGTGGGAGGGGTGGGGTACACGGCTGAAGTCACCCCCCCTGGCCTGTCGACCGTGGCCCTCGCCATCTTCAACATGACGGCGTTCAGCGTTTCATCGATTGCAGGTTCCCTCCTCGGCGGATACGTGTTCGATCGGCTCGGAGGGGCTGGCCTGTTCCGCATCCTCGGGATCGCGACCTGGCTCGGGTTGGTGGCCCTCCTCGGGAAACGTTCGCCATCATCCGGTCGAGCGGGCTGACACCTCACGCTCCGTCTTCCTTCACGAACTCGACGATCTCCCCGAGATGGGCGAACGCCAACCCGATCGCGGTGTCCGCAGCCCCATAGTAGATGGCGAGCCGCCCCGTGGGTCGGTCGTGGAGGAGGCCGCAGGGGAAGACGACGTTCGGGGTATCGCCGATGCGCTCGTACTCTTCGCGGGGGGTGAGGAGCGTGGAACGCGTTCGGAAGAGGACCCTCCATGGCTCGTCCAGGTCGAGGAGGGCGGCCCCCATGCTGTACACGAACCCATTGCATTGGGTGATGACCCCGTGGTAGAAGAGGAGCCACCCTTCGTCCGTCTCCACCGGCACTGGGCCTGGGCCGATCTTGGTGCTCTGCCAGCCTGTTGTGGGCGCCATGACGAACCGGTGGCGTCCCCAATGGACGAGATCCGGGCTCTCGCTGTAGAACACATCCCCGAACGGCGTGTGCCCCCGGTCACTGGGGCGACTCAGCATCGCGTATTTCCCGCGGATCCTCCGGGGGAACAGGACACCGTTGCGGTTGTAGGGAAGGAACGCGTTCTCCTTCTGGTAAAACCGCTCAAAATCAAAGGTGTAGCCCACGCCGATCGTCGGGCCGTGATAACCGTTGCACCAGGTGATGTGGTAGCGATCGTCGATCCACACCACCCGCGGGTCGTAGCGGTACTCCAATCGTGCGATCTCCTCGTCGTCACAGGTCCACGCGATCGGTTGGGGGTCGATCGACCAGTGGATCCCGTCACGGCTGAACCCGCGGTGGAGGTTCATCTCCCACGCCAGGTTGTCGCAGCGGAAGACCCCCGCGAACCCGTCGCGGAACGGAACCACTGCGCTGTTGAACACGCTCCTTGTCCCGGGCACGGCGCGGCTGACGAGGACCGGGTTGTTCACGGATCTCCACACCAGCTCGCTTGAACCTGCGGGTCGCTCCTCCCACGGGATTTTCCCCGTCACGGACTCCGCCACGCTGCACCTCCTTTCCCGCTGATCTTACCCCTCCGCAGGGTGGCGGAGCTGGTCGTGGCCGAAGCCGGCGCGGTCCCCTGCCGCGATCCGGGCCCGCCGGAGGAGGAGGGAGTTGGTCACCACGGAGAGCGAGGACGTGGCCATCGCGGCCTCCGCGAGGAGGGGGTGCATCCAGCCGATCACCGCCAGGGGGATCATCACTACGTTGTAGAAGAATGCCCAGAACAGGTTTTGCTGGATCCGGCGGAACGCCGCGCGGGAGAGGCGGACCGCCCGGACGACGCCTGTGAGGTCCCCGCGCACGAGGGTCACGTCGCCCGCCTCGATGGCGATGTCGGTTCCGGTGCCGAGGGCGATGCCCACGTCGGCCTGTTTGAGGGCCGGAGCGTCGTTGATCCCATCGCCGACGAACGCGACCCGTCCGAACCGCCCCTGGAGGTGGCGCACCTCGGCCACCTTCCCGTCGGGGAGGACCTCCGCGCGCACCTCTCCGATCCCCACCTGCCGGGCGACCGCCTCCGCGGTGCGCCGGTTGTCGCCGGTCACGATCACCGTGCGCAGTCCCATCCGGTGCAGTTCCCTCACGGCAAGGGCGGCGTCCTCCTTTGGGGGGTCGGCCACAGCGATGGCGCCGAGAGGGCGCCCGCCTGCCGCCACCCAGATGACGGTCTTCGCTTCTTCCTCCAGCGGGCGCACCGCGCGTGCAAGCGGGGCGAGGTCCACCCCGTGCTCCTCCAGAAGCCGTGACGTGCCCGCCACGACCCACGTCCCGTCCACCGTGGCCCGGATGCCCTTCCCCCGCTCGGCATGGAAGCTCTGGGGCTCGGCGAGGGTAATCCCATCAGCTTCCGCCCGCGCCACGACCGCTTTCCCCAGCGGGTGTTCGCTCCCACGCTCCACCGAGGCTGCCATCCGCAGGAGGTTCTCCCCCGCCACGCCGGCCGCGGGGACGATATCGGTCACCGCGGGGCGGCCTTGGGTGAGCGTCCCCGTCTTGTCGAATACGACCACCCGCACCTCGCGGAGGGTCTGGAGGGCCTCTCCGGAACGGATGAGGATGCCGAGGGCGGCCCCCATCCCGCTGGCGACCATCAGCGCGGTGGGGGTGGCCAGCCCAAGGGCGCACGGGCAGGCGATGACGAGCACGGCCACCGCCGACACGAGAGCGAGGGTGACGGGCCCCAGATCGGCGTTCACCCACGGAAGGACCCCCCCGGCAGCGACCAGGTCCCGCATGAACCCCGGAAACAGGAGCCAGGCGGTCACGGTGAGGAGGGCAATCCCGAGGACCGCGGGCACGAAGACCCGTGTCACCCGATCGGCGAGTCCCTGGATCGGCACTTTGGACCCCTGCGCCTCCTCCACGAGGCGGATGACCTGGGCGAGGAACGTGTCCCTCCCCACGCGGGTCGCGCGCACCGTGAGGAGCCCTTCTTGGTTGATCGTCGCCCCGATCACCTCATCCCCGGGCGCCTTGGCCACGGGCATCGACTCACCGGTGACCATGGATTCGTCCACCGAGCTTGCGCCCTCCGTCACCACCCCGTCGGTGGGGATCTTCTCGCCGGGGCGGACGACCATCACATCCCCCACCTGGACGGCCTCGATGGGGATCTCGACCTCCGCCCCGCCGCGGAGGACGCGGGCGGTCCTGGCCCCCAACGTGAGGAGGTTCCGGATCGCCTGCGAGGCACGGCCCTTCGCCGTCTCCTCCACGTGGCGGCCGGTGAGGTGGAACGCCATGATCATCGCTGCCACCCCGGCGTAGTTCGCCACCGGAGCGAAGAACGAGGCCGGTCCGGTGAGGAACGAGACCGCTGTCCCGAGGCCGATGAGGGTGTCCATGTTGGGATAACCGTGGCGGGCAGCGGAGAGGCCGCTGCGGTACGTCCGGCGGCCGACCCACAGGACGGGCAGCGCCAACAGGATCATCCCCAGCCTGAAGACGGCGTGGCTCGGCCACATCACCCCCCACGCCATCTCGGGGATCATCCACACGATGATGGGGACGGTCAGCGCCCAGGCAAGGCGCATCCGGGACCGGCTTTCGCGCATCCGACGGTCTGCTTCCTCGTCCGCCGGGGCGGCCTCCCGTTCGGCGGGGAGCTCCCGCACCTCGTACCCGGCCGCGGCTACGGCCTTGCCGAGGTCGGCGACGGTCGCGAGGCCTTGGATGTACGTCACCGTCGCCCTCGCGGTCGCCAGGTTCACGCTGGCGGCGACGACGCCGGGGACGCCGGCGAGCGCCCTCTCCACGTGCTGCGCGCACGAGGCGCAGGTCATCCCGCCGATGGTGAGGGTGGCGGTGTCGGTGGGCACTTCGTAGCCCGCGGCGCGCACCGCCTGGACGAGGGAGGGGAGGGGGATGTCCTCCCCCAAGTTCACCGTGGCCCGCCCCGTGGCCAGGTTCACGCTGGCGGCGACGACGCCGGGGACCCCAGCGAGGACTGCCCTCACGCGGGCCGCGCACGAGGCGCAGGTCATTCCCCGGATGGGGAGGGAGAGGCGGCTCTCGGGCACCGTGTCCCTCCTACGCGGGACGGCCGCCCTGTGGCCCGCCTCCGCTCCCCGACAGGTACCTCTCCGGATCCGCTTTGACCATGGCCTTGCACCCTGGAGCACAGAAGTAGTTCCAGCCCCCGTGGGTTACCTCCGCCGAAGCACGCTCAGGGTTCACTCCCATCTCACGGACCGCATCGATCGCCAGCCTCCTCGCAAACCGTGGGCCTTGCCCCAGTTGTACCTTCCCTGCCCCAGGATGCCAGGTCCCCTCACATCCTGCCGCGTCGTGCCGGGGGTCCATCGCCACCACGGGGCCACGAACACGCCGTGCCATTCGAGAACTTCCTGATCTTGGCTTCGACCAGGTCGGGATCGTCGTCGTGGGCATGGTACGGTCTGGAACCGTGGTCGCGGCGAGGGGGGCTCCGGGGCCCGTTGCCGGGTCCATGTAACGGATCCCCCGCATCGGACGTGGGGGATGTGGCCAAGCGTTGCCGCGCGCGGCCATCGGGATGCCAACATCGATCGACATGCCGCGCCTCGTCGTCCTCCTTTTCCCCATACTGTGGTCGGTGGACAAGGATTTGCAATGGATCTACCGTGGAGGACCGGTGAACGGGGGTTGACGGAGCCACCTTCCGCGATATGCTTAGGTCCCTAACGTTTAGGGGGCTAACCAATGGCCGAAACGACCGGATCGACCGATGAACCAGTGGGGCACCTCCTCGCCCAGGTGAGCAAGCTCCTCCGGGACCGGGTCCATGCCCGCATGGAGGGGATCGGGATCGGCCGGGGCCAGGGGTTCATCCTGTTCCGTCTCGGGGAGGAAAATGGCCTCGCCCAAGCGGACCTCGCCCGCAGGGCGTGGGTCCGGCCCGCCACGCTCACCGCTGCCCTGCAGCGGCTGGAGAAGGAGGGGCTGATCGAGCGCCGCCCTGATCCCACCGATGCGCGGGTGTCCCGCGTCTACCTCACGGCGAAGGGCGAAGCGACCCGCCGCCAGGCGGAAACGGTCTGGCACGAGGTCGAGTCCGAGCTGCGTGCGATCCTGAGCGTGGACGATCGGGCCCAGCTCGTGACGCTCCTCGGGAAGCTCCGCGCTGCCTTGGCGGAGGGGGGCCAATGAAATCCCTCGTCCGCATGTTCCGGTTCGTGCGCCCCCACCGGTGGCAGGCGATCGGGGCGTTGGCCCTCCTCCTGGGGATGGTGGGGGCGGACCTCCTCATCCCCCGCCTCACCCAGCGCGTGATCGACCAAGGGATCGCCGCGGGCGACATGCGCGTCATCGCCACCACCGCGCTCGCCATGATCGGGGCCGCGGTCATCTCCACCCTGTTTGCGATCACCAACACGGTCCTCTCGGTGCGGGTCGGCCAGGGGTTCGCCCACGACGTGCGGAGCGCCTTGATGCGCAAGGTGCAGACGTTCTCGTTCCGGAACCTGGACCGCCTCCAGACCGGGCAGCTCATCGTGCGCACGACAAGCGACGTCGCGATGGTGGAGATGATCGTGGCGATGTCGTTGCGCATCCTCACCCGCGCACCCGTGTGGGTGATGGGGAGCATGGCCCTCCTCATCCTCACCAGCCGTCAGCTCGCCTGGCTCCTCGTCGCGTTCGTCCCCGTGATCGTGGCCCTCATCTCCGTGTTCCTCACCCGGGCGCGGCCGATGTTCCTCGGGGTCCAGAAGCAGCTCGACCGGTTGAACACCGTCCTCCAGGAGAACCTCGCTGGGGTGCGGGTGGTGAAGGCGTTCGTTCGGGAGGGGTACGAGGCGCAGCGGTTCGACCGCGAGAACGAGGCCCTGATGCGCAAGAACATCCACGTGATGAGCTTCTTCGCTGTGCTGGCGCCATCGATGACGCTCCTTGTCAACCTCGGGGTGGTGGGGGCGATCTGGCTTGGGGGGCGGGCGACGATCGGCGGGACGATGACCGTGGGCCAGGTTGTGGCCTCCGTGAACTACCTCACCTACGCCCTGTTCCCGATGATGCTCATCGCGGGGATGATGGGCCCCTTGTCCGCGGCCGAGGCGTCCGCATCCCGGATCCTCGAGGTGCTCGACGCGGAACCCGATGTCCCCGAGAAGCCGCAACCGCGGCGCCTCTCCGCCTCCGGTTCCCCCCACGGGGCACGGGTGGCGTTCGAGGACGTGACGTTCGCCTACGATGGGGAGCCCGTCCTGCGCGGGGTGAGCCTCGTCGCCGAGCCAGGGGAGACGGTGGCGGTCCTCGGGGCCACGGGGTCGGGGAAGTCCACCCTCATCCACCTCATTCCCCGCTTCTACGACGTGACCGGGGGCCGGGTGACGGTGGACGGGATTGACGTGCGGGACCTGTCCCTCCTCTCGCTTCGGCAGCAGATCGGAATCGCCCTCCAGGAGGCGGTCCTGTTCACGGGCACGGTGCGGGACAACATCCGCTTCGGTCGGCCCGAGGCGAGCGAGGAGGAGGTGATCGCCGCTGCCCGAGCGGCCCAGGCCCACGAGTTCATCCTCGACCTCCCCCAGGGGTACGACACCGTGGTCGGCGAGCGGGGCGTGAACCTGTCCGGCGGGCAGAGGCAGCGGATCGCGATCGCGCGGGCCCTCCTCGTCCGGCCGCGGATCCTCGTCCTCGACGACAGCACGAGCGCGGTGGATATCGAGACGGAGATCAAGCTCCAGGACGCCCTCGACCGCCTGATGGCCGAGGACCACTCCGCGACGCGGTTCGTCGTCGCCCAGCGGATCAGCACGGTGCTGCTCGCCGACAAAATCGTGGTCCTGGACCGGGGGCGCGTTGCCGCGATCGGGACGCACGATGAGCTGTTGCGGGGGAGCCCGATCTACCAGGACATCTACGCGTCCCAGCTCGGGAGCGGGGGGGTGAACCGTGGCGCGTGACGCCGGCTCGCCGATCCGTCCGTCCCCACCCGGGATGCCGGGGCCTGGGGGGCGTGGACCGGGGCTGGCGAGGACGCCGATCGAGAAGGCGCGCGACGTGCGGGGGACGGCGCGGCGCCTCCTCGGGTACCTCCGGCCCTATCGCTGGCACTTCGCCGGGGTGTTCCTCCTCGCCCTCGCCTCCACTGGCCTTGCCCTCCTCGGCCCGTTCCTCATGGGGAGGGCGATCGACGGGGCGATCCGCGGCGGGGACCCGGCAGCGCTCCTCAGGATCGTCTTGCTCATGCTGGGAACGTACCTCGGGGCGTGGGGGACCCAGTACGCGGAGAACCTCATCCTCGCCCGGGCCACCCAACGGGCGATGCGTGCCCTGCGCCGGGATCTCTTCTCCCACCTCCAGACCCTGTCCCTGCGTTTCTTCGACGCCCGCCCCCACGGGGAGACGATGAGCCGCCTCACCAACGACATCGACGCCATCAACCGCGTCCTGTCCCAGAACATCCTCCAGCTTTTCACAGGGACCCTTACCCTCATCGGGATCCTCGTCATGATGTTCGTTTTGAACCCGCTTCTCGCCCTGGGTTCTCTCCTTGCGTTTCCCCTCATGCTCGGGCTCGTGGCCTGGGTGGGGAAGCGCACCCGGAAGGGGTTTCGGGAGTACCAGCGGAGGCTGGGGGAGCTCAACGGGAAGCTCGAGGAGACGTACAGCGGTCAGCGGGTGATCCTCGCCTTCGGCCAGGGGCCGGCCATCCTCCGCTCGTTCGACGAGGCCAACGCCGCGGTGAGATCGGTGGGGATCCGTGCGCAGACCTACGCCATGCTCGTCCCGCCGATGATGGGCATCCTCTCCAACGCCAACATCGCGATCTTGGCCGGCTTGGGAGGGTGGCTGACCCTCCTCGGGCGGGCGAGCGTGGGCACGATCGCCGCGTTCATCAGCTACTCCCGTCAGTTCGCCCAGCCCCTGCGCATGCTGGGCGACCTCTACAACCAGGTCCAGTCCGCCCTCGCTGGCGCGGAGCGGATCTTCCAGACGATCGACACCCCCCCCGACCTCGCCGATCCCGCCCAGCCGGTGGAGCTGGGCACGGTGCGGGGCCACGTCGAGTTCAAGGATGTGGAGTTCGGGTACGTCCCCGGCGTGCCCGTGCTCCGCGGCGTGAGCTTGGAGGCCAAGCCCGGCCAGACAATCGCCCTCGTCGGCCCCACCGGGGCGGGGAAGACGACGATCGTGAACCTCCTCACCCGGTTCTACGACGTGGACGTGGGGGCGATCCTCATCGATGGGGTGGACATCCGGACCCTGCGCCGCGACGAGCTGCGGCGGGCGCTGGGGATCGTCCTTCAGCAGACGTTCCTGTTCGCGGACACAGTGCTGGAGAACATCCGCTACGGACGCCTCGATGCCACGGATGAAGAGGTGATCGCCGCGGCAACGCTCGCCCACGCCGACCCGTTCATCCGCAGGCTTCCCGACGGGTACCGCACGGTCCTCTCCGAGCGGGGGGCGAACCTGAGCGAAGGGCAGCGCCAACTCCTCGCCATCGCCCGCGCCGTGCTCGCCAATCCGCCGATCCTCGTCCTCGACGAGGCGACGAGCAGCGTGGACACCCGGACCGAGGTGGCGATCCAGAAGGCCCTCCTCGGCCTGATGAAGGGCCGGACGAGCTTCGTGATCGCCCACCGCCTGTCCACGATCCGCAACGCGGACCAGGTGATCGTGATCGACGGCGGACGGATCGTGGAACGGGGGACGCACGACGAGCTCCTTGCCGCGCAGGGGTTCTATTGGCGCCTGTACACGAGCCAGTTTCGCCACACCCCGCTCGCTGCCCACCCCGCAGGCGGAGCCCCGCCTGTGACCTGAGTCCTCCTCGACGCGCGATAGGTGCTATCGCAGGAGGTGGATGTGCTTCCCCTTGTGCAGCCATAGCCCACTCGTGGACGGGAAGACGGACGAAGTAGCTCGGCACGGTCTCGTGGTCGTGGTAGGTCTCCTCAGCGAGGCGCGTCGCCGCCCCGCGCCCGGTGGGAGATCCACTTCTCAGGTGGGATGCCCCACGCGTACCTCACCACGGCCAGGCTGGCGAATGGGATGGAGGACCCGCCTTGAGGCCCGAGTGGCGATGCCCGAAGAACCGCCGCTTCCAGAGAGCGACGTTCCCATCTCCTCGGAAGTGGTACAGCGCGCTACGGCCTCGTTGAGCCGGTGACGGAGCTCAACGGCGATTCGCTGCGGGTCGTCGCGTATCTCCCTCTCCCCTCCACGTGGATGCGAGCGCGCCGGCTGGAGTCTTCCCATAGCAGAGAGTTCTCACCCCCAACCGGCCCTGCGCCAGGAACAGCCCGCGCGGGGACGCCGTCCCCCTGGCCATCCGTTCGAGGGCCATCGGCGCGGGGGATGACGGTTTCGCTACCGGGCCAGGACCCGTGCCAGCTCAAGGAGCTCTGGATCGAGGCCCTTCTGCCGCCCGGCGACCTCGGCGAGGGGGGTCGTGACCACGCCGCCGCGGATCCAGCCCACGAGCACTCCGGTCTCTCCGCGGGCGAGGGCGTCCACGGCGGCCGCCCCGAGGCGGGTGGCGAGGAGGCGGTCGAACGCCCCCGGCGCCCCGCCCCGCTGCACGTGACCGAGGATCGTCACCCGGAGCTCGAACCCAAGCCGCTTCTCGTTTCGATGGAAGTAGTCGGCAAGCCGGGC
>FWPV01004672.1_pt1 | contig 28568 bp, 27 predicted proteins | sample 2228371 | NCBI WGS metagenome assembly FWPV01 (sample SAMEA103939776, study PRJEB20133) | metagenome | reverse complement strand
CTCATCCGGCACCGTATCCAACAGGGCGGGCCAGATCGACAGAAAGCAATCCTCAACCCTCTGATAGCGCAGAGTTCTGTAAGTACAGCCAGCCCCGGTCTTTGCGCGGGTACAAACGAAATACTTGTTTCCATCCCCCTTGTTCGTCATGGTCATGGAACCCCCGCATGCCGCGCATCGGGCAATACCGCCAAAGATGTTGGTTAGCGGCTTGGCGGCGTGCCTTCCCCTGCGGGGCTGAACCGACCCCGTTCGCATGGCTTGGAGACGTTCTAAGGTGTCCGCGTCGATGATCGCCGGGTAGTAGTTCGGAACCGGCTCAAGGGCAACCCGCACGAGCTTGCCGCTACTTTGGTCTTGCACATGCGGAACAAACACGCCACGCACGGCGGGGTTATCCAAAATCTTGGCAATGTAGGTGCGGTGCCAGTACATCCCCCGGCCAAAGACCGGCACCCCTTCCCGGTTCAAGGTCTGCGCGATGACGCCCTGCCCAACACCATCTAGAGTCATGTCGAAAATGCGGCGCACGATCTGTACACGTTCCGGCACCTCCCGAAACACCCCGGTCTTCCGGTCAAGGTCTAGCCATGCCGGGCAAACGCTTGTCATTGCCTTCCGGGCTTTGCTGGCTTGTGTGCGCTTCTCTGCCCATGCTGCCTTCAGGCGGCTGGCCTTCATTGCGCTTTCCTCATGGGCACGCATGAAAGTAAGGATGCTCAACAGCAGTGCAACGGGATCATCGTCTAGGTTGTCCTTGTCGTACTTCCGGCCATCGTTGAGGGTCACGAGTACAGCGCCTGCATCCACCACGGACTCAAGCGCACGCAGCGCCTTGCGTGCTGTCTGTCGGCTGATCCGGTCAAGAGATTCCACCAGCAGATAACTACCTTGGGGAACAATTCCGTCTTCGATAGCCCGCAGAAAAAAGCCTAGCTGACTCTCAGCGGTAAGGTTTTTGCCCCGGAAGGCGGAAACGCCAAGATCATGCAAGGTCAGTGTGGTGTCTAGCTCTAGGCCATGCTGAAGCGCATAAGCCTCTGCCATAGACGATTGACGGCGGAATGAGTCACCCCGCATTTGTTCGGGGGTGCTGAAGCGCAGATAGCTGTAAGCCTTGATGGGTGCTGTCGGATGTTCCAAGGGGACTCTCTCAATGGTGAAAAGACCGTAAAGAGGTCTTCAAGTATCCACCATGAGCAGGCTGTGCCCGCCTGCGGCGGCGATTTCCAGCGCGCGCTTGGCGGCGGCCTGGCCTTTTACGTCGGCCAGGTCGGCGTAATCGGCGGGTGTGGCGGCGCTGGCCTGGGCCAGGGACCAACCTTTGCCAGCACCGGTGTTTCCCTCTTCTGGTGCACCGTGCTGGCGCAGTTGGTCCACCACGTCGATCAGGTGCGCGGCCCGGTACACCCGCGCATCGGGCACCAGCGCGGCCTCTTCGGCGCTGCCGGGCGGCAGCACCAGCGACACGTCGGGCACGGCTTCGCGGCGCAGCGCCAGGCTCATGGCCAGTGCGCCGCGCACCGGGCGCAGTTCCCCGCCCAGCGACAGCTCGCCCGCGAACTCATGGCCGTCGATGGCCGCCAGGGGCACTTGTCCACTGGCGCCCAGGATGCCCAGGGCGATGGGCAGGTCAAAGCGGCCGGAGTCCTTGGGCAGGTCGGCCGGCGCGAGGTTGACCGTGATGCGCTTGTTGGCGGGGAAATCAAGTCCCGAGTTGGCGATGGCCGAGCGCACGCGCTCGCGGGCTTCTTTTACCTCGGTGTCGGCCAGTCCCACCAATGTGAAGCTGGGCAGGCCGTTGGCCAGGTGCACTTCCACGCACACCGGCCGGGCCTCCAGCCCCAAAAGGGCGCGCGAGCGCACCAAACACAAGCCCATGAATTCCCTCCTTGGGGGCGCCTTCGGTCTGGCGCACGTTTTGTGTGCACCGATGTGGTGCGTCTGTCGTTTGAGCCCCCGACCGATGCGGGTCCCGCGTTCGCACAGGACCGCTTTTTGTGCGGGAGCGGGCGAGTTTGGCGGTGCTGCCTGGGGGGAAACGCCCACGGGTATGTGCTCTTTCGCATTACTGGCACGGACGTTGCAATGGGGTGTCAGCGATTGAATCCAGACCGGGGTTGCCCGGGTCAGTCCACAAGCGCGGTGTCGGCCTTCAGGTCGGGCCACCCTTCAAAACAGAAGAGGAATCACAGCATGAAAATGGTTTCAGCCATCATCAAACCGTTCAAGCTGGACGAGGTGCGCGAGGCACTCTCCGGCATGGGCGTGCAGGGCATCACGGTGACCGAGGTCAAGGGCTTCGGGCGCCAAAAGGGCCACACCGAGCTTTACCGCGGCGCCGAGTACGTGGTCGATTTCCTGCCCAAGGTCAAGGTGGAAGCCGCCGTGGCCGACGAACTGGTGGACCGTGTGATCGAGGCCATCGAAGGTGCCGCGCGCACCGGCAAGATCGGCGACGGCAAGATTTTTGTCACCCCGCTCGAACAGGTGGTTCGCATCCGCACCGGCGAGACCGGCAAGGAAGCCCTCTGATTTCCGCCCCCTGACCTTCGAAAGAACACGGACATGAAAAAACTCATCGCATCCCTGTTGCTGGGCGCGGGCCTGGCATTTGGCGGGCTGGGCGCCATCGCGCAGACCGCTCCTGCAGAACCCACTCCAGCCGTGGCCGCGCCGGCGGCTGACGCTGCACCGGCCGCGGCTCCTGCCGCCGCTGCACCGGCGGCTGCCGAGGCTGCACCGGCCGCCGCCGAAGCGCCCAAGGAAACCGTGGACAAGGGCGACGTCACCTGGATGATGATCTCCACCATCCTGGTGATCCTGATGGTCATCCCCGGCCTGGCCCTGTTCTACGGCGGCCTGGTGCGCAGCAAGAACATGCTGTCGGTGCTGATGCAAGTGATGGTGGTGTTCTCGCTGATCTCGGTGCTGTGGGCCGTCTACGGCTACAGCCTGGCGTTTGGCGGCGAGGGCCTGATCATCGGCAACCTGAGCAAGGTGTTCCTGGCCGGCATCACGCCTGAGACGCTGGCGGCCACCTTCACGCCCGGCGTGATGATCCCCGAGTTCATCTTCATCGCCTTCCAGGCCACCTTCGCCGGCATCACCTGCGCGCTGATCGTGGGTTCGTTCGCCGAGCGCATCAAGTTCAGCGCCGTGCTGCTGTTCTCGGTGATCTGGTTCACCTTCAGCTACCTGCCGATCGCCCACATGGTGTGGGGCGCTGGCGGCTACCTGTTTGGCAAGGGCGCGCTGGACTTCGCTGGCGGCACCGTGGTGCACATCAACGCCGCCATGGCTGGCCTGGTGGGTGCCTACCTGGTGGGCAAGCGCATCGGCTACGGCAAGGAAGCCATGGCCCCGCACAGCCTGACGCTGACCATGGTGGGCGCCTCGCTGCTGTGGGTGGGCTGGTTCGGCTTCAACGCTGGCTCCAACCTGGAAGCCAACGGCGGTGCCACCCTGGCCTTCATCAACACCCTGGTCGCCACCGCCGCCGCCGTGCTGGCCTGGTGCGTGGGTGAAGCCCTGGGCAAGGGCAAGGCCTCGATGCTGGGTGCCGCTTCTGGTGCCGTCGCTGGCCTGGTGGCCATCACCCCGGCCTGTGGCACCGTGGGCCCGATGGGCGCCATCGTGATCGGTCTGGTCTCTGGCTTCCTGTGCCTGTGGGGCGTGACCGGCCTGAAGAAGATGCTGGGCGCTGACGACTCGCTCGACGTGTTCGGCGTGCACGGTGTCGGTGGCATCGTGGGTGCCCTGCTCACCGGTGTGTTCTCTGCCGCATCGCTGGGTGGCATCAAGGCCGACGGCTACTCCATCGCCAGCCAGATGGTGGTGCAGGCCGAAGGCGTGGTGATCACCATGGTGTGGTCGTCGGTGGTGGCCTTCATCGCCTACAAGATCGTTGACATGGTGGTGGGTCTGCGCGTGACCGAAGAAGCCGAGCGCGAAGGCCTGGACATCAGCTCGCACGGCGAGACCGCGTACAACCGCTGATCGCCCTCCCATCCCTTCATGGGTTTGCTCCAAGGGCTGCGTTGACCATCGGCGCAGCGCCTGCTCTGTTACCCCCGCGTGGCCAAAAGCCCGTGGGGGTTTTTTCATTGGGGCCCCCCTAAGATGCGCCGCGCCACATCCACAAAGGGAGGAACCCATGCACATCACCCGTTGGCCCGTCGTTCAGGCTGCCGCCATTGCCTTGGTCTTGGCCTGTGGCCCGGTTCATGCCGAGGGCACGAAAAAGGTGGTGCGCAGCGCCCCCCGCGTGAAGGTGCATGAGGCGCCCTCGCACGAGACCCCGGCCCAGCGCGACCGCCGCCTGCTGCGCGAGTGCAAGGGCCGGCCCAACGCGGGTGCCTGCCTGGGCTACGCGAGCTGAGGCGGCCAGCGGCTTTGCAGCCGCGCGTGCAAAAAATTCAAGTGCCGCCGCCAGGGCGCGCACTACCATCGCGGGCATGTCCGACACCCAGGAACTCTTGCCCACCGACTGGATTGACCGCATCCGCGCCGCGGCGGCCGATCGCACCCGCCTGCACATCGTGGGCGGTGCCACCAAGGCGTTTGCGCGCGCGGCGCCCGAGGGTGAGGCCCTGTCCACCCTGGGCTTTCGCGGCATCGTCAGTTACGAGCCCACCGAGCTGGTGGTGACGGCCCGCGCCGGCACGCCGCTGGCCGAGCTGGAGGCCGCGCTGGCCGAGCAGGGCCAGTGCCTGGCCTTCGAGCCGCCCCACTTTGGCCCCGGCGCCACCGTGGGCGGCATGGTGGCCGCGGGCCTGTCGGGCCCGGCCCGTGTGGCCGTGGGTTGCGTGCGCGATTTCGTGCTGGGCGCCCGTTTCGTTGATGGCCAGGGCCAGTGGCTGACCTTTGGCGGCCAGGTCATGAAAAACGTGGCCGGCTATGACGTGAGCCGCGTGCTGGCCGGCAGTTGGGGCCAGCTTGGCGTGATCGGCGAGGTGAGCCTGAAGGTGCTGCCGGTGGCGCCCGCCGAGGCCACGCTGCTGTTCCCCCTGGGGCAGCGCGAGGCCCTGGCGCAGTTGCACCGCTGGTGCGCCCAGCCCTTGCCGCTCAATGCCTCTTGCTGGGTGAAAGACACCACGGCGGCAGGTTCACCCGAGTGCCTGTTTGTGCGCCTGCGCGGCGCCAAGGCCGCGGTGGAATCGGCCTGCGAGCGCATGGTTCGCGAGGCCGGCGGGCAGCGCCTGGACGCCGTGCAGGTGGCGCCCGACTGGGCCGCCTGCCGCGAGCAGACATTGCCCTTCTTTCAAGCGCCCTCGGCCGCGCACGCCCTGTGGCGCCTGTCGGTGCCGCCCACCGCGCCGGTGCTTGATTTGCCGGCGTCGCCGCTGATCGAATGGCACGGCGGTTTGCGTTGGGTGTGGGCGCCGCTGGACGCCGCCGATGCCCTGCGCGCCACGGCCCGCGAGGCGGGCGGGCACGCCACCTTGTTCCGCACGCCGGCCTCGGGCGACGGCGGTGTGCCGCGCGAGCAGGCGCTGGCGCCCGCCAACGCGGCCATCGCCCAGCGCCTGCGCGCTGCCTTCGACCCCGCTGGCGTCTTTTCGCCCGCTTCGGCCTGATCCCTCGCCATGCAAACCCACCTCTCCGACGAGTTCGCGCAGCGCGCCGATGGCCGCGCGGCCGAGGCCATTCTGCGCAAGTGCGTGCACTGCGGCTTCTGCACCGCCACCTGCCCCACCTACCAGTTGCTGGGCGATGAACTGGACGGCCCGCGCGGGCGTATCTACCTGATCAAGCAAGTGCTCGAAGGCGCCGAGCCCACGCGCAAAACCCAGCAGCACCTGGACCGCTGCCTCACCTGCCGCAACTGCGAAAGCACCTGCCCCAGCGGGGTGGATTACGGGCACTTGGTGGACATCGGCCGTGCCATCGTCGATGAGAAAGTGCCGCGCCCGGCTGGCGAGCGCGCCGTGCGCTGGCTGCTCAAAGAGGGCCTGCCCTCGCCCGCCTTTGGCCCGGCCATGAAGCTGGGCCAGGCGGTGCGTGGCTTGCTGCCCGAATCGCTCAAGGCCAAGGTGCCGCAGCCCCGGCCCGCGGGCGCCTGGCCCACGCGCGAACACGCCCGCCGCGTGCTCATGCTGGGCGGCTGCGTGCAGCCTGCCATGGCGCCCAACATCAACGCGGCCACCGCCCGCGTGCTGGACGCGGCTGGCATCCAGACCGTGGTGGCCGCTGAGGCCGGTTGCTGCGGCGCGGTGAAGTTCCACCTGAACGACCAGGACGGCGGCCGCGCGCAGATGCGCGCCAACATCGACGCCTGGTGGCCGCACATCGAGCGCGGCGTGGAGGCCATCGTGATGAACGCCTCGGGCTGTGGCGTCACCGTCAAGGAATACGGCCACCTGCTCAAAGACGACCCGGCCTACGCCGAGAAGGCCGCCCGCTTGAGCGCCATCACCAAAGACCTGAGCGAGTTGCTGCCCACCCTGGTGCCGGCGCTGAAAGACCGCCTGAAACGCGCGCCCGAGGGCCTGATCGGCTTTCACCCGCCCTGCACTTTGCAGCACGGACAGAAGCTCAAGGGCGGCGTGGAACAGCACCTGGGCGCCCTGGGGTTCAAGGTGGCCGTGGCGCGGGTAGAGCCGCACCTGTGCTGCGGCTCGGCGGGCACTTACTCGGTGCTCAACCCCGACATTGCCTACACCCTGCGCGACCGCAAGCTCGGCCACCTGGGTGAGATGAAGCCGGCGGTGATCGCCAGCGCCAACATTGGCTGCATCACCCACCTGCAAAGCGGCACCGACACACCGGTTCGGCACTGGGTGGAGCTGCTCGACGAAGCCTTGAGCTGAGGCCCCCGCATGATCCCCGCGCTGGCCACCTTGCTCGTGTTCCAGTTGCTGGGCGAATCGCTGGTGTTGGTGCTGGGTGCGCCAGTGCCCGGCCCGGTGGTGGGCCTGGCCCTGCTGCTGCTTGTCCTGGTGCTGAAGCCTGCTGTGCTGGACGCGCTGCGGCCCACGGTGCAGACGCTGTTGCAACACCTGTCGCTGCTGTTCGTGCCCGCCGCCGTGGGTGTAATGCAGCACCTGCAGCGCCTGGGCGATGAGGCCCTGGCCATTGGCGTGGCCCTGGTGGTGAGCACCCTGGTGTGCATGGCCACCTCGGCCTGGACCATGCTCTGGCTCATGAAGCGCGTGGCACCGAAGGAAGGGCCCAAGCCATGAGTGCCCCGCTGCCGCTGCCCGCGCCCCTGGCCGACATCTGGGTCTACCTCTCGGCCACGCCTTTGCTGGGCCTCACGCTCACGCTGCTGGTGTACCAGGGCGCTTTCGTGCTGTACCGCCGCAGCGGCTTCAACCCCTTGGCCAACCCGGTGGCCATGGCGGTGGCGGTGCTGGCCACGCTGTTGTGGCTCACGGGCACGCCCTACGCCACCTATTTCGAGGGCGCGCAGTTCGTGCACTTCTTGCTGGGGCCGGCCACGGTGGCGCTGGCCGTGCCCTTGTTCGAGCAATGGCAGCGCTTGCGCCGGTTGTGGCTGCCGCTGCTGGGGGCGTTGGTGGTGGGCTCGCTCTCGGCCACCGTCACCGCCATTGGCGTGGGGTGGGCACTGGGCGCGAGCAAGGCCACCTTGGCCTCGCTGGCGCCCAAGTCGGTTACCTCGCCGGTGGCCATGGGCATTGCCGAAAAGATCGGTGGCATTCCCTCGCTCACGGCCGTGCTGGTGGCGGGCACCGGCATCGTGGGGGCGGTGACGGCGCGCTCGCTCTTCAATGCCATGCGCATCCAAGACCCCACCGTGCGCGGCTTTGCGCTGGGCACGGCGGCGCATGGCATCGGCACCGCGCGCGCTTTTCAGGTGAGCGAAGAAATGGGCGCCTTCGCCGGTCTGGCCATGGGCCTGTCGGCCCTGTTCAGCGCCCTGACCTTGCCGCTGTTGGCCGGGGCCTTGCTGCGCTGGCTCTGAGGCCGATCAGCCCAGGGCCTGCTCAATGTCTTGTGTGAGCTTCTCGGGCGCGTCTTGCGGCGCGTAGCGCTTGAGCACGCGGCCGTCGCGCCCCACGAGAAACTTGGTGAAGTTCCACTTGATGGCCTTGCTGCCCAGGATGCCGGGGGCTTCTGCCGTGAGCCACTGGTACAGCGGGTGGGCGCTAGCGCCGTTCACGTCGATCTTGGCCATCATCGGGAAGCTCACGCCGTAGTTGCGCTGGCAGAAGGTGGCGATCTCGTCGTTGCTGCCCGGGTCTTGGTGGCCGAACTGGTTGCAGGGAAAGCCCAGCACCACCAGGCCGCGCGCGGCGTAGGTTTCGTGCAGCTTCTCCAGGCCGCCGAACTGTGGCGTGAAGCCGCAGGCGCTGGCGGTGTTCACGACGAGCAGCACGCGGTCACGGTACTGGTCGAGCGAGACGGTCTGGCCGTCGATGGTCTGGGCCTGAAAGTCGTAGACAGTGGTCATGGCGGCATCTCGGTGAGGACGGGCTGCCATGGTAGAGCGCGGCCGTTCGGCTTGCAGGTGTGACACCAAAGTACCCCACAAGCTACCGCAGTCGCATGCTCTCGTTGCATACTGGCGCGCATTCAGAAAACCTTGTTTGCAATTCAATTGGGGACGGCTGATGGGCGAGGCGTATCGGGTGGCGCTGGTGGGGTTCTCGCATGAGGAGGTGGGCACCTTCGAGTCCTTCTTTCGCATGGCCGCTCGCCGGCCGCCGGCCTACCAGGTGCAGGACGAGGTGTTGGATGCCCAGGTACTGATCGTCAACGCCGATGACGCGCAGGCCATGCACCTGGTGCGGTATGCGCAACTGCCCGGCAAGGTGCTGCTGGTGGGGCGCAGCGACCGCGGCACGGGCTGGCCAGTGCAGCACCGCCCGGTGAAGCTGGTGCAGGTGCTCGGCGCGCTGGACGGGCTGGTGGGGGCTTCTCGTACCGCGCCGCCGCAGCGACGCAGTTCGGACGGAGCTCCCGAGTCGGTGCGCCGGCCGCCGCACCCGGCGATGCCTGAGACCGCTTTCGCCCTGACGCTGCCCATGCCCCGGCCCGATCTGCCCGCCCTGGCCGAGCACCGGGTGGGCGTGATGCCGCTCACCGAAATCGGCGCCGAGCACGACCTGCCGGTTCGCATTCCGCGCTCGCCCCATTCGCGCCGTGACAGCGACCCCAAAGAGCTGCCCTTGCCCGAGCGTGGCGACTTGCTGGTGGTGTCGCAAAGCCTGGTGGAAGGCCGGGTGCTGCTGCGCCGCTTCAAGAAATACGGGCTCAAGGCCGACTGGTCGCGCGAGGCCACGCAAGCCTTGGCGCTGATGCAGGCACACCCTTACCGCATTGTCGTGATCGACCACCTCACCGGCCACCCCGATGCCTACGAGCTGTGCCGCGCCGCCAAAAAAACGCGGGGCCCCAAGGGGCCGCCGGTGGTGATTTTGTTTGCGTTGATGGTGGGCACCATGGAACGCATGCGCGCCAGCCTGGCGGGCTGTGATGCGTTCTTGTCGCGCTCGGTGAACGAGGCCGATCTGTACAAAACCCTGGCCCAGCACCGACTGGTGAACCTGGACGGTTTCGCGCCCACGAACTTCGGGTTCTGAGCGGCCGGCTCAGCCGTGCAGGTCGTCGCGGCGGGCGATTTCCAGCAGGCGCTCCAGCTCGTGCGGGTGCGCGCGCTGGTTGTGGCGGTGCCAGATGGCGATCAGCAGCATGACGCCGGCCACCAGCACGCCGAAGGCCGTGATGGCGGCAAAGGCCGACCAGCCCATGCCGGTGGAGAAGCTGTACAGGAAGCCCAGGCCCAGGATGCAGGCCTGTTCGTTGAAGTTCTGCACCGCGATCGATCGGCCCGCGCCCATGAGGTTGTGGCCGCGGTGTTGCAGCAAGGCGTTCATCGGCACCACCAGGAAGCCGCCCAGCCCGCCCAGCAGCACCAGGAAAGGCGCGGCCACCCAGACGTTGTCGATGAAGTTCATCGCGATCACCAGCACGCCCATGCCAATGCCCAGCGGCATCACGCGCGTGGCCTGGTCCAGCCGCATGCGCAGGGACGCCACCACCGCCCCCACGGCCGTGCCCAGGGCCACCACGCCCACCAGCGACGAGGCCTGCGTGGTGCTGTAGCCCAGCGCCGCCGCCGCCCAGGCCAGCACGATGTAGCGCAGGTTGCCGCTCACGCCCCAGAACAGGGTGGTGGTGGCCAGCGAGATCTGGCCCAGGCGGTCTTTCCAGAGGCGGGTGTTGCAGAGCCAGAAATCGGGCAGCAGGGCCAGCGGGTTGCTGGGCATGGGGCGCGGTGTCACGCCGGTGAGCGGGATGCGCGTGTTGAACCAGGCCGCCAGCGCGTACACCACCACCAGCGCCGCGATGGCCGCCTCGGCCGGGTGGTCAAGGCCCGTGTGCAAACCGGGCAGGTCGATCGACAGCAGCGCTCCGGCCACCCAGGGGCTGACCAATTGGCCGCCCAGCAGCACGCCCAGGATGATGGAGGCAATCGTCAGGCCCTCGATCCAGCCATTGGCCTTCACCAGTTGGGAGGGCGGCAGCAGTTCGGTGAGGATGCCGTACTTGGCCGGCGAATAAGCGGCAGCGCCCAGGCCCACCAGGGTGTAGGCCAGCAAGGGGTGCACGCCCACCAGCATCAACAGGCACCCCACCACCTTGATGGCATTGCTGATGAACATCACTTGTCCCTTGGGCCTGGCGTCGGCAAAGGCGCCCACGAAGGGCGCCAGCACCACATAGAACAGGGCAAACATGGGCACCAGGGCGGCGCTTTGCCACTCGGGGGCGTGGCGGGAGCGCAGCAACTCGATGGCGGCCACGAAAAGCGCGTTGTCAGCCAGAGAGCTGAAAAACTGCGCCGTCATGATGGTGTAGAAGCCGCGCTTCATGGCGATGATGGATGGGCCTTGGGGGCCTTGGCCGCGTGTCCGCGCAGGGGGCCGTGGCTGAGATTTGTGCGACAGTAACCGAGTGTCTCGGAAGGGTGGCCGGTTATAGCACGCGCCCTTGACGCCGCCGGGCAGGATGTGCCCCAGTGTCAGGTGCCTTCTGGCGATTCCCGAGAACCCTTGCACACCATTTCATTGCGCCATGCCCCGTCCGATTCTTGCCACCGTCCACCCCGAAGCCCTCCGCCACAACCTGCAGCGCGCCCGCGACTGCGCGCCCGATTCGCAGGTGATGGCGGTGGTGAAAGCCAACGCTTACGGGCACGGCATCGAGCGCTGCTTTGACGCCCTGCGCGCCGCCGACGGCTTTGCCCTGCTCGACCTGGACGAAGCCCAGCGCCTGCGCGCGCTGGACTGGCGCGGCCCCATCCTGCTGCTCGAAGGCGTGTTTGAGCCGCGCGACCTGGAGCTGTGTTCGCGCCTGCACCTGTGGCACGCGGTGCACTGCACCGAACAGATCGACTGGCTGGCCGCGCACAAGACGCAGGTGCCGCACCGCGTGTTCCTCAAGCTCAATTCCGGCATGAACCGGCTGGGCTTCACCCCGGCGGCTTTCCGCAGCGCCTGGGCGCGCCTGAACGCCCTGCCGCAGGTGGACGAAATCTCCTTCATGACCCACTTCAGCGACGCCGACGGCCCGCGCGGCATTGCCCACCAAGTGGCCGTCTTCGAGGCCGCTACCGCTGACTTGCCGGGCGAACGCAGCCTGGCCAACAGCGCCGCCATCCTGCGCCACGCCACCAGCCCGCTGCGTGGCAGCGGCAACGGCCACCTGGCGGCCGACTGGGTGCGCGAGGGCATCTCGCTCTATGGCAGCGCGCCCGACTATCCCCAGCACAGCGCCGCCGACTGGGGCCTGCTGCCCACCATGACCTTGTCCAGCCGCCTGATTGGCGTGCAGCAACTGCGTGCCGGCGACACCGTGGGCTACGGCTCCACCTTCACCGCCGAGGGCGACCTGCGCGTGGGCGTGGTGGCCTGTGGCTACGCCGACGGCTACCCCCGCGTGGCGCCCACCGGCACGCCGATCCTGGTGGCCGGGCAGCGCACCCGCACCCTGGGCCGCGTGAGCATGGACATGCTGGCCGTTGACCTGACGCCCGTGCCCGAGGCGGGCATTGGCGCCGAGGTGGTGCTGTGGGGCCGCTCGGCCACCGGCGCGGTGCTGCCGATTGACGAAGTGGCGCGCGCAGCGGGCACCTTGTCGTACGAACTGATGTGCGCCGTGGCGCCCCGCGTGCCCTTCGCCGCCGCGGCCTGATCGCACCCGCTGGCGCCCGCGCCAGCCCACGGGAGTCGGCCCCTTGATACTGGGGGTAGTATCAGAATATACTGAGGTACCAATCAGGAGGTCCCGCCATGCCCATTCGATCCGCCGTTCGCCGCCACCGCCCCGTTGCCTGGGCAGGGGCGGCCGTGCTGGCCTTGTCATCCCTTGTCTGGATGGGGGCTCACGCTGCGGGCGAGCCCGCCACCGCCGGGCCGCAGGTGCCGGTGCTCACCGTGGGCGAGCGCGCCGTGGGCGACGGCCTCACGCTGGACGGCAGTCTGCAGGCCGTGCGCCAGAGCGTGCTGTCGGCCCAGGCCAGCGGCCGCATCGCCACCCTGGCGGTGAAGGCGGGCGACCGGGTGAAGGCCGGCCAGGTGCTGGCCACGATTGACGACCGCGTCACCCAAGCCGGCGTGGCCCAGGCGCAGGCCGGCGTGGCCCAGGCGCAAGCGACCCTGGTGAACGCACAGGCGCAATTCGATCGCACCAAAGAGCTTCGCGCGCAAGGTTTCGTGGCCCAGGCCGCGCTGGACACCGCGCAGGCCCAGCTCAAGGCCGCGCAGGCGGCGGTGAACGCGGCGCGCGCCGGGCAAACGCAGTCTGACCTGGCGCAGGGCTTCACCCGCCTGACCGCGCCTTACGACGGCTGGGTGCTGGCCACCCACGCCGAAGCCGGTTCGCTGGCCCAGCCGGGCTCGCCGGTGCTCACGGTGTACGCGCCGCAGCCCATTCGCGCCGTGGTGTTCGTGCCGGCCTCCCAGCAAGTGCTGGCCGAGCAGGCGCAGCGGGTGGAGGTGCTCTTGCCCGGCACCTCGCGCTGGGTGAAGCCGGCGGCCGCCAGCCGCGTGCCGGCGGCCGACCCGGTGTCGCAGACGGTGGAGTGGCGCCTGGACCTCAGCGCGGACGACAGCGCCACCCAGGTGCCCGGCCGCGCGGTGCAGGTGCGCTTTGTGGGGGGCCAGGCGCAGCGCCTGCTGGTGCCGGCCAGCGCCGTGCTGCGGCGCGGCGAACTGACGGCGGTGTACGTGGCGCCCGAGGGCGGGCAGGCCTTTGTGCTGCGCGCGGTGCGCCTGGGGGTGTCCCACGGTGAGGCGGGCTTCGAGGTGCTGGCCGGCCTGCGCGGCGGTGAGCGCGTGGCGCAAGACGCCGTGCGCGCCGGTCTGGCGGGCGCCCGCCCCGCCCCTTGAGGAGGCCGCATGAACACGAACCACAAGCTGGGTGCCTCGGGCCGCGTGGCGCGGCTGTTTCAGGCCAACGCCATCACGCCGCTGCTGGCGCTGGTGGCCTTGCTGCTGGGCTTTTTCGCGGTGATGGTGACACCGCGCGAGGAAGAGCCGCAGATCAACGTGACCATGGCCAACGTGCTGATCCCCTTCCCTGGGGCGTCCAGCGCCGACGTGGCCAGCCTGGTGGCCGGCCCGGCCGAGCAGGTGCTGTCGCAGATCGCCGGCATTGAGCACACCTATTCGGTGGCCCGCCCCGGCATGGCCGTGCTGACGGTGCAGTTCCAGGTGGGGGTGCCGCGCACCGAGGCGCTGGTGCGCCTGTACGACGTGCTCAACGCCAACCAGGATTGGCTGCCCGCCAAGCTGGGCGTGCTGCCGCCCATCGTGAAACCCAAGGGCATCGACGACGTGCCCGTGCTGGCGGCCACGCTGTGGAGCCCCGACGCCGCCTCGGCCCACGAGCTGCAGCGCATTGCGCTGTCGGTGGAGGGCGAGCTCAAGCGCGTGCCCGGCACCCGCGAGATCGACACCATCGGTGGCCCCGGCCGCGCGGTGAATGTGTGGCTGGACCCGGCCCGCCTGCGCGAGCGCGGCGTGAGCGTGGCCGCCCTGCAGCAGGCCATTGCCGCCGCCAACCAGGCCATGCCCGCGGGCAACGTGGCCAACCCCGGCGCGGCCAAGGGCGAGCCCGGCCTGCTGAGCGTGCAGACTGGCGAGTTCCTGCGCAACGAAGACGACGTGGGCGACATCGTGGTGGGCGTGAGCCAGGGCCGCCCCATCTACCTGCGCGAAGTGGCGCGGGTGGAGGCCGGAGCCCAGCAGCCGCAACGCTACGTGTGGTTCACCCCCGGCGTGGCCGAGGGCGGCCAGCACGCCGGCCAGAGCTTCCCGGCCGTGACCATCACCGTGACCAAGAAGCCCGGCCAGAACGCGGTGGACGTGGCGCGCCACGCACGCGAGCGCCTGGCCGAGTTGCAGAACAGCGTGATCCCCGACGGCGTGCGCGTGAGCATCACCCGCGACTACGGCCAGACCGCCGCCGAGAAGGCCAACAAGCTCATTCAGAAGCTCATCTTCGCCACCGGCAGCGTGATCGTGCTGGTGGGCCTGGCGCTGGGCCGGCGCGAGGCCGTCATCGTGGGCGCGGCGGTGGTGCTCACCCTCACCGCCACCCTGTTCGCCAGTTGGGCCTGGGGCTTCACGCTCAACCGCGTGTCGCTGTTCGCGCTGATCTTCTCGATTGGCATCTTGGTGGACGACGCCATCGTGGTGGTGGAGAACATTCACCGCCACCGCCAGCTCACGCCCGATGCGCCGCTGCGCGAGGTCATTCCGCGCGCGGTGGACGAGGTGGGCGGCCCCACCATCCTGGCCACGCTCACCGTGATCGCGGCGCTGCTGCCCATGGCCTTCGTCAGCGGCCTCATGGGGCCGTACATGAGCCCCATCCCCATCAACGCCAGCATGGGCATGGCCATCTCGCTGGCCATCGCCTTCACCGTCACGCCCTGGCTGGCCTTGAAGCTCACCAAGGCCGACGGCCACGCCGCGCACGGGCCGTCGAAGCTGACCACCGCGCTGCAGACCACCTTCACCCGTGTGCTCACGCCGCTGTTGGCCAGCGCGCGCAAGCGCTGGCTGCTGCTGGGCGGCATCGTGGCCGCGCTGATGCTGTCCATGGGCCTGGCCGTGGTGCAGTGGGTGGTGCTGAAGATGCTGCCCTTTGACAACAAGAGCGAGTACCAAGTGGTGCTCGACATGCCGGCCGGCACGCCGCTGGAAAACACGGCCGCTGCCCTGCAGGACATGACGGCCTACCTCAGCCGCCAGCCCGAGGTGGCCAACGTGCAGGGCTACGCCGGCACCGCCAGCCCCATCACCTTCAACGGCCTGGTGCGCCAGTACTACCTGCGCGCCGAGCCCGAAGGCGGCGACCTGCAGGTGAACCTGATCGACGCCCACCAGCGCCACGAGAAGAGCCACGCCATCGCCCAGCGCCACCGCCCCGAGCTGGAGAAGATCGCCCAGGCCCACGGCGGGCGCCTTCAGGTGGTGGAAGTGCCGCCCGGCCCGCCCGTGATGTCGCCCATCGTGGCCGAGGTGTACGGCCCCGATCTGAAGGGCCGCGAGGCCCTGGCCCAGCGCGTGGCCAAGGCCTTTGGCGACAGCGCTGACATCGTGGGCATTCACACCTCGCTCAAGGAAGAGGCCCCGCGCGCCTTCCTGCGCATCCAGCGCCAGCGGGCCGAGTCGCTCGGCATCCCGGCCCAGGCGATTGCCCAGACCGTGGCCGGCGCGCTCTCCGGCGTGGACGCCGCCTACCTGCACGACGAAGGCGCCTCGCGCGACGCCGTGCCGGTGCGCCTGCAACTGCCGCTGGACCGCCAGATCGGCCTGGACGCGCTGCTGGCCCTGCCGCTGCAGGCCGCCAACGGCGCCATGGTGCCGCTGTCCGAGCTGGTGCGCGTGGAGCGCGGCGTAATCGACACCCCGCGCTTCACCAAAGACGGCCTGCCCGTGGTCTATGTGATGGGAGACATGGCCGGCCGGCTCGATTCGCCCTTGTACGGCCTGTTCGGCATCCGCCCGCAACTCAGCGACGCGGCCCTGCCCAACGCGGGTGAGCTGGGCGAGTACTGGATTCGCCAGCCGTCTGACCCGTACCGCGCCTACGCCATCAAGTGGGACGGCGAGTGGCAGATCACGTACGAGACCTTCCGCGACATGGGCGCCGCTTACGCCGTGGGCCTCATCCTCATTTACCTGCTGGTGGTGGCCCAGTTCAAGAGCTACCTCACGCCGCTGGTGATCATGGCGCCCATTCCGCTCACGCTGATCGGCGTGATGCCGGGGCACGCCCTGCTGGGCGCGCAGTTCACCGCCACCAGCATGATCGGCATGATCGCGCTGGCCGGCATCATCGTGCGCAACTCCATCTTGCTGGTGGACTTCATCGAGCTGGAAACCGCGCGCGGCGTGCCCTTTGCCGAGGCGGTGGTGCAGTCCGCCGCGGTGCGCGCCCAGCCCATCGCGCTGACGGGCCTGGCCGCCATGATGGGCGCCTTCTTCATCCTCGACGACCCGATCTTCAACGGCCTGGCCGTGTCCCTCATCTTCGGCATCGCCGTCTCCACCCTGCTCACGCTGGTGGTGATCCCGGTCTTCTATTTCGCGCTCTACCAGAAGCGCCACGCCGCCCCCGGCGCCCCTGTCACCCCCACCACCCCCATCCCTCAAGGAGAATGAAATGACCGTTGAACGCTACATCCGCATCATTGCCGGCCTGTTCATCATGGTGTCGCTGGCCCTCGGCGTGCAAGGCAGCCCACTGTTCGTCAGCCCCTGGTTCCTCGCCTTCACCGCCTTCGTCGGCGCGAACCTGTTCCAGTTCGGCTTCACCAACTTCTGCCCCCTGGCCATCGTGCTGAAGAAGCTGGGCGTGAAGGAAGGTGGGGCTTCCTGCTCCACCTGCTGAGGTCTCAGCGCCCCGGCGAGCACTGCGCGAACCCGTAGCGCTCGCAGAAGGGGTTGCCCAGCACCGGCAGCCAGGCCGGGATGGCGTGGAACTCTCGCGCGATCTCGGCCAGCACGGTGTCGCGGAAGGGCTGGAACTTGAAGCCGGTGCCGTCCACGGCCCAGAAGGGCACGCCCTCAACCTCGAAGCGCTTGGCGCTCACGCGCTCGAAGTAGGGGGCGAAGTCGGCCAGGTCGGGTTCGTCGTACAGGAACACGCGAATCGCCTTTCCTTCGTACTGGCGGAAGTCGATGATCTGGTCGTCTTGCCGGGCGTGGTGGCGGCCCACGCCGAACACCGGCACGTATTGTTGGTGGTGGTAGGCCAGCATGGCGGCCGGGTTGTAGGTGCGGGCCATGAGGGTGGCGCCGGCGGGCATGTCGGCGCGCAGCGCGGCCACCACGGCGGCGGTTTCGCGCAGGAAGACGGCGCGGTCAAACAGCTTGGTGTGGGCCCACCAGCTCAAGGGGCCGATGGCGATCAACAGCACCGCAATAAGGTGCGGCACCGACAGCGCGGTGGTCCATTTCAAGCTGCGGCGCAGCGCGTGCACGTCCACCCGCAGGCCGGCCCACACCACGAACACCGGCACGAAGCCCAGCACCCAGTGCAGGCCAACGGTGCGGCGCAGGCTGACGAAAGTGAACACCGCCACCGGGAATAGCCACAGCACCGCCAGGGTGCGGCGCGTGGTGGGCGACACGCCCGCGCCGGGCCGCGCCAGCAGGCCCTGCCACAGCAGCCAGGGCGTGAACAGGTAGGCCACCATGGCCAAGTAGGTGCCCAAAGTCTTGACCGACCAGGCCGAGCCTTCGTTGCGGTTGAAGACGTTGAACATCACGTTGCTCCAGCCGTGGGTGGCGTTGAAGGCGATGTTCAAGGCGATGGCGGGCAGGGCGAACACAAAGACGAGAAAGGGCGCCCACCAGCGTTCGCGCCGCCAGCCGAAGGCGTGCGCCGCGTAGGCAAAGCCCAGCAGCGCCGCGAAGTACTTGGACAGAAAGGCCAGGCCCAGCAGCACGCCGCACAGCGCGTACCAGCCGGCCGCGCCGCGTTCGCTGGTGTCGGCGCGCACGTAGGCCCAGGCCGAGAGGGCCATGAAGAGGATGAGCGGCGTGTCGGTGGTGACGAGCACGAACATCCAGCTCCAGGGCAGGGCCAGGTACACCGCGCCGGCCATCCAGGCCGCGGGCTCGCGGTCTTCGGGCAGCAGGCGGCGCAACACATCGACCACGCCCAGGCCGATGACGCTGGTCACCAGCAGCGTGGCGCTGCGCAGCACCAGGGGCGCATCGCCCATGGCGTGCAGGCCGGCCAGCAGCCAGCCCACCATGGGCGGGTGGTCGGAATAACCCCAGCTGGGGAACACGCCCCACTGGAAGAAAAAGGCCTCGTCGCCCGAGAAGGGAAAGATGGCGGCCAGCACCACCTTGAGCGCCAGCGTGGCGGCGAAGGTGATCCAGAAGGCGCGCCGGGCGGCGGCCAGGGAATGGTCGGGAGCGTGCATGTCAGGCGTCCAGGGCCAGCAGAGAAACACCGAGCACGATGAGCGTGCAGCCGCCCACGCGCACCCACGAGAAGGGCTCGCCCAGCCAGGCAATGCCCAGCGCCATCGTGACCACGAAACCCAGGCTCACCAGCGGGTAGGCCAGGCTCACGTCCAGGCGCGAGAGCACCCACAGCCACAGCACGGCGCTGGCGCCGTACAGCACCAGGCCCAGCCAGACCATGGGGCTGGTGAAGGCGTGCAAGTAGGTGCTGGCCACGTCGGCCCCGCTGGGGGCGCCCAGGCCTTTTTTCATGGCCAGTTGTGCGGCCGAAGACAGCAGCACGCAGAACACGGCCAGTGCGATGGCGATGGTTTTCATGCGCCCACTCCCACGGTGGCCACCAGGCCAATGGCGCCCATCACCGCCACGGTGCCCCAGCTAAAGGGGTCCCGCAGGGCGAATTGCAGCGGGTCTTCACCCACCAGTTCGCGCCGCCCGGTCTTGAGCCAGATGCGCATGATCCACAGCAGCAGCACCGGGGCGGCGGCCCACAGCCAGTCGGGGTGGGCGTAGAGCGCGCGGCTGTTCTGGCTGTCGATGTACAGCGCCAGCACCAGCACGGCCATGAAGCCGCTGGACATGCCCATGGCACGCAGCGAGGCCAGGTCGTTGGCGCGGTAACCCCGGCCAGGGGCCAGGGTGGCGTCTTCGTCCACCAGCTCTTCCAGCTCGGCGCAGCGCTTCACCAGGGCCAGGCTCAGGAACAGGAAGATGGAGATGGCCAGCAGCCAGTTGGACAAGTCAACGCCAGCGGCCACGGCGCCTGCGCCAATGCGCAGCGTGTACAGGGCCGAGAGCACCAGCACGTCGATCAGGGGAATGCGCTTGAGGCGCATGGAATACGCCAGCGTGACCACGGTGTAGAGCAGCAACAGGGCGGTGAAGCCGGCCGACACCACCCAGGCCAGCGCGAAGGCCGCCACGATCATGGCCACGCCCAGCGCCACCGCGGTGGGAATGGCGATGGCACCGGCGGCCAGCGGGCGGCGGCGCTTGATGCGGTGCACGCGGTCGCTGGGCAGATCGAGCAGGTCGTTCACCAGGTAGGTGGCCGAGGCGCACAGGCCAAAGGACACGAAGGCCAGCAGCATCATTCCCCAGGCATGGGGGTCCAGCAAATGGGCGGCGAGCAATGGAATGAAGAGCAAGGCGTTCTTGGCCCATTGCTTCAGGCGAATGGCCTTGAGCACGGTCTTGAGCGTCAGCGGCTCGCGCGCGAACTCGCGCGCCTGGGGGTGTTGGCGCCGCAGTTCGCGCAGCACGCCATCGGGTGCGTTCACCACGATGGCCTCGCGCGCCCCGGCCCACACCGCCAGGTCGTCGCGGCTGTTGCCCGCGTAGGCCCAGGCCTCGTGGCCGCGGGCGCGGGCGTGCGCCTCGATGGCCTCGCGCTTGTTCGCGCGGCTCAGGTTGGGGCCACCGGGTTCGGTGCCCAGGGTGTCGGTGAAGCAGCCCAGGTGCTCGGCCACCTCGCGCACGATGCGGGCATCGGCCGCGCTGGCCAGCACCACCTCGCGCCCGCTGGCGTGTTCGTCTTTCAGGTAATTGATGAGGTCATCGCGCCAGGGCAGGCGGGCCGGGTCGGGCCGCACCGCGTCGCCCAGGCGCTGCTTGAAGCCGGCCTTGCCCTGCGGCAGCCAGGTCAGCAGGCGCAGCAGGTTGAGCGGGTTCTGCTTGATGAACAGCAGCACCGATTCGTGCAGGGTGTCGCTGGGGGTAAGCGAACCATCGAGGTCTACGTAAAGCGGCAGAGGGGTCGGGGCAGTCACGAGGGCATCCGTCATGGGGGTAGACGGATTCTAGGAGGCCTTCTGTGGCCTTTCGTGTCAACGCCGGGGTCAGAGGCCCAACCAGCCGCGCACCGGGGCCAAGGCCGCCAGGGCCAGGTGCCCCAGCGAGACGGTGTAGCCCACCGCCGCACTGCCCACCAGGGTGGACAGCAAGAGCGCAATTCCATCGCGCGCCATCCAACCGAGCCCAAGCAAAATCAGGCTGACGCTGGGCAGCACATTGCCCAGGGGCAGCGGCAGGAAGATGATGGCCGCCATCAGCGCGATCCAGGCGCCCCACAGGGCGCGCGTGGCGCCGTGGCTCCACACCGTCCAGCGCGGGCGCAGCCAGCGCGTGGCCTGCTCGTACACCCAGGCCAGGCCGTGCAGGCAGCGGCGCGTCCAGGTTTCGTTCAGGGTGAGGCCGTCCAGGCGGCGCGGCAAGGGCACGCGGTCTTGTCCGCGCACCCAGGCCCAGGCGATGACCACCAGGCCAAAGCTCAGCACCGTGCCGGCGCCGGCAATGGGCACCACGGTGAGGGCCGACATCAGCATCAGCAGCACGGCCACCGAGGCGTCGTCGTGCAGGCGCACAAGTTCGCCCACGCTCAGGCGCAGGTCGGCGGCCTCGGCGCGGTCGTGGGCGTCGGCGGCCGCGCGCAGGCGCTGGGCCAGTGGTTCGGCGCTCAAGCGGGGGCCCCGTTGCGCAGCTTGGGCCCGAACTGGCCCGCCAGCCAGTGCAGGGCCACGGCCCCCACCAGCAGGGCGATCAGGCCCAGGCCCCAGCACAGCCACACCAGCACGGCGATCCACTGGCCCAGGCTGTCGCCCGAGGGCAGCACGCTCACCAGGGCGGGCACCCAGTCGGCCCACAGGGCTTGCAGGGCTTGCAGCCAGGCCGGGTCAAGCCAGATCGAGAGCCAGGCGGGCAGATCGGCCGGGTTCCACTGGGCGGTGCCCTGGGCCATGGCGGCCAGGGCCCAGTCGGCCAGTTGCACGCTGAGCACGGCCAGGCCGGTCCAGAGAAGGGCGATCAGGGCGAACAGCGACCAGATGAGGGTTTTCATGCGCGGGCGGGCGAAGGAGGTGGGGCATGGCCACCCCACAGCGGAGGGCCATGCTGGCACAGAGCCGTGACAGCCGCGTGGAGTTCCGCAGCCCGCGCGATGCGAAAGCGCTCAGGCCGCCACGGCGCTGCGGCGCGGGCGCACCAGCACGGCGTCGCCTTCGCGCAGGCCCAGGGTGTTGAAGTGGGCCGTGGCCAGGCGGGCTTCGATCAGGTCGTGCTCGCCTTGCTGGGCCTCCAGCTCCAGGCGCACCACCGGGTCGAGCACCAGGGCGCGGCGCAGCGTGGCCACCACGGCGCCACGGGTGTCGGCATCGGGCGTGAGGGGGCGCACGTCCAGTTCGTGCGGGCGCAGCGGGGTGCCGCTGTCGCCCAGCAGGGGAACGCCGCCCAGGAAGGACGCCACGAAGGGCGTGGCCGGGTGGTCCCACACCTGGGTGGGGCTGCCCACCTGTTCGATCTTGCCGTGGTTCATCAGCACCACGCGGTCGGCCACCTCCAGGGCCTCTTCCTGGTCGTGGGTGACGAAGATGCTGGTCACGTGCAGCTCGTCGTGCAGGCGGCGCAGCCAGCGGCGCAGCTCTTTGCGCACCTTGGCGTCCAGCGCGCCGAAGGGCTCGTCGAGCAGCAGCACCTTGGGCTCAACGGCCAGGGCGCGGGCCAGGGCGATGCGCTGGCGCTGCCCGCCCGAGAGTTGCGAGGGGTAGCGGTCGGCCAGCCAGTCAAGTTGCACCAGCTTGAGCAGGTCGTGCACCTTGGCCTTGATTTGCTTCTCGCTGGGGCGTTGGCTGCGCGGCTTGACGCGCAGGCCGAATGCCACGTTGTCGGCCACGGTCATGTGGCGAAAGAGCGCGTAGTGCTGGAACACAAAACCCACCTCGCGGTCGCGCACGTGCTTGTCGGTGGCGTCTTCGCCGCTGAACAGGATGTGGCCGTGGTCGGCGGTTTCCAGGCCCGCGATGATGCGCAGCAGCGTGGTCTTGCCGCAGCCCGAGGGGCCGAGCAGGGCCAGCAGTTCGCCGGAGGCGATGTCCAGGTCGATGTTGTCCAGCGCCTGGAAGTTGCCGAAGCGCTTGGAGACGTTGCGGATGTCGATGCTCATGGGGCTTCCTTCAGAACCAGGGGGGCGGGCGTGGGGGCTTGTGAGGGGGCTTCTGGTGGCAGCTCGGCGGCGGCCTTCAGTTCGCGTTCGTGGCGCCACTCCACCGCGCTCTTGATGGCCAGCGTCACCAGGGCCAGCAGGGCCAGCAACGAGGCCACGGCAAAGGCGGCCACCGACTGGTACTCGTTGTAGAGAATTTCCACGTGCAGGGGCATGGTGTTGGTCTGGCCTCGGATGTGGCCCGACACCACCGACACCGCGCCGAACTCGCCCATGGCGCGCGCGTTGCACAAAATGACGCCGTAGATCAGGCCCCACTTGATGTTGGGCAGCGTGACGTACCAGAAGGTCTGCCAGCCGCTGGCGCCCAGCACCTGCGCGGCTTGCTCTTCGTCATTGCCCTGCGCCTGCATCAGCGGAATCAACTCGCGGGCGATGAAGGGGAAGGTCACGAAGATGGTGGCCAGGATGATGCCCGGCACCGCGAACACTATTCTGATGTCGTGCTCGGCCAGCCAGGGGCCCAGCCAGCCTTGCGCGCCGAACACCAGCACGTAAATCAGGCCGGCCACCACGGGCGAGACCGAGAAGGGCAGGTCGATCAGCGTGATCAGGAAGCTCTTGCCCTTGAAGTCAAACTTGGCCACCGCCCAGGCCGCGGCCACGCCGAACACCAGGTTCAGCGGCACGGCCACGGCGGCGGTGATGAGCGTCAGGCGGATGGCCGACCAGGCATCGGGCTCTTTCAGCGCTTCCCAGTAGGCGTCCCATCCCTTGCGCAGGGCCTCGGTGAACACGGCGGCCAGCGGCATCACCAGGAACAGGGCCATGAAGCCCAGGGCCAGCGCGATCAGCAGCACCCGCACGGGGCGCGATTCGGTGGTGCGGATGCTCATGCCAAATCTCCCGAGCGGCGGCGTTGCCAGCCTTGCAGTGCGTTGATGACCAGCAGCAGGATGAACGAGATGCCCAGCATCACCGTGGCCACGGCGGTGGCGCCGGCGTAGTCGTATTGCTCGAGCTTGCCGATGATGATGAGCGGCGTGATCTCCGACACCATGGGCACGTTGCCGGCGATGAAGATCACCGAGCCGTATTCCCCCACGGCGCGCGCAAAGGCCATGGCAAAGCCGGTGAGCAGCGCGGGCGCGATGGTGGGGAAGATGACCTTGCTGAAGGTCTGCCAGCGCGTGGCGCCCAGGCACATGGCGGCCTCTTCCAGTTCTTTCTCGGCGTCTTCCAGCACCGGCTGCACCGTGCGCACCACGAAGGGCAGGCCAATGAAGATCAGCGCGATCACCACGCCCGCCGGTTGAAACGCGAGCTGAATGCCCAGCGGCTCCAGGTACTGGCCGATCCAGCCGTTGCCCGCCAGCAGCGCGGTGAGCGAAATGCCGGCCACGGCGGTGGGCAGGGCGAAGGGCAGATCGACCAGCGCGTCCACGATCTTCTTGCCTGGGAAGGAATAGCGCACCAGCACCCAGGCCACCAGCAGGCCGGCCACCACGTTCACCAGCGCCGCGATCAGCGAGGCGCCAAAGGTCAGGCGGTACGAGGCCATCACGCGCGGGCCGGTCACGGCCTCCCAGAACTGCGGCCAGGTGAGCGTGAAGGTCTTGAACAGCAGCGCCGACAAGGGGATCAGCACGATCAGCCCCAGGTAGAACAGCGTGTAGCCCAGCGTCAGGTGAAAGCCCGGCAGCACGCGGCGCCGGGGGCGGGCAGCAGACGCCGGTGCAGCGCCCGCAGGCAACGTGGCAGTGGTCATGGCAATAGAAAGGAAGTGACGGTGGAGCGCGGTGCCCCCATCCAGGGGCGCGGCGGGCCGGCTCCGCCGGGCCGCTCGCGCCGCCCCCTTGAGGGGGTCGCGCGCAGCGCGGCGGGGGTGGGCTTACTTGCTTGTGTAGAGCTGGTCGAACTTGCCGCCGTCGTTGAAGTGCACCTTCTGCGCCTCGGCCAGCGAGCCGAAGTACTGGTTCACCGTGAACAGCTTGATGGGCTTGAAGGCCGCGGCGTACTTCTTCAGCACCGCTTCGTTGCGCGGGCGGATGTTGTGCTTGGCCGCGATTTCCTGGCCCTCATCGCTGTAGAGGAAGTCAAGGTAGGCCTTGGCCTGGGCGGCGGTGCCCTTCTTGTTCACCGTGCGCTCCACGATGGCCACCGGGTTCTCGGCCACGATGCTGGCGCTGGGGTGGATAGCGTCCACCTTGCCGGCGCCGAACTCGCGGTCCACCGACACCACTTCCGATTCAAAGGTCACCAGCACGTCGCCGATGTTGCGCTGCAGGAAGATGCCGGTGGCATCGCGCCCGCCACGCGCCAGCACCGGCACGTTTTTGTAGAGCTTGCTCACGAACTCGGCGGCCTGCTCGTCGCTGCCGCCCTTGCTGCGCACATAGCCCCAGGCTGCCAGGTAGGCCATGCGGCCGTTGCCGCCCGTCTTGGGGTTCACCACCACCACCTGCACGCCGGGCTTGACCAGGTCGTCCCAGTCTTTGATGTTCTTGGGGTTGCCGTTGCGCACCAGGAACAGCATGGTGGACGTGGTGGGGGCGGCATTGTTCGGGAAGCGCTTGGCCCAGTCTTTGGCCACCACGCCCTTGTCGGCCAGGAAGTCGACATCGGTGGTGGTGTTGAAGGTCACCACGTCGGCGTCCAGGCCATCGGCCACGGCGCGCGCCTGCGCGCTGGAGCCGGCGTGCGACTGGTCCACCTTGATGTCTTGGCCGGTGGTCTTCTTGTAATGGGCCACGAAGGCCACGTTCAGGTCTTTGTAGAACTCGCGCGCCACGTCGTACGACACGTTCAGCAGCGAGGTCTGGGCGGAGGCCAGGCCCGAGGTGGCCAGGGCGAGGGCGGCAAGGGCCGCGCGCAGAGAGGTTTTCATGGCAAGCCTGTCAGGAAACGGTTGGGATGTGGGCCATTCTGGGAGCCCAGAAACCAAACACAAACGACTTTGTTCTTGTTTTCTTATGCCGCCTTGGAATAAAGGGCGCCAGGTGTGAGCGGCAGCGGCAGCAGCGACTGCAGCAGCGCCAGGCCCAGGGGCCATTCGCCGTGGCCCGATTCCACGTTGATGTGCCCGGCCCGGGGCACCCGCACGAACTCGCTGCCCCAGGCCCGCGCGTAGGCCCCGGCCAGGCGCACGGGGCAGAACGGGTCGTTGTCGCTGGCCACCAGCACGCTGCGGTAGGGCAGGCGCTGGTAGGGAACGGGCGCGAAATCGGCCAGCACGCCGCGCCGCTCGGGGTCGGCCGGGGCCACCAGCAGCGCGCCCTGCACCCGGCTGGCCACTTCGTCGGGCAGGTGGGCGGTGGTGATGCAGCCCAGGCTATGGGCCACCAGCACCACTGGGCCTGGCTGGGCCAGCACGGTGTCGCTTAGGCGCTGCACCCAGGCCGGGCGCTTCGGCCAGAGCCAGTCGTCTTGTTCCACGCGCACGGCGCCGGGCAGGCGCTCGGCCCACAGGGTTTGCCAGTGCCCAGGCCCGGAATTGCGCCAGCCGGGCACGATGATGACGGTGGGAATGCTCATGATCGGGCCATTCTGGCGAGCACTCTTTATTCTGGGAACGAATGAATCGTTGTTTGTTAATTGCCTAATCGTCTGAGCGGTGCCTTGGCCCGCCGCACCGGCCAAAAAAAGCGCCCCGGGGTTGCCGGGGCGCGAAAAGCTTCCCGGGGGAAGCGGAGACAACACCGGTTGGGTGTCCCATGAAACCTCGGGCCCACCAGGGGCCCGGCGTGGGCGATCAGACCGCGGCCAGCGCCTGGTCCAGGTCGGCCAGCAGGTCGTCGATGTGCTCGATGCCCACCGACAGGCGCACCGCGTCTTCCGACACACCCGACTTGGCCAGCTCTTCGGGCGAGAGCTGGCGGTGGGTGGTGGAGGCCGGGTGGGTGGCCAGCGACTTGGCGTCGCCGATGTTCACCAGGCGGGTGAAGAGCTGCAGCGCGTCCAGGAAGCGCGCCCCGGCGGCACGACCGTCGCCGGTGGCGGCCTTCACGCCGAAGGTCAGCAGGCCCGAGGCCTTGCCGCCCAGGTACTTCTGGGCCAGCGCGTGCTCGGGGTGAGAGGGCAGGCCGGCGTAGTTCACCCAGCCCACCTTGGGGTGCTGCTGCAGGTGCTGGGCCACGGCCAGCGCGTTGCTGTTGATGCGCTCCATGCGCAGGGCCAGGGTCTCGATGCCTTGCAGGATGAGGAAGGCGTTGAAGGGCGAGATGGCCGCGCCCATGTTGCGCAGGGGCACCACGCGCGCACGGCCGATGTAGGCGGCCGGGCCCAGGGCCTCGGTGTAGACCACGCCGTGGTAGCTCACGTCGGGCTCGTTCAGGCGGGGGAAGCGGGCCTTGTGCTCAGCCCAGGGGAACTTGCCGCTGTCGACGATGGCGCCGCCAATGGTGGTGCCGTGGCCGCCGAGGTACTTGGTGAGCGAGTGCACCACGATGTCGGCGCCGTGCTCGATGGGGCGCAGCAGGAAGGGCGAGGCCACCGTGTTGTCCACGATCAGGGGCACGCCATGGCGGTGGGCGATCTCGGCCACGCGGGCGATGTCGGTCACGTTGCCCTGCGGGTTGCCCAGGCTCTCCACGAAGATGGCCTTGGTCTTGGCGTCGATCAGGGGCTCGAAGCTGGCCGGGTCGCGGTGGTCGGCGAAGCGGGTGGTGATGCCGTATTGCGGCAGGGTGTGGGCGAACAGGTTGTAGGTGCCGCCGTACAGCGCCGTGCTGGAGATGATGTTGTCGCCCGCCTCCGCGATGGTCTGGATCGCGTAGGTCACGGCGGCCTGGCCCGAGGCCAGCGCCAGCGCGGCGATGCCGCCCTCCAGCGAGGCCACGCGCTGCTCCAGCACGTCCTGCGTGGGGTTCATGATGCGGGTGTAGATGTTGCCCGGCACCTTCAGGTCAAACAGGTCGGCGCCGTGCTGCGCGTTGTCGAAGGCGTAGGCGGCCGTCTGGTAGATGGGCACGGCCGCGGCCTTGGTGGTGGGGTCGGGCCGGTAGCCGGCGTGCACCGATCGGGTTTCGAATTTCCAGTTGGCTGACATGGGGTGTGTCTCCTCGTTGCGGGTTGCGGGGACGCTAGGGTAATGGGAGCGCGGCACTCAGGCCGCGCCCGCCCCGGCAGAACCGCCGGGTGGGCCAGGGCCTTTGTCTCGCGGGTGTCAGAAGCCAGGCACCACCGAGCCCTTGAACTCGGTCTGGATGAACTGGCGCACCGCGTCCGACTGGTAGGCCTTCACCAGCTTGGCCACCCAGGGCTTGTCCTTGTCGGCGGTGCGCACCGCGATCAGGTTCACGTAGGGGCTTTTGGCGCTCTCGCGGGCGATGGCGTCCTTGCCCGGGTTCAGGCCGGCGGAGAGGGCGTAGTTGGTGTTGATGGCCGAGGCGTCCAGGTCGTCCAGCGAGCGCGGCAGTTGCGCGGCGTCCAGTTCCACGAACTTCAGCTTCTTGGGGTTGCCCACCACGTCCAGCGGCGTGGCCTTCAGGCCGGCGTTGGGGCGCAGCTGGATGAGGCCCTGGTCTTGCAGCACCAGCAGCACGCGCCCGCCGTTGGTGGGGTCGTTGGGAATGCCCACCTTGGCGCCTTCGAGTAGGTCTTTCAGGCTTTTGACCTTCTTGCTGTAGATGCCGATGGGAAAGTTCACCGTGTAGCCCACGGGCGAGAACTTGTAGCCGCGGTCGGCGATTTGCTGATCGAGGTAGGGCTTGTGCTGGTAGCTGTTGGCGTCCAGGTCGCCGGCGGCCAGGGCGGCGTTGGGCTGCACGTAGTCGCTGAACTCGATCACTTGAATCTTCAGGCCGTCTTTCTCGGCGATCTTCTTCACCTGCTCGAAGATTTGCGCGTGCGGGCCGGCGGTCACGCCGATCTTCAGCGGCTTGTCTTGCGCCAGCGCAGGCAGGGCGAAGGCGGCGCCCAGGGTGAGGGCGAGGGTGGTTTTCAGCAGTTGGCGTTTGCTCATGGTGGGTCCTTGTGGGAATGAAATGAACGAGGGTTGGGGTGGAGGGGAAATCACTGGTGGGTCACTTGTGGCTTAGGCGGCGCACGAACCAGTCGCCCAGGCTCTGCACGGCCTGCACGAAGACGATGAGCAGCAGCACCACGGCCAGCATCACCTCGGGCAGGAAGCGCTGGTAGCCGTAGCGGATGCCCAGGTCGCCCAGGCTGTT
>FWPV01004671.1_pt1 | contig 28570 bp, 33 predicted proteins | sample 2228371 | NCBI WGS metagenome assembly FWPV01 (sample SAMEA103939776, study PRJEB20133) | metagenome | reverse complement strand
TTGGTCTAGATTGCAAAAAAAAACATTCCAAAGGGGGCATTATGCTACACAATCGCAAGGCGCTGGCTTGGCTGATGGTGGCGTTGCTGGTATTGGCGGGGTGCTCGAGCACGCCCAGGGTAGTGGAAACAAAGCCAAACCCAACCGCTGTATCCCCCGAAATCCGGGCGCAAATAGAGGCCAATCCGGAATTCCAACTCGTAGCGCGTCTGGCGGCACAGGAAGGAAAATACCTTGACTGGTCGGATTCAAGATTATCCAAAGATTCCTCGCACGGAACTTTGGTCTACATCCCGCTTTTGCTTGCTCAAGACCGCGTTCAACTGGTTGTTGTAAACTATAGTGAAAATAACATCAACATAACTGTTACGAGCGGAGATATTATCAATAACGAAGAAATGATTCTGCGCACCGTAGATTTTGACCGCAACGTGGTCGCAATGGTGCGGATTACTTCGGAATTGAGTGCCTTTTCCTCGACCTCAGTCAAGATGTACGAAATCGGAAGCATAAATAATCAGGCACAATCTCTTGATGAACTTTTCAGGCCAGTAGGGTCGAAAAAAGTGAACCTTGATGAAGTAAGTCAACAGCAGAGGCCCTGTGGTCGGGAAGAAGCACTTGTGGCAGCTGCTAGTGCCGCATATGCTGCTGCACAAGCAGCTGTAGGGCCAGCGTGCGGTTGGGGAGCACTTTTTTGGACTCCTCAATGTTGGATTGCTATAGGGGTTCTTGCATCGGCATCCATTTACCTAGGGGTTGCTTTAGGCGATTTACGTAACTGCTATGCTAGGAATGGATAGTAATTGTCAGGAGGCTGCCGTGTTTGCTGTAAGAAATCCTAAGGTACTCAACGAGGTAAGCAAGTATCTATTCAGGCTGGCTGCAAGTTTCTTCCTCATCAATGTTTTCACCAACCTGGTAATTCTCCGCAAATCGCCGGTTCTCACTGATTTTTTGTATCTTGTCATGGCGGTGGGGCTGCTGGTTTTATCGTTTACTACCATCGGTAAGGCGAAACATCCCGATCCGGATTTGCAGCCGTTCGTAGATGTATCTCTGCTCATTAGCGGCCTGCTGGTTCTGATTTCCTCGCTCATCGTAATTTTTGCAGGCTAGGAAGTATTATGCTACACAACTGCAAAGCGACAGTTTGGCTTGTCATGGGTTTATTTGTACTGTCCGGTTGCGTGGCGCCTGTCCCGGTTCCTCAACCGGGGCGCACGTACCAGGCCCAGCTTGAAGAACTGCGTGGGATGTCGCGCCTCGAGGTGAGTCCCGGCGAGGCTGTCCAGGCCGTTATGCAAGCTGTACGGGAGACCTCGCCCGAGTACTGGCGGCAGACCTTACCGCCGGAGATTCTGAGCGGTATCACTGCTCCTGATGGACGGTTGGATGCGGCTAGGGTTCGCCTCGAGACGCCGCTTAGGGTGGAAAGTCTGGTGCGCCCTACCCCCGATGAGGTGATGCAGCTCGCCGCGCTCAACCGCTCAGAGGCTCTACAGATTGCCCAGGCTACGCCTGATCTGGCTCGCTTGCGTGCGGAGAACCCCCAGGAATTCGAAGCCATGGTGGAACTCATTGCCCTGGAAAAAGCCCGTGCCCTCGAGGTGGCCTACTCGGGCTACTACGTTTTTCCCGTCCGGGTCGAAGGGGTGGGCCTGGTGGGTGAGGTTTACGTGAGCCTGGCCCGGCTGGAGGGCCGCGCGCCGAGCCTTGCGGCTGCTCAGTACCCGGCGCCCCGTTCGAGCCTGCCTTACCTGAGCCTGGCGCAGGCCCAGCAACTGTCTGGCAGTGCGCAGGGGGGGCGGCTCGTGAGCCTGTCCGGTCTGGTGGAGGGTCTCACCCGCGAGGCCATCTGGCTGTTTGGCGAGGTGGCTGTACACGCCAAGAGCGGTCAACGCTACCGGCTGACGCGCAAGCTCGAGGCTGCTGGCCTTACCGTTAGCGCTCGGGGCTTCAGGCTGGCGGTTGGGCTCGAGGTGCTTCCATGAGCAAGTGGTGGCGAACGTTGTTGCCGCGTTCCTCCTTTCAACACGGCGACACCCCAGTCCACAGTAAATGCCCAGCACGGCGGTTTTTCGCCGTACTGGGCAGTCTGCGGTGTCTCTGGCTAATACCCCGTCACGCCCCCAAGGGCAGGGCGGGTCGCAAGGTTTCGGAACGGGGGATCGAATAGGTGAGCGCGCGGGCTTGCAAGACTTCGCGGGCGGCCCGCCGTCCGCTGGCATAGGCCCCGTGCACGGTGGCGGCCCAGGCGTTGGAGGCGGTGTGCTCGCCGGCAAAGAAGAGCCGGTTGCCCACCGGCTGGGCCAGGATGCGGCGGGCCTGGGAGGCCCCCACGCTGGCCTTGGAGTAGGCCCCCAGGGTGTAGGGGTCGTCCTGCCAGTGGGCCAGCCGGGCCCGGCGGGGGGTGAGGTCGGGGCGGCCTAAGGCCTGGCGCAGGGTTTGCAGGGCGTTCCGCAGGGCCTCTTCCTCGGGCAGGGCTAGCAGCTCGCGGGCCCTGGGGCCGGTGGCCAGGGCGGTCAGAATCTCGAAGTTTACGCCGTGGCCGGCGGCGCTGCTCCACCACTCGTCGGGGCTGTGGCCGGGTACGTAGAGCTCCACAATGCCGGGTGGGAGGATGGGTTCGTCGAACAGGAAGAAGAGCTTAACCGCGTCCGCGATGCCCAACTGCTGCAGCGCTGCCCGCTTGGCCTCGGGCAGCTCCGGCACAAAGCGGATCTTACCGGCTTTCAGCACGCCCAGCGGCACGGTGATCACGGCCTGGTCGGCCAGGAAGATCCGCCCATCGGTGGTGAGGGCCTTGACGCCAAAAGGGCCCCACTCGAGCGTCTCCACCACGGCCCCCAGCCGGATGTCCAGTGAGGTCGCAAGTTTTATCGCTAGTTAATCGTAGCCCTCGAGGATGCGGTAATCCCCCTCCTCGGCGGACTTGTCGCACAGAAACTCCAGCGCGGCCTGCGCGCTGAGGGTTTCTGGAGCATCGAAGTCGGAGATGTACTCTTGCAGTTTGTAGGGGATTTTTTGGCCCTCGAGCCGGTTGCGCTGGAGGTACGCGGCCAGCGACTCCTCGCCGATGGCCTGGGGCCAGTCCACCAGCCGAATGTTGTTGTATCCCAGTTCCTCGCAGCCGACCTCGGCAATGGTGCGCAGGCTGCCATCCGGCAGGCGTACCAGGGTGTCGTCCTGCTGGTTGAAGTAGAGGGTGCGCAGGCCAAACTGTGCGGGAAGGGGATAGGTGGGAACCTGGCTGCTGTGGATGAATTCCGCGCCCAGCTCGATAGGTACAGCAGCAAAACTTCTATCGGTGCGGATGCGTCCTCCGACGCGGTGTTGGGCTTCAAGAACAGTAACCTGATGTTTCGCTTTCTGTAGGTCTTGGGCCGCGGCCAGGCCGGCGGCTCCGGCGCCTATGACGAGCGTTTTCATGCGAATCTACCTTTTTACACTTCTGCAAACCTTTCTCCCGAGAATTGTTCTGGATGCTCGGGCATCACCCTGCCGACTTAGTCGCTCCATCGCACGGTGGCATACCGTGTGGTGGCAGTTCGTCGAATTGCTTGTAATCAAGGTCTAACCAGCAATGGGAAGTTCCTTGCGGTGTTCGATCAACCTCCTTTCTGGCTTGGTTTCCCCTCGGCGGGGTGGATTTAGTTTAGCTCGAGGCCCCAAAGCCCGATGAAGGATTACGCACAATTGAGGCAAAAACCGTATTTTTTGTTACGGCAAAGCACTGGCAAACGAATCCTGGAGAACATAGTGCCATATTTCGCAAGTGCATATTTATTCAAATGGAAAATGTGGCCCGAGCGAACAGCGAGAAGCGGGCCGCGCTTGGGTAGACCCGGCATGCCACGACGAGCGCGGGGATGATTAGCCATGCGCTGGGGTGGGTCTCTATTGCGACGTGTGTGCACTCGAGGTCGGCAGCTCGAGCAGGGCCAGGATTTTTTCCAGCCGCTCGCGCTCGCTCATAAACCCCAGCCTCCGTCGGCGCACCAGCCAAGCACGCAGGGTTTGCTGGCGGTGGGGCAGGCCCCGCAGGCGGCACAGCTCGTCCAGCCCGTGCACAAAGGCCCCCACGGTCTCGCTGCTGTACGAACACACCGGACAGCCCAGGTACATGGGGTTGGAGTCGTACTGGAAAACCAGCCGGCCCCGGTGGTAGGCCCAGAGCAGCAGGGCGGCGTCCTCGAGGTTCATCACCCCCAGGGCGGTGCAGTGGAGCGTTTCGGAGAGCTGGGCTGCACGCTCCGCAAAACCCGCTTGCTGCCGGTACAGGTGTTCCGGGTCGGGCTCGAACGAGGGATGCAGCCACCAGTAGTCGCCGCGGGACGTAGCCCCCAGGTTTTCCAATTCCAGATGAACTACATTGGGCACATCCCACAGGAGTATGTACAGCCTGGGCATGCTTCATTATGCAACGAAACCAAAAAAAGCGCTCCACAGGGGAGCGCCTTGGGATAGAGCGAGTTTTAATCGTCAGCGGCGGAGCCTTTGCCAGTGATCCTGACCTCGACTTCCTGGTTCCAGTCCTTGCCGTAGATGGCCTTCATGATGATGTAGCAGACCACCCCGGTAACGATGGGCACGATGAAGACCAGTACCCACAGCAGGCCGTTGGAGAGGCCCAGATCCACCTTGTAGCCGGCCAGGGTGCTCATAATGTAGAACATCAGCATCCCTACCACAAAGCTGGTGCGGAAGGGGTGCTGGCTGGGAAGCTCGAGATAGCGTTGCTTGTGTTTGGAGTAATCCAGGAAGGGAATGGCCAGGGCCCCCAAAATGATAACCGTGGGCACCAGGATACCGCCCCAGAACTGCGGGCCAAAAGTGGCCCCCAGGAACTCAAAGCGCCAGTTGGCCGGGATGATCTGCAAAATCCCGTAGATCCACATGAAGTACCAGTCGGGCTTGACTGGCGGGGTATTGGCGGTGGGGGGGCCAAAAGCCTGCACCGGGTGGGCCAGGAAAGCCCCGGCGATGAAGGTGGTCACGGCGATGTAGACCAAAAACAGAATGCCCATCATCGCAGCTTGCTGCGGGAAGAGCGGCACACCCACAATCTTTCCCGGCGCCACCTTCTCGGCGTACTTGGGCTGGGTGTGCTTCTGCTTGATCATGATGGCCAGGTGCGCGCCGATCAGTCCAATCAGGGCCAGCGGCAGCCAGAGCACGTGGATGGGGTAGAGGCGGGGGATGGTCTGGGTATTGGTGGGCGAGAGCTCACCGGCAAAAAGGATATTCGAGAGCAGCTTGCCTACCCAGGGGGCCGCTGCGCCAATCTCGTAGCCGATCTTGGTGGCGGTGAGGGCGTAGTTGTCGAAGGGCAGGGCGTAGCCGGTGAAAGCTGTGATGATGGCGAGCACCAGCAAAAACACTCCCACAATCCAGTTTAGCTCGCGGGGGTTCTTGTAGGCACCGGTCAGGTGGATGCGCAGCATGTGCAGGAAGGCTGCGGCAATCATGATGTGGGCGGCCCAGTGGTGCAGCGAGCGGATCACCGCCCCAAAGGGCAGCGAGTCGATGTAGAGAATCGAGTAATAGGCCGCGGGTACTTCCTGTCCACCCGAGAGCGAGCCCGAAACCGGGCGTATGGACGGCTCGTAGTTGAGGGTCAGGAAAATGCCGGTAAGCACCAGGGTCACAAAGGAAAACAGAGTAATCTCGCCCAGGAAGAACGAGTGGTGCACCGGGAAGGCTTTGCGGAAAGCCTTGGCATATAGCTTTCCGATGCTCAAGCGATCGTCTAACCACTGATACATACTTCCTCCCTATACGTCGGCACCGGGCTCTCCCAGGAACTCACCCGCCACCACCACCTTGCCCCCTTCCACCTTGACGGGCAGTTGGGGAACTGGGGCGGGCACGGGGCCCCCCACCACCTTGGCCTGGTTGTAGATATCGTACCTGCCACCGTGGCAGGGGCAGAGCCAGGTGTCGTTCTGCCACTGGCTCACCGTACAGCCCAGGTGCTTGCAGACCGCCGAATAGGCCAGCACTCCTTCGGGGGAGGCGTACTGGCGGGTTTCTGGGCTCATTTTGTTGGGGTCGGCCAGGATGACCATGATGGTGTTGGTGATCAGGTCTTTTTTGACCACGTTCTCGGGGCTTTTAGGGAAAGCAATGATAAAGGGGATCTTTTCTTGCTGAGCGGCCCGCAGGTCATCCAGGGTGATCTCCTGGTCGGCTTTGGGGCCGGTGGCAAAAACCAAAGTGTCACCAACAGCCACAGGTTCTTTGCTGGGAACTTTTTCCTCGCGAGGTACCAGGCCCGCACCCACCCACAGCGTTGAGAGCACCGCAGCGCCCGCACTCACACCAATGGCCGCTTGCAGGATGGCCCGGCGGGTGGCGTGGGCCTGGGGATCTTCAGGGTGGTGTTCGTGATGATGGGCAGTGGCTTCATGATCAGCCATGTTCAAATCCTCCAAACTCTGCTGCTACCAGGGGAAGTCGCTTTTCTCATCTTCGGCCAAGACTTCTTCTGGCATGAAGTATTTCTTGTAGATGGCAATGAGCAAGGCCATGATGAGCATCATGGCGGCAAACACCCCGGCCTGCAGGGTGGTGGCGTTGTAGTAGCCAATCTCGGGGTTGTTGGCAAACACCAGGGCGCGCACGAAGAAGCCCGAGAGCAGCACCAGCAGAATTGAGAGCACCACGCCAGCTACCATGGGCAGGCTGCTGGGCTCGGGGTTGTGCTGGCCGGGGTACAGCTCGGAGCCCTCGAGCCAGTTGCTCATGAGCCCGATAAAGCCATACACGAAGAGCACCACGGCAAAGGCCATCAGCCCGATGTTGCCCACCGTAAGGTGGGGCACCACCCCGGCCTCGTGCACCACCCGCATCTGGTTGTTGAGGTAGGCCATCAGGAACAAGGCCACCGAGAAGACCAGAGCGAAGTAGGGAACTACTGTGTCGTTGCGATACATCTTCCCTCCAGGGTTTAGCGGGCCGCCTTGAACTCGTCGGGCGTCACGCCGCCGAACTTGTTGCTCCAGCTATTCTTGATGTAGGTAGCCACCGCAGCCAGCTCCTCGTCGGAGAGCTGGGCAAAAGCGGGCATACCGCCCTTGCCTTTGAGCAGGATGTTGATGGTGTAGGCCTTATCGGCCACGTTCTTGCTGCCGTCCAGGGCCGGGAAGACCCCAGGAAGCCCCTTACCGGTGGCCTGGTGGCAGCCAGCGCAGTTGGCGCTGTATACCTGCTCGCCCTTGGCTTTGAGGGCCTCGTCCACTGCCGCAACCGCCCCGCCATGATCGCCCCCGTGGGTGCCAGCTTCGGCAGCGGCAGGGGGTTTGGCTACTTCCTCGAGGGTTTTGTTGGTCACGCCAGTTGCGGCAAAGAAGAGCCAGATCCCGCCCAGAATAACAGCGGTAGCGATGGCTGCGCCCAGTCCCGGGAAGCGCTCACGGGTGGGTTTGACGTCAGGATCGGCCACCCGCAGGGTAACCTCCAGGGTGCCCGAGACCTCCTTGCCCTCCTCGAGGCCCTGCACCAGCACACCGGGGGTGTTGGCTACCTTGAAGGGGATCTCCTTCACTTCCCGGGCCCCGTTGGTGTAGTGGGTGACTACCCGCAATAGGTGTTCCCCGTCGCTTAGGGAGCGGGTGTCGTAGGTCACTTTGAAGGGGGGTTGAGTGAGCACCTGCACGGGTTCGGCGCCGCCATCCAGATAGACTTCGATTCGCTCAATCGGCATTGCTTGATTCCTCCTGGCCAGGCCTCTTTAAAGGGGCCTGGGCACTGCTTTCAAGACTACCAGAAAATTAGGGGCCTGCGCCCCGGTGAGTCAATCATAAAAAGTTATGTTAGGGCAAATGTCCCTAATAGGGATTGTAACAATTAAAGCTTGCACGCTGCCAGAATATAGCTTGGAATCAATTCAGAAACCATTACGTAGCAGGGCCACACTCCGGCGCACACCCTCCGCGCCGCCCGTGACCTCGAGGGCCGCGGTACCGCCAAAATCCCCCAGCGCCCCCCGCACCCAGGCCCAGTTCACCGCACCATCCCCGCAAGGCAGGTGTTCGTCCCGATCACCCCGGTTGTCGTGCAGGTGCAGGTGCAGCAAGCGGTGGGCTAGCAGGTGGTAGTACTCCTGGGGGCCACCGGGGCCCCGCTGAATCAGGGCGTGTCCCACATCCAGGCAGAAGCCATAGTGGGGATGAGCCTCCAGCAGCTTGGCCAGTTCGTCGGGGGTCTCGAGCAGATCGGCTTTGCTCAGGCCCAGGTTTTCCAGGGCTACCGGGATAGCCAGCTCCAGTTGCTCGAGTGCCTCCTGTACGAGCTGGTGGGCGTGGGCTACCGCCTCGGGTAGCCGCAGCGGAACCAGGCCAGTGTGTAGTACCCCACAAGCTGCGCCAATCTCGGCCCCAAAAGCAATGGCCCGCTGGGTGCGCTCGAGGGAGAGCCGCCGCATTTCCGGCACCAGCGAAACTATGTTCCAGTCCACGAAGGGAAGGTGTAGGGTAAAGCCTACCCCCGCCGCCCGGCCCATAAGGGCTAACTCCTTGGCCCCCGGTAGCCGGGGATCCATCTCGTGTTGGTCGTAGGCAATTTCCAGAAAAAGCCCAAGCTCCGCGGCCAATTCAAATGACTGGCGGTAGCTTAGACCAGCGGTAAGAGGACTAAAACCGAGTTTCATAAGAAAAACCGGGCGGATTATACCGCGTGGACTTGGAGGGCATGGCGTTACGTGATGGGGGTATGGGCGAGGACGACAGCTGTTCTGCGCCTTTTGCGTACGGGACAGATACTGAGTCTTGGTGCACCGGCTCCATTTCACCCTGATCGAAAGAAGAGGGCAGGGCTCAAATCAGATGACCCTCGCTTAGAACTTGGTTTGCGAAACCATTTGGAGAACGCGATTGTGCCAGGTGCCCTGCCACTCATGTTTCCTTCTCCTGAGGCCTCCGGGGAAGCGCAAATAAGCTGTTTGCTACAACGAGTAAGGGACGAAGCTTCTTAAAACTCCTCGTCCCACTCCACAATGGTCTCGCTGGTAAGACCTGGATTGGGTTTGGCGCTGGCCGCTGCACCTGCTGCGGCAGTGGGTTGAGGGATGGTGCGGCGGCCCTTTTGCAGGGGGGTACGCTGATTTTGCAGTAGGCCAAACTGTGTGGCAATGCCGCGCAGGCCGATAGTGGCGAAAATGATCACCAAAAACACCGTCAGGCCCCAAAACAACTGGGCTACCAGGTTTTGCTGAATGGACAGGTTGGTGAGAACGCCCAGGAAGGGCAGCCGCCCATAGCGTGAATCGGACAGAATGGAGCCAATGTAGGACAAGCCCTCCATCATGGCTGGCAGCAACAGGAAGAAAAAGGCCAGCCCCAGGAAGCGCCAGTAGGTGTTGCGCCCTCCAAAGGTAAGGGTGAGCAGGTAAAGCGGGAAAAAGGCCAGCAGTCCGGCCAGGATGAACAAGAAAGCCCGAGGAATACCCAGAATGGTTTGCAGCAACCAGACCTGTAGGTCATGAAAGGCCCCCAGGCTTCTACCTTCCAGGGCCAGACTGTTTTCCAGCAGCTCCCCTGAAAGCACTGTGAAGTCGCTGGTGCGCAATCCTACCGCGTTTTCGGCTAGAGCAAAGACCTGGCCAGTACGCCGGGCCAGCTCGGGTCGCAGGGCTTCAATCAAGGGTGCGATGGCGGTCTTGTAGCGGGTGCTAACCTGGGCCAGGGTGCGGCGAGCAAGGTCGGTCTGGCCGGTTTCGGCCTGAACCTGGGCTTCCATTAGGCGACCGCGCACCTCGAGCAGGGCCCGCTTCCAGTCGTCAATGCTGTAGATGCCGGCCCCCGTGAGGCTATCGGCCACCCGCTCGAGCTTGCGGTTGTCTTTTATCAAGAAGCGCAGGTCGCCCAGTAGTTGTTGATAGGCATCCGGGGTAGAGGCCACCTGAACAGGCCGTGTTGTAGAGGTCGGTCTGGGGGGTGGGGTGGTGAGTGAGCGGGTCTGCGCTATGGCCGCCTGGGCAGGAGCCGCTTCCTTGGGAGCGGGTGGGGTGCGGGGTGCTTCTAGGCGAACCCCCCCAGTGGCGGGGGGGTTTTGAGCGGCGGTGGTAGGAGTACTTCGCCGCTGGCTTTGCGGGCTCGAGGTCGCTTTCAAGAAGTTCTGGGCCTGGGCTACCAGTCCCTGCACGTCGGTTTTGAAACCGTTTAGGTTGCCACTGGAGAGCTTGCCCAAGGCGTCCACAAATCCTTTGGCACTGAGGCCTCGGGCGCGGGGTGAGTCTTGTACGATCAGGTAGAGGGCATAGGCTCGGGTGGCCTCGAGGTAGGCCTGCACGGCGCTGGTCTGGGCCTGGGCCCGCTGGAGGGCATTGAGAATGCCCTGGGCATAGGTGCGCTCGAACAATTGACGCACCCCATCCAGGTTATTTGCAGCGGCCAGGGTTTGTATCTGGGACTGCAGGCTGTTGGGCAGCCGACTGGCCGAAAGCACCTTAGGCAGCAGGCGATTGGCGTCGGTGCTGTTGCCCGCCGCGAGGGCGCTGAAGTAGTTGTCGTAGAGGGCTTTACCCAAAATGGCTTTGATGATCTGGATACGGGCCTCGAGGTCGGCGTTGCTGCGGCGGGCCAAGGCCTGCCGGGCATCAGCCAGCGACTGCTGGATGCCCTCGCGCAGTACCGGGGCCAGCTCGCCTGCCCCTTTACGGAATGCATCCTCGGCTTTAGAAAGGAGCTCGAGGGCCCGCGCGGGGTTGCTATTTTGTAGCGTGCGTACCTGATCCAGCGTGGGCGCAAGCTGGTCGTACAAGCTAAGGGCCGGAGCGGCCCAGGCCAGGCTGAACAGCGCGATGATTGCGAACCAACCCTTCATGGTCATAACCTCCTATTGCTCGGCGCCCATCTGGAGGGCTTCAATTTTGCCCATTCGATATAACAGTTGCCCCAGATTGGCCTCATTGCGTGTGAGCACAGCCAGATAGCCTTGGCCTAACGGGCGCAGCACCAGCTGGGCTTCCCTGAACACAGTGTAAAACACCCGGTAGCGCCCTTTACGGTCAAGTAACCGATGCGCGATCGAGAGCAGGCCCACCAGGTTTTCTTTATGGGTTCCCAGACGGTATTCCTGTCCATAACCAGAATCCAGCACCACCGCCAGCGTCCCCTCGCGGCGGGCCATCTCCAGCACCAGGTTGTGGCGATCCTGCTCGCTTTGCAGATTTACGTACTCGGTGAGGTCGGTGGCCTCGATGGTGGGGGCCTGCGCCCGCTGAGAGCTTTGAGGCTGGGCCTTGAGCTGCTGCGCCAGCTGTTGTAGCTCGGGCAAAAGACCGCTCATCGGCAGGATTCCTTTAAGCTCCTGCTGCAAAGGCCCCTCGATGAGTTCGGCCCAACCGCTTGGCCCCAAGACATTCGGCGACTGCCCCCCCAGCGCCCGCCTGAGCAAGCTGCTAGCAGCCAGGGGTGAGATTACCTGGGACAGGGCCTCGATGACTTTTTGTTCAGTGTTGTCCAATCGTCCTCCAAGGGTTGTGTTTGGGCCAGCAGGCCTCGACCCGAGGAAGATTATAGTGAAGTACTTGTCAAAACCTGGGTCATCTTGTACCATACCCGTTGCCTGCTCGAACAGGCTCCCTGTTGGGGCATCGTCTAACGGCAGGACTACGGATTCTGGCTCCGTCAATCGTGGTTCGAATCCACGTGCCCCAGCCAGATTTATCTCGAAGGGCTGCACCCCGACCTAGGTGCAGGGCAGTACCTCCGGGATAAACCCAACCCGGCCCCATCGACTAGCGGTTAGGTCACCGCCCTTTCAAGGCGGCGGCAGGGGTTCGAATCCCCTTGGGGTCACCAGCAACCCTCGGTTCGCGCCGGGGGTTTTAGCTTTGTCGAGAAATTGTGAGCCCATCCATGAACCCGGTAACCAACGCCCAACGTTTGCGCCTGACCTGGGGCAGCGCCCTGGGGCTGTTCATGACCGGGGCCATTGGGGCGGCAGTGGGGGCGGCCATTCCCCAGTGGCAGACCCAGTTTGCTGTGGGTTCCGAACTGGCCTGGTACTTCAACCTGTTTTTTGTGGGGGCTTTGCTGGGTATCTTCTTGGGCAGCCGCCTGCGCCGGCGCCACCCCGGGCTGGCCCTGGCCCTGCTGGCTGAGGGGCTGGGCCTGCTGTTAATGGCCCTGACCCCCCAGATGAACGGGGTGTTTGGGGCGGCTTTGCTGCTGGGCCTGGGGGTGGCGGTGGTCAACTTTCATTGCAATGCCCTGCCCCTCGAGCTCTACCCCAGGGGTCAACTGGTTGTGCTCTACCGCGTCAACACGGCTTTTGGGGTGGGGGCGGTGCTGGCGCCCTTGCTGATGGTGGGGCTGGGCTGGCGGGTGGGCTATGGGGTGCTGGCCCTGGTGGCCCTGGTGGCGGCGGGCCTGTTGTGGAAAGCCCCTGCGGCGCGCTCACGCCCCCAGGCCGAGGGGGCCCGCAACCCGTCGGGGCTGCTGCCCTTTGTGCTGCTGGTGGCGGTCTCGTATGTGGGGGTGGAGCTGGTGGTCTCGAGCTTCTCCGGTCTCTACCTGCGCCACCTGGGCTACGACCCCCGCTGGGTGGGGGTGCTGCTCTCGCTGTACTGGGTGAGCCTGACCCTGGGCCGCTGGCTCCTGGCCGACTTCGTAGCCGCCAACCCCCTGGCCCGGCTGGTGGGGCTGCACCTGGCGGCGCTGCTGGTGGTGGGGTGCTACTTCGTGCCCCCCCTGGCCTGGGTTTTTCCGCTGGTGGGGTTCTGGGTGGCCCCCACGTTCCCTACCCTTTATGCCTTCACCGAGAAGCACATCGGCTACGGTGGGCTGGCCTTTTTGTTTTATGCGGCGGCGGTGGGCAGCAACCTGATCCCGGCGGGATTTGCCCTGCTACCCAGGGAAACGCTAGCCACCGGTATGCTTTTGGTGGTGGCCTGGATGGCCGGCATGACCTACCTGCTCTGGAGGAAAAGTGAAGCTGAGGGCCCTGCTCTTCGACCTTGACGGCACCCTGGCCGACACCGACCGCCTGCACGAGCAGGCCTGGCTCGAGGGCCTAGCCCACTACGGCATCCAGGGCGACCACCACTTCTACCAGACCCAGATCAGCGGCGGCCTCAACCCCGAGATTGTAGCGCGCCTCTTGCCCCAGCTTTCCCAGGCCCAGGGCGCGGCTTTCCTCGAGCAAAAGGAGGCCCGCTTCCGCGAGCTGGCCTCCGAGGTGCAACCCCTGCCCGGCCTGAGGGCGCTGTGGGACTGGGCCCAAAGCCAGGGTTTGCGCCGGGCTCTGGTAACCAACGCCCCCAGGCAGAACACCCACTACCTGCTAAAGCGGCTGGGGCTAGTGTTCGACCCCATCGTTCTGTCCGAAGACCTGCCCGCCGGTAAGCCCGACCCCCTGCCCTACCGGACGGCCCTACAGCACCTGAACCTTGCCCCTCAGGAGGCCCTGGCCTTCGAGGACTCCCCCTCCGGGGTGCGCTCGGCGGTGGGGGCCGGCATCCCCACCGTGGCCCTCACCACCGGCCACCCACCCGAGGCCCTGGCCCAGGCGGGGGCTTTTTTGTGCATCCCCAACTACACCGACCCGCGCCTGTGGGACTGGCTGCGGGCGCTGGGCTAAGCCCCCTACCGCCGATTTTTTCTCAGCCCGGGCCCCCGCGGGAAGCGCAAACAGGCGTGGCTTCCCGTGGAGTATCTAGTAGACCCAGGGAATCAGCTTTTTGACCCGCCGGCGGTAGGCGCTGTACTCGGGGAAGCGCTCTTGAAGCCAGGTTTCCTCGAGGCTGGCCTTGCGGTCGAGCCAGACAAACAGCAGCCCACACAACAGAAGCGTCCAGAGGTTCAGATGGGCCAGGCTGCTGCCCAGCGCCCACAGCAGCACCCCGCAGTAGATGGGATGCCGCACCACCCGGTAGAGCCCCTGCTGCACCAGGTAGCCCCCCGGCCTGGGTTTGGGCAGAGCGGTCAGGTTGCGGCCCAGTTGCCAGGCCGCCAGCAGCAGCACCCCCAGCCCCACCCAGGCCAGCCCCCGCCCCAGCCCCCCCAACCAGGGCGGGCTAAAGGAAGGCGTAACCCACAAAGCCAGCAGCAGCAGGCCCAGCAGGGCAAACTGCCCCACCACATACCCCTCGCCCCGCTCGCCCAGGCGCATGGCTTCAGGATACAAGGGTTGGGGTGCATTTGGGGCTTGTGAAGGCGGGCAAATGGGATAAAATCTGACTCCAAAGTAGCCAGAACCTATGACTCTAGGCCGAAAAACAAACCATGGATGCCTACCTTCAGCGAAGATGAAGCAATTGGCACGTATATCAGCCGCAAAGCATATTCTCGCGAGTGTTTTCGCCTCTCAGCGAGCGCTGCGCGAAGTCGCTCCAGAGTTCCGCTGGAGTGGACTCGGGAATTTGCTTGGCGACTATGGTGAGTTGATAGCTATCGAGCATTACGGTCTTGAGAAAGCTGGTAGCGGCTCAGGTGATTTCGATGCCAGAACGCGAGACGGACGCACAGTGCAGATTAAAACGAACTTTGCAGCCAAGCAGATCGGCTTCCGGGGGACAGCAGACCTCTTACTTGTGCTCTCGGTGAAAGAAGATGGAAGCTGGACTGAGATTTACTTCGGTTCGTTTGCCCAAGTTGCAGAGTTAGCACGGTTCAGCAGACGCGATAATAAGAAGATGATTGCCATCACGATGCTCCTGGAACTGAAAGAAGCCGAGACAGTCGCTGCAGCCAAGGCCAATCCTGATTCTGCCGGGTGAACTCGGGAAGTCCTCTTCAATTTTAGCCCCACCTGCAGTGGGACTGAACTCTTGATGTTAGTCAGAACCTAAAAAGCAGCGAGGGAAGTTACCTCTGCCCTCGAGCCCACCCCATTCCAGCCAGAGTGCCCCAGGCTCGGCTAAAAATGGGCAAAGGTTGCAATCCCAGTTCAGTTGCGCCGCAGCACCTCGGCATCGGCGGGCCGTTTGCGCAGGGTCTGGGGGGTTAGGTTGGCCCGGCGGAAGTTGGTGAGATTAAGGTCGGCCAGCACCTTGTTGCTGCTGTCGCGCAGGGTGATGGAGAGGGGGCGGGGGTCGGACCTGAGCACCAGAATTTCCATGCTGGCAAAGCCCAGCGAGGCGTCCTTGGGGGCGCCGCCAATGCGCCAGGCCGGGCCGGCGGGGGTGTTTTGCTCGCCCAGAAGCCGCAGCGTGACCCGCTGGGTAAGCTCCTCGAAGTCGCCCAGGTCGGTCAGGTTGAAGCCCAGGCCTTCGATGCGGGCTTTGGCGCGGGGCTGGATGATGAGCTGGTTGGTCAGGAACAGGTAGTTCCAGACTTCCTTATCCGAGATCACCACAAAGTTGCCCTCGAGGGCGGCGGGTTTTTTGAACTCGACCCGGGCGAGCTGCTCCTTGCCCGGAATCACCTGGAGCCGGAACTCGGCCTCCTGGGTGCTGCCGTCGGGTAGCTGTACCTTGCCCGTGACGGTGGCCTCCCAGGGCGAACGTTCCATGTTGGCCTGCACCTGGCGGGTAATTTCGGCGATGCTCTGGGCCGTAGCCAGCCCAAGGGATAGGAAGGCGATTGCCAGTAGTTTTTTCATTCACTGCCTCCAAAACTGAGCCGGTAGCGCAACCACAGCGAAAAACTGCCCTCGTAGCTTGCATCGGCGCGGAAGCCGTAGGCCTCCACCCCCAGGGTAGCAGCCCAGGGGTAGGCCACGGTTAGGCGCAGCTTAAGATTGTTGAGCTGCTCCTCGTCTAAAGGCGTGGTTAAGGCTGCTTCCAGCCGGTTGAGCTGCCCGGCCCGCAGGGTAGCCTCGAGCAGCGTCCCGGCCTCGTCCAGCTCACCCCGCCAGCCCAAGAGGCCGTACAGGCGCGAATCGTCCACCCCCAGCCCAAAGGTGTAGGTCTGTTCCTGTCGCAGGGCATAGCTCAGCTCCCCCGAACCGCTGGCGATACCCGCCAGGCTGTTTTTGAAGCCCAGTTGCAGGCCCAGGGTCTGCCGGGGCTCGAGGCGGTAGCGCCCGCCCAGCCCCAGCTTCAGCCCGCCTTCGGCCTCGTCGCCCACCCACAGGCTCGAGCGCGGGGTGTTGCTGTACAGGGCCTCCAGGCTGGCGGCCACCGGGCCCAGGACGGCGCTGGCCCCGGCCTGCAAGCCCCAGCCGGCAAAGCCCAGGCTAAAGCCTGCGCCGTAGCTCAGCCGGCCCAGGGCGCTTAGCTCCAGCGCGCCGTTCAACCCCAGGCCCAGCGCATCGCGCTGCAGCCGTGCGCGTAGCTCCAGCTCGCCCAGCGGGAGGGTGGCCTCGAGGGTGGGGGTCAGGTGGTCGGGCGACAGGCGGCCAAAAAGCCCGAAGGTGAGGGACTGCCCAAGGCCGAGGGTCGAAAGCTGTAGACCCACCGCCGCCAGGGCGAGTTGCAGGAGACGTCGGTATGGGTGAAATCCTTTCATGAGCGTTCTTTTCCTCACGGTCAGAAAGAGCAGGCTAACGATACCATCCAGCGCCCCTCAGGCCGCCAGCCGTTTGCCAAAGCGCAGGCTGGCCAGGCCCAGCACGGCCACGCTGAAAATGACGAGCGCCACCAGGTCTACCCAGAGGGTCTCGAGGCCCGCGCCCCGGAGCATTACCCCCCGTGTGCCATCAATCAGATAGCGGGCCGGGATCACCGCCGCCAACCACCTAAAGAAAAGGGGCATCCCGTCCACCGGAAACACGAACCCCGAGAGAAAAATGGTGGGCAGGATGTAGGCAAAAGTACCAAACACGGCCTGAATCTGGGTGCGGGCCAGGGTGGAAATCAGCACCCCCACCCCCAGCGAGCCCAGCACAAAGAGCACGATCAGCCCAAACAGCAGCAGCAGGCTCCCGCGCACCGGCACGCCAAACACCCAGTGCCCGATCGAGAGCACCACCAGGCTCACCAGGGTGGCAATCACAAAATAGGGCAGCACCTTGCCCAGCACCACCTCGTAGGGTTTGATGGGGCTGGCAATCAGGGCCTCCATGGTGCGGCCCTCGTTTTCGCGCACGATCGAAAGCGCGGTCAGGAGCACCGTAAAAATGGTCATAATCAGGCCGATGATGCCCGGGATGGTAAACCAGGCGGTTTTGTTGTCGGGGTTGTAGAGGGTGTGCAGGGTGGGGGTGAGGGGCGGGGTGGTGGCGGTTCCGGCCAGCACCTTGCCCGCCAGCAGGCGGCTGTTGACGTCTCCCAGCACCTTGCGCAGGGCGGCCTGGGCCTGGAAGGCAAAGTTGGGGTCGGCGCCATCTACAAACACCTCGAGCTGCACAGCTTTATCCTGCCGCACGGTCTGCAGGGCGCCCGAAGGAATTACCAGGCCGACCCGGGCCCGGTTTTTCTGGATGGCCTGCGGAACCTCCGCTGGGTTTTGTGCGATGTAGGTGAGGGTAAAGCGGTTTTCCTTTTGCAGCTCTTGCAGCAGGTACTGGCTGATGCGGTCTTGCGAACCATCGTAGACGGCCAGGCGGATGCCCGAGAGGGTGAAGTTGATGGCGTAGCCGAACAACAGGGTCATGACGATGGGCAGCCCCACAATAAGCCGGGACAGCACGTGATCGCGGCGGATCTGGGTGAATTCCTTTTGCGCCAGGGCGGCGATGCGGTTCATGCGGCACCCCCGTGGTGACGGGTCAGGATGATGAAGACGTCCTCGAGGTTGGGGTATACGGTCTGGAGGGGCAGGCTGAGGGAGGCCTGTTGCTCCAGAATCAGCCGCACCCCGCGCCCGCTGGGCCAGGCATCCAGCACCCCCGGCAGGGCCCGGATGTGCTCGAGGGGAAGGTCGGTCTCGCAGTAGGCCACCCTGGCTTGCTGCAGCGCGAGCTGCTCGAGCTCGTGGGGGGTGCCCTGGGCCACCACCTGGCCGCCATACAGCAGGGCCAGCCGGTGACAGCGCTCGGCCTCGTCCATGTAGTGGGTGGTAACCAGTACGACCGCGCCTCGAGCGGCTTCCTGGTGGATCAGATCCCAGATAATGCGGCGCGAAACCGGGTCGAGGCCGGTGGTGGGCTCGTCCAAGAACACCACCTTGGGCCCATGCACCACCGCCTGGGCCAGGGCCAGCCGCTGCCGCCAGCCCCCCGAGAGGGCCCCGGCAAGCTGGTGGGCAAAGTCCTGCAGGCCAAACCGCCGCAAAGTTGCTTCAACGGCTGGGGGCACTGCGCGGGCTTCCAGGTAGAGCCGGGCGCGGAACTCCAGGTTTTCGCGCACCGTGAGGTCGCGGTAGACGCTGGCCTCCTGGGTAGCGTAGCCGATGGCGGCCTTGACCTGGTCGGGGTAACGGCCCACATTTAGCCCGGCCACCTGGGCCTGGCCCGCGCTGGGCAGCAAGACTCCGCTCAGGATACGAATCAGGGTGGTTTTGCCCGAACCGTTGGGCCCTAACAGGCCAAACACCTCGCCGGGATGAACCTCCAGGCTCACCTTGTTCAGGGCTACCAGATGGCCGAATCGCCTCGAGACCTGCTCAACGCTGACCATAGCGCCTTCCCTCCAGAAAACCCCGCACATGGGCTTTCAAATCGAACTGTGGTTGAATCCCCATCGCGCCCAGAAGCAGTACCCTGGCAAAGAGCGGCCCCAGCAGCGTGACGGCTACCTGGGAAGGGGATTCATCGGAACGCAGCAAACCCTGTTTTTGCAGCTCAGCAAAATACTCAAAAACCGCCGACATGGCCTTGCGCAAGCCCAAGGGCCCTGTTTCACCGCGCAACTCGGGGTGACGGGCCAGCTCGGGCAGGAGCCGAACCAGAAGCCCCTGGTTGGCCTCGAGCATTCGCATATAGTTCTGGGCCAGGTGCAGCAGGCTGTTTTCGAGCGAAGACGAGGCCACCTCCTTGTGGGATGAGCCGGGCAAAACCTGCTCTACCGGCGGGCGGAGCTTTTGCACCGCCGCTTGCAGCAGGGCTTTCTTGCTTCCAAACTGCCTGAACAGCGTAACCTCGGAGACCCCGGCCCTGGCCGCGATTTCGCGGGTGGTGGAGCCTTTGTAGCCTCTTTCGGCCAGGAGCTCCAATCCCGCACGCATGAGGGCTGCGCGGGTGGAGTCGGCTTCATCGAAGCTTGAAAGTAAGTACATACTTACATCTATACTAACCCTGAGGCGCTGTCTGTACAACTCCTGCCCCACGCGCCTGGGCCATAAACCTTTGCCGCTTTTGCGAGAGGATGTCAGAATAGGTGCGCTATGGCGAACCTCAAGAATCTACCCGTTGGGAAAAAAGCCCCTGAAATTGTCCACATGGTGATTGAAGTGCCGCGCGGCTCTTCCAACAAGTACGAGTACGACCCCGACCTCGAGGCCATCAAGCTCGACCGGGTGCTGCCCACGGCCCAGTTCTACCCTGGCGACTACGGCTTTATTCCCTCCACCCTGGCTGAGGACGGCGACCCCCTGGATGGCATCATCCTCTCCACCTACCCCCTTTTGCCGGGTGTGGTGGTGGACGTGCGGATTGTGGGTATGGTGGACATGCAGGATGAGAAGGGCGGCGATGCCAAAATCATCGGGGTGGTGGCCGAAGACCCCCGCTGGGATCACATCCAGGACTTGAATGACGTACCCACCGCCTACAAACAGGAGATCCAGAACTTCTTTGAGACCTACAAGGCCCTGGAGGCCCACAAAGGCAAGTGGGTCAAGGTGGCGGGCTGGAAAGACAGGGCCGGGGCAGTGGCTGAGGTCAAGGCCTGTATCGAGCGCTTCAAAGAGGCGAAAAACCGCTAAAAAATTGTATTGCTTGCATATTGCCAACGAGCGCAAGAGCCGCTTGCAGTAGCTTGACCGTTCGGGGGCACATGTGGTTATGTAGAACGAGTTACTTTATGGCCTTGCAAGAGCGAATCGAGTCGTTGCTAAAAGCGCTGGAAGTGCCCGACCTTGCGGTTGAGGTGCCCTCAGTTTCCGATGAAGATGGTTTTCTCGAGGCCCTCGAGGCGGCCATTACGAGCTTTATTGAAGACGGTGACGACGATCAAAGCCCTCTAAGTCTGATTGAAGCCGACCCCTCGGCCTACGATCTCCCTGATGAACCGGAGCCCGAAGAGCTGCAAAATACTGTGCGGGACTTCATGAATGCGGGCGACTCCCAGCTCACCTTGATCACGCCCGAAAGCCCCATCCAGCCCGATGGCGGTGAAAACCCCAGCAAGTACTGGGTGTTCTTGCTGCAGATGCCCTCGCTCTCCGAGCACCGCTGGTGGGCCATTGTGGACAAAAACGGCCGCCACGATACCTACAACTACGGGGTCATCTAAGTACCCTACCACTGATTTTTCTCATTCTGGGGCCCCCGCGGGAAGCGCAAATAGGTACTCGAACAGAAAAATTCGGTTTGCTGCGAGGGACCAAGAGGCGAAGCTTCCCGTGGGGCGCTTAGCCGCCAATCCCTACCATCACCCGCTCGCGCAGGGTGGGTAGGGTGTTGCCAAAGGCCGGTTTGCGGTCGGTAGCCAGCAGGATGGCGTCTACCAGGGCCTCAACAGGATTCACGGCCTCGAAGGCCCAGGCGATGTCCATCTCCAGGTCGGTTAGCAAACAGGGCCGGATTTTTTTGTCGGAAGTTAGGCGCAGGCGGGAGCACTTGGAGCAAAAAGGCTCGGTAACCGGGTTGATAAAGCCCACCGTACCCACTGCACCGGGGATGCGATAAACCCGTGCGGGGGCGGTGGGGTCGTGGTCTACGCGCTCGAGGGGGCCAAAGTGGGCCTCGATTTTGGCGCGGGTCTCGGCCCCACTGATAAAGCGCGCGTGGTAGAGCTCGGGGTTGGAGTTATCGAGGTGCATGTACTCCAGGAAGCGCACCTCGAGGGGTTTGTCCAGCGAAAGCGAGGCCAGCGGAATTACCTCCTGCTCGTTCATGCCCCGGATCATCACCGCGTTGATTTTGACCGGGTGCATACCCAGCTCCCAGGCGGTTTCGATGGCCTCCCAGACCTTCTCGACCTGCCCGCCCCGGGTCATGGTTCGGAAGACCTCGGGGGTCACCGCGTCCATCGAGAGGTTGATGCGTTTGAGCCCCGCGCTCAAAAGCTCCTTGGCCTTCCGCTTAAACAAAAGGCCGTTGGTGGTGATGGCGATATCGGGGATGCCCAGCTCGCTGGCCACCGCGATCATCTGGGGAAGTTCTTTGCGCACCAGGGGTTCGCCGCCGGTAAAACGCACCGACTCCAGACCTAGTAGCTGCATGGCCCTCAGGAAGTGGCGGGTGTCTTCAACCGAGATGGTGCCAGGGGGCTCCGACTGTTCCCAGCCCAGTGGATGGCAGTACAGGCAGTGCAGGTTGCAGCGCGGCGTGACCGAAAGCCGTAGATCCTTGATGATGCGCCCGTATTGGTCGATGAGTTTCACTTTGGCTACCCCGTGTTGCACATTCTAACAACACGCCTAGCCTATGGCGCAAGGCGGGTTACAAATATCCCTGCCACATTCCCTCGAGCCCTATCGCACTAAACTGAAACCATGAAGACGGTGGTGTTGTTCGATGGCGTCTGCAACCTCTGCCACCGTACTGTGCAGTTTATCCTTCGCCACGACAGGGCCCGGCGCTTTGTGTTTGCCTCGCAGCAGTCCGAGGTTGGACAGCAATTGCTCCGCCAGCACGGCATTCCTACCGCTGCGGCCCTGACTGATAGCGTGGTGGTTGTTGAGGAGGGGAGGGTTTGGTTGGAGTCGGATGCCGCTTTGCACATCCTCTACCGGCTGGGGGGGGTGTGGCGCATCCCTGCGCTGCTGCGGTGGGTGCCCAAGGGGCTGCGGGACTGGGTTTACCGATTGGTTGCCAAAAACCGCTACCGCCTTTTTGGGCGGCTCGAGCGCTGTATGGTGCCGACCCCGGAACTAAAGGAGCGCTTTCTGGATGCTTCCTGACACTGGTTTGCTGGTTTTGGGGATGAACGTGCGAAGAAGTCCCCAGGCGGCACGGTCTATTCCCTAAACGCATTGCTCCCACCAACCTGGGGCCCCATGGGGAAGCATCCCGTCTAAATGCAACACGGGCCATTTTGGGTTTAGGCTAAGGTATGCCGGATTTCAAGCGCTTTGGAATGGCCCTGGGCGGTGGAGGAGCCCGGGGGTATGCCCATATTGGCGTGATGCGGGTGCTGGAGCGCGAAGGGTTCCGCCCCAGTACGATCGCCGGAACCAGCATGGGCAGCATTATGGCGGCGATTTTCGCTGCCGGTCACCCTGCCGACGAGGTAGAGCGGATTTTGTCCCAGGTGTCCTTCTGGCGCTTTCTGGATCTGAACCCCCTGAGCGATATGCTCAACTTCAGCGAGCTGGTGCGCTTTTTGGAACCTCATGTGCCCCGGAAGATGGAAGATTTTCCCATTCCCCTGGGTATCACCGCCACCGACCTGATTACCGGAACCGAGGTGTATTTTCGCCAGGGCGATGTGTTTCAGGCCATTCGGGCCTCGATCGCCTACCCCGGGGTTATCAACCCCATCTGGGTGGGTGAGCAACTGCTGGCCGACGGCGGCATTCTGAACCAGATTCCGGTAGACCTGGTGCGCTTTTTGGGGGCCGAGCGGGTGATTGCGGTGGATGTGACCCCGCTGGAGGTGCTGCGCGAGCACCCGCAGAAGAAAACCTGGTGGCAGCAGATTTTCCGTCGGGGCATTGACGCCAACCCCATCCAGAACGTGTATCGTTCGGTGGAGATTATGCAGATCCGGCTGGCCGAGGTAAAGCTGGCGGTCTCGCGCCCGGATCTGGTGCTGCGGCCCAGGCTCGAGGGCATCGGGCTTTTTAGCTTCCAGCAGCTCGAGCAGGCCATCCAGGACGGCGAGGCAGCTGCCGAAGGGAAGCTCGAGGAAATCCGCGAACTGCTGGTTATGGAGTCGGGCTGAGCTCTCTCAGGCTGCGCAAACCTTCTCGCTCCATTCTTTGCAGCAGCCCCCTGCACAGCTTTTTCACCATCAGGGGCCCCTCGTAGACCAAGCCGGTGTACACCTGCACCAGGGTAGCCCCGTTCTCCAGCCGTTCCCACACGTCCTCCGGGCTGAAAATACCCCCCACCGAGACGATGGGCAGGCGGCCTTGTAGCTGTGCGTGCAAGTATTTGAGCACCTCGAGCGAGCGCGCCCGCAAGGGCCTGCCCGAGAGGCCGCCGGCTTCGTCTATGGGGGTTTGCAGGCCGGTGCGGGCGGTGGTGGTGTTGGTGGCGATCAGGCCCGCGAGCCGGTAATCTTCCACCAGGCCCAAAATCTCGTCAATCTGCTCCCAGGTGAGGTCGGGGGCAATTTTGAGCAACAGGGGCTTCCGGCCCTGCACAAAACCGGTAAGCGCGGCCAGCAGCTCTTCCAACCGCTCTTTGTCCTGTAAGGCCCGGAGCCCCGGCGTGTTGGGGGAGCTTACGTTGATGACAAAGTAGTCGCCATAGGGCCAGAGCCGGGAGAGGCTTTGCAAATAGTCCTGTGGGGCTTCCTCCAGGGGGGTGACCCTGGACTTGCCCAGGTTGATGCCCAGCGGCACCGGGGGTCGGCCAAAGGTTTGTTGTAAGCGTTCTAGCCTTTGAGCGATGGCCTCGGCCCCCTCGTTGTTGAAGCCCATGCGGTTGATTAGCGCCTGATCCTGGGGCAGCCGAAACAGGCGGGGCCTGGGGTTGCCCGGCTGGGGCAGGGCTGTAACCGAGCCAATCTCCACGTGCCCGAAGCCCAGGGCGGCCCAGGTTCGCACGGCTACCGCGTTTTTGTCGAAACCCGCGGCCAGGCCGATGGGGTTGGGAAAGCGCAGGCCAAACGCCGCGACCTCGAGGCGCGGGTCGGACAAGCCAAAAAACCGCTGGAGGAGCTGTAGACTGGGCCCCCGCTGCCCCAGCCAGGCCAGGCCGTGCATCACCCGCTCGTGGATGGTCTCGGGGTCTTGGCGGAACAGCCAGGGCTTCAGCAGTTCGTACACCGGAAAAGGATAGCAGGGCGCAGGGAGGAGGGGGAAGGGTTTCTGTTATACGCATTTCGGCAGTATTGTTCACTTTTGAAAGCCTAAACGATACTACCGAAATGCTTTTCTACTCCCTTCGGTCGGCTTGAATCCTTCACCATTGGGCGCAGTCAGAGGTGAAGGATTCAAGCGGAAACAGTATTAGCGGTACTGGGCCAGCAGGTGCTTGGCGATGATCACCTTCAACACCTCGCTGGTACCTTCCCCAATGCGGGTCAGGCGGGCGTCGCGCCAGTAGCGCTCGACCGGGTACTCCTTGATGTAGCCATAGCCGCCCAGAATCTGGATGGCCTCGTCGCAGGCTTGCACCGCTACCTCCGAGGCGAAGAGCTTGGCCTGGGCCGCGGCCGGGCCGAAAGGCTTACCGGCGTCCCGCAGTTCGGCGGCCTTCAGGTACAAGAGCCGGGCGGCTTCTAGCTGCGTAGCCATATCGGCCAGCTTGTGCGAGACCGCCTGGAACTCGGCGATGGGCTTGCCAAACTGTTCGCGCTCGAGGGCATATTTGGTAGCAAACTCCAGAGCGGCCCGCCCCAGCCCCACCGCCATGGCGGCGATGCCGATGCGCCCGCCTTCCAGCACCTTCATCACATCATAGAAGCCCTTGCCCCGCTCACCCAGCAGGGCCTCTTTGGGCAAGGTAATATCCTCAAAGATTATCTGCGCAGTGTCCGAAGCGTTGAGCCCTAGCTTCCGCTCCTTGCGCCCAATCCGCAGGCCCGAAATAGGAGCCTCGAACACCAGCGCTGAGAGCCCCAGGTGTTTCTTTTCCTCGCTGGGGGCGGCATCGGTGCGGGCGTTGACCACATACACCCCGGCCACCGACCCCTGGGTGATGAACTGCTTGGAACCGTTAAGTACCCAGCCCGAGCTGGTTTCTTCGGCTTTGGTGCGCATAGCTGCTGCGTCCGAGCCGCTGCCCGGTTCGGTGAGCCCCCAGGCCCCCAGCGCCTCGGCGGAGGCCAGCCGGGGCAGGAATTGCTGCTTTTGCTGCTCGTTGCCGGCAATCAGGATATGGCCGGTGCACAGGCTGTTATGCGAGGCCACGGTCAGCGCCAGCGAACCGTCTACTGCTGCAATTTCTTCGATAATGCGAGCAAAAATACGCGTCGAGAGCCCCGCCCCGCCATACTGCTCGGGTACCTGGGCCCCCATTACGCCCATCTCGCCGAGCTTCTTCACAATTTCAAACGGAAAGGCCCCGGTCTCGTCGCGCTCAGCGGCGGTAGGGGCTACCTCGGCCTGCAAAAAGTCGCGCAAAGTACCAATAATCTGGCGTTCCTCGCTATCGAGCTCAAACCATAAATCCTTGGGGCGGTCGGCGATCATTTTGATTCCTCCGTGTCCTAAATATATCACTTTTACTTGCTGGTGTTGTAAATGCGTTACATGTTTTGAGACACGGCTGCTTCCTTCAGCGTTAGAAAAACATCGCTTTGCGAAGAAGTGGGCTCGAGGTGATATAGTAAAGTATCGTGAATCCCCAACAGCTTTAGTACGCCTGAGCTATGGGATTGCGTGTCGTTTTGGAGGAACGCCTGAATGGAGCTTAAAGCCGGTGCAATTGTAGAGGGTCGCGTCACGCGAATCATGGATTTTGGGGCTTTTATCGAGTTTCCCAGCGGGGAATCGGGTCTGGTGCACATCTCGCAGGTGGCCCACGAGTTCGTCAAGAACATCCGCGATCACCTGAATGAAGGGGATGTGGTCTCGGTCTTGGTGTTGGGTCGCGACGAGAAAGGCCGCCTCGACCTTTCTATCAAAGAACTTACCCCCGCCCCCGTGGAGCCCCCCCGACCCAAGCGCTTGCCCCGCCAGGCTCCCGAGTTCGAGAACAAGCTCAAAAGCTTTTTGCGCGGCTCAGGTGGTTTTGGTGGCGGTGGAGGCAAAAAGTCCAGCGGTGGAAAGGGTGGGCGCAAGCGCCGATAGATTTTTTGCCCGTCTCGCCCATCGAAAAGAAACTGCCCAAGGTTAGCCGCTCCAGAGAAATTCTAAGGAGCGGCGCTTTGCTGGGGTTGTTTGGAAGAGCTGGCATGAACGCCAGGCGCAACATTCGACTCAAAAGTTGCTTGCAGTAGGGAGTTTTTCCCTGGATGAGCGCCTCAAAAACAAGAGGTTGCGAGGCTCTCTTTATTCCTGAGCGTCATCCCAGCTCATGCCCATAATGCTGTAGCCTGCGTCCACGTATACGGTCTGGCCGGTGGTGCCGCTCGATAGGGGAGAGAGCAGATACAAACCCAGGTTACCCACTTCCTCGTGGGTAATCATGCGGCCCAGGGGGGCTGTGGCGTTGTATTTGGCTACCATCTTGCGAAAGCCGGGAATGCTCATGGCGGCTACGGTACGAATAGCCCCGGCGCTGATGGCGTTGACCCGAATGTTTTTCTTGCCCAACTCGTAGGCTAGGTAACGCACGCTGGCTTCCAGGGCGGCCTTGGCAATGCCCATCACGTTGTATTTGGGCACGACCTTTTCGGAGGCGTAGTAGGTTAGGGTGACCAGGCTACCCCCGTCCCGTAGCAGCGGCTCGGCTTCGCGGGCTACGGCGACCAGCGAATACGCCGAGACCTGCAGGGCGGTGTTCCAGTCGGCGGCGGTGGTCTCGATGAACCGTCCTTCCATGGCGGCGCGGGGGGCAAAGGCGATGGAGTGCACCAGATAATCTAGGCCGCCCCAGGCTTGACCCAGGTCGGTAAACATAGCCTTGAGCGCGGCTTCGTCGGTGACATCTACCTGGTACAGGCGCTGATTTGGACGGCCCGCCGTGAGCTTCTCGAGCTTTTCCCGGAGCCGCTCGCCTTGGTAGCTAAAAGCCACTTCGGCCCCGGCGGCATACAGTTTTTCGGCGATAGCCCAGCCCAGGCTGTGCTCGTTGGTCACGCCCATCACCAGGGCTTTTTTGCCGGACAAGTCAATCGGAACCATAACCCCCGTATCTTATACCACCTCAAGAAGAACGGTTTTAAAGGATTTCTGGGCGTACCTGCAAAAAAGTATGATGGGGCGTTTTCAATATTTTCAAACCAACAACTACCCAAAAGCCGTATCTGGTTTATTTCGCGCTACCACGATTGAAAATTTGTTGTATAACTGGCCCAACGTATGCTGGATACTGTTAGTTTAGCTACCCTGGGCCTGCTGCACGACCTCGGCAAGCTCTATCAGCGGGCCCACTGGGGTCATCCGCCGGAAGGGGTTTCGGACTGGAGCCACCCGGCCTACACCGCATGGGCCATTGGGAGGCACCGCGGGCTTTTTGAGCGGGCGGGCCTCGAGCCCGTCTGGCTGGCCCGGACCGCAGCCCGCCACCACGAGGGCTGGCGCGACAAGCCCCAGTACCAGCCCCAGACCCCCGAAGAGTGGTGCGTGGCCCTGGCCGATACCTACGCCTCGAGGGAGCGCCTCGAGGTAGACGAAAAGGGCAGCCGTGCGCCCGATACACCGTTGAAATCGGTCTTTGCAAATTTGCGGGTTCAGGAAACCTACGGCCAGCGTGACCACGGCTACAGCATGATGGAAGCCGGGCAAGAGGTGGGTCTGAAGCTGGGTGGAGCTTATCCCCAGGGTGGCCCCAATGTCTCCCGCGACACCTACTGGCGCCTGGCCGAGTGGCTGGACGGGCGCCTGACTGAGCTGGCCAAGCACTCCCTGGGCCCGGAAGCCCTGCTCATGAACCTGCTGGGCATCTTCCAGGAGCTCCTGTGGAACGTGCCCTCGGACACCCAGGGCGAGCCGGACGTATCGCTTTTCGACCACCTGCGCCTCACCGGGGCCATCGCCGCAGCGCTCTGGGCCTATCACGACGGCAAGGCCACGGTGGAAGCCCTCAAGGACGAGGCTCCCGAGAAGTTCCTGCTCGTCTTAGGCGACCTGGGGGGCATCCAGAGTCACATCTACCGCATTCAGGGGGCGCAGACCGGGGTTGGCGGCCTGGCCAAGCGGCTGCGAGCGCGCAGCCTCGAGGTCTCCCTAGCTGCCGAAGCCATGGGCCTCGAGCTCTTACAACGCACCGGCTTCACCCCTCTGCAGCGCATCATGAGCGCAGGGGGCAAGTTTTACCTGCTCCTGCCCAACACCGAGGCCGTGCACCGGGCGCTGGATGCGGTTCGTCAGGGCTGGGAGGCATGGGCTTTGCAGCAAGGGGCCACCTTATTGCCTTTTCTAGCAGCCCATCCCTTTGCGCCGGGGGGCTTCTGGGCGTTTAGCGAGGTACTGAAAAAAGCTCACCAGAAGCGGGACGAGGCCAAACTGAAGCCGCTATCGAGCCAGCTTTCCACACCCTACCTGACCCCGGGCAGCGCCAGCCTGCGCCCCTGTGCTGCTTGTGGGGTGCGGCCTGCCCAATCCGCCACCGATGAACTTTGCCATGGCTGTGAGCGCGATGGGCATATGGGCCGGCTCATTCCCAAGCGAACGAAGATTGGCTTCTTCCCTCAGGATGCCCCCAGGCCCCACTATCGCTTTCCGGCCTGGCAGGTAGCGCTGGAGGCTTCCCCAGCCCACACCCTGCGCACCCGGCCCGACTTCACCCCGGCGGCCCACCCCTGGGAGGTGCGCTTCCTGGCCGGGCATATCCCTACCCTAGAATCTACAAACCACCTTACCCAAATCAGGCCATGCGATTATGTTTAGATCATGAACCGTCGTACCTACCCATCGGA
>FWPV01004666.1_pt1 | contig 28578 bp, 34 predicted proteins | sample 2228371 | NCBI WGS metagenome assembly FWPV01 (sample SAMEA103939776, study PRJEB20133) | metagenome | reverse complement strand
TTATTTATAAATTTTTCATTATTAAAGATTTTGTATTGGCGATATTTTAAAAAATAATTTTTATCATCGATTGATTTGAGCATACCTATATAATCACCCTGACTTGATAGGAAAATTACATTAATTTGATTTTTTAAAAAAAATTTTATCGCCGGAGTAGTTAAGTTAATATTACCAAATAAAAAAATTACTCTTATTAATTTAGAAGGATAGTTAGAAATAATTTTTCCTTCTTTCTCAACATAAACTTCTCCTTCTTTTATACCTAACTTAACACCTTGAGTATTAACATAAAGATTGATCATTGCTAAAAAATAAATTTTTAATGTTTTATACCTAATTGTCTCAAAAAAAATAAAAAATCCCTTATTTGGTTTTAATTAATCAAACCTATGGATATAGAACTTCAAAGTAAAGTCTTAAAACTAGTCTCAATCCCTTATTTGGTTTTAATTACTCAAACCAGCATAAAATCTAATGAATTTGAATTTTTAGAAGATGGAAGGTCTCAATCCCTTATTTGGTTTTAATTACTCAAACATTATTAAAGGAAGAATTAGAAAAAGTAAATATTTTTAGGTCTCAATCCCTTATTTGGTTTTAATTACTCAAACATTATTAAAGGAAGAATTAGAAAAAGTAAATATTTTTAGGTCTCAATCCCTTATTTGGTTTTAATTACTCAAACATTTGACAAGAAAACAAATTCTTGGGTTGACAAAATAAACAAGTCTCAATCCCTTATTTGGTTTTAATTACTCAAACAAGAATGGGATGGGGAGGACATTTGCTCATCTCCATGAAAAAGTCTCAATCCCTTATTTGGTTTTAATTACTCAAACAAATTCAAAGAGGAAAAAAGCATCGTCAGACTTTATAAATGGGTCTCAATCCCTTATTTGGTTTTAATTACTCAAACATGAAAAAAACAAATAAATATTATTATAAATTTTATGATAACGTCTCAATCCCTTATTTGGTTTTAATTACTCAAACAAACTACAGAAATGGAAGTGCCATTTGGAAACAAAACAGGTCTCAATCCCTTATTTGGTTTTAATTACTCAAACCTGCCAAAAAGCAATAGCCAAAAGTATTGTCTTGTTTGTTTAGTCTCAATCCCTTATTTGGTTTTAATTACTCAAACTTTTTATTTTAAAAAAAAACTATGGAAAACAAAACCAATTGCGTCTCAATCCCTTATTTGGTTTTAATTACTCAAACCATTAAATGAAATCGGAAAATTTAATTGGCTTCCTGAAAATTGTCTCAATCCCTTATTTGGTTTTAATTACTCAAACCCAAAAAAAGAAATCTCCATTATAAAAAACGACTATTCGTCTCAATCCCTTATTTGGTTTTAATTACTCAAACAATTATGGACATAGATAAAATAAAAAAAACAATAGTAAATAAGTCTCAATCCCTTATTTGGTTTTAATTACTCAAACGAAGAAACTGAAAGAGAACAAATATCTGAAAGTGTTGTGTCTCAATCCCTTATTTGGTTTTAATTACTCAAACAGCTGATATTTTTTGGATTTACATAACAATAAAAAATTAACCAAAATTTCTAACCTATCTTTTTCCCTAATTGTTAAAGTGCTAAAAAACATAAGTTAGAATTTATCTAAATTCATCATAACTAAAATTAGGATAATCAAAACAAAATCTTTCGCATAAATTATGATCTTCCTCAAAAATAATATCTCTTCTATCAAAATATTTACAATAACTCGATCGATAATTTTCATCTATATCAAAAAATATATTAATTATTATTTCAATTGCTTTATCAACTAATTCAACCGCTTTTAATGCTTCTTCTTCTTTTATACTCTCTAATCCATGAGCAAAAACGCTAATATTTCTCTTAGATATTAAACACTTGATTTCTTTACCAGAATTTTTCAAAAAACCAATGATATCATTATCTAAATCTAAAACTAATAATTTTTCTAAAATCACATTTTTATTAACATCTACTTCTTCTATCTTTGGTGGACCTTGATTAACATTTTTAAAATTATCCAAAAACAATGTACCTGAAAAATAAAAAAATTTCTCAAAAAAAATATAAAACAAAGCCAAGACAAAATTATAATCCTTCTGGATAAACTTAATTTTCAATCGATCATGAGTAAACATCATTTCAAAAAAATACTTAAAAATCCAAATATTCTTCTTATTACCCTCAAGTTCACTTTCATTTTTCAAATAAGACTCAATCCATCTTTTAAAAGTATTTAAATATCGATTAAAACTTCCAAATTCAGAATTAGAAAATTTTAATTTTAAAGCTTCTTTTAATTCCCCCTTAAAAACTTTATCATAAAAGTCAATAGTTTTATACAAACTCTCATTAACTAATTTAACATTAAAATCCTCTAAAAACTTTTTAAAATTCTCAAAATTCTTTTCTTCAATAAGCATTCTATACAAATTTCTTCTAAAAAGATAAAATCTATAAAATTGAAAGTTTTTCTTTATGATATTATCAGCTTGTTTAACTATTCCACTATCTCTTTTTCCACCAGAATAAATTAATTTTAAGTTGTTATTACCATAAAAAACAAAATAATTAAAAATTACCGCTGACATTGATTTAGTCCCAGCAGTAAAATCAAGATAATAAGTTTTTTGATAATTTTTTATAAAATCGTACAACTGACAATCTCCAATTTTAGCTTGATCTAATTTAATAAAGATTTCTTGAAAATCCTCAACATCATCAAAAAAACATTCTTCATAATCAAAATCAAAATTTTTTTCTCTTAAAAAACTCAAAGTCTTATCAATCATATTTTTATCTCCGTAAAAAAAATAAAGATAAATCTTATCGCTTTTAAACTCCTCTAAATTATTTGTTAAAGTTTCATAATAAGTATTATTTTTAGAATAATAACCCAAAGTAATAAAAAAAACTTTATAATTATCAGAATTTATCTCATCAAAACTTTTCATAAGTTAAAATAAAATGGAAAACAATAATATACTCCTATTGTCGATGGAATTGTTAACGATAAATTACTCGTTAAAATTTCTCCAAAAAAATCATTTTCTTCCTTTTTATTAATTAACTTAAAAAGACTACCTTCTTTAAGATAAAAAATTTGTCTTTTAAAAGGCTTGTCTCCTCCAAAATACTTACCATGCTTTGGTCTTTTAGCGACGATCTCTGTTGACAAAACCGAAAATTGATTTTTTTCATCTTTTTTAGGAATAAAAGCAGATAAATTAATAAAATAATCACCGACATCAGGAAAATCAATCTCATCAATATCAGACAACTTTAACTGATTAAAACCAACATTAGCTTTTTTTCCTAAACCATAAAAAGTAAAAATTTTTTTTAAAAAATCAATAATAAAACTTTCTTCTTCTTTGTTAAAAACTTTAAGATAAATATCAGATTGATTAATCAATTTTTCTTTTTCTTTAAAATGATATATATCTATCTCATAAGGTAAATTTTCTCCATCATTAATTCTTCTATCCTTAATGTTAACCTGAATTTTAGAATCTTTTATTAAATCAGCATTGTTAGCTAAAACCACTTGATAATTAAGATTATTTTTTAAATTTAAAACTATTACTTTTTTTAAATAATTAATTTTTTTTAATTTTTTTAACTGATCTTTATTACTAATATCATCAAAAATTTCAACAAAATTGCCTCCTAAAAAAGGCAAATAATCATGAGGTAATACCCCCGAAACCAAAAAAGGCGGTTGGTAATTCTTAAAATCCCGCAAATATTTTTCAAACCTTATTTTATCCTCAATTGCTAAATAATAAAGAAAGCCTCCGATAATCATATCTGAAGAAATAAGATTTGAAAAATAACTTTTTTGATTAAAAATTAATCTTAATACTTTCATATCTCTTTAAGTTCTAATTTGACAACTCCTAATGGATAATTTTCTTCATCTCGAAAACGTGTCTTACCACTCCTACCAAAACCGAATCCTAAAGAAAAATAAATATTTTTATCATACAAGATGTTTTTCAAATTACTATTAATTATATTTCTATAAAATGATGTTTTTTTATTAGTATGAAATTGAAAACTATTCTTTAATCTTTCTAATATGTAATTACTAATTAAAATTTCACCTTCAAAAACTTGATTTTTTTCAATTAACTCTAAATAAACTTTTGGTCCTATTTCTTTTGCATTTGACAATTGATCCAATATTTTTACTCGATTAACTCTTTTAATAACAGTTCTTACCTCGCTTTGACTATAAAAGTCTCTAATAATTAATTCTTCAAAACTCGCTTTTTCTAAGTTAATAAATGATTTTAAAGCTCCTTTTATAGATGAACCAGGTAAATAAGGAGTTAATTGTTCGCTAAATGGATTTATTGCTCTTATTAATATCTTAATATTCTCCAGATTTTCTATATTAATTGATTCTTGTTCAAGGTGAGAAATTTTTTCTATTAAATAAAGATGTCTTAAAATATCTATATTTTCTTTTAGAAAATTTTTTAAAATATAAATTGACTGGTTTATTATATCTTTATTTGATAAAATTTTTTCGTATTCTAAATCTATTATTTTTTTAAATTCACTAGATAATTCTGATTTTAATAATCTAAACCAATAAATTTTATATAAATTTTTTTCATTATCTAGTAAATAATCAAAATGATTAAGATTTTCCCCACTGCCAATATGTAGATATGATAAATTAGTGATTTTTCCTAAAAATCTTTTCATAAAATCATCAAAAATTAATTTTCAATAATTTCAATATCTACTTTTCCATAACCTCGTGAACCTGATCCACCTAAATAATCATTTTTTAAAAGCTCTAATCCTTCTTTTAATAACTCTATATACTCATTCTCTTTTTCTTCATCTTCTTGATTATAAAATCTTAATACTAAATTACCTTCAAAAATATAATTTACTGGTACCCTTTCTATAGGTCTAGGTTGTGATTTTGATTGATTTTTTATAGCTACCTCATATTTTTCTTCTAAATAACTCTCTCCATAATTCTTTTTTTCATCAATTTTTTCTTTGGTATCTCTATCAACAAAAAAATCTCTTACTAAAAGAATTGTTATCTTATCAGGATTTTTTTCACCAGCTGACCTGCCAAAAAGATTATTAATGATTTCATTATCTTCACCATATTTTCTTTCAAGTAAAAATCTTAGTTTTCCTTTTAAAGATGAACCTGGAATATATGGATAACCCTCCAGATCTTTAATTACCGGATTATCCATACCTCCGATAACAAACTCATTTTTGCCAGCCCCGATATGAAGGCCTGTTAAAACCTTGATTTTGAGTTTGAGCGTTTTGGTTTTCATAATTTTGAGTTCTATAACTTTTAATTAACAAAACATCCAAAGCGTTAATAAAAGCTTTTTTCAATAAATTAATTTTCTCTTTTTCTTTTAAAGATTTTAAATCTTCTATAAATCTATAAGCTAATGATTTTAATAACTTAAAAAAACCTAAATAATTTTTATTCTCTTTTCTTTTTGATTGGTATTCAACTCTAAAAATTGCTATTTTAGTTGAATAAATTAAAGAGTCTTTTTCATTATTATTGCTTAATAAAAAATTCTTAAAAATATCAACATTTTTTCTCACTTGTGAATTTTTTATATCAATATTTTCCACTTCATTTCTTTCAATGTCATTAATAGGTAATAAACTTAAATTGCCATCATCATCTAAATAATACATTTATTCTTTCACCTCCTCTCGTCTTTTTAACAAAATTAAATTAATAATAGATTTTAAGTTTTTTTTATAAAAATCAGTTTCTTCAGATTTTTCTTTTTTAGTCAATAATCTGTCGAAAAAGTTTTTAAATTCAGTATTATTATAATCTTCAGATGAGAAATTCCTTATATAAAAATACTGCATTTTGTATAAACTTAATGACTGATGATAATTAGTTTTTTCATCTAATAAATAATCAGCTAAACTATAAATTTTATAATAAAAGCTTGTTGAAATTTTTTCTCGCTGACTATCAATTTTTTTAGCTAAATTGTATATCTTCTGCCAATCTTCAAAATTTAAAGTTGAATGTAAAAAAGTCATTTTACCTTTTTTAAAATCATACGATTTTGCTTTGGTTAATTTTTCTTCAGCTTTTTCAATCACTGTTAATATTGGAAAGTTTTCTTTGAATAACTCCATCCCAACAGAAAAACTAAATTTTCTTTCATTAGTTGAGATATCACTTTGGCAAAAAAAAGAATTAAAATCATCTTTATAAAAATTTATTAAAAATTTAAAGACTTTTTCCCATTGCCCAAGCAATACAAAATCATCACCTCCTGAATAAACTAAATAAAGATCTTCTTTTATTTTTTCTGGCAAATAATTTTGAAAGAATAAATTGACATTTCTAGCAAAATTAAAATAAGCACCAAAAAAGAAATCTTTTTCTTTTTGAATTTCGGAAATTTTTCTAATAAATAGACTCATATTATCAAGATCTCCTTTAGCTAAAGCCAAAAAACTTCCCTCAGATAACTCAGAAAAAGTTTTTACCTTTTTTTCATCTTTAGGTAACCTTACTTCATAAAATAAAGTTTTTAAAATAGTTTCTTCTGAATCTTTACTATTTTTTTTATCTAAAAATCTTTTTAACGATTGAAAAGAAATCTGAAATTCGCCATCAATCTGATTATCTAAATCCAGATAATAATCTTGAAAAATACGTGCTCCTATATTTTTAGAAAAGTTTTTTACCTTAACTAATCTAAAAACTTTATCTTTTACTAAAACATCAGATAAAGACAAACTTAAATTACATATTTCACAAATTAAACCATTTTCATTTTTTAATTGATACTTTCCTTGACCGTTTTCACAATAAAAGCAATTTTCTTTATCTGAATAGCTATTAAAATCATCCTCAAATTGATTTATTTCTTTTAAATTAAAAATTAAATCTTGACTATATTTTGGGATTAACTGATTAGATTTTTCAAGGTATAAACTGTCTATTTTATCCAAAGAGCCTTCAGTCAAAATATATCTTAAATTAATATGGAAATTTTTTAATAAACTGACTGATATTTTATTAATAAGACTTTCAATTTGATTTTTAAAATCAGGACTTATAATAGGTAAAAATAACTGAACATTACCCCCATAATTTGATACGATACAAATTGAATATAAATCTAATTCTTTAACAATTATAAGGCTGACAATATCAGCTAAGAACTGTAAAAAAACTGATCTACCTCTTAAGATCTGAGCGGCTTTTTTATTTTTTACATTAAAAATAAACTTTTGTATACCAGAAAAATCAAATTTTAAATAAAAAAATTTATGCTCATTAGGCGAATGATAAATAATTGATGAATACAAAGCAGTAAATTTTAAATGCTCATTTAATGAAGAATAAACATACTCTATCTCTCTTCTATCTTCTGGTATTCGAGTTAAATATAAATTACCAAACTCTTCTAAAAATAAAACAAAATCAAATAAATTTAACTTGGTTTTATGATAACAAGATAAAAAATTTCTCCATTTTTTAATAATTTGTCCATAACCACTTCTATTGTTATTAACATTTAATAGTTCATCTTTAATTGGGAAAAAAACCTCCTTTTCAAAATCATATGTTGAACTTATTTTAAAAAGAAAATTGTCAGTTAAATTATTAAGACGAGAAAAAATTGATTGAATATTAACTTCCTCGGGTTTCTTAGATAGATCTTTAATCTCTGATTTTCTTTCTTGTTTGGCTATCAAACTATCAGCCTTTTTAATTATTTTTATAAAGTTTTTATACTTTTCATCAACATCTATCTCAAGTTCTCTTATTTTTTTATGATGATTAGCAACAATATATTTAATAAAATCAATATCAATTAAATTAGTATCTAAATTTCTAAGAACATTCTTAGTTATTATATTAAAAAAAACATTCGAAAGCTCATTATGTTTTTCTTTGTTAAAATAATTACTTCTTTGAATTACTTTTCCAATATCATGAATTAAAGAAGCTATAACTAATGAATTAATATCTTTTTTATAATTCATTATATTTACATATAGCATAAATTAACAAAAAAATCAATAATATCTTGACAAACATATTAGCATTTGCTAATATATTTTTAATGACAGAAAATGCTTTGTCGATTTTTAAGAGTTTGCCAAGATTAAAGATTTTGTGTTGTTTAAAGAAAAAAAGAACTGTTAATCAGTTAATTAAAGTCTGTAATTTATCGCAATCAGCGGTTTCTCAACACTTAGAAAAATTAAGAGAAGCAAATTTAGTAATCACCGAAAAAAAAGGTAGGTTTATTTTTTATCAATTAAAAAATCAATTAGCCGGCAAAATTGCTAAACAATTATTAGTTTTATTAAAAAAACTATGAACTTTACTTATTTTCGCAAAAGTCAAATCACTTATGAAGAAGTTTTAAAAAATATTGAAAATATTTTTTCAAAACATTCTATAAAAATTCAAGGAATGACTGATTTATCAAATAATCAGGGAAAAATTTATCATTTTTGCCAACCAGAATGGTTAGAAAAACTCATAAATATTGACAAAAACTTAATGACTTTTTTACCTTGTGGATTAGTAGTTTTAAAAGATGGTGAACAAGCAAAAATTGGTTTAGTTGATCCAAAAATCATCAGTCAATTAACTCACCGTGCCACCAGTTTAAACTTTGTAAATGAAATTAGCGAACAACTAAAAAAAATTGTTGATGAAATCGCTCAGGTTGGACCGCTAAAAGTTAGTAAAATTAAACTCTACGCAACTATGACCTGTCCATATTGCAAGATGGAGGAATCATGGTTAAAAGAGAATAAAATAGATTTTGACCATGTTTTAGTTGATCTAAATCCTAAAGCAGCTGAAGAAATGGTTGCTAAATCAGGCCAAATGGGCGTACCAGTAACTGAGATTGTTTTTGATAACGGCGAATCAGAGATTGTCTTAGGTTTTGACAAAGAAAAGTTGAAAGATATTCTTAAAATCAGTTAAAATATAGGCATGTTGCCTATAAATAGCCAAGCACCAGATTTCACTCTCAAAGATCAAGATAATAAAAATCATAAACTATCTGATTATCGTCGCCAATGGGTTTTAATATATTTTTATCCAAAAGATAATACTCCAGGTTGTACAATTGAAGCTTGTAGTTTTCGCGATAATTTAAATGAACTAAAAAAGTATCAAGTCCAAGTAATAGGCATTAACGCTGACTCAGTTGACAGTCATAAAAAATTTCATCAAAAGCAAAATTTGAATTTTCCTCTTCTTTCTGATCCGGAAAAATCTGTTATCAAAAAATATCAGGCTTGGGGAGTAAAAAAATTGATAGGAAAAACATTTGAAGGTGTTTTAAGAATCTCTTATCTAATTGATCCGCAAGGAATAATTAAAAAAACTTATCCAAAAGTTAATCCTCTAAACCATGCAAAAGAGGTTATAAATGATTTAAAAAATTTAAAAAATAATGAATAATCCTAAACGCTCTCGAAAAATTCGCTCGCTTTTTGGTTATTATTATAAAAAACTTGAAGATATTGATAAACAATGGAAAGAAAGCAAAGAGTTTGGATCAATTTTAATTTTATCTTTAGTTGAGGAAGTTGGCGAAATGGCTCGCGCCTATCTTGCTACTCATGGACGAAAACCAACTAATATTGCTGCTCAAAAAGATGAGCGCTATGATCAAGAATTAGGAGATATTATAGTAGCAATCTTACGATTTGCCCGAATAAAAAATATTGATCTTCATAAAAGAATAATGTACTCAATTAATAAAATTAAAAGACGACAAATTCAACCTAAAGTTTAATTAACTTAAATAATGATTAATAGATTTGAAACAAATGAACCACTAGCCTTATTAGATTCTGAGTTAGTTGAAAAAATTTTAAAAGAATTAATAGATAAATTTAAAGATAAGATTCCTAGTCATTTTGGTAAACCAAGAGCATATATCTCTCCTTTATCTAGTTTACAATCTGTTATTAGAGCTGACTGTAAAAATCCAAACTGCGGAACAAGAGCTGTAATACACATTGGTAGAATAAATAATCAATGGAGTTTTTTAGAAGAAAAACCAAGTTTTGATCGAATTCAAAACTCAACTTGTGAAAAATGTAAAAAACTATTAAATATTTAATTAACTTGTCTCTTTTTAAAAATAATTTTTTCTTTTTCTAAATCAACAATCACTTTTTCCTTTGGATTAATCTTACCTTCAACCACCCTTAACGCCAACTCATCAACAATCAAATCATTAATTATTCTTTTTAAAGGTCGAGCGCCATAAAACTCATCAAAACCAATTTTCATTAAATATTTTTTTACTTTATCGGAAATTTCAAGCTGAATTCCTTGACTTAAAACGCGAGCAATTACTTTTTTTAACTGAATACTTACTATTTCGCTCATCATTTTTTCATCTAATTGATTAAAAACTATTATTGAATCTAAACGATTAATAAATTCTGGTTTGAAATAGCGATAAATTTTTTCTAATATCTTTGTCTTTTTTTCCTGAAGATTGATTTTTTCCTGATATATTTCACTACCTAAATTAGAAGTTAAGATTATAATCGTATTTTTAAAATTAATCACTTTTCCTTTTCCATCAGTTAACCTGCCATCATCAAAAATCTGCAAAAATATATTAAAAATCTGCGGATGAGCTTTTTCTATTTCATCAAATAGAACCACTGAATAAGGTTTACGTCTGACTGCTTCGGTTAGCTGCCCGCCTTCCTCATATCCTACATATCCGGGCGGAGCACCAATTAACCGGGCAACTGTATGAGCCTCTTGATACTCTGACATATCAATTCGAATCAAAGCTTTTTCATCATTAAATAATACTTTAGCTAAAGTTTTAGCTGTTTCAGTTTTTCCCACTCCAGTTGGCCCTAAAAATAAAAATGATCCAATTGGTCTTGATTCATCAGATAATCCCACTCGATTACGTCTAATTGCTTTACTTATTAATACCAAAGCTTCATCCTGACCAACAACATATTTTTTAAGTTCATCTTCTAAATGAACTAATTTTTCACTTTCAGATTGCAGTAATCGATTAACAGGAATACCCGTCCATTTTGCAACAATTTTTGCCACATCCTCATCTGTTACTGCTTCTTTTAAAAGTTTTTTATCAGAAGAAATTTTTTTCCAAGACTCCTCAAGTTCTTTTAGTTTTTTTTCAACTTCAGGAATTTTCCCGTATTTTAATTCAGCTGCTTTATCAAGTAAAACTTCTCTTTGAGCTTTTTCCAATTCAAAACGTAAACTATCTAATTCTTCTCGAGTTTTTTGTAGTTGTAAAACTAATTTTTTTTGCTCTTGCCAATCTTTTTCTAACTCATTAAATTTTTTTAGTAATTCTTGTTTTTCTTTTTCTAGTTTTTGCTTTCTTGCTTCAAGTCCGGTTTCTTTTTTTAAAGCTGCTAACTCCATTTCAATTTGCAATAATCTTCTTTTAATCTCATCTAATACTGTAGGCATTGAGTCAATCTCAATTTTTACTGCTGCCGCTGCTTCATCAATTAAATCAATTGCTTTATCAGGTAAATAACGGTCAGAGATATATCGAGTTGATAAGTTAACCGCGGCAATTAAGGCATCATCGTTAATTTTTATCCCATGATGAATCTCATATTTTTCTTTAATTCCTCTTAAAATTGTTAGTGAGTCTTCAGTTGATGGCTCATCGACAAAAACTGGCTGAAATCGTCTTTCCAAAGCCGCATCTTTTTCAATGTATTGCCGGTATTCTTTAACAGTTGTTGCACCAATTACTCGGATTAAACCTCGAGCTAAGGCCGGTTTTAACATGTTAGAGGCATCAACCGCGCCTTCAGCTCCGCCAGCGCCAACTATTGTATGAAGCTCATCGATAAATAAAATATATTGTCCTTCTGATTTTTCAATTGTCTCAAGTATTTTTTTTAATCGATCTTCAAACTCGCCTCGAAAAGCTGATCCAGCTAATATTCCAGCTAAATCTAAAATCAAAATCTGCTTATTTTTTAAAGCATCAGGAACATCTCCATCTGCTATCCGTTGAGCCAACCCTTCAACAATCGCAGTTTTTCCAACTCCAGGATCGCCCAATAACACCGGATTATTTTTCATCCGTCTTGATAAAATCTGAATTACTCGACGAACCTCATTATCACGACCAATTACCGGATCAAGTTTGCCTTTTTTTGCTTTATCAGTCAAATTAATTGTGTATTTTTTCAAAACATTTTCTTGATTTTCTGGTGGTTGATAAGAAAAGTTCATATTTTAATTAGCAAACTAATAATTAGTCTGCTAAAATTATAGAGAAAGTTTTTATTTTTGTCAAGAATTATTCTTTTGAATATTGTTTTTGAATAATTCGCCAATGATAAAGATACAAAGGTAACCCAACAATAATCATTGCCAAAGAATTGGAAAACTCTCTTTGTCTTTGTCTAACTAGCTCTTTTTCCATATTAATTTGATTTATTTCTTCTTGTTTTTTTGCTTCTTCAGTTAAATTTGTAGAACTTATGTATTCATAACGATCAGCTTCTTTAAAAATAAAAGTCTTCATTCCTAAATCAACTAACTTTATCGATCCAATAACAATAATCAATAACCCAACAAATGAAAACAAATAAAGATAAACCAATCGAATATTAATCTTCATAATTTAATGATAACACATATTATTTTATCATTATTCTATTTTAGTTACTTTAGGAGTTGCTGATGGCTTTGGAAAAACTCTTACCTCGTCAACCTCTCTTATCTCTTTTAAATCTCTATCCCAAACTCCTTTAACTCTTACCCGATCAGAAACTTTTAAGTTTTGATAGTTGATTGGTTGTTTATCATGAGATAAAAACTTTGTTTGATTAGTAAAATAAATAGCTAACTCTCCTCGGTTAATGGTTTTAATAACAAAATTTGTTTCTTTTGTAGAAACTACTTCTCCAAAAAATACTCCCCAACGTTTTTGAATTGATAAATTCCTAATTAATCTTGCCTCAATAGTTTTTTTATCATCACTAGTATATTTTCCAAAAACCACTACTTGATCACCTGCCTTAAACTCATTTAAATTAGACTTTCCACCAAATCGACGAATTAATCTTGTTTTATCAGTAATATTAACTGTATAAGCATTCCCTTGATTATCTTTAACAACTAGTTGATTAGCTTGGGTACTTTCAATTACTCCTTCAACTTTAGCTCTAAAACTAAGTTTTTCTTTTACTTGATTTTTTATTCTTTCCAAAAGGTTTTGATTTTTTTCTCTAATCTCGTTTCTTATTTCATTTCTTATTTGATTAACAAAACCTGAAGGAGAAATTGTTGCTTCATTTTGATTTTCTAATTGAACTTGTTGTCTAAACTGATTTTTTAATTCCTGCCTAAAATTAACATCAGCGTTAACTGAAGATAATGGTATTAAAAATATTAATAAAAGTAAAAGCTGTTTTTTCATAATTTAAATCAAAAATTTTTAACTTCTATATATATTTATATGCAAAATTTTTCAAAAAAGTTGCATTCAAATTATTCTTGAGGTTGATAAGTTATTATTAATGTCTTCTCTAAATAGTTTCCTTGATTATCATTGACTACAACAACTAGCTCATTTTCTCCTTCATCTAAACTATAATTTAGACTAAAATTTCCACTGCTATCAGCTTTAGTTTCTTGCTCATTAACAAAAACTTCAGCACTAGCCACTGTTTTTCCGTCAATTTTTATTATTGAATTATTAACAACTGAGTTGTTTTCTGGAGATAAAATCTCTAAAAAAATATCACCTTGTTTTACCTCTGCGGACAGTTGTTGATTTATTGATTCTATATTAGACTGATTAACTTGATTACTCAACTCTTCTTGGTTTTTTTCAATGGTTTTATTAAAAACACTCTTTTTAACTCCCAATAAACCCTTCTCCCAAACTGATTTGTCTTTAATGACTAAAAAATAACCTAAAACTGCAACTAATAATAAAAAACCATAAAGATTTTTTTCATATTTTTTTAAAAAATTTATAAATTGATCTTAATTTAGTTATAGTCTTTTTTAAGTTTTTTTTCAAATTAAAAATAAATTTTATTAATAAAACCATTAAAATTAACCAAACTAATAAAATTAATTTTGGTATTTCTTCAAAAAATAATAAGATATTTTCTATAAAGTACTTTTTAAAAATCTCTAAGTTTTCTTGAAAAAAGAATAATAAATCAAAAGATCTTTGTTCTTTTAAAATCTCAATTAAAGAAAATAAAAATAAATAAGAAAATAGTATTAAAAAAACAAGAGTTATTATTTTTAATAAAATATCAAAGAAAGTTTTTTTTACTTCATGTTGATAAACTTGTTTTAGAATTTTTTCTTTATTATTTTTCATAATTTTTCTTTTGAATTTTTAATCTTAATCTTCTTATTATTGATTTTACTGTATTTAAAGGAATTTTTAATTTTTTACTTATTTCTTGATAGTGGTAACCCTCAATTAATAGTTGAATAATTTTCTTCTCTTTATCATTAAAATCTAAGAAAATAAAGTCTTCTTCTTGATAGAACTCTTCAATCGTTTTTTTATCTTCTATTTCAATATTTTCATTTAATCTTAAAGTTTTTATATATTGACGATAAAACATTTTTAATTCATTTAAAGCAATCGTATAAAGATAGGGTTTAATAGGTTTTTTTTCATCAAAGTTTTCAATGGATTTATAAAAACTTATAAAAACATTTTGAATAAGGTCTTCAGCATCGTCTAAATTAAAAATCTTTTTTTTAATTAATAAAAAAATATAGTCATAATATCGGTCGACAATTATTTTAAATAAATCAATCTCTCCTGATTTTATTTTTAAAATTATTTCTTGGTCATTTATTTTTTTATTCATTAATCTAATTATAATATCAAGGTTTTTCTGATAAAATTATCCTATGAAAATCGGAAAAATTTTACTTTTAGGTCGACCAAATGTTGGTAAATCAACCTTCGTCAATAATCTCATTGGTCAAAAAGTAGCCATTACTTCTCCAAAACCCCAAACCACTCGTTTTCCAATTAGAGCTTTTTATCAAGATAAAAGAGGAATTTTAATCTTTGTTGATACTCCTGGAATTTTTGGTAAAGCTGAAGATCTTTTATCAAAAAAAATTAACGAAAAAACCTTAAAGGTAATCAAGGAAGAAGTTGATTTAATAATTTATATGATTGATCATACCAGAAAACGTGATTTTGAAGAAAGTAAGGTTTTGGGGATTGTTCGGCAAATTGATAAACCAAAAATATTAGTTATTAATAAAATTGATATAGAAAAAGATTCTTATTTAGCTCAATATGAATTTTTAAAAGATGAGTTTCCTATATTTTTTCAAATCTCAGCCTTAAAAAAAATTAATTTTAAGCCTTTGTTAGAAAAAATTTTTTCTCTTTTACCAGAAGAAAACCAGTTAACAGAAGAAGAAAAAAAATCATATGAAAATTCAATCTATCCTGTGTTAAATATCGACAGTAAAATTTTTATTAGTGAACTTATAAGAGAAAAAGTTTTTTTAATGATGGGTGAAGAAGTCCCTTATACAATTACAGCAATTGTTGAAGAAATTGCTGAACGTGATAACGGCATAATGTACATTAAAGCAAAAATCTTAACTACTCATGATCGTTATAAAAAAATGTTAATTGGCAAAGGTGGGCGAAAAATTAAAGAAATTGGTAGTTATGCTCGAAAAGAAATTGCTTTAGCAATTAATAAAAAAGTTTATCTTGATTTAACTGTCGAAACCAACCCCCACTGGCAGGAAACATATTATTAAAAAATCAAATATCAAATATCAAAAATACATAACAAAATTCAAAAAGAATGAAATGAAAATTATTAAATTACTAAATTGTTTAATATTGTTTAATTATTTAATTTTTAATTATTGATTTTTAATTGTAATTTTAAATTTTTAATTTTTAACTTTTAATTATTTTTAGATTTTTGAATTTTGATATTTTTATCTTACTATCTCTACTTTTACTCCTGCTTGTTTTAAAAGCTCAATACCGTTTTTATCATGATGCTCTAATCGACAAACAACTCTTACTACTCCTGCATTTATAAGCATTTTTGCGCAAGTTGAACAAGGATTAGTGGTTGAATATAAAGTTGCTTCTTTGGTGGAAATTCCTAAATAAGCAGCTTGAATAATTGCGTTTTGCTCTGCATGAATACAAATACAACTTTCTTCTTTTTCATCAAATCGTAATTTTCCTTGATGACGCAACAAACATCTTTCACAACCACCTTCAGTACAATTTTTAATTTTATGAGGAGTTCCATTATATCCAGTAGTAATAATTCGATAATCTTTTACCAAAAGACAACCAACCTGCCGACGCAAACAATCAGCTCTTTCTTTTATAACATCAGCAAGCTTCATAAAATACTCATCCCAAGTAGGTTTTGCCATAAGGATATTATAAAACATGAAACATAAAACAAGAAGCGTAGAACATGGAACTTGGAACGTAGAACGCAAAGTTAGCTATTAGTGATTAATAGTTAGTGGTTAGTTTTAAATATTAAACTTCAGACATCTAACTTTAAACTTTATGAACCCTGAACTATATCAAAGATCAGTTCAGGGGAGGTTTTCTAATTTTATAAACCTAATGAACTTTAAAACTCTTAACCCGTAACGCGCAACACGCAACACGTAACTTGTGTTAATTTTTAATTTTAAATTTTTAATTTTTAATTGTTTTTATTAATTTTCAGCGCCTTGTGCCAATCCGCCTGACACCCCCGGGGTGTCGCCGGGATGGCCAGGACAAGCTAAAAATTAATAAAATTGAAGATTTTTTAATAAATTTATAAACTTTAAAAAAACTTTATTAACTTTATAAGCTCTCTAACTATATAAACTTTCTAACTTTTCAACTCTTATAATTACTTAATTGCATTTTTTATTCTCTTCAAACACTCTTCTTTTCCTAATATCTCCATCGACTCATTTAAGGGCGGAGAAATTTTTTTTCCGGTAATGACAACACGCAAAATCATAAAAAACTCACTATTTTTTATATTCAATTTCTTTGCTAAATTAACCATTTCTTCACCAATAACCTTTGGCAACCATTGATTAATTTTCTCAAGAGATTGATAAATCGCTTGTAAAATTTCTTTTTTTCCTGATAAATCAATTTCATAATTAGTTGGTTTTCTGAAAAAAAACTCACATAGTGGCAAATAATCACTTAACTTTTTAATTCTTTCCTGAATCAATGGAATAGTTTTCTCAACTAAATCTTCAGGCAAATGAATATTCTTATTTCTATAAAATTCAATAATTTTTAATTTTAAATTTTTAATTTTAAATTTTCTTATGTATTCTCCATTCATCCACTCAAGTTTAACTGGATCAAAAATTGGCGCAGTTTTTTGAATATCTTTTAAATCAAAAACCCGTACATATTCCTCTAAATCAAAAATCTCCTTACCTTCAGGATGGCTCCAACCCATCAAAGCTAAATAATTTAAAAGTGCTTCAGGCAGTATCCCTTGATCTAAATACCACGATGTCCAAACTGGATTTTTTCTTTTGGAAAGTTTAGATCGGTCAGGATTACGAAGTAGTGAAATATGAGCATATTGAGGAATAGGCCAACCAAAAGCCTGATAAAGTAATATATGTTTTGGAGTTGACGGCAACCATTCTTCTCCTCTTATTACATGAGTGATTTTCATTAAATAATCATCAATGACAACCGCTAAATGATAAGTTGGGAATCCATCAGACTTCAATAACACCTGATCATCAATATTAACTGTATTAAATTTTACCTCACCACGAATTAAATCATTAACAACAATCTCTTGATCATCTGGAACTTTTAAACGAATCACAAATTTTTCTCCATTGTTAATTTTTTTAATTACCTCATTTTGATGATTTAAACAATAACGATCATATCGAGGAATTTTTTTTTCTTTTAATTGTTTTTGTCGCATTTCTTCTAATCTTTCTGGGCTACAAATACAATAATAAGCAAAACCTTTTTTTATTAACTCTTCAGCATATTTTTTATAAATCTCTAATCTTTCTGATTGTCGATATGGACCATAAGGACCGCCAACTTTTGGTGATTCATCAGGAATAATACCAATCTTTTCTAAACTATTTAAAATTCTCGTCTCTGCTCCTTCAACCAATCTTTTTCTATCAGTGTCCTCAATCCGGACAATAAACTGACCTTGATGTTTTTTTGCCCAAGCATAATTAATTAAAGTAGTAGCAATTGAACCAACATGTAAATCCTGACCAGTCGGCGATGGAGCGATTCGTGTTCTAATCATAAAAAAATTATATAATAACAATATGAAAAATCCTTTTCAATCTTGTCCAAAATGTCAAAAACCTTTAAAAAAAACTATTGATCGTTTAATTAAATGCCAATACTGTTCATTTCATTTTTATCTTAATCCCGTACCAACTAATGGACTAATTTTAGAGAATACTAAAGGGGAAATTCTTTTAACCAAAAGAAAATATCCACCAAAAAAAGGCCTTTGGGATATACCCGGTGGTTTTATTGATTTTAATGAAACAGTTGAGCAGTCTTTAGTCAGAGAAATTAAGGAAGAATTAGGTATTGAATTAAAAAACTTTACTTATTTTGGCAATTATTTTGATAATTATTTTTATAAAAATATCAATTATAAAACCTTATGTTTTGTCTTTATCAAAAAAAACTTTCAAGGAAAGATTTTTCCAAATGATGATGTTATTGAAGCAAAATTTTTCAAAAAAATAGAAATAGACTTAGAAAAACTTGCTTTTAAAAGTATTAAACAAATCCTCCAAGATTATTTAACGATTTCCTTTTAAAACCTTAACAATTCCAATTAATAAAAATAATCCAGGTAATAAAATAATTGAAGCATATTTAAAGATTTCTTTTTCTAATGAATTAACAAAATAACCTAATTGATAGATATTCACTGTTCTTTGTTTTATTCCAGACAAAACTCCTTGAGAAGTAAAATCATATAAAACATTTAAAACAAACTTTAAATTTTCCTCATCACGATTTAAAAATTTATCTGATAAAAATCTTGATGATGGAATTAATAAAATTGCTCCTTTATTTTTAAAATTAACTTTAGTAACTAATAAATACTGACTAAATTTTTGTGGTTCAATTATTGATGATGGATCAAGCTTTATGTTATCTTTAACTTGCCAAGATTTATCAGTTGAGTAAACTAATTTTTCATATTGATAATTCTTTTTTTCATTAATTTTTATAGAGGAAACCCAGGGGAAAGTTAATACAGAAACGTTGCTAAAATAAGAAGAGTTTTTAGCAAATTGATTGGTTTTTAACCAATAAGGATATGGTGATAAAAATTGAAAATCATTACTGCCAAAACTAACTAATTGAGAATTTAAAGAAAGTACTAAATTATTTTCTATTGTTAAACCATAATCTTTAAATATTTTATTCCAATCAGTTTTTGAAGAAGAAATATATAAACTCGCCTCATCAATTAAGAATTTATCAACTAAAAATATTGCTCGACCACTATTTTCTAAATAATTAAATAAATTTTTTAATTCCTCTTCTTTGTATTCTTTACTACCTTTATCAATAATAACTAGAGTTTTAATATTTTTATCTATCTCTTTATCTAAACTTGGATAATCAGTCTCAAATTGATTACTAACAACTTCTAAAAAACTATTTAGATCACTTGTTTCACCAATCAAACCTATTTTTTCTAAATTTTTTTTGGACAATTTATAAATTAATGTTGAAAGATTAAATTCTAAACTTTCTAAATTATTTAACTGACGAATTGACTCTATTTTCCCATCATATTTTAAACCTAAACCAAAATAAATTCGGGAAACTGAAAACTTATCTTGCTCAAGTTGTGATAACTGTAACTCAGGAATATAAAACTCTTGAGCTAATTGAAAATTTTTATCATCTTTGGCCGGATCAACAACTTTAATAATTATTTTTTTTGATTGCTTTTCATACTCTTTTAAAAAATCCAAAACGTCGTTTTTTAAAGTAATAAAATTTGTCGGCAAGTTTTCAGAAACAAAAAAATAAATTTCTAAATTTTTCTCTAAATTTTTTAAAATTTTTTTTGTTGATGAGGATATTGAATAAGCTTGATTTTTTGATAAGTCTAATTTTAAATTAATTGGTTTTAAAAAGAGGTTTCCCAAAAGAAAAATACCAATAAATAAAAATAAAATTAAATTTTTCTTAAGATTTTTTAACTTAAAAAAATTTAATAAAGAAACTTTTTTCATGATTTTTTTTCTAAATCAATAACTGTTAAAAAAATAAAAACAAATGTTCCGGTAATAAAATAAACAACTGATCGCAAATCAATTATTCCTTTACTAAAATTTTCAAAATGATAAAGGGGTGAAAAATAAACTAACTCGTTAATCAAGAATCTTGGTAAGACATTAGCAAAAAAATCTGTAGCAATAACCAACAGTGAAAAAATCGCCAATAAAGATGATAAAAAAGCAATAATTTGATTTTTGGTTAAATTAGAAAAATACAATCCGATACTAATAAAAAATCCTGCTAATAAAATTAGACCAATATAACCAACTAAAATTTCTGGTAAATAACCTTTAGCAAAAAATAATGAACTTAATGGAAAAAATAAAGTTAATCCTAAACTAATTATCACAAAAAACAGCTGACTAAAAAATTTACCAACAACTATTTCTAACTCTGATAAAGGTAAAGTTAATAAAACTTCAATTGTGTTTAATTTTCTTTCTTCAGCTAAAGATCTCATTGTTAAAGCAGGAACAAAAATTAAAAATAACCAAGGAATAACTAAAAAAAAGCTTTTATAAGAAAAAGTATAAGTAACAAAGATGTCTTTAACAAAAAGATAATTAGTTAATAAAGAAAACAAAAATAAAATTATATAACCAAAATAATTATTTAATCCTTGTTTTAATTCTTTTAAAAAAATTTCTTTCATTTTAAAGCTTTTTTAATTTTTAATTTAAATAATTTTTCTACCGCTCCTTTACCCTTTGGTTTTAGACCATCATATAAAATTTTTCCTTGATTAATAATAATTAATCGATTAGCTACATCTTCAACTTCAGATAAAATATGAGTAGAAAAAATTATAATTTTATTTTTAGCAATTTTTTTAATTAGTTGGCGAATTTTTTCCTGCTCTAACGGATCAAGTCCTGATGTTGGTTCATCTAAAATTAAGATTTCTGAATTGCCAATTAAAGCCGCGGCTAATCCAACTCGTTGTTTATAACCTCGAGACAACTCTTCAATTTTTTTATCAACTACCTCATTTAACCCAACTTCATTAATAACTTTTTCTATTTTGTCAGATTTTTTAACTTGAGCAACAAACTCTAAATAGTCTTTAACCTTCATATCTTGATATAAGGGATTATTTTCTGGAAGATAACCGACCTGATTTAAGACCTCAAGTCTTTTTTCAATCGAATTTAAATCATTAATTAAGATTTCACCCTTATCTGGTTTTAAATAGCCTAAAATCAGTCGCATTGTTGTTGTCTTTCCTGCTCCATTTGGCCCAACAAACCCCACAATCTCTCCCTTTTTTATCTTAAAAGAAACATTATCAATAACAATTTTTTTATTAAAAGATTTATAAACAGAAGATAAAATTATCATAGGATAAATTATATTTTATAACATAAATATTAATAGATTTAAAGAAGTAAACTTATTTTATTAATATATTCAATTTATTATTTACCTTAACAACAACATTTTGAAGTAATTTTCTCAAAATTCTCTTCAACTGCCTGCCAATCTAAATTTTCAAAAAAAGCCTCAATATACTGACCGCGGTTAACTCCGTAATCAATAAAATAAGCATGTTCATATGTATCTAAAGCTAAAATTGGTTTAGCAAACCATACAGGAAACGTATTTTGCGCATCGCCCAAATAATTAAAAAGTCTTTTTTCTTTTTCATTCCAGGCTGTCCAGACCCAACCGCGAGCAGCTATTCCAGTCGCTTTAACATCCTTTTTATAATCCTCAAAACTACCAAAATCTTTTTTAATTTGCTCCATTAACTTTCCTTTTGGTTGATCACCTTTTCCCCCAAGATGCCCAAAATAAATCTCATGATTAACAATTCCTCCCCAAGCAAAACTTAACTCAACTTTTAATTCACGAATTAAAGAATAACTTTGATTAGCAGCTTGAAAATCTTCATTTTTTAATTGAGATAGCTTTTCTTGAATTTCATTATATTTATTTACATATCCTTGATAAAGTTTTAAATGCTCCTCAACGGTTTTTTTTGAAATTCCCTTCATTGAAAAAATTTTTTCAGAAAAGGTTTTTGGTTCGATTTTAATGATTTTCATAATAAACTACTACTAAATTAGTAATAGTTTAATATTAATTTATAAAATTATTTTTGTCAATAATATATTTAATTTATCAATAAATTATGATATTTATTTATCTAAATATTTTACTTGCCGAGGTAGCCAAGGTGGTCACGGCGCGTGTCTGAAAAACATGAGATGGCAGTTCGACTCTGCCCCTCGGCACCAATTTAAACTAAAAACTCAAAAATCAAAATCCAAATATCAAAAACACAAATCAAAATTCAAAAAGAAGAAAACATAAAAAAAGTAGAACATAGAACTTGGAACGTGGAACATTAAACTTTATAAACTTTTAAACGCGTAACCTGTAACCCATAACAAGCAACCGGTAACGATTAATTAATTTATTAATTTTTAATTGTTGATTTTAAATTGTAATTTTTAATTTTAAATTTTAAATTTTTAATTATTATTAACTCGTAACCCATAACCCGAAACTTTTTAAAATCTAAATATTAAATAATTTTTTCCCATTTTCAGTGGTTTTTTTAGCTATTTCTTCTAAAGAAATATTTTTGATATTAGCTATTTTTTCTGCAATTAAAGTAATGTTTTTTGGCTCATTTGGAAATTTTTTTATTGGTGATAAAAAAGGAGCATCAGTTTCTAAAACTAGAATATCCAAAGGAACTTTTTTAATAAATTGTTGTTTTTTTTCATCGTAAAAAACATCTCCATCAACTCCAATAAAAATATTGTTTTCTATAGCAAAATTTAACAAATCCTCATCAGACTCACAACAATGAAACACAACTTTTTTTGCTAGCAAATATTTTTTATTGTTTTTAAGAATTTCTAATAGATCTTTTTTAGCTTCTCTGTTATGAATTACTAAAGATTTTTTAAATTTAAATGCTAACTTTAATTGTTCTATAAAAAAATTTTTTTGTAAATTAACAAACTCTTCATTAACTTGGTAATCTTTATGTCTTGTTTTTTGATATATGTATCGATCAATTCCCACTTCTCCAACAGCAACAACTTTTTTATTTTTAATTAACTTTTTTAAAGAATTTATTAAGTCTTTTATAATATTTTCTTTTTTATTAGAAAAAACTTCAAAAACATGATGAGGATGAATGCCTATTGCCACAAATAAATTATCAAAATTTTCGGCAATTTTAATCGCTTTTTCAGAAGTTTTTATATCAGTTCCCGGAATAACAATATAATTAACTCCTGCATCAGAAGCTTGTTTAACTACTTCTTTAACATTATTATCAAAAACCTTAAAGTTTAGATGGCAATGAGTATCAAAAAAAATATTAAACATATAATTTAATAATTTTCAGATTTTTATAACAATCTAAATTTAAAAAATGTTAAATATAACCTATAGACTTTTTTAAATTATTTTATGTAAATTATTATACCGAAATGCGTGGAAATCACGTCTATTTTCGGCTTGGACAATCATTAATGAGAGTCCGTAAAAAGAAAAAACTTTCTCAGGAAACAATTGGTTTTATTTGTAATATTGATCGATCCTATATTAATCAAATTGAAAATGGTCGCGCTAATCCAACAATAAAAACTCTCTATAAAATATCTCGAGCTTTAAATGTAAAATTAAGTCAACTTCTAAAATCGTTATAATTAACTAATTTATCAGCTTCCTGATTATTTTCTCGACCAATATGAGTATAACTTATTGGTAAATTAATTTCAGATTCAAGAATGCGAATTTTTAAAATATACTCTTTAATTTTTGAATTTTTTACTTTATATACTCCATTTATCTGATTAACTAAAAGTTTAGAATCAGAAAAAAAATTAATTTTTGTAATATTAAAACTTTGTTTTTTAATTTCTTCTAATGCTCTAATTACTGCTTGATATTCAGCATCATTATTTGTTGCATAGCCAATTTTTTCATGAAGCTGAAAGATTTTTTTATTCGCTTTATAAAAAACAATCCCAATAGAAGCTAATCCCGGATTGCCTTTTGATCCTCCATCAGTAAAAACCTTTAAAGTCATTGAAATATTATAAAACATAAAATTAGTACGTAGTTTAAATAAATTATTAAATTGTTGAAACCTGTCGCCCTGTTTTAACCAATGTCGTCCTATTTTTTTCATTATCATCCTGAGGTGCCTCAGACACCGAAGGATCTCATAGAGATTCTTCGCCTTCGGCTCAGAATGACAGTAGAATAATTTTAAATTTTTAATTTTTTAATTTATTTTTTACCTAACTCCTAACTCATAACACCTAATATTAATTTTTTGCACGAGTTGAGATATATAGATAACACATCTATATCAAAATATATCATTGGTTATGAAACAAAGTTAGTTAATTAATGCTGGTACATTTTCTTTAACGTATAATCTCCCTTATTGATTTTACAAATTTGTCAAAAAACATCCTATGAGAGAGATATCAGTTTACGCTGAGAAAAGGCTAGCAATGATTGAGTTTTATTATCAAATAAAAAATGTTTCAATTGTTTGTAAGATATTTAATACCTCAAGAAAGACATTTTACAAATGGTTAAGAAGATATAAACAATCTGATAAAAAACTATCTTCCTTTGAAAATTACATAAAAATATCTTTAACCAAAAGAAAAACCACCCTTGATTTTAATACTGAACTAAAGATTAAACACTTAAGAGAAAAATATTTTAGATTAGATAAAGCTAAACCGCAAAGACTTTTAAAAAAAGTATAGAAAATTTGTTTCCTAATCACAGATTGCCTATGTTATCAAAAAATACAACCTCTTTTATGATCCAGTTTTGGCCAAAAAAATAAGATCAAAGAAGAACAAATTAAGGGGAACTAAAAAAAATTAGAATAAACGAAATAAACCCCAAGGACTATCTAAAAAAAGATAAACCATTTATATTTTGTTTAGACTCTATTGTCTTGTATCTGCCTTATGGAATAAAAAGATATATATTAACTGCAGTTTAACATGAGAAAAAGATATCTTATGCAAGATCATATAGTAGTAAATCTTCACTGTCAGCCTTTGATTTTCTTTTGAGATTAAATATATTGGTTAATGGTAAGATTGCCGCTATCATATCTGACAATGGAGGAGAGTTTGCTAAATATTTTGAAGAGGCTTTAAAAAGACTAAAGATAACTCATATCTACACAAGAGTAAAAACTCCAAAAGATAACTCAATAAACGAAAGGTTTAATAGAACCTTAAAAGAGGAGTTTATGCAGACAGATGAATATTTTGAACCATTATTGACAGAGGCTGATTTAACTGACGCTAATAAAAGACTGACTGAATGGTTGATATTTTACAATCTTCAAAGACCTCATCAGACACTAAAATATAAAACTCCTATTGAATGGTGTAATGATAATTACAGGTTAATGAAAGTGTTACCTATGTACCCGACTTATATACATTTTTTTTGATTTTTTAATTGTTTTATATTATAATATAGGATATATGGATAATTTTAATAAAGTATTTTCTTTTATTTTGGGTTTAGTTGTTGTTATTGTTTTTTTTGCTGTTTTAACAGGAAGAATAAAACTACCTTCTAATAAAAACAGCACCACTGTTCCTTTATTTGCTAGAACCTCTCCTAACCCAACACCAATACCAAAAGTTAATATTAATCAACAGGGAGAACAACCCTATAAAGCTAACAACTATCAAACAACCAACACAAAAACTATTCCGGCAACAGGATTACCAACAATATTTTTACCCTCTTTATTGGCTTCAGCTTTAATTGGAAAAAAACTTTCAAATACAGGAAAAAAATAATAATTTATTCAAGTGAAGGTAGTTTTAAAATGTTTGAAAAAATAAAATTAACCAAAAAGACGCTAAACAATGAGAAAACTAAACCAATAATTGCCCCGTTAATTAATCTTTTACCATAGTTTATTTTTTCCGGATCGGATTGAGAAGTGGCAATAATAAAACCTCCATAAAGTAAATATAAAAAAGCAACTCCGCCAATAATAGAAAAAATAATATTTAAAATAGTTTGGGTAAAGTTACCAACTGATTCTTTTTCTTCAAAACTAGTTCCTCCTCCAACTCCCAAACAACCTAAAAAAGTAAACATTTTTCCTTTAATTGGAGAAACCGGAAGATTTGTTTCAGGGTCTATTAATAAAGTTTCCATTTTTGATGGATCAGAACTAGCTTGAGGATAAAGGCATTGTCGGCATTTTTCCCAACTTTGTGGAGGTGGATTAGGGGGGCAATATCCGCATTGGTCACAAACAGCGTGTCTTGGACCGGTGTTTTCAACAAAATTTTGAGCATTATTCGTTCCTTGAGAAAAAACCAAAAAAGGAAAAATAAAAACAAAGATAAATATGAATAAAAAATTTTTCATATTATAAGTATATAATTATATTAAAGCATAAATCAAAGAAAATTATGAAAAAAATAAAAACCTTAATAATTCTTTTAATTTTTACTCTTCCCTTTTCATTTTTTATTTTAAAAATAAACGCTGATGAGTTGGAGCAAATTACTAGAGATTTAGAAAATTTAAAAAAAGAACTTTCTTTAAAAGAAGCCAATTATCAAGAACTTAATCAAAAACTTGAAAATATTAAATTAAGAGTTGGGGCTTTAGAAAAAGAAATATTCAAAAAAGAACAAGAAGTAAAAAAAGGCGAAGAAGCACTTAATTATCAAAAAAATCTTCTTAATGAGAAGGCCCGATCTTATTATAAAAATACTAATAAAAACTCACTTTTATTAATTGGTCTTTTTTTAGGTGAAAATTTTTCTAACTCTTTAAAAAGTTTTTTTTATCAGCAAAATCTTATTAATCAAGATAAAAATACCATTATAAAAATAGTGTTATATATAAAAAAACTTGAAGAAATGAAAAAAAATCTTGAACAAGAAAGAAATCAACTTTCATATTTAAAACAAGAGGTAAATAATCAGGCGAAATTTTTAGCTAGAGATATTATTTCAACTAAAGAAAAAATTGCTCAACTTCAAGCAAAAGTTTTATCTTTAAGATTAAACCAATTAAACTTACCAAGAACAGCGACCGACTCAGATCTTTATTGTACTGATGAAAGAACAATTGATCCAGGTTTTTCTCCCGGTTTTGCTTTTTTTTCTTTTGGTATACCTCACTTTGTTGGATTAAATCAGCATGGGGCTTATGGAAGAGCTAAGGCTGGTCAAAACTATAAAGATATTCTTAATGCTTATTATCAAAATATATCAATTGAGTGTCGTGATTTACCTAAAGAAATAAATGTTGAGGGTTATGTAAAAAATTTTGAAGATTATATAAAAGGAGTCGTTCATAAAGAAATGGGCGCAGATTTATTAGAAGCTTTAAAAGCTCAGGCCGTGGCAGCTAGAAGCTATGCTTTTTATAAAACATCAATTTGTGCTAGCCAATTCTGCCAAGCTTATAAAGAATATGATGATAATGAAAGAAAAAGACGGCCTTTGGTAAATCAAGCAGTTGATGACACTGGTAAAAACGTTTGTGGCGAAGGAAGAGGTGAGGTATTAATTTCCAATGGTCAGGTAATAACCGCTTATTATGCGTCAACATTCGGTGGTTATGCGAGAAAATGTAGTGATTCAATTCCTGGAACTTGTAATTCTTCGTATACAAAAAATTTAGTCGATACAGAAGCACCAATTAATAGTTTTGATGATCTTTTTAAATATGCTTATGATCGTGAATCAACGTGTTTTTACTCGGCTCAAGGTTGGAGATTTGATAAAAGTTTTAACAACTCTGCTTGGTTAAAACCTGAGGAAGTGGCTGATATTGTTAATACAGCAATCTTAGAAAGCATTGATTCATCAACAGGCGATAAATTATTTCAAATTGATAAAGCCCCACCCGCTGGTGGAGATAATTGGTCTGTTGACAGGGTTAAAGAAGAATTAAGAAAAAGAGGAAAAAATCCTTTTAATAATATTTATAACATTCAAGTTAGCGCCGATTTTAATAGTGGAGAAACAACTTCGATTTATTTTAATGGAGATGCTGGATCAATAAGTTTTTCTGGTGATTTTTTTAAAAAAAGATTTAATTTACGTGCTCCAGGATATATTCAAATAGTAAGTCTATTATATAATGTTGAAAAACGATAATAAATTAATTTATTATTATTGTATGAAAAGATTTTTTAGTTTTTTATTAATTATTTTTGGT
>FWPV01004663.1_pt1 | contig 28579 bp, 32 predicted proteins | sample 2228371 | NCBI WGS metagenome assembly FWPV01 (sample SAMEA103939776, study PRJEB20133) | metagenome | reverse complement strand
CTGTGGGTAATATTTTTCTAATATTTCCTCAACATCTTGAGCTTCTATAAAAATAAATACGATATATTGTTGCTGATGTCAAGCTTTTTTTCTAAAAAATTATTCAAGCATCAGACCTACGGCGACCACTCCCACCCCGTTGTGCGCCCCAACAACTGGTGAGACGTCGATGATAAAAGCAGGAGGCTGGCCGAGCGTTTTCTCCAGCTTCTGAGCGTAGGTCCTGGCCCGAGGCAAGTTCTGAGCGTGGACAATCGCATACTTCCAAACTTTTCCTTGGCGCGCGGTCTCGGCCGCTAAACGAAGAATCTTTTTCATATTCCCCCGACGGGTGAACGATTGGCCTAGATGACGGCCTTTCCCCTCTTTGTCCAGGGTGAGTATGGGCTTTAGCCGCAATAATCTCGCCACTATGCCCTTCATTGGGCTAATCCTTCCACCCCGAACAAGATATTTAAGCGTCCGGATATCTGCCCACAACCGGGTTTTGGCAATCCAATCCTCTGTCGCCTCAACGACTTCCCCATGGGTCGCCCCTCTGTCCAGGGCTTCGACCGCGCGCATAACGATCAACCCGAGCGTAACGGAGAGATTCCGAGAATCGATGATGCTAATTTTTTTATTCTCAATAGTGCTCGCCGCTTGTCGGCTGAAGCTGAGGGTTCCGCTCAGTCCTCCAGAAATGTGGAAAACGAGGATTGAATCGTAAAAGGTCGAAAGAAAGGAAAAAAGATTCTGGGCCGGGGCCAGGCCAGGCGGGGATGTCTTGGGGTGCTCGGGCCGAGTCTTCAGCAGTGTATAGAATTTCTCTGGCGTGATGGTCACCTTATCCAGAAAAAGGCTCTCTCCAAAAGAAAGATAAAAGGGAATGACCTGGATTTGATGGTCATCAAGAAACTCAGGCGGCAAATCGCATGAGGAATCGGTGACGACAGCGATTGGCCTTTTCCGCCGGTGGCTAACTTCATATTGCTGGCGCATATCATCTACTTTCAGCTGGACGACGGAGCCGACTTCGTTGAGCTTGAAAAAGAGTTCCGCGGGCGAGTTGGTATGCACGTGGAAGCGAACCTTCTCTGGCGAGCCGGCCACAATGGCGGATTCTCCTGAAGCATAGACAAGATTGCGGATTCGCTCGAGGTCCATTCCTCCCCCTTCGAGGAGTGCCTCTGCACAATACCGCATCCGGATCCCGCCGTCTAAGGCGTGAACCCGAGTTCGCGTTTCTGCCTCTTCGACCTGAACCCCGGTTGGTGCTTTTACTTTCCTCAGCCGGCCCTGGCGAATGAAATGGATAACACCCTCGATAAAATCGACAAAGCCCTTTGCCCCGGCGTCAACAACTCCAGCCCGCGCCAAAACGGAAAGTTTTTTCGGCGTGTTTTTTAGCGCTTCCTTTGCCCGCAAGAGAGAGAAAGAGAGAAGTTCGGCGTAATCAGCCGTGCGGCTGGCATGTTCGTGAATAGCCTCGGCCCATTCCCGCATCACCGTGAGCATGGTTCCCTCAACAGGAGAAAGGATGGCCCGGTAAACGGCCTGGACGGCTCGCCGAGCGGCTTCGGCAAAGGCACGCGCCGTCAAACGGGAGTCGGAGGGAATCTCGTTGCTCAAGCTGTGGACGAACTGGGCGAAAATAAGACCTGAATTTCCCCTGGCGCCGGCTAAGGCAGCGTCGGCAATCGACCGGAAAGTGGAGCGGAGCGAATGGCTGAATACCGCGCTCTCGGCAATCGAGCGCATGGTCGCGGCAAGGTTTGTTCCGGTATCGGCATCGGGCACGGGAAAGACATTGATCTTATTGAGATAATCTTTATCCTGAATGACGGCGTTGCCGCCTGCCAAAAAGGCATAATAGAGCCGCTGGCCATTGAGGTAGCTAATTTTCATGAGCGGCTCACTTCCGAAGGCCTAGATTCAAGGGGACAATTTGTTCTATCTTACCTCAAATGTCAAATCTATTTTATCCTATTTATTCTATAGATTCTATAAAAATGATAGAAAATGCAAACAATAAAGCACAATTGCTTTTCGGGGGAAAAAAGAATCCTCTTCATAGATATTCGACCAAGTGGAACCATCCGTTGGCCCTAAGCGCTTTCTTTGCAGCCGTTTCCTGCGAAAAAAATAAGCGCGATCAATCTTCCAAGGCCAGCGCCTGACGCCTAGAAAGGACCCAGGGTTTATCCCAGCGGATAATCTTTTTTCCGTTCCAGTAGAAAATTTCGAGAACAGAATCCTTGTCATCCGCAATGACCGCGCTGTAAAAGGTCTGGTTCTGGCGCAGCTTTTTCTTCACGAAGCGTCGCGCCCGGCGGTAAGAGGGGAATTTCTTGCACCAGATTTCGTAACACGGAGAATCTGCCACCAGGAAAACTTCCCATTTTTCCCCGGCCATTATGCTCCCCTTTCCCGACCGGGGATAGCATCACTCCTCACGCCCCAACCTCCGTCTCGTTTCCTGACCTGCTCAGGAATCCGGGCCTGAAAAAGCCACTGCGCATCTTGATTCTACACGCATCTTTTTCCAAACTCAAGCTGCCAGAGGGACCGAAATTCGCCGATAGAATCACCCGACGGGTCCTGTCGCGGTTCACCCCCGGCGCCCCTTCGCGGTCGATCTTGTTTATTTTCAACCATAAAGATGGCTGGCACCAAGCGCTCGGGTCGGCGGGGGGCCCCCGAACCACGCCACCCATCGGGTGCGCCTCTTTGTTATGCTCATTTCTTGGAATATCATGCATTTTCGGCTCTGAGAAATTTCCTATCGGCAAATTTGGGTTGGAGGATCTCCATTGACCAGCGCTTGACGAAAGATTATAAAGATTATAAAGAAGGCGATGAAAAAGCTCTTTTTAGCCAGCTTCACTTTCCTCACCTTCTTTAGCCTGTTGGTCTCTGAAACCTCTGCTTCTCCAGCTCAGGAAAAACAAAAAGGGATCTCTTTTGCCGCCTGGTGGCCGGGTCTCTATTCCCTTCCCGAAGCGGATGCTTCGCTGGCTCATCTTGTCGAGACGGGCGCCAGCTGGATCAGTCTCATCGTCACTTTCTACCAGGACAACGTCAGCTCGACGCGCATCTATGCCACCGAAGCGACGCCCACGGATGAAGACCTCATCCACGTCTTCCATCGGGCCCGGGCCCTGGGTCTCAAGGTGATGCTTAAGCCTCACCTCGACCTCTGGAATGACCCGGCGCACTGGCGGGGTCAAATCGGACAAACATTCACCAGAGAGACAGAGTGGCAGGATTGGTTTGTTTCCTATCGCGCCTTCATCGAGCACTTTGCTCGCCTGGCCGCGGACCATGGCGCTGACCAGTTCTGCGTTGGAACCGAGCTCTCCGGGACCACCCATCGGGCAGCGGATTGGAGAAAAATCGTCGCAGCTGTTCGCACCATTTACTCCGGGCCTCTCGTTTATGCTGCCAACCACAGCGGCGAGGAGACAAATCTCTCCTGGTGGGATGCCGTGGATTACATCGGCGTGGATACCTATTACTCTTTGTCCGCCAAAAACAACCCGACTTTGGCCGAGCTCAAAGCTGCCTGGAAGCCCCATGTCGCGACTCTGGCCGGCCTCGCTACCAAGTGGCAAAAACCGATTCTGATCACGGAAATTGGCTACCGGAGCCTGGACGGTGCGGCTTCGCGTCCCTGGGACTGGCAAGCTCAAGGACCGGTCGACCTCAAGGAACAGGCCGACTGCTATCAAGCCGCTTGCGAAAGCCTTTACCACCAGCCGTGGCTAGCCGGGCTTTTCTGGTGGTCGTGGAGCCCTGACCCATTTGAAGGAGGACCTTTCGACAACGGTTACTCCCCTCATGATAAACCCGCCGAGGATATCCTCCGAACTTGGTTTGGCGGAGCACGGCGCCGCGCTTTTCAGAGAGAACCTGAATCGAGTGAAGCGCGAACGCTGAATATTTTCCGAGAGGAATTGGAACCCGGTTGGGAAGATTGTTCCTGGGACGCGGTGCGCTTTATCGGCGCGACCGATGGGGCGTTCAACGGCCAGGCTTCGATCCGAGTGAACCTCGATCCATGGGGAGGACTTTCTTTCTGTCACCCCCGCTTCTATTCTGGCCCTTTCTACAGGCTGGAGTTTTGCCTCCGGAGTGCCACTGGGAAAATCCCAGACCTCTGGGTCTATTTCCATGACGACAACGGAAATATTCTCCTCCGGGCACCCCTGGCCGACAAGCGCTATTCGAGCGCAGAAATCATCGGTGGCGAGTCGTGGTGGATGGTCTCCATCCCGCTTTTCAACATGGGCGCGGCTAGAAAATGGCTCACCCGGCTCACGCTTCAAGAACGAAGGGGCAAGGGAACAGAGGTGTTCTGGATAGACGACCTCCGCCTGGCCGGCGCTCTGAGGAAACCTGTTTCATTGCGGCCGAAAAAGGGAAGCTAAAGGAGGCCCTTGCTGACACATTCCGCCAGGCTCCCCTGTTTTTTCTGGCAATTCTTGTCCCAGCTAAAATAAACCCACCATTGAGATTGTCGATTTGACGGATAAGAAGGTGCTCTTTTGTCTCTTTCTGTATCTTGATTATTGATAGAATTAGGCTATCATATAAATCATTCCAGCTGCCGTAGATTCCCCTTGAGGAAAACAACCCGTGGACGAGGAAAAAGAATATGGAGGAAGTTAAGGATTTCCAGGTAACTGTCAGGCCTTACCGCCGGCGTGACCGGACTCAGGTTCTTCGATTGGTCAGGGAGCTTGAGGTCGAGATGGCGGAAAAGTTTCAGGGCGTGAAGATCAAGTCAGGGCTCGAAGACTACCGGAAAAGGTATCTTAACCCGAGGAATAAGTACAAGACGTTTGTCGCCCTCGTTGATAAAAAGGTGGTTGGCTTTCTTATTGGCTACCCTTCCCTCGGCGCGCCCGAAGTCGACAAGATGTACGACGTTCTTCCTCTTCCCAAAGGCACCGTGCCCCCGGAGTTCTATCTTCAGATTACCTTCGTTTCCAAGCCCTTCCGCAATCGGGGCATATCCAAGCTCCTCCACAAGCACGTCATTGAATATGCTCGACAGCAAGGGTACAAAGAGATTTATGCCTGTATCGCCAAGTGGAATGAGCCCGAGCTCAAGGTCATCCGGTCATTCAAGTTCAAGGAAAAGGACCTTGGTTATAGATACCGTCTCAGCCTAAAATTTTGACTACCTTCTATTTTCTTCCTGTGCGTGAGCGAAACTCCGAGGACTCGCTCTGGCTGATTTTTAACTCTGGACGAGGAGTCTTTTCTGGCCGGCCGACGCTCCTCTTAAATAGCATAAAGGCCGGAATCCCCAGAACCACTGTGGCGAGCGCAATAGAAGATTCCTTGGGCCGCTCAAAGAAGCCAAGGACCAGGATGGAGATGCCTGCCAAAATATAAATCAAAGGAACTATCGGGAACCCAGGAAGACGGTAAGGGCTCAGCCTCAAGCGCCTTACTTTAAAAACACCGAGAATCGAGAGAAGAGGAAAGATCCCCAGGGAAAAGCCCATGTAGGTGAGAATCTGGTCAAAAGTCCCAAGAAGGACCATCAGCGAGGCAATCGCTCCCTGGAGAAAAATAGACTTGGCAGGAACCTTGTACTTGGGATGAACTTCAGAAGCAAAAGGAAAGAACGACCGGTCACAGGCCATCGCAAAATAAACTCTTGGACCAAGAATCAGAAAAGCGGACAGTGAGGAAAAAAGGGCAAAAGCAATGAAGAGAGAAAGTACCGTTTCGAAAGACTTCCCAAAAAGCTTTCCCACTGCCAGCCCGCCGATTGAGATCACCCCGGCCATTTCCTCGGCCGGCACAGCATAAACATAAAAAAGGTTAAGCCCAAGGTAGAGGATAAGGACGATACCCGTCCCCAGGAGAAGGGATAAAGGCAAGTTTTTTTGGGGATTCCGGACTTCAGAACCGAGATAGGCGGAAGCATTCCAGCCACTGTAGGCGAACATAATCCACATCAACGACAACCCAATCGTCTTCCAGCCTCCAAAATCAAAGGTAAACCCATCGCCTTGGGCGAGATGAGCCCAGTCGCCTCTGCCCGAGAAAAAGCCAGCGCCAACAAGCCCCAGGATGAGCCCCACCTTGATGAGAGTCAAAAAATTCTGCACTCTGGTTCCGAGCTCGATTCCGCGGGCATGGATAACGGTGAAAACGAGGATGACCAGGATGGAATAAAGTTTCTTCCCCCCTCCCGGAAGGGCTGGAATGGCTCTCGTCAGGTACTCAGAAAACCCAATGGCCGAGGCGGCAATGGGAGCAGAAAACCCGGCAAAAAACGACACCCACCCGCTTAGAAACCCGAAAAGCGGGTGGAAAAGCTGGGAAAGGAAAGTATACTCGCCCCCTGCTCTCGGGATAGCCGCCCCGAGCTCGCCGTAGCTCATCGCGCCGCAGAGGGCAATGAGCCCGCCTGCCACCCAAAGAGCAAGCATCAGCAAAGGCTCTTTTAGGCCGCCCATGAGCAGCCCGGAGGTGGTGAAAATTCCAGCCCCGACCATATTGGCAACGACAATATTGGTCAGGGGAAAAAGACCAAGTTTCCTCTCGAGACCGTTTTCCAATTGCCAATTTTCAGCCGACACTTCTTCTCCTTTGTTTCTCCTCAAAGGCTGAGTTTCCGGGCAATCACCTCTTTGACCCGGCTCAAAGAGAGTCCCCGGATGCAACGAGCGCTCTCGAAAAAACAGCTCTGGGAACATGGGCTGCAAGGGAAGGTTAAACGGAGGACCTCGTGCTCCGGCCCCCAAGGACGAAAACGCTCATACTCTCCCGGACCGAATAGCCCGACGACAGGAATGCCTGCGGCCACCGCAACATGCATTGGCCCTGAGTCGTTTCCGACAAAAATCCGGCAGTGCCGGAGGAGAGAACCCATCTGGCGGATAGTTGTTTTTCCGGCCAAATTCAGCGTTCGACCGGCATCAAGCGCCTTTTCTATTTGTGAAGCCAGGCGAGCCTCATTCCGAGCAGCGAAAATCAATAAATAAGCTTCATGTTTTTCTTGAAGCCATCTCCCCAGCTCAATGAATCGCTCTGCTGGCCAGCGCCGGAATTCCCAGGCTGCTCCCGGAGCAAAGGCGATGAGGAGTCCTTCTCTGGGAAAGCCGCTCCGGTCGAGCTCATACCGGGCAAATTTTTCGTCTTCCAGGTCCGTCCAAAGCTCCATTCTGGCAGCTGACTTGTCCACTTTTATTCCTACCGAGGAAAGCAGGTCAAGCTGGCGTTCCACTTCATGCTCCGGAAAGCCCCGGACTGGACCTTGAGTGATCAGCCGGTTCACGTCCGTGAGCTTGTAGCCGCTCAGGTGGTGGGGAAAATCTTGATAGCCAACACGAATGCTTGCTCCGCTCGTGTACATCAAGATAAGCGAGGCAGCCTGGCAGGGGTCATTATTCCAGCGAAGGGAAAAGGCAATATCTACCCTTTGCTTCCAGAGCTTGCGGGCTGTTATCCATGCAGACTGGAACCACCAGAGAAGGCTGCCCGAAAAGGCGTTTCGCCAGTTTCTGGCTGCTCGCCAGGGGAAAAAGACGATTTCATCGACATAAGGACATTTCTCGACCGGGTTGGCCATGGAAGGCTGGACGACCAGAGTAATCCGGGCCCGGGGCACAGCCGAACGCAACTCCCTCAGAAATGGTCCACTCAGCAGAACATCTCCCATGTCGGCCAGTTGAACGACCAGCACACTCTTGATACGGTTGGCCCACTTTTTTCCGGGTTGACGGTGTGGATTCCTCCGACCAGCCAGTCTGAAAAATATACCCAGAAAAAATGGAAACAAGAGGAGCGCGGTCAGGGAACTCCCCTTGTCCACGATTTTTGTAACGAGACGGCCATAAAAGCCGGGCTTGAGAAGGGCCCGAACGGTGACCAAGATCGCCCCCCAAAAAAGCCATCGCCGAAGGCGGCCAGCAGCTCGGTTCGAAGCGGCCAAAAGAGCCATCGGCTCGCGGTGGGCAGCATCCCTTATTGGCTTCCTAATTTTTGTTAATTCCTCTTCGAGGGCCAGGACCGTCTTCTCCAGACGAAATCCCTGTTCGACCGTCCTCCTTGCCTCCGAGGATAGGGCCTCGAAAAGAGCAGGATTATCAAGGAGCATCCGGACCTGGTCGGCACATCGAGCAGGGTTTTCAGCCGGAAAAAGGAGGGCGTTCTTTTCGCTTTTGAGAACATCGGCATTCCCGGTTGTCAGGGTCGCAACGGTCGCCATACCGCAGGCCATGGCCTCGAGCAGATGGAGACTCAGGCTGTCATCGCTGGCCGGCGGGAAAATCATGACATCGTGGGTCCGGTAAAGTTCGGGCATGGCCTGACGGGGCCTCGGCGCTTCAAACTTAACGATGTTTTCTACCCCGCAGCCCCTGGCCAGAGCATAAAAATAAGGTCTAAAATCGGGGCCGGGTTTTTCCTTCTTAATTTCCTGAATGGTCAAAGAAAGGTCTTCTCTTCTGGATTGTCGCTTTAGGACCCCGAGAGCTTTGATGGCCACGTCAAGCCCCTTGTGGGGCATTAACTGACCGACATAGAGGAGTCGAGTTGGGCTGGAACGTCGAGCCTGAGGCGGATAGAAAGAGCGGAGGTCGACGCCCCAAGGAATGACAACTCCCTCCTCGTTCGTCAAGCCAAGCTCAAGGGCAAGAGAATTAAGGTGGGAATTGACAAAAACAGCTTTTCCAAAGGGAAGGTTTTTTTCAGGAGGAAGGAGGTCGAAGCGCCGGCTCAACCCGCGAAGAACGCGAAAGCCGCGTTGTCGGTGAGGCCACAGCTGGCGCCACTGGTCTCTTTCCCAGAGAATAAACCAGGTGTCGGTGAGATAAAAAATGAAAGGAAGGCCCATCTTTTCTGCTAGCCAAACCAGAGAAACAGACACCTGGCTGAGATCAAAAAAAAGAACCACATCGGGAGAAAATTCGGCCTCAGCAGACCGGAATGCATTCTGGTTGGTCCACTCCTTGAAGAAAACAGCCCTCCAGTCGAATGTCCTCTCGGTGACTGTTTGCAGGCCGCGCCAGACATCTTCTTCTGGTTGTTCAACGCGGATGCTGGATGGGCCTGCCAGGACTCGGATTCGATGGCCGCGCGCCCGAAGTGCCTCGACCAGGTCTCGGCATCCAGACTCATTTCCGGCCGAGCGCTCAGAGGGATAGAAGCTTGAGACAACGAGGATGCGGAGTGGGGCCATCTTCTTAAGCCTGTTACTTTTATCATACCTGGAATCCTGCCGTCAATTTGAGCCCAAATTTGCCTATAGGAAATTTCCGTGATCCGAAAATGCATGATATTCCAAGAAATTAGCCTGATAAAAGGGCGCACCCGATGGGTGGCGTGGTTCGGGGGACCCCCGCCGACCCGAGCGTTTGATGCCAGCCATCTTCTTGATTGAATATAAATAAGATAGACCGCTCGGGGGCGCCGGGGGTGAACCGCGACAGGACCGGTCGGGTGATTCTATTGGCAATGTTGGGTTTGAGCTCCAGGCCTGGCCGAGCTTTTTGCCTTGAAATAAACAGGTTTCGGTTATAAAATCATCCTGCTTTTGAAAGAAAGAAACTGATGGAAAATCCGCTCGAAAAAGAGGTTCAGCGCCTCAAAGATGAGCTGGCTAAAAAAAGAGCAGAAATCCAGGACATAGCCAGGCTCGTGGGTGAAGAAATTGACCGCCGTTTCTCTCTCCATCCGGTTGAGCTTTCAGAGCGGGAGCTTGATTCTTTGGTTACCGAAAAGCTGGAAATAGCTAAGCAATCTATCGACATCAACCTCAAACCTGAAGAGCTCACTTCCCATCGGAAAATTCTCGGCCGGCCAATCCTTTTCCTCAAACGGAAGTTCATGAGAATCATCCGGTTTTACACCGAACTCCTTGCCTCCAAACAAAACCGGTTTAACGACAATACGACTGCTTTGCTCGAGGCTATCTACACGCATTCGAAGAGGCAAAGGCAAGAACTCCGGGACGTCCAGGAAAAAATCAGTCGGCTTGAAGAAACAGTCGTGCTGTTCCTCGCTCGCCTCAAGGAAATCAAAGAGGAAATGGGCAGGAAAAAATCCGAAGGGTCGAAGGAATGACGTCCCGATGAGAAGGATAGCTGCAGACAATTCCCTTTTCCTCGAAGCTGTCCGCAAGCTGAGAAACCAACCAGCCGCGTTCCAGGAAACCCTGGCCGCAGAAATCGAGCGAACCTCCCGTGAGCGGGGGCTCCAGGCAGCTTACAACTGGTTGCTGAGGCTGGAGGTCGTTCTTGGCCTCCGCCGACCAACCTTAGCCCTTTATGACCATGCCATCCACTTCATCGGCGGCGCTCAGAAATACGGCCTCACCCTGGCGGCCACCCTCCAGGATACCTTCGATATCACCATCCTCGCCCATAAGGACGTCTCCCCGCAGGACTTCCTCGAGTGGTATAAGCTCGATTTGTTCGGCTGCACCATCAAGGTGATTCGGCTTCCTTATTACGAGGAAAAAGGGAGTATCCATCTTGACCCAGCGCTCGTCACCAGCAACCACCCAAACCCATTTCATCCGGTGAGCTGGGAAAGCGGAAACTACGATTTCTTCGTCAACAACAGCATGAATGAGATGGTCTTTCCGCTGGCCAATGTTTCTATTCTGGTTTGCCATTTTCCGGAGAGACGGCCACGGACCTATTTTTACGCCGACCGCTACGATTACATCATCTATAACAGTCGTTATACCTTAGAATGGATTAAAAAAAAGTGGAAAACTTCTGGCCATGAGCACATCTATCCCTTTGTCGAGCAACCTGTAAGCACTCAGGAAAAGCCAAAAAAGAAAATCCTTCTCTCAGTGGCCCGGTTTGAGGTCGAAGGGACCAAAAGGCAGAAGGAGATGATTGAAACTTTCATCCGGCTTGATACGCTCTGGCCCGAGGTGACTAAAGAATGGAAATTTATCCTGGCCGGTGGAAGTACGCCGGGAAACAAATACCTTGCCACCCTGGAAAGCCTTGTCCGCCAGCATCCCCGTCATAATATCGAATTAAAGGTGAATCTCGGGGCCGAGGAGCTCGAATCCCTCTACCAGGGAGCGACCCTCTTCTGGCATCTCTGCGGGCTCATCCAGGATGACCCCTCCGCGGTCGAGCATTTTGGGATGACGACGATCGAGGCCATGCAACACGGAGTCGTCCCCATTGTCTACGATGGCGGAGGTCTCCGCGAAATTGTCGACGACGGCATCAACGGATTTCGCGTTAGCTCCCGGGCGATGCTCCTCGAGAGGACGCTCGAGCTGATGGGAAACCAGGAGTTAACTGGCCGGCTCGCGGCGGCGGCTCGGAAAAAAGCCCTTGAGTTCTCGCGGGAAATATTCGAGGCCCGAGTCCGAACCTTATTTGGCCGTCTCGTTAACCAATATAAATCCCCAGGCTAAAATTTGCAAGGGAAAGAGTACCGGCAAAGAAAGCCAAAAAAGGAGGTAAGAATGAAAAAATGGCTGATCGGGCTCCTTGTGGTTCTTATCGTCATCGTCGCTCTCGTTCTTTTGGTTTTTCAAGCAACCAAAGGGCTGACTGGAGCGAGCCGCGAATTCTTCTCGCTCGTTGAAAAGGGCAAGGTGGAAGAGGCTTATATCTCCACGGCTAAGGAATTCCAGGCTGCCACTTCTCTTGAAGAGTTCCGCGGGTTCCTTGAGTATACGACTCTGGATAAGTTCGAGCAGGCCACCTGGGAAACTCGCTCCATCTCCGGGAATACAGGAAAGCTCATTGGCTCCATCAAGACCAGGGACGGCGGGGTCGTTCCCCTAGAAATTGACCTGGTTAAGGAAGAGGGAAGATGGAAAATCCTGAGCCTAAGAAAAGCAGCGGCTGGATTGGCGGAAAAGGAAAAAAAAGGTGAAGAACCAGCCGGGGAAAAACAAGTTCCTTCAGATGAAGTGCTCTCCGAAATGGTCAATGAGTCCGTTCTCCTCTTGGGGAATGCCATCAACCGGAAGGATTTTTCAGATTTTTACAACCAGATAGCGAAACTCTGGCAAAGCCAGACCGACGAGCCCTCGTTGAGAACAGCTTTTCAAGATTTCATTGAAAAGCAAATTGACCTGACAATCGTGGCCAGCGAATCCCCTGTCCTGAGCGAAAAGCCCTTTATTGATGGCGATGGCGTCTTGAACATGAAAGGCTATTATCCGACGAGGCCCTACGCCGTCCACTTTGAGCTTCGCTTCCTTTACGAGTACCCGGAGTGGAAACTGGCGGGAATCCACATCACCACGAATTGACCGGCGAAACCCTCAGAGAGTTCTCTTTGCCTCCGGCGGGGAGGCGAGCCTCACGCTGAGCCAGAAGCTGTACTTCCTGGGCGCCGACCTCCCCAGACCTGGGGAAGCGGTGGAGGTGGAGACATCTTCCATCCGGCTCCCACGCGCATGGGATTCTGAAGCAGTCTCTCTTTCCACACCCCTCTCTGAAGCGGCGGCGGCTCGAGCCAAGCGAGCGGCTTGCATTTCCCTGGTCAGGCCACCCCACTCAAAACCGAGAGAAAGGGTGCTGCCAGGAGCCGTCCGGACCCCACTCGGTTCACCACCGCGGACAAGGGGAATCCGAAGCTCGAAGACGGTCCTTTCTGTTTGCTTGACATAATGGAAGGTGGGCAATTCAACCCCTTGGTTGGCTATACTCTCAAGCGGCAAGACTTTCTTTTTCTCGTTGATTTCACAGTCATAGAGAAGGTAGCTCGGCCTGGTCTTGATTTCCGCTTTCTGGTCATCGGAGAGAACCTGACCCAGTTTCTCGAGGACCCGGATGAACTCTTCGGCGCTGACCCGCCTCCGGAAGAACCGGAAGCCGTAATCCCTTTTCTTTTTGGTCTGGGGATCCAGGTAAATCGTCAGCCCAGTAGCTTCGAGCGTGCTTAAGAATTCGTTATTCCGAATGATGAAAAGAAGGTAGAGATTTTGGGCGTCGTTGCGGATGGCGACATCGACGTCAGGGTTATTTCTGGAAATGAAGACCTCATCACTCCATTCTTCGACCGAAGCGTCAATGACCACTGGGGAGGCTGCCCAGGAACTCTGGACAGTCTTATCTTTGGCCTGGAGAAGAAGGCAAAGGCAGATGACCGCCAGGCTCGAAAAGACAAAGACGAGAATTGGCTTTCTTTTCATTCTCCCCCTCCGTTTATGAAAGGCGATGATTCGGCCAGACTTTGACCATCTCCTCAGGTAGAGAAACAGGCCCTGTCGTTCTTTCGAACCGAAAATTGTGCCGAGGGCCGGGCTCGAACCGGCACGGTTGTTGCCAACCGAGGGATTTTAAGTCCCTTGCGTCTACCAATTCCGCCACCCCGGCAGAAGAAATCGGGGCCAAACTTTCCTCAAGGATTATAGCACAGCGGCAAACTCGCCAACAACTTTCCCCCTTAGAGCCGGCGGCGACATTCCTGGATCAATTCATCCAGTTTTCTCCGGTCAGCCTGAGAAAGTGACGCCCCAAATTTCTTCCTGTAATCTTCAAAGGCCCTGAGGGCCCGGGCATAATCTTTTTTGTCAAAGTACGCCATTCCTAAATTGTAAACGGCATCTCCGTAGCCTGGCTTCAACTCAATCGCCCGGAGGAAATGGGAAACGGCCTGGTCAAAATCCCCGTTCAACCGGCAAACAACTCCTTGACCGTTAAAAGCAGCTGCGCTTCCGGGGTCAAGAGCAATTGTCCTTCTGAAATCCTCCTCTGCTCGGGCGGCCAAAGACGGGTCTCTTGACTCCAAGAACTGAGCGAGAAAAAGCATGCCTCGATTGACGTAGGAGGAAGAAAATTTGTCATCGATGGCCAGACTTTTCTCGAAAGCAGCCAGGGCTTCTTTGGTTTCCCCCTTGCTAGCACGGGCAATGCCCAAAAAATTCCAAATTTCGGGGTCATATTCCATTTGACGGAAGGAGGCATTGGAGATGGCCGCAATCACCTCGTTAAACTGTCCGCTTGCGACCAAAAAGTTCACATAGGTAGAGAAAATCGGATAGTTAGTGGGAAGAGAAGTCAGGCCTTCTTTTAACACCTGAATGGCCTCGACCATCTTTCCCTCCTCTTTATAAAGAGTCGCCAGGTTCATATAGGCAACGTCAATATCCTTTCGGTCCTGGATTATCGCCTTGAGTATCGTCTTTGCTCGCTCTTTATTCCCCTCGCGATAAAGGTCCCGGGCTTCCATTGACCGGTTGTGGTAAGGGAGGAGGATTTTGACATCATCCTCTCGATTAAAGCTCTCCTTAGGCTCTTCCAGGCCGGAAACATAGCCCAAGCTCCGCAGCTTCTGGATAGTTTCCCTGTCAGGAGCCCGCCTTGAAGCGCTCGCGGCCGGGGTAGAATGGGCTCTCATCACCGCTTCCAATGTCTTTCGGTAGTCATCCAGTCTCTCTTTATCAGCCAGGTTATGATTCTCCCCAAAATCCTTAACCAGGTCATAAAGCTCAGGAAGAGGGGAATCGATATACTTTTTCATATCCAGGATGACTCCCCGGATGGGCGCCCATCCCCGGCTATAATAGGGGTAGAGAGATTCAAAATAAATCGGTCGATGGCGGAGCTTCCTGCCTTTCATGGCCGGAAGAAGCGATAGACCTGGCAGCCCTGCAGGAGGTTTGATTCCCAGAGCATCGCAAAGAGTGGGAAACAGGTCAATATGAGAAACATACTGGTCCACGGAGTTCGAGCGAACCCCTGGAATGCAGATAATCAGGGGAACCCAAAGGGTGGCGTTATAAGCAAAGTAAGCATGGGTTGCTTCTCCGTGCTCACCTAACGATTCACCGTGATCTCCGGTGAGGATGACGATAGTTCGGCTGAGAAGGTCCCTCGCCTCAAGCTCAACTAAAAGCTTGCCCAAGGCATGGTCCACATAAGCGACCTCTCCGTCGTAGGGTTTATTTTTGAACGTCTCTGAGAACGGAGGCGGTGGATTGTATGGCTCGTGGGGGTCAAAGCAATGAACCCACAGAAACCAGGGAGAAGAACGGCGATATTCAGCTAACCAGGCTATAGCCTTGGCGACCACAGCCTCGGCTTTTCTCTCCACAAAGAAAGATGCCCCGCGGGCGCTCTGACTTCCGTAATCGTCATCGTAGACATCAAACCCCTGGTCCAGACCGAACCTGGAATCGAGCGGGTAGGCTCCGACAAACGCAGCCGTGGAATAGCCTTCCCTCTTGAGATGCTCGGCCAGAGTCCACAGCTCCCCGCGAACAACGAAGTTGGAGTTTTCATGAACTCCGTGGTAAAGCGGAGTTGTCCCGAGGAGGATATTCGCGTGGGAGGGCAGCGTTGTTGGAGTATGAGCAAAAGCTCGACTGAAGACAGTACCCCGGCCAGCCAATCGGTCGATGTTTGCTGTTTGCACAGATGAAAAGCCATAGCAACTGAGCCGGTCAGCCCGGAGGGTGTCAATGGTGATGAGGAGCACGTTCCACTTCGAAGAAGAATTAGCCGAGCCCGAAGCCCACAGAATGAGTATCACCGCGCCGATGACTGTCTTTTTCATGGCCTTCTGGGTATCCTTCGAGCCTCAAAAATCATTCTGACACCTCACGATTTTTCCGTCAAGCTTTGGGGTTAACCCAACACCTAGCCGTTTTGGGAGAAGTCTGTGCTATAATTACATTTCTTTCTTAAATCTCGAAGGTAAAAAATCAAAATTGATTCCATGACCGCGCTACGATTCAGCGTCTGGATTTCCTTTGTCCTCGCCCTATTTCTCCTCACTTTGGAAGTCTTTCACGCCCGTTCGTTCGGCCGACGTCCGCTCTTCTCCCAATCTGCTGGCAATCACTGCCGGGGCATCCTTTATGCCTTCGGCCAGAGCCTTCTCCCCGGTGAAAAGGAGAGTGCCTCGCTCCATCTTCCAACCTACATAGCGGGGATTATCTACCATGCTGGAATCTTTGCCGCCATCCTGGTTTCCCTCGCTCTGGCAGCTCAAATTCAACTTCCCAGCCCGGTCCTTCCTTTTCTGCAGGCGTCTATGGCCGCCGCCATCATCGCTGGCATAGGTCTTTTCCTCAAGCGCGTCTTTAAGCCAAGCCTGAGATTCATCAGTTGCGTGGATGATTTTTTGGCCAACATCCTGGTTGACATTTTTCTTCTCCTCGGTCTTCTCTCGACCTGGTTCAGGGCGGTCTTGCCTTTTTTCTTCCTCACGGCAATCGTGACATTTTTCTTCTCCTCGGTCTTCTCTCGACCTGGTTCAGGGCGGTCTTGCCTTTTTTCTTCCTCACGGCAATCGTGACTTTTCTCTACATGCCCCTGGGCAAAATCCGCCACTGCTTTTTCTTTTTTTATAGCCGTCTCCTTTTCGGTGCCTATTTCGCCCGACGAGGCGTGCTTCCGCCGACAAGTGATCCTGAGCTTCGAGGCAAAGCGTGAGCGAAAATCTCCCCCCGGCTGGCTCTTTCGAAGAAAAAATCACCTCGCTCTCGGAAGAAACAATCAAGAAAATTTTGGCGGTTTTTCGCGAAAAGCTGGATGCTACTGCTGCCGCCTCGCTCTATTCCTGTGTCCATTGTGGCCTCTGTGCCGAAGCCTGCCATTATTATCTGGCGACAGGAGAACCTGAGGCGATACCGGCGGCCAAGCTGGAGCTCGTCAATCGGATTTTTAAAAAATATTATTCGCTCATAGAGAGAAGGTTACCTCAGTTCACGGGCGCAAAAGGCCTGAGCCGAGAACTCGTTCGAGAATGGGTGGACTCCCTGTTTGGACGCTGCACTCTGTGCGGCCGGTGTACGCTGAGCTGCACCATGGGCATCCCCATTTTTTCACTCATTCGGGCGGCCCGCTCCGCCCTGGCCGCCGTAGGACTTGTCCCCCCAGGACTCCAGCAGACAGTGGACAAAGCCATACGCACTGGCAACAACATGGGAATTTCCAAAGAGAACTGGCTGGAAACTGTTGCCTGGCTGGAAGAGGAGCTACGGGCGGAGGTCGGGGACCAGAGCCTCCGCTTTCCTGTTGACCGAAAAGGTGCCAAAATCCTTTACGCAATCAACCCGAGGGAGGCGATGTTTTTTCCTCTGTCCATCTCGGCTGTCGGAAAAATTTTCTACGCCGCGGGCGAAGACTGGACTTTCTCGAGCGAAAACTTCGATGTCACCAACTATGGTCTTTATAACGGAGACGATGAGGCCGCCGGGACGATGTCGAGCCGGCTTCTGGATGCTGCCGGAAAACTCGGCTGCCGCGAGCTGGTGCTGGCCGAATGCGGTCACGGGTTCAACTCCAACCGCTGGGAGGCACCGCAATGGCTGAAGAAGAAGCAGAGCCTCAGGGTGCGGAGTATTCTGGAAGTCGTAGCCGAATACATCCAGGATGGCCGCATCCAGCTCGACCCTTCCCGAAACCCGAAGGTCCATACGCTTCATGACCCCTGCAACCTGGTCCGTCTGGGAGGAATCATCGAAGAGCAGCGCTTCATCCTCAAGCACGCTGTCTTGAATTTTGTCGAAATGCATCCCAATCGCGAGAAAAACTACTGCTGTGGCGGCGGAGGCGGACAGCTGGCCATGACCAACTTCGCCAAAAGGAGGCTTGAAGCGGGCAAAATCAAGGCTGACCAAATCAAGGCCACGGGCGCGGAAGTGGTCGCCACTCCCTGCCACAATTGCATCGACCAGCTCATGGAGCTCAAGAAACACTACAAGCTGGCGATTGAAATCCGAACGGTGAGCGAAATTGCCGCCGACGCCTTGATGAGGGAAGCCAAAACCTGACCCTCTTGCGTTCTCAAGATATCTAAATGGTCCCTTTAAGCTCCGTTTATCTCTTCGCCACAGGAAAAACTTTCACCCTTTTTATGACCATTCTCGGCCATGAGATTGCGAGTCTTCCCTTCGGGAAATGAGGACGGTAAACGCTCAGCTCAGGGCGAAGTCCACGGCCTTAAGGGCGTGGATGCGGGTTGTATCAAAGAGGGGAACCGGCGAATCCTCTGGCTTAACCAGCAGCCCGATCTCCGTGCAGCCAAGGATGATACCTTCCGCTCCCCTTTCGACCAGCGCCTTGATAATCTGCCGGAACTGGTCTCTGGATTCTTCGAGGATTTCCCCTAGACAGAGCTCTTCATAAATAACGCGGTGGATGATGTCCCGCTCTTTTTCTTCGGGAACGATTACCCGGATTCCGTTTTCTTCGAGACGTCGCCGGTAGAATTCCTGCTCCATGGTATATTTTGTTCCTAGTAAACCTATCGTTTTTATATTTTTAATAAGAATTTCCGCTGCCGTCGCCTCCGCTATGTGAAGGAAAGGGATGCGGACATTGGCCTCAATTTCATCAGCCACTTTGTGCATCGTGTTGGTGCAAAGAACAAGGAAATCTGCCCCCGCTCTTTCCAGCCTCATAGCAGCATCCAGCAACGCTCTGGCCGCACTCGACCAATCCTCTGTCTTCTGATAGCGCTCGATTTCCTCAAAATCAACGCTGTAAAGGATGCATTTGGCCGAATGCAGCCCGCCCAACCTTCTCTTCACTTCTTCATTGATGATCCGGTAATAAAGAACCGTTGATTCCCAGCTCATGCCGCCGATGAGGCCGATGGTCTTCATCCTTATACTCCTTTTAGTCGACAAAATCCAAAATTAGCTTTAGAAGGCCACCTTTTCTTGAGGCTCGTTCCCGCCTGCTTCAAAAAGTGCGGCCAGGGTCTCTCGGCCGTCTATTTCCCCAGAAGCTCCTCGACTTCTTCCTCGCCTTCTTCCAATTCTTTCTTTTGCTCCTTGTCCACCCTTAAAAGAAGAGTCTGGAATTCGCCCATGTGCGTTTTTTCTTCCTTAGCGATATCGAGGAGCACTTTGCGGATACCTTCGTCTTCCGTCAGAGCGGCCATCTGCTCGTAAAAGTTGATTGCGTCCAGCTCAGCAATCATGCCCGCCCGAAGAATTTCGCGGTCAAGGTCCTCCTTTTTGACTTTAGCCAGGTTGATTGGCAGTTGAGAAAGCATTTTTTCCTCCTTTTTTATTTTTCAGTCTTTTTTTGAACCTCTCCCAAATCCAGCACTTTCAACGGACTCTCTCGTGTAAAGAGCTGGATAATCTTTCCCACTTTATAGGCATTTCCTTGAAGCATCAGCTTGCAATCTTTGAACCGGCAGCCGGCAATTTCCGTCTCTCCTTTCTCCAGGATGATGAGGCAATTCTCGAACTCACAGTGGATAAAAGCTTTCCCGTCCAGTTGGACCCTCTCCCCTGAAAACTTCGCGTTTTTGTAGCACACCTTATAATCTTCCATTCTGGCTCCCCATCATCCAGATTCAAGGACAACCATCCTAAACCTCCACCTGAAATCTTTTAGGCGTTTTTTTATTTATTCTGGGAACGAACAGCAGCGGAAAAATGATATCGCTCAAACAACAGGGAAACCAAACGGCCAAAAACAAGAATACAAAAATGGCCAGGATGGTGACCAGATTGATGGTTTCCCCCAGAGCCATGATGATATGAAATAAAGACGCCCAGGTGCTGATGAGGACATGTCCGGAGTGAGGAAATTTGGTGGCGGGTCGAAGGAAAGCAATGGCAATCCCAAGAAAGGCGGCGCAATTTATTGGCCATGGCTCTTCCAGGAAACCGATATGAATCTCTCTCCGGGGAAGGTCAAGCAGCGCTTCCCCTAGATGGGGAATGATGGAGTCACTCAGAGTTGCGATTCCAACAGAACCAACGTAGCCAATTAAAATGACCCATAAGAAATTGCGCTCGGGCCTATGAAGCCTGTACATCGCGGTGGTCACGATTGCGCTCAAGACGATGTGCGCCGGGTGAAGGATATAAAAGACAACGAAAGAAACTTGGGAGACCTGATTGAGGAGACGCGCCAAAACGATGATTAAAAGGATGACAACACCGGTGATGGCTCCGAAAGCCGTAAACGGGGCGTGCTCCTTGAGTTCAACAAGAATATGCTTGATCATCTCCTCTTCTTTACCAGTTTACCACCTATTTTATCAAGAGGGATGGTCATTTTTTTATTCTCCTCGATAACTATAAGATCGAGACGGCTCGTGATGTCAGCCTGGTTATTGGCGATCGTTTCCCTGATTTTCTTCACGTTGAAAGAATATCTTTTTCTCAAGCGGCCAAGAAATTCATAGAGAAAACCAATCAGGCGATCCCAGGGATGCAGATAATAAGAAGCGTGTCGACGAGATACTTCCCATCCGTCCTTTTCATAGGGCTTGCCTCTCTCTGGGAAACAAATCGATTAGCCTCGGCCACATCCTCTGGATTTCGTCAGACACAGAATTGGCAGAGAATTCAGTGATTGGGACACCCTCGACCAAAGAATGGACGACGGCCTCTTCAAAAGGAATTTTTCCCACGACCGGCACAGAATTTGCCCAGCACCAGTCTTCAATCTGGCTAGTAACTTTTAAATTCAAATCGAACTTGTTGACGCAACAGGCGGTCTGCGTCTTAAAATGCCTGGCCACCCGGATGACCCTTTCCATATCATGAATCCCGGATAGCGTGGGCTCTGTCACGACTAAGGCCAAATCGGCCCCGGAAAGGGAAGCAATCACCGGGCAGCCTATCCCTGGAGGACCGTCAACAATCACGAAGTCCAGAGTGTTCTTCTCGGCAATCTCTTTGGCCTTTTTTCGGACCTCGGTGACCAGTTTTCCGGAGTTTTCTTCTCCGGCCCCCAGCCTGGCATGGACGAAAGGACCGTATTTTGTGGAAGAAACGAACCATTTGCCCGAAATGCTCGTTTCCATCGAGATTGCTTCAACCGGGCAGATATGGGCGCAGACCCCGCAGGATATCGGGTCGATAGCGATCTTCCCATCCTCTCCTCCTGAAATGGCCGAGAAACGGCAAACTTCAAGACAATTCCCGCAGCCTGAGCATTTCTCCACCTCAACTCTCGCTTTTTTGCCTCCCGAGAAGGAATGCTCTTCCTGAATTTCTGGATGAAGAAGAAGATAAAGATTAGCCGCGTCCACATCACAATCAGCCAGAACCTTTTTCCCGGCGAGAGTGGCCAGCGCGGCCACAATCACGGTTTTTCCCGTTCCTCCCTTGCCGCTTATAACAACGAACTGCTTCATTTTTTCCATTCCTTAACTCTGGCATAAAGCTCGATAAATTTCTCCCTGTAAGCAGGTTTCGCTTCGACAAGAGGAATCCCTTCCGAATAGGCAACGGCAATTTCCCTGTCAAAGGGAAGGGTCATGAGCAGAGGAATGTCTTCCTTATGGCAATAGGACTCAACGCCGCTATCCCCCACCCCAGCCCGGTTGACCACCACCCCGAGAGGGATATCCATTTCTCTCAGAGTCTCTACCGAAAGTTTAAGGTCATTCAGGCCAAAAGGCGTGGGCTCGGTGACGAGAAGAGAAAAGTCACTTCCCTTCACGGCCTCGACCATCGGGCAGGATGTTCCGGGAGGAACGTCGATAATTACCAGCCTGGTCGGGTCCATGTTTTTCTTTATCTCCCTTATCAACGGAGGGGACATGGCCTGTCCGATGTCCAGCTTTCCGTGGATGAACTCCATCCCATCGCATGAGCCAAACTCCATGATCCCGATTCTCTGGCCTCTTTCCTTGATCGCCTTCTCCGGGCAAAGGAGAGTGCATCCTCCACAGCCGTGACAGAGCTCAGGAAAAACAAGGACCGTGTCTTTCAGGACGGCCAGGGCATTATAAGCACAGACCTCGGCACACTTGCCGCAATGCGTGCACATCTCCTCGATGATCTCCGGCACAGGGATAGAGACCTCGCGGCTCCGGAGACGCTCGGGTTTTAGAAAAAAATGGGCGTTGGGTTCCTCCACATCGCAATCCAGGAATTGAAGGGGAAGAGTTTTGACCAAAGAAAGAGCGAGGTTAACAGCAACCGTGGTCTTCCCCGTTCCTCCTTTCCCGCTCGCAACCGAAAGAATCACTGGATCTTGATCTCCTTCCCCACGCCAATCTTTATAAAATCCTCTCGATACTCTTCAGAAAAGAACAGCCGGGCATCCTCTCCAGAACAATGGCAGGGGCCGACTTTTTGAACTCCCAAATCCCGGAATCTGGCGATGATGTCCTTTATTTCTGCTTTATAGAACCCCGCCAGATGAAAACCTCCGAAAACGAGGTAGAGATCTTTTTTGAATAGTTCTTTAACCCTGGCCAGAATATTGACGATTCTCGGATGGGCGCAGCCTGTCATAAGGACAAGGCCTTTATCCGTGTCCAACACCAGCGCTTGCTCTTTGATCCAGCCTTCAATAACCCCGGAAGTATGGGCGCCCTTGCAGATTCCCTGGGGTTTCTCCACTTCCACAACTCTGGCTCCCTTTTTGCCGACCCCCTCTTTAAAATCAGAGGGAAAAAAATGGGGCAACCAGACTTCGATCCTGGAATTCCGGGCAAGAAGCTCTTCCAGCCCCCCTGTATGATCCCGGTGAATATGGGAAAGGACAACCACATCAATTTGCTCAGGCTGGATGCCGAGCTTTTCCATATTGGAGAGCAGGGTCTGGCCGTCGGCTCCGGTATCGAAAAGAATGGACTTTTCCAGCCCTACCACGAAACAAGAAAATCCCCAGTCCGTTTTAAGCCTTTCATCATAGGGATTATTATCGTAAACAACGATCGTTCGCAAAGATGATCTGCTGTTCATAGCCGTCACTCCTGCAAAAAGATTTGCCACCACCATTAAGATAGAGAATAAAACAAATTTTTTCATTGGTCCTATGAGCCTTTCCGGTTTCAGACGAGCCTAATCCCTTCGGCAGATGCCGCCATCCGAGCACGGTGGGGTATTACACCTTTCGTCCCTTCCGCAGCAGGTTTTCCCTTTGAGGGAGGACTGCCCCATGAGGACGGCTGCGGGTGATGACACTATTTTTATTAGATTCCGGCTCTTGCAATAGTCACATAGGAGGTTCAGCTCGGGACTTTTTGATCGGACCAGGACTTCGGTCACTTTCCCGCAATCCTGGCATTTATATTCGTATATCGGCATTCCAAGATCACAATCAGTTCTATCGCTTATTTCCTGGTCTTTTCCAGGGCCTGGATTTTTTTGCGACTTCCTCCAGTTGCCGCTTGAGAAATTCAGCCTGTTCCTTCAAATACTTGACCTCTTCCTCCACGGACGGTGAAGCTGAGGCGGGGCTGAACGGAAATGTTCCTAATTGGCCGGGGGCAGGGCCAAATCCCATACCCCGACCCATTCCCATGCCGCGGCCCATTCCTCTTCCCATTCCCCTGCCCATGCCGAAACCAGAGCCCGGGCCACCCCAGCCTCCCCCAGTGCCGAAGTGAGAAGGCACATTCGGTTGGCCAGAGGGCCGGAATTGACCGGATTTATATTGCCGTACGGCTTCCTCTCCCGTCCCCGTGACCCCGATGATGACTTCGACTCCGGCCGCCTGCAGCGTCTGAAAAGCATTGGGTCCGCAACTTCCGGTGAGGACCGCTTTCGCCCCTTTTTCCGCGATGAGCTGCGCCGACTGAATTCCTGCCCCGCTTGAAGAGACCACGTAAGGATTTTCAACCGCTTCAAATTCCATTGTTTCTGGGTCAACGAAGATGATGTAAGGAGACCTCCCGAAGCGGGGATCGACGGGACTGGAGAGAGAAGGCCCCGAGGCGGATATGGCGATTCTCATTTTTTCTCCTTCTGTCTTTTCTTCAGCTCTTCCAGCCTTTTTTTGATCTGAGCAAGATGCTTTTCAAGGGCTTCGGCCTGGCCTTCAAGAAAATCTTCTTCCTGCTCCTCAGTGAAGAACCAGGGATAAGGGAAATAAGGAACATTCCAATGCGGGTACCCCTGCCTCATCCAGAAGGCCATGTAAGGCCAGAAGAACCATCCTGAAGGTCCCATTCCAAAAGGCATCTCTGACCTCCTTTCACCAGAATCCATCATTTTTCTTGTCCCGGTTGAGCGCTGGGCTGAGATGTCCAAGGCGAATAGGGATAGGGCGGATAAGGCATTGCATAAGGAGAGCCATAAGCGAATGGAAAGCCGTAAGGCCCAGCCCATGGCGAAGGATATCCCCAGAAGGGGAAAAAGCCCGCCCGACGCCAACCCCGGCCTCTTCCAATCCCAAAGCCTCTCCCAAAACCTCGTCCGAACCCAGCCCCGAACCATAATCCCCGGCCAAATCCGTAGCCCGGGTTCATGAAACCGGGAACCGGAAAGCCCGCACAATAGCCCATTGCGCGTCCGGTCATAGGTCCAAGACCCCAAGGTCCTGTTCTGTCTCCAAATGGCATTTTATTTACCTCCTCCTATTTTTTTTCAAAATGAAAATATTTACGGTTGTCATTCGATATTCATCAAGCCTGCGAAAATTTGATAATGAAAATCATTATCATTAATAATATAAGCCCTGCACTCGCCTTTGTCAAGCCCTCCTCTGCCTTGCCCTTCTCTCTCTACCACACTTTTCGTTATAAAGCCGCCAGCATTGGTCATCCTTCCCCCGGAGATACGCAAAGCCTGATTTCGAGCTTGTCCAAACCCAGCCTTTGCCTTAAATCATCCATGTCGACCACTTCTGATAAATAAAGAAGATGGCCGGGGCAACGGCAGTCGGAGGCACCAAATTTTTGGGCGGGAATTTCTGACCCCCTGGCAATTTGCCTGACTTGGCTAACCAGCCGGCACTCATCAAAAAAGTCCGGCTGTTTCCATATATCTATGACTTCAGCTCGGCGGAGAAAGTGGTCGATGTGCCAAAAGCACGTTTTTTGCTTTCGTAAGTGACGCTCAACTCTCTTCCGGATTCCATTTTTCGCTCTCCCCACATAGAAATATATTCCTTTTTTAAACTCAGTCTTTTTCAACCGTCCGGGCTTTATTTTCTGATTTTCCTTTAGCTTTAAGACCAGGATATAGAGCCCCCTCTCTTCCATCGCCCGGGCTTTCCTCTCTCAGTTAGCCTTGCAGAAGGAGTAAGTTTTTTGGCCCTTGCCGACCAATCGGAAAAGCCCTTCCCCCGTCACTTTAGAAAAAATCTCCTCCTCCTTGAGATGATGGTCACTCACAGAAAGAACACCGCTCGGCTTCAGCACCCGGTGCAATTCTCGGAGAATAACCCCGGGCTGCTCAAACTCATGGAGAACATCGTAAAGAAGAATCACGTCAAGATACAGGTCTGGAAGACCTGTTTGGCCATTGGATTCGATTGTCCATACATTCGCCAATTGCTTCCTGGCAGCCAGCCGCTTCACCATCTGGATGGCCAGCGGATGGACATCCAGAGCATAAATCTTTCCCGAAGGACCCACCAGATTGGCAAGGGGACGAATATAGCTCCCCGGCCCACAGCCAAAATCGAGAACCGAGGCCCCCTCTTTGATTCCCACCTCTTTGAGGACATTTTTTCTTGGCGCAAAGAAATCCCGCAACTTGTAGCTCGCGGCCATCAGCCGATAATGCATCCTGTCTTTGTCCCGACTTTCCTTTTTAGGCATTTCGACTTCCACTTAATTATAAGCTTTCATGATGCTCCTGTCCTCTTTCATCAGGTGACCGGCGATTTCCTCCATGTTCATGTTCTTCCAGAAAGAAAGATTCTCATGGACTTCCAGATACTTGAGGGGAATGGGGTGGGTACCGATAACGACAGGAACGGCATACCGTTTTTCAATAAACTCCTTGAAATGGCGGATCCGGGGGCAGGGAGGATAACCGACTACCAGCCCGGTTGCCAGATGGATGATTTCGGCACCGTTCTTGAGCATTTCTTCCGGGACATATTCAACATTTCCGCCCGGACATCCGCCGCAGTAAGAATAACCGACGACCTCGATGGGTTCCTCTTTGGAATAGGAAGCAAAACCACCGACGCGTTCGCGGATTGCCCGAAAACACTTACCCCCGCCGCAGGTTTGATAGCGACCGCAAATGATGATGCCAATCTTTTTCACAGTTCTCTCCTTTCTCCTTTGTCAATGTCTTTCCGCGGCGATGATTTTATCCACAATTTCTTGAAAGGCCATCGCCGCCTCTGAACCAGGCTCACTCACGGCAAACGGCTCGCCCCCGTCTCCCGAAATGACGATTTGAGGGTCAATCGGAATTCTTCCCAGGAAAGGAACGCCCAGTTCGCGGGCTGCCTGTTCCCCTCCTCCAACTTTGAAAAGGTCAATCCTCTGGCCGCAGTGAGGACAGGCCATGCCGCTCATATTTTCAATAATCCCCAAGATCTTCAAGTTGAGCTTCAGGGCGAAAATGACGGCCTTCCGGGAATCGAGGACAGAGACATCCTGGGGTGTGGTGACGATAATCGCGCCGGTGGCCGGAATAAGCTGAGCTACTGAGAGAGGCTCATCTCCCGTGCCGGGAGGAGAATCGATAATCAGCCAACCGAGCTCCCCCCAGTCGACATCCCCCAAGAACTGCTGGATGACTTTCATCTTCATCGGACCACGCCAGATCACCGGCAAATCCGGGCTCTGGAGCAGGAAGGACATGGAAACGAGCTTCAGGTTTTCGTTGACCTGGACGGGCTTGATAATCTCGGGCGTAACTTCTAAGGTTTTATCTTCGACCCCTAACATCTTGGCCACGTTGGGTCCATGGATATCGACGTCGAGAAGGCCGACCTTTTCCCCTTTCTGGGAAAGGACCATGGCCAAGTTGGCGGCCACGGTTGTCTTCCCCACACCGCCCTTACCGCTGAAAACAAGAATCCTGTTCTTGATTCGAGCGAGAGCCTGCGAAATCTTGACTGCCTCTTCCTTCACGGCCATGCGTTATCCCCTTTTCAGCCAAGCTATCGCTTCCCGGACGCTGCACTTTTCGGTGGTGATAACTCGGATGCCCGCCGAGTCCAGCACCTGTCGGGCGTTGGGTCCGACCCGACCGGTGATGACCGCTGAGACGCCCTTTCCGGCGACCAGCTGGGCCGACTGGGTGCCCGCCCCGTGGGCAAGCTCAGCCGAAGGATTTTCCAGGGCCTCAAACGTCAAACTCTCAGGGTCAACGATGACGAAATAAGCGGCGCGGCCAAAATTGGGGTCAATTTCTGCTTCCAGGTCCTTGCCCTTAGCTGTAACGCAGACTTTTCCGCCCAGAGCACTTGTCATCTCCTCGGCCGGGTGACGGGAATGCCAGGAATGGCCTGTCGGCCCGCTTCCTTCATGGTCGCATAAGTCCTGGCCGACTTCGAGCTCCTGACGGACGTATTTTTCTATCACTTCATCAACCTTGCCCTGCACACCGGTTATGGTCTGGATATTCTTCTCTGCGAAAAGCCCCCGCGCCCGGGGTCCCATCCCGCCAGCAATGATAACCTCAACGCCTTTCTCAGAAAGATATCCCGGAAGGAAACCAGGAGAATGCCCGGGGTTGGGAATCACCGTTCGCTCGACCACTTCACCATTTTCAATATCAACAAGTGTATAGGAAGCGCATCTCCCAAAATGAGCCGAAACATGACCGTTCTCCGTGGCAATCGCTATCTTCACTCTGGCTCTCCTTTCTTTTGTTCTTCGAGCTCTTCTATCCTCTTTTTGATAGCTCTCAGCTCTTCTTCCATCCGGCTTGCCTCGGCCTTCAGAAAAGCGAGCTCTTGTTCTGGGGTGACCTCAGCCGCTCCCCACGGGTCATAGGGTGTGGGGAAGCCTGGCATGGGGAAGCCCGGGGCTGGGGAAAAAGGAATTCGACCCTGGCTCCACGCATAGTTCATCTGAGGCGTCGGCCACGTTCCAAGCATCAAATAATGGGCACAAGGCCCCAGTCCCCGAGGGCTTCTGCCCGCCCAGCCGGGGGAATACCCAAAGCGCATCCAGCCCGGAAGACCGGTCAGCTCAAACATTCTTCGATGCCTGTTTCCCATGTTTTTCTCTCCTTTCCAATGATTTATTGTCATCTCCTTCGCTTCGAATTCTGATGAGCTATGCCTTTTCATTTCTCCCGGCATTCCTTGCACAGCCCGAGAAATTCAATGTTATGGTCCATAATGAGAAATCCATATTTCTTTGCCAGCGCCGCTTCTGTCTTCTTCACGAGCTCCAGCTCGTCCTGAAGAAAATCGCAATAATTGAAGATCTGGCCGCATTTTGTGCAGATGAAATGGTGGTGATGGTCCTTGTCATCTTCCCTCTTAAGCTCATAACGGGCCTGGCCGTCCCCGGCGATGACCCGGCGGATAAGTCCCAGACGTCCAAGCAAATCCAGGGTCCGGTAGATGGTGGTCAACCCAATGCCCGGATAAAAGGAACTCAAGGCGGCATAGATATCTTTGGCGCTCAAGTGCCTCGAGGTCTGAGTAAGAAGGTCCAGGATCACCTCCCGAGGTACGGTCCAGCGAGGGCAAGAAGAGCGCACCCTGTGCTGCCAACGGAAAGGGCCTGTCATAAAGTGCAACCTCAAAAGAAAATGATAACCATTTTCATTATTAAATATAAAGCCTTAACCCCTCTTTTGTCAAGCTAAAATTTTTCTTCCTTCATCTTCCCGGATTCCCAAAATTGCTGATATAGATTTCTCGTCGAGCGAAATTGCTTGATCTTGGAAGAGATGGTCATGATAGCGAGTGCACCCGACGGGTGGCGTGGTTCGGGGGCCGACCTTACCCGAGACGCCAACCTTTATCCCCTCCTGATTGTTCAGGAGGGGTAGGGGTGGTTA